>Ga0131853_10000900_pt1 | contig 53633 bp, 36 predicted proteins | sample TergutLab28metaG_FD_92764 | JGI IMG/M metagenome (GOLD analysis project Ga0131853, IMG submission 92764) | Labiotermes labralis P1 segment gut microbial communities from Petit-Saut dam, French Guiana - Lab288 P1 (version 2) (version 2) | ecosystem: Host-associated > Arthropoda: Insects >...
AAGGGCTGTATTTCTTCCTGTATTATGTATTCTAGAAGCATAAGGGGGATACCACACCTTAAGACAAATAACATAATACATTCCAACTCCCCCACAGAGCTGACTGATATCTGGAATTCCTATAGCACAGGTGATGATCAGGTCATGTGATGCATGTTAATTAAGTAAGGAGTAAGAAATAAAGCTGCTTACCAATAAACGTCCTTTTGAGGAACTGCCTACAGCAAAGCCATGAGAACTTGAGTGTGCAGACGTGTTGCTAATATTATGTGCCGACAGTGGTGTCTTTTTGTACTTCTCATAGTATTGCAAGCCAAGTGGAGTAGTATATTTAAGTCCAGCAACAGAGGTCATGGAATTCTAGGAACAGAAGAAACACAATATCATCATCTAATATACGATGTACAATGACAATTTAAGTAAATATTTTGGAACAAAAGCTGCTTATAAAAGAATCCGAATCTACCCAAACATTTTTTGATGTGCGTAAAGAACAGAACTGCCTACACTAAAGGCCCAAACACACCATAAATCAATGCTACACATGCAGTGTGTGCCATAATGAATGCAGACATTTTTTTCACCATTTCTGCCCTCTTTCCAACTTCAAACCTTTGGCATTGGAATTAAGAGCCCAATAAACTCTGCAAAAGACATGGCATTTAAATAGTCTCCCATTACTTCACATGTTCTTGGTCCATCACTTTTGGTGACATTTGATTTACTCAGAATCATACCGCACATCAATAGAAGACATCTTTCAACACCAAATGGTTAACAGGAAAAATGCAAGTTTATTACAGTCACAATTCTGTCTGTGGGTGACTAACTTTTACGAAACCTGATATGAATGTTACACCAATGGCCTACATCTCAATACTAATTTTAAATTTTGCATAAAGAGTGATAAAAAAAAGGCAGATCCACAAACTTGTGAGGTGGAAGCAACACTTTTGTTAGGCACTTAAGTGTACTGAAATAATCAACAGTGATGTATTGTAAAATAACCTGGAAAAGTACAGTAAGGTAACATCCTTGTAGGATTCCATATACAGATGTGTGTCATTTAACAAGAGGGATACGTCCAGAGAAATGCATTGTTAGGCGATTTTGTCGTTGTGAGAATGTCATAGAGTGTTCTTCATGTTTGTACCGTGCATGAATGACGATTAAAACAATTTATTATCCAACAGATGCACAAATATATAATTTGTAGATAGAATTATTATAAAATATTTAAAATTACTCCAACATGTTTTGAATCACAAGGGATCCATTATCAGGGAGCTTTATACAGCACTTGGCTAAAATTACAGTAATGGTTCTATCGTGTCCATTGACATGGACACAGCCGGTGTTAAGGCAGCATATTTGCCCATGGTGCATGTGTGTACTGCCTCTCTAGACTGTGCAGTACACACATGCATCAAGGGCAAATATGCTGCCATATCACCGACTACGTTCATGTCAATGGACACGACAGAACCATTACTGTAATTTTAGCCAAGCACTGTATAAAGCTCCCTGATGATGGATCCCTTGTGACCCGAAACATGTTGGAGCACTTTTAAATATTTTAAAATATTTTTTAATAATTCTAATTATATATACGAATTACATATTTGTGCATCTGTTGGATAATAAAGTGTTTTAATCGTCATAGAGTGTACTTACACAAAACTAGTTATAGCCTACTACACACCTAGTCTATATAGTATAGCCTATTGCTGCTAGGCTACAAACTTGTACAGCATGTTACTGTGCTGAATACTGTAGGCAATTGTAACACAGTGGTAAGTATTATAATGTTATAATCTTATGGGAGCAGCGTCGTATATGCGGTCCGCCATTGACTGAAATGTCCGTATGTGGCGTATGACTGTACCAACATGGTAGGTAGATAAACTTCTTTGTATTTTGGTCTGATGGCAATAATTAATGAACCAGTGGAGCTAAGCAAGTACAATGTGACACATGGAAAGATCACAATCACATCAAAATCTGACATAAGAAATGCTGTTTGTAAGTCCACAAACATAAACGTGGTAATTATGTGTAACTTTGGGGTTATGGTAAAAAAAATTTATGTAATAAAATAAAAGTATCAGATAATGATAAAGTGATAAACATGTTTGACAAGGGATCTAAGCAAGAAAGTAGGTTAACCAGAATGCGCTAGGAACCTCTCACTTCGAAATGGGGAATCAATATTCAATTTTTCCCTCTTCCAAGTGTCCAGACCAGCTCTGCAGCCCACCTAGCCCCTATCTAATGAACATTTGTGTCTCTGTCACCGAACAAAAGGCAAACTGGATGCAAAGCTTGCCAGTCAAATGCATCTAGTGCCATGGTAAAGAATTCATGCAGCTATATTAAAAAAGCACAGGGACAAATTTATATTCTTATAATAAAACCAACGAGATGCACCAATTTCTCAAATTTATTTTTGGAATAGAACTCTACATTTTTCAGACACTATCTCTGTCCATCGTCAGGAGTCTAGCACTGTACACACAGCAATAGGTATAGGTTATGCTGACTGCTTGCTAGTGGGATCAGGATGGAACCAGTTCCATCCTGATCGCACTAGAAAGCAGTCGGCATAAACTGTATGACACATACCTATTGTTGTGTGTACAGTGCTAGACTCCTGATGATGGACAGAGATACTGTCTGAAACATGTAGAGTCCTATTCCAAAAATAAATTTGAGAAATTAGTGCATCTCATTGGTTTTATTATAGAAATATACCACAATGCACGGTCCTCAGAATGTCAAATTGGACACAGGTATCTTTATAAATTCCCAAACACAAACAGAAATGTTAACTTCCAAACTTTAATGAAAAAATGAAACATTCATCATTAAACAACAAATGTACCTCCTTGCTCATTTCCTGTTCTTCTGTTTTATCCACTTCTCGGCTCTCTTTTGCAAGGGTTATTCTCTTTGCTCTGGCCACAGACTTACGAGACGCACGCCAAATGCTTTGGGAGAGTATCTATGATAAATACAAGCATTAATTTACTACCGAAATACATTACAAACGACAATCAAAAATTGTCTACTGATCTATAGGTCCGGTGTCCAGCTGCACTTGGGTTCAAACACTGCACTTGCCAATCATTCACATTCTTACTCTTATTCTAGTTGGTCTTAGGATAGTATTCTACCACCAACGCCTGACAAGTATTAACCATGAAACTCCAGAAGATGAAGGGTGCAAAAAGACGTATGTCTCGACGAGAACTGTGAGGCAACACTGTCCAGCAGCCTGTCCTGACATTCCCTGAGGTCTGACTTCACACAAATTGTGCACTCAACTTCTTGAATCGCCATGATTTGCTATCAGCACTAAGAACAGAGATCAGCTGACACCCAGCTGGGCACAACACCACCGATACTGAGCAGAGGTGAGTGGATGGGTGCACCACGCCCAAAATTATGAACTAGCAATGAAATAAAAAAAACTTTACATACGCAGTATAGCACCACAGAAAGTGCAACACATCTTTCAGTACCAAACTACTGTCCAGCAACAACCATCTTCACCTGAGAGCCACCAATTCAACCTGAAACAATTATGGTCACTCCACAACATAAATAAAAGCAACTTATCTAGACCATAACAGGTGTTTAAAATGCTGACACGTACAAGCACAACTTCTACTGCACTTGAACATTTTGAGTGTGATGTAGAAAATATCTGTATAAGTAAATTATAAAATTGCTCTCTGGATGTCCACATCTCTTCAGCATGTACTAGTTTCAAGCAGTTTACTGTTCAAACCAGCCCATTAATAACAGTGTAAGACTCTACCAAGTTTACTATCTTCACCACCTTTCAATGGCAGACAGACAGTAACTCTACACATGCATCTCCTTCTTCTGTAAAAGCTCCCCTTACACTTTTTCTTTTGGCACTGACCTTTGCTCTCCAATCAGGGACTCAAGGTCCTATTATTTGGATTTCCAATGGGGAAAATGTCAGAACTGTTTGGTCTGGCTATTTTTCTAAAATCGTTTTGGCTGAGGCTCTGTCCTAGAGAACAGCAAGACATGGCACCATTCAACATGTGTGACACTTCATTTTCTGGAGAAAATATTTATCTTTCTCTCCCTCGTGGGTGATACCCAGCCACAGAGGAACCAAATTTATTTTGGCTGAGCCTAATTTCACTTCTTTTTGAGGGGGTAAACTCCCAAATATTGTAATTTTATACTGGGGACATACATTTTTGTTCATGTGCACTGATCTTCTGTTTTTGGTATACAATGCGCTACTCGTGGTATTTATCACCTGATTCATGCTTCTGTCTAGAATTAACACAGGCACAAAATCACAAATCATCACCCAGCACTGTCCAAAGCCAAAGTGTAGGCACATGCTAAACCCAAAAAACAAAGTACAGTCACTCCTTGTCCATCAAAATACGCCTTACATACCAACAAGGGCTGTTTCTGCACGGAATATGGGCCAATGTAACTTTTTAGCACCATTTATTTTATATCATGGAGAATTACACACAGGTTTTGAGAATTCAAAACCAGTTACCCTGATGAAACAATTGCACACAAATAAACCCAAGCTTCATACACGAAAAACATTACATGAGAGTCACGTCCACTGTCATGCACCGACTACAGAAACCAACAGCAAAGTACATGCCTCCTAGCTGGACCATCTGTGCCTGAATATTTTAACAATTTATTTAACTATGACTTTTTGAAATGCTGCTTCTTTATGGGCCTGCTGCATATTACACTAATCAAGTACAAAATTTACTGAAGTCAATTTGACCATACAAAACATTCAATTATGGATGCTGGAACAGCTCTGTAAGAAAGGACATGGTAAAAAAACATACAACCAAGGTTCCAAATATGCTACAGGCAGGACTGTTCTCTACCACCCATCCTTACAGCTTTTGGGACTCACTGAACCAATGGTAATGTTTACCGTTCACGACTGCCACAGCCAAGGTCTAAAATTCCTGGCAATTTTAATGTCAACTACAAGCATTTACACAGGTTGTGTCAATATGAGACTTGCTGCTCAATACTTCGAGCCCTTAGATACTGAGTCAAATTAATAGGCTTCTTCATGGCCGCAGAGATAACAAAGATGCAGCAGATGAACATTATAAAACATACATGTGCATAACTACAGCCTTGGTACTATATGTTTCTTTTCATACTCACATACTATTGCATACAAAGAACCTTCACACTTACAAATTCCTAGCATATCAACTTACATTATTTGGTAAATTGGTAGAGATACCAATTTCTTGGCTTGTGGAACCAGACTCAGCAGCAAAGGCAGCAGCAGCAGCAGCAGCAGCAGCAGTGGCAGCAGCCTTCGACATAGCCCTGGTTTTTGTTCGTGTAACTCTCGTCTGCTCTGGTTCCACTGTTTGTTCTGTAGACTCTTCGCTTACAGTATGTAATTTTTCAAATGTGGCCATCCACCCTCGGACAGTTTCACAGCCATGTGGCCTAAGCAAAACAACAGTTTCTTTGAACACTAAATTCTGTGCACAAATGGCAAATTGAAGTTCAAGTACACTATATCGTGGACCATAATTTCCAAAAAGAAATTCAAAAAGGAATATTAAGAAGATACCATGTCACAACATGTGAAATACAAAAGGACAGAAGAACTGAACTACAAAATCTCACTACAAAAGACAAGAGACTAAGTTAGTAATATTCCCTACACATACATTTTTTTAAGATGTGGGCTTATATTTCATACAATTTTATACACTACATTTCAACAATGTAAAAAAAATATGATTGTAAACAGGGGGCCCCAGTGGATTTTATCTTGCTACATCTTCCTTTGTGAGATTTTTGCACTGACATGCCAGATGACGTCCTCAGAAAGGGCTGAGGCAAGTAGCATACTTGTGAAGGTGCAACTTGATTTTAAATAAACCTGCATTGTTTGATGGAATAAGTGTAGTTTATTTGGTAGTTAACACAACAGGATGGCTTCCATACAAACTGGGTTCAAGTTTTTAATTTATGTACAATTCTACTAATTTTACAAACAGCAGTCAGCCAAACTGCGTGATAAGTATAGCTATGATGTAAACTGACATGATACAGTCCCTTCATTCAATGGTCCCCATTTGTGCATGGATCTTGGCATGAAAAACAGATTCCAGTTTATTCATGACTTCATTAAACTGGCTACGAATTTTCATTCATTCAATAATGCAAAACTTAAGACATGGATGAAATTCAGCAGTGTAGCAATGCTGAATCTTCCATAAGAGTAAAGTTATCATCATATAAATTAAAACAAAATCTTCAAAAACATCAAATCTGCAACTGAAGATAACCAATTTTTTTATTCCTTTGTGCAAAATCATTATAATATGAAGAAATACATCAAAGTGTTAACCAACCAAATGCCCACATTTGAACTGGAATGCCTCAAAAAGATAAAAATTTGCAGAAATCAATCTATTCTTTTAGTAGTTTGATAAAAGTAAAGTCATCCATGGAAGTAGGAACGAAAGAGATCTGTTACAAGAAATACATCACTTCTAGTTTTGAACACGTTCTGTTACTGCGCCAAGTTTCAAGTTTACAATGAGTACCACAGCTGTAACATAGTCTTGGGGACTATGCAATGAAAAGAAACTTCAGAACAAGATAGCCAGATTGTAACTCCTTGCTGAGGAGTAGATCAAACATATTATAAAACACATATCTTGAAGGATGTAGGCTTCATATGTGACAGTCCTTACGTGCTCAGAGACATAACAGAAATACTCCACGTATATGAGTTACAAGTCATGTAAGTCATAGCACACAGAATAAGACAGTTACATTAAAGATAACCACATTCTGCACAAAACATATATACACATATATAGTACAGGCACAATGAATTTCAAAGGTACAGTAGTTCCTCTGTAATCCAGAATGGGGGCAGGAGGCAACCACCAATAGGAAGCTGCATGGCATAGGTAACATAAAAACATCATCACTAGAAGCTGATGTATAACTCCTTGAAACATAAATACTGTACAAAACAGTGCCTTACTACTACTACTACTACTACAAACAGCAGACTACATACCGTATGAAATGTGTGGAATTTTGCAGCCCAACCAATTTCTTTGTTGGAGAACTCTTAAGTGCAGTTGTCGAATGAGATATAACACACTGTTTAGGAGCTATGTCATTTGACACATTTTGGTCAACAACCTTAGCACAGATACTGTTCTGTGAAGTTTCTGTATGCATTACTTTTGGTCCAGTTTTGTCAACTTCAATGACAGGTACTTCTTTGTCTGACATGTTCTGTTCAATGGCACTTTTATGCACTTCATTACTGATATTTTTTGTGCCACTGGAACAGGACTCAGTCTTATCTTCTGTACAAACAATCACACTTTTTGGTGTGGTTTTATTATTCTCTTTTATGTCACTACCAGTATCAGGATGAGAATGAATATGGGTTTCATTGGTTCGTGGTTCATCACACGCAACTGCATCAACTAGATCAACCAAATCAACCTCATGAGCACATGAAACACGAACAGAAATGCTGGGCCGCACACCCTCAAAAGGCTGTACTGGCACTTCGTTAGGGATGTCAGTAAGATCGTCATGTGTTTCCATCGCAGCAGATGCCACTGGGGCATTATCTGTAACTGATTTCTGTCTTTCTTCCTGCATTGGAAGACAATCATCATAAACAGATGATGTAACATGGTCTGGACTGTATATCATTATTTCCTCTTCATTAGTTTTGATCTTCTTTGTTTCTAGGTTGTTAATCTCTTGTGCCTTATTGATAGATGTGTTTTCATGTTGTTCATCTGATGGCAGTACCAACTGCTCCTGCTCTAACCGTCTACTCTTACGTGGCTGCTCAACTTCCTCTACTGTTTCATGTGAAGACAACCGTTTTATCTTTTGCATCTCTCCGGTAAATTCACTGTCAGGAGGCTGACGCATTTTTGAATTGAGAGTCATGTTTAACTGACCCTTTATTTTTGCGCCAGCAGCCTGTAACAGAATGAAACAAATGCTGCATTCAGAAAATGAAATATTTCGCTTAAAAAAAGTGTATCAAAATTGTTGGCATATTTCATTGAGTCACAGCAGACCAGTTATTACATACATTGTGGTTAAAATGCCAAAACAACATTTACACTTGGCAAAGGTTAGCTATTAAGCATTCTTGACATCATGCCCATAAAAGACATCACATCTATCCATCAGAACATTTCATCTGTGAAACAAATTAATACTTTTGTATTGGAGCAACTTCCAATAAGTCAAGGGGGACCAGCAGCCTGCTTCTCACAAGTCACATTACTGCAAGTCTTAACTTCAGAACACTATGGCTGTTGCATGTATGCAGTTTCTGGAAAAATAAAATTAAACTTCAATTCCTCTTCACATTTACTTATACAGGAAGCCATTTTGTATGAGAAAAGTCATGGACCAAGACTTCAAAAATTTCAATCAAATTTTAAAATCTCAGTCAACACATACTAAAATTTAACATTCTTCTCATACACACCTAATGCATACAGACTGCCACTCAATATAAAATAAAACGTGTACTGATCTTATACATGTATTCAAACAAGTCTCAATGTAATGTATTTTTAATCTATTTCTTCCTCCTCCCTTCCCCATGGTGCAACAGCCAACAGTGGGCCAGAGCCTTCTCAATATGGAGGCTTCATGATTACACAGATAATCAAATATAAGGAAGAAAAATTTAACATCATGCAGGATAGAACAGGGAAGACCCCCCCCCCCAAAAAAAAAAAATTTAGGCTCAGAAAGCAGTAGTGAATGGCAGGAACATGGAAGTGACAAATGCTGCAGGGAACTGTAAACACTAAAAACACAAGAGAATTTACAAAAGCCGATGTCACTGAATTCTAGAAACACCGTGTCACAGATTTTGTCATAATAAATACAGGTAAAACTACACACAGCAGGATAAATAGGCAAAGTTCTCCCAGTACATAAAAAATTACCATGCTTGTCATTTTAGGCATAACCTCCCCCCACCCCCATAAACAGTCAGGAGGAAGAGAAACAATTCTGTTGTACCAGTACCAGTACATATATGTCGTACTCGCAGATTCACACCACCTGTTACTTGCTACAATTACGCTACTGCATCACCAAACTGATGAAGAAGAACAGATGTGATGGGTTTCCCACATTAGTTTCCATTTTACATACAGATGACCTTACTTCTTACTCCATGGTGCAGAGTCCTTCTTGAGAAGCTAACTGGTTTGCAGCTAGTCAAGAAATTCCCCGCATTTCACGGAACCTGAAGGTTCATTACTGCACTCACAAGTGTCCGCCAATTATCTCTATCCTGGGCCAGCTCAATCCAGTCCATATACCCACATCCCACCTGGAGATCCAACCTAATATTATCCATCCATCTACACCTAGGTCTCCCCAGTGGTCTCTTTCCCTCCGGTTTCCCCACTAAGACCCTATACACCCGCCTCTCCTCACCCATATGTGCCACATGCCCAGCCCATCTCATTCTTCTCAATTTTATCACCTGCACAATATTGGGTGAGGAGAACAAATCATTTAGCTCCTTGTTATGCAGTCTCCTCCATTCCCCTGTTACCTCGTCCCTCCTAGGTCCAAATATTCTCCTCAACACCATGTACATACAGATGACCACACTCTAAAATTGAATTGTTGTACAAGATTAAAGGAACACACAACAGATTATGCCAACACTTAGTGGTCCACTAAAAATACCATCTTTTGTCATTAGCTCACCTTAGATGCTTGTCTTTTGCTCCTTTTATTCAGAACAGGGCTGATCACTTCTACACTCTGATTCACAGTGCGTGCACGAGTACTGCGAGTAATCCTGGTATCAAACCAGGTGCTGGGGCTGACCACATTTTGTGAGGAACATTCAATATGAAGCTCACCTGGGTGGGAGAGAAAACATGCACATACAACCGCAGCACATATATCAGCACCACGTGTGTTAAAAAAAAATTGCCCCCATGAATCAATTTCCTTGCACCCAATCTTCCCTAACTTTACTATATTTTACTGGCCTCAACTCAGCAATGGACTACTTAACACAAGCTCGAAATATGTACACTTTTACCACCCTAGGCAAGTGCTGTATTTTTTCGACACTAATACAATAATCATCATCACCTTAAACTATGGTTGCCAACCCAACACTACCAGCAACTTTAACCTTCTAAAGCCAACTGGTTATGTGATGCACCAACAAGTTTAACATTCAACAACTGTACGCTTTGCCCACATTGTATTTATGTGTTTTGTATTTATATTAGAACAAACAGTGACTTGTGCCACTTACACCACAAACTGATTGGTTTTTATAACTGAGATGAAAAGCGTTCACAGCACGGTATGGACTGGGTCTTTAAATAAAGCAGTTTGATCTTTGTCTTTAAAGGGTTAACAGCCACATTCTTGTATGACGGAGGTTAAACATACACCATGTATCCTTCAACCTTCATTCCCATATCATCTTCCCTCAAGCATCATTCATTTCTTCTGGCGCCAAAAAATCACTCATATAACCAAAGCATAATTACACTGGACAAATCATTCAAGTGCCACTTTCCTGTGTTGGCCACTCAGAATTCTTGGTCCTGACCCACAATATTCCCAGAATGATTATTTCTGCAAAAAAAAAAATGTAACAAAGGCAACATGATGTTTTTGGAATCCACAGTAGCAGTAACTTACCTATACCAGCCAACTATAAATGATGGTTGAGCAGTGGGATGAAGGGGGAGGTAGCAAACCTGCGAACTACTACTTAGTAACACCAGATCTGTTTCACATCATTCAGTTCACTTCCCCGTGAATTCAACAATTCTAAGTTGTGTGATTTTGTGTTTTTATTCCAATTATTTATTATATGTGCTGATCATGGTCAGAAAATCATTGAAACCACATTGTTTTAAAAATGTGAAATATTATAGAAAAAAAAATGCATGGATGACAACCAATTTCACGGCAATTTCAAGTTTACTGGATGCCTTGACTGAAGTGTAAGGTAGAAACACGATGCAGTTGGTGCTCCTTAAGAAGCTACAAAATCACATTCTTACATGCACATGACTCACAGTTGTAACAAACAGAACATTTGGAACTCGGAATTGGCACTGTTCTGCCCGAAACATAAGGTTTCGAAATAAAACAGTTGTCAGTTCCAGATTTCTTTGGAAAAAATTTATTTGTGCGCAGGTATTAACGTAACTTTTTATTTGTTTATGATTTCTGTAGCCTTTAAGTTCAAATGTAATTTTTTTTTGAGTTCCTGCCACATTTAACGTTCTTCCCACAAATGTCATTTTCCTGCATTTATCATTCACTCTCCATGGTCCCTTCAGAAAAAATAGCTCAAGATTTCTCTGTACTACACACTGCATCTACCAGACCTCATGCCACAGCTGTTTCTTCCTTTCTTTATATATGCAGAGACGCCATATCAACCATACTGCGTACACCAAGGCTACTGTTACAATTCCCCCCCTCCAAAGTATTTTTGGTTGTGCCATTATTGTAGGTATTGAAATGATATTTATGCACAAAGTTACTTATATAATTGCATTTTAAAGTTACATTTTTTTCATCTTTGTGATTAAGATTTAAGAACTACTTGAAGCTGTTCATGGGGATGCACAAAGTAACAAATCGCCATGGTTATGGGGTACATTGTTACACTGCATGGGGTTCATTATCACATTATTTTGTAGCAGCAATATGCAGGAACTGTAAGTCTGTAAACGTGTAACACTACCACCGGGTTTACACCCAATTGCAGTTAAATATATCATTAATTCATTGTTAACATGTTTAATGCAGAGTTATCATATCATTGGGAGCTGGCATATAATACAAGTGGGAAGCAGTCAAAATATAATTTTCAAGGTTCGATTCATCTGCATCAGAGAATATTTTGATGTGATCGTTTATATCCAATATTGGGAACTAACAACTGCTCTGATTCTGCAATACAGACAGAATGAAATGCAAAATGGTTCTAATGTTAAAATTATGAAACAAGAGCTTTACATGAATTAAGAAATTTTTGAGGATAATACTCAATTCACTGTCCATCCGTTCCTTGATAAGTAAATTTTAAAATAAACAAAGTTTTAAAAGGCATAAAGTCATATTTGTACTTTATCTGAATAGATAAATTCACTTGAGTGTCTTTTTCACCTGGTGACTCGAGCATTCATAAGCAGCCCCCTGTCCCAAATGATAAGTGCCAATTCATAAGCATAACCCTGCAGTCCACATGTGACACTAGATAAAAAGCAGACAAAATGTCTGCTGACTCTTGTGGGTCAGTCTACAAAGAAAACATTCTGTATGAACTAGCAGACACATTTCAGTGCTGTATTCTTGCAGGAAAAAACTCATATAATTTGAAAAGAAACGAACCTTATGAACACGAGACCTTTGCAAAGCAAGAGCTATTGAGCAAGTACCAGGGGTGTGGCAATTAACTACACGACATGTGTGTAGCAAGGATCCAAAGAGTTAATTATTACTTCTAAAATAACTATAAGGACTCTATATCACTTACCAAAACTTCCTTGTTAAGTTTCTATAGTAAAACCAACCAGATGCACCAGTGTATCAAATTTATTTCATTTTGGAAATGATACTCTACATGTTTCGGACGGTCTTTCCGTCCATCATCAGGAGTTCAAGACTGTGCATACATCAACAGTTGGTTTTACTATAGAAATAATATAACGATGCACGGTCCTATGAACGTCAAATATTCTTGTCAAGCTTTTTTACAAAATCTCTGCAGTGTCATAATTGAATACTTCCCAGAAGCTTTTCACAGACTTATAGCCAAGACTTCTACTTCTGCTTCCATATATGTTATTATAGGTGTTATGCCTCACTTTCTTTTCCTATTGTACATTCTCAACATTGCTGCCTATACCAAATTGTAAGACTTTGTAACAGCAGGGCTAGTAACAACTAGCCCCTGGGTAGTTGTAACAAATGACCCCTTGTTATGCCATTTTGTTTCACAACAATAGAACAAAGACGTGTTGTACAAATTCCCAAATATGACAGGAAAATACCTGGATTTCAGTTTCTCAGATGCCAGAAATACCGTTTGTCACACTTAGCATAATTCCTGGCTATAAAAAGAAGACCCAAAACGAAAATAATTACTCAAAGACAAAACATTTCTCATGCCCACATGGAACAGCCAACTGCAGACAGACTGTCAATTGGGGACAGAAGGAGACCCTGTGTACCTTCCATCTGGTACAGCTGGCAGTTGTTTTAAAATTTCAACATAATAACTAGGCTTGTGAAACAACAAAAAAAGGTATTAAGAAGTTCCACATATTCTAGAAATTTACATCATAGAGGTGAACAGTCAACTTTTTGACTTCTTTATACATGCAGCAAAAAACACAGGGTACCTACTGAATAACAGGCTAGAGCTCCCCACAGAAAATCTGGCAGTGATGACCGTAAACAATGTGTCATAAATTGTACGCACCACACAAAATCACTGACATGTTCACTGTTATTCTTGTCATATTTTAATGAAAGTTAAACTTTCTCGAATGAATTTTTAAAAATAAGACATAAAATTTCCATCCAGTGGGAGAAGAACTGTTCCATGCAGACAGACACAGACAAAAGGGAATGAAGCTAACAGTAACTTCTCGCAATTCTGCAAATGCACCTTAAAATGCAGGGTAAACCCACTGCAATTGCAAGAGATGAAAGAAAACCTTTGAAGACAAACTGCTAATATTTCAAGACAAGAGCTTTGTCACATATCAAGAAATATTTTTGCCTGTTGCAAGGCCCACTCAGAAGCTGCTAGACGTCAGCACTTCGTAACTCTACAGAATAAGGTGTTACACTGGACAGATTCTAAATTCCTGGAAGATGTGGGCTTTGTGTGTGATGAAGCTCACACAACAGGTGTCATGCTCCAGTGAAAGGCTAAAGACACATGCTGCATTGTATAATTCTGACTTACTGTGTTCAGGAATGGTTTCCACCATACGCTTCTTCCGCATGTTCCTCTTGACAGTGGGAGTCTTTGGTAGGAGTATACTTGATTGTGATGTGTATTTAATAATCTCTGTACAAATATCTGAAAGCCACTGCATATTCTCCTGAAAACAAACACTCCACATGATAAACATCAAGCAGTACATCTGCAATTATTGCCAACATTTGTACCTGACTTTCCAAAAATGGAGTGGTATTCACGCAACTGAAACATTAAGCAGATATGATACTGAAAGAAGGCTGAAAGTAAACTATTTATGCGAGCAATTATAAAATTCACTTGAAATTCATACAGATTGCATGCTAAGACAAATGCGTCTCCAAACATTCATCTCTATAAGTCTAGTTCTGAGGGTATACTTGACAAAACTAAACTTGCCGATAAAAATTTACCCGACTGAACTCCCCCCCCCCCCGCCCCCCCTCACACACACACACAAACAAGTCCAACTTTCTTCAGCCACAGCAGTGTTTCACAAGGTTCAAATAGAATTTTTGGAAACTTCAGTGCTCCGAATATATAACTTTTCCAAAACAGTAAAATATACACAAAGAGTTTGGAAGAAATTCCCATGTCCTGTGCATACAATGATGCTGGAAGTGGCTGTAAACCCTTCCAAATGCCCTTGGTCTATGACAACTGCCACTGGATGGTCATCTTCCCAAAAGTTGTCTGGCAAAAATGGATACAGAAGTACACTAACAGGTAAAACACAATGGCTTGAAGAAGAAGTGGAGGATATCAACCCATGGAAATTCTTTCTGCGGTCTCAGCACAATACTATTTAGTAGCTCAATAATTTTGATTGCCTTTTTTTTTTTGTATGCTGTTCTGTGCTTTGTATACCAAGATCTATTCTGCTTCTCTAAAGGTTTGTAACAGTGGACTTTGTCTGAGGTATGCCTAATACACAATTTTGGGAGTAGGCTCTACTTCCACCTCCACATTCTACTGTATACTTCTCACACAGTTACAAGTTTCAAGAAATATGAATTTTGGAAACAAAATAATTGCAATATTTCTGCAAAAGAGGAACTATTCATCAGTAAAAACTATAACATAATCAAAATATAGATCCTCATCTTTGTATTCCTGTTTTTCCAATCTCATATAATTAAAACCACAATCCATGGAGACTGCTATCACAACAACAAAAGTAGGAATGGCTTTCAGTTTTTATATTAAACTGAAAGCCAAACCTTGCCAAGTCACACATATTTTTTCTTGTATCACCACCAAATGGTAACATTGGCTTGCGTTTCTGTGGTTAAGCAAAACACTCCTAACCTAACTTTTAAGTTGCAAGACCTGACCTTACTTTCTAACTGAAATGAAACATCAAAACTTAAGCTCACAAGTTGACAACTACATCTTCAATTTCCATACGAGTGTGTACTTCCAAACCTCATGCAATATGGTATGAGTTCTAGAAGGTAACAAAGGAAAGGAAGGCACAAACAAAGGCATCTATTACCATTGCATTAGCATAGTCACTTATAATTCCTACTTTAAAAAAATCCAGTGACACTTACTTCATACTTCTCTCTTACTTCTTCCATCTCCTCTTCATATTTCTGATACAGCCTGTCCAAAATTTCTGTAACCTTATCTCGATCCATTTCAAATATTTTTTGCTGCAATAAAAAACCAAATCGCAAGCTTTAAAAATGTAATACAAAAAAATAATCTTAAGGGTAAAAATGCAATACTTTTAAATGTACATACATAAAAGCAACAGTGTTATACAAGTGATTTTTTATATTATGCAGTATTTAAGACACTACACTCGTATTTTTCAAGTAATGCCAGAGGGAAATATAATACATCCTAATTCTGTTGATGGATCAGATGCATTCCATGGATTCTGGTCCCTCGGGCTGTGAATAAGGCAGTTTAAAAACACATTACGTATCACAGCAGACCAAGCATAGGATATGATATACCCAATTTTACATAAACAAGAAATTCTCTAAAATTATTTCATAATACAAGTCACATTATTATAATTAAGAAACTGCTGTTCACTATTTTTCAAAGATTACACATGCATCATCAGTTTAATGCACAGGATCACAAATTTTCCAAATATCTTGGAGCCACCTCAAAATTCTAGATGCCTGAAGAGTGACATGAAGCAAGTTCTTTCTGAGGACCCACAAATATTTGGTATCACCATAAAAAATGTAGTTGCCCAGAAAACCTAAAGCCTGGGATTTGTGCACGAACCTTTTCAAGGCACAAAAACAAACTGCAACTTGTACAGCTTATTATTCAGACCAAATGCACAACATATATGTTAACATTTTATGTGTTACAATTATTAATCTTTACAGATTGTATTTTATCATTCAACAATGATCATGTGAACATTTATATCTACCAATTTTATTGAGTTGTAATTTTGATAATTTTGTAACTTTAGCAAAGTACAAAGTTAAGACTCCCTGAAGATGATGCAGATGCATTGCAACATTGAGGCACACTTATAATATATAAATTATTAACATATATGTTGTGCATTTGGTCTGAATAATAAACTCTTTAGATTTGTCATGGGTACATTAGAAATCAGCAAGATAGTCAGTGAAAGTGCCTTTTGTCCATAAACATACAATGTATATTACTAGGAGCTTGTAATACAATTTAATTCCCATACAATATACACAGTTTTTGAAAAACTTACAATTAACAAGTGGCCTGTGGAGATCACATGCAGTGTTAACTTCATAAATATGTACGTGTAATGGAAAGGTCTAGCAGTTATTTATTAAAAGTGTCATTAATACTAATACACTACACTCAAAGGTGAAAACCTTACAAGTTGCCAAAATAAAAATCCCATAAGCATGAGGAACTTAATCTTCATATTGTCTGGCCTATTAAGATTTTAAAAATTTAACTGAATGTCTGTTTGGAGACCAAGGGAAGATGGTGGTTTTAGCTTGAAACAGACTTGCCACTGAAAAAAAAATATTTGTAAGTCCTGGGACTGTTACAATTACAAGTATTATAAAATTTGCTTCAACATTTATAGTAAGTGAATTAGCTACAGACCTCTTGTTTGTAAGATTAAAGGCACTGTCCTGTAACTGCACGACACCGTTCCCTCGGGCCAGGAGATTACTGAACTACCATCACAAAGGAATAGGTTTGCAGGTAAATGTGGAAAATCTAAACACAAAGAACTGAATGAGTATCCCTAGCAGGCCTTGCCGGACTCCATATTATATATTGTCGCAATATGAATACGCGCTAACACGTGCGCCAAAACTTTATCACAAATGTCTATTGCTGGGAATGTCTTTTATGACAAATATCCTGGCATGGTCGACGGACATTCTGACAAAATACATGTTGCTACCTATGGCCTTCATTATTCAATGCATAACTTCATATATAGATTTGTTATCACACGTATATTATGTACTGTGTCCACTAACTAAACTGGCGTTAGTTTCATGTCGCATTAAATGAACACCAGGTTCTCAATAGGAGGTAAAATACACCTTTAGTTTCACATTACAGAAAACACTGCCGGTCAAAACTGCCTAAAATTATCAGTAAACATACATTCCACCCATAAATAATTACTTCCACAAAATTAAACTCATAATAAAAGCATATTGATACAAACCTCACTTCTGTAACCGTTAGCTACTTTCAAATTACTGTGACATAGCTTTTGATACAACGCGTGAGGCGATTGCGCAGATCCAGCAGCCCTCGACCACGGATGAGTGAAAGAATTTACAGAGTACGGATGCGAATGTCACGGGTACTAGCGACATGCAAGATGTTCCGTGAAATATTGCAGTAAGAATAATAAACGTATATTGATACTGAACACTATTATTTTGGCATTCAATTGATTCTCCCATTTTCTTTGGTGTTTACGTCTCAACAGATCACATCACAGAGTACATATATTCATAATTCGTCCCATGGAACCAAAATTTTGTCACCCAACAGCTGGACGTAAAATCACGGATTAACGCGTTCCGCATTAACGGTTGCATGGTGATCACACAAAAAAAAACTAAGTCCGTGATAGTGTACAGGTGACTGGATTGCAATATGTTTTTTTTTAATAACGTTTATTACTCTGCATGTCCATTACTAGGCAGTGATAGTACATGCATTGAAGTTAGCTTTTACATATTGTCTTTCTACTATCTACTTATTCCATTTACAGTTTTGGTTCCTTATCTACCTTGTCATATGGTTTTTTTAAATAACATTACTCTGAATGCTCCATTACTATGCAGTAATAATACATGCATTGAAGTTAGCTTTTACATATTGTCTTCTACTATCTACCTATTCCATTTAAAGTTTTGGTTCCTTATCTACCTTGTCATATTTATACACTGAACTTTGTCTAATAATATGCTGTTCGCGAATTTTTTGAAGTTTTTGTAAAATTTTATACTGTTTGTTTTTACTAACTGGCCAGTTTTCTGACCGTATTATTGCAATATGGTTAAAGTCGTGGATGAGAGTTTTTAGGGTTTGTCAAAAGGACGCTAGAGCTTGTCACCGGCATTCCCACCAGTCAACTATTGCTTACGGAGCGGGCCCGGTGTTATTAGTCGATTGTTTATCAGTAGGGGAATATAAATCATTGAGTGATTTGATTGAAAAAATTTCGGTAGAGAATGTAGCATGCTCTATACCGGTTGAGTCACAGCAGTTAATATTGTATGGAGCAAATACTTAATGGGGCCATGGTATGTCTGGAGATCACCTTCACCACTGTAGTGACGAAAAGAGAACTGACCCCCCCCCCTCCTCCTCACCCTACAGCGCCTAACATGGCTTTTGTCTTTCTCTTCATTTCATACGCCTTGGATCGAAGCGTGCCCGTTTGAATTCTTCAGTTACACACACAGTGTAATGCCAATCCGCCAGTCAGGTGTAGCAGGAGGGTACGAAGTACCTTCATTTTACCTTTCCACCCCTCCTGCCCGCGAGATATTAAGGAATCATCCAACACTGCCCAAGGTATCAACATAATAAGTAAACGTCATATACCAAAACCATCTACAAACGAGAGAAATCAAATCTAAAATCAGTTACGTTTTCATCATTTAAAATGAAATTTCCCTCTACTATTGACTGATATAAATTTCTTCAATAACCACATTGTAGGAAAATGGGGTTTACTTTGAGTGTGCAACTAAAACTTTGTCTACTGACCAGAGTGCCAGTTGGCTGTCTTTCCAGGCTGTGAGTGGAGAAGACTGTGCAGCGAGTACAATTCTGTATTGTATTTACCAGCAACGCACACCTGTTTATGTACCATTCATTGAAGCGTATTTCCCTGCTGTCTCTTTTCATCATCAGTGCTGTAGTTATGTTGTTAATTACCCTATCCCACTCCTATATGTGATGCAACAGTTAGCATCTAACTGTGCCTGTCAATAAGGGACATAAATTATATTGATATATGCAATACAGCATGAAATATTGACTTTATTTCTTTCAGTGTCCGAGAAATGTGCTGCCAAACGATTAAGTAGGTTGTTAATGTCATAAACTAGTATCGAGTCCTTTCTCTGCAGTGAATTTCTGTGTCCAAACATGACTATTCCATGCATTAATTTGATGCATAAAATATATTAAAAATCAAACAAATGCACTTTGGTTTTATGAATGTACTTTTATTGCACAGTGGTCAACAGCATGTGTTGACTCCTCACATGGTGTGCAAAAGAATACAAACATAATTAAAAAGTGTATAAATCACTCTAGTTTAATAACCATGCAGTTTTTGGTTAAAATTTTTAACTTCTGTTATGCTCATTGCTATTTTATTATTTAATCCTGAATTTTAACCACAAATGAAATTATCTTTAAACTGAGGAGTTATTTAGATGCATGTTAATCTAATCTGTATTCTTGCATTCATGACCCTGAAGATGGCCACAAGTGCCGAAACATATTGGTGACCACTATGCCATGAGAGCACATTCATAAAACCGAAGTCCACTCGTTGGTCTTTTAATATATCTTATGCTCCGAGTTATTTTTCCCTCAAATACATGGTATCTATGTTGCACATGGTAGACAAAATAGAACTTCGTAGTTTTCTGTAATATGCCACTTATTTCGTATTAACATCTGCACTGCACAGTTTGGATAATCTTGAGGCCCATCACAGGGATTAAAATAAATTGCCTTCAAGTATCCACACTTTTTCATTTGTACCCAGTTTCTGTCTTTGGTTCCCTGCATACATATTTTCCAGTCACACATATATACATACATAATTGGTTTTCACTACAAAACATCCACACTTGTTTGGGCCAGGGCTGTACTTACTGGCATACAAATCTACATCACCCAATTCCAAATCAGTATTGTGTTATCATAATGAGACACTTTTTATACTGCCTGAATTAATGGTGAAATGTTACTTAATATTCTTTGTGCTCATTAAACAGACCATGTCTCAGAAGAGGCCACATTCGCTGAACTTCCAATTTCCCATGTACCTGTCAACAAGCATTTTAGTGCTACGTAACCTCTGCAGTGTGGACCCAGACAGCATAGTCACTAAGCTACTCACCACAGGATAGACAGTTTGGGGATTGTACCCCAGTGGGGGCAAGGTTTTCCTCACCCATCCAGACTTGCCATGGGGCCCACCCAGCCTCTTTCACAGTGGTTACCAGGTCATTCCTAGTGGTAGAGTGGCCAGGGTGTGGCATTGATCATCCACTCCCTACTAATGCCAAGGTTAAAGAAAGAATAGTTACCACATTTATGTAAGTAACAGTAGGCACAACTCAGTGTGTATGTATTTTATTGCTGCAATGTGTTTTGACTCATCAGGATAATACACACATATGTATTTTACCCTGATATCTGAAGATCAAAACATGTTACAGCAATAAAACACACCTGTGTTGACTTATTTACGTAATTATTAACTAGAAACTCGACAGGATGTCCAACCTTGAAAATTTAAGAGCTATACCTCTAACCCCCCTGGCACTCTCATGACAGCTTACATGGTGAACTTTACCTTTTTAATCTCTTCAACTTGCGGGGGAATTACTGTACTCAAAGCACATTCTAGTGACAATGAGAATAAGTTCTGGTGTTAATTCACAATCAACAAGCTTCAAAGACCCAATGGTATGGACACATATCAAAATGAGAAACATCCTATGAAAAATGGTGATCAGTAAGATGTTGTTCAGACCACGCAACACATACCAGCAGCAAGTGGAGTGAGTTCAAAGATGGTAGTAGTCTGTGCATTAAGTGTTAACAAAGGACTATAATGTGTGATTCATACATATATGACAATGGTGTAAATAAAGATCCATGAATGAAGAAACACATTTATTTGTCTTTTATATTCAATGCAATCTAAGTCACCAAATACAGTAAACAAGGTTGTGGAGGAAGTCCCATCAGTGGGATGCACAATGGGGGAGAGAAGGGGTCGCTGCCCTTACTGTCCCACAGAGTTCTTAGTCACAGTTCATGTCCCTTCACAGAAGTTCTACACAAATCCTTAAACTGTTCATTCAATCATTCAGTCTGCCTGACTGGCAACACTGCTCTCATTGACATCACAAAGAACGTCCCATCCAACGTGTTTCTCCAAGAATATGGCACTAGATGCAAGTGCCATAAATCACATTTTGAAAATTTCCCAACTTTACCCTATTTTTTGGTACAGGTTGTTGAAGGAATGTTACAGGTAGGTTGCCCATCCTGTTCACCGCAAAGCTAATCTGATTTGGACAGCACAACAATGCTGCATGAAACTGTAAATTATTCTATTCTCAACAAATAAGAAATAAAACATTGCCTCAAGCTGGCATCACTGGAAAAGGCCTCCCGTGACATCAACATGGCTCACCAGGAAAGAATAAGAGCAGAAAAGTAACAAGGAGCACATGAATTTGGTTTTCAAACAGCTAGACAGCACGAAATCCACGCCTAAAGTTACGGACACAATTTCACAATTAAATGATGATCAATAAAACCACATCAAACTGCATGACTGGAAATATTTTACAAAAATTTACACAAAAAGTTGCATCCCTTAATTCACTTATCATACAACCACTTAAATACATCAAACTTAATCATGCTTCTTTCCAATTTAGCTACTTTCATCTCCAATTCAAGTAGTGTCACAATGGGAAGCAGAAATGCAGGTTCATTTTTGATGGTATAAACAATTTCTTCGTGCCAAATACAGGAAATCATTCACTTCACTTTGATGTCATCATGGTAACAAATTCTGTAAAAAGAAGAACAAGAAAAAAGAAAGTAAATTGGTCAGCCACAATACCCACTACACAATTAGTAATATTAATATTCTGTTAGCAGTGCTACTAGTGAGCTACAGTGTCATATCAAAGTGTAGATATTCATATGCATTAGTAACAAAAGGGCCACTAACTCAATGGAATATAAAACAACATACAAAAAATACAGTACATCACAGGTTCTGTTGTTACCAACACATATAACCTACATTTCAAGTAACTGTTGTTAAATCAGACAAAAAACTGCACTGTTGACAGCAGACATCACAGCACACTGTGCTAGCTAACACGGTAACAGACATCTCATACATGGCATGATACCACTTCATTTTCAACAGCAAAGATTCCCATTCCACCAAGATTGGAAGCAACAATTTACGACTTTAAGGATATTCCATTCAATAAGCACATCATCACTATCTTCTACTGGCTAAAACCACTTTGCAGGATACCAAATGATCCTCGTCAACAGACAACCACAACACTACCTCGCAAGATTTGAAGTTTTCACTGTCGTGTGGATGAAGGCTTTTCAGAGGCATTTTGCTCCAGAAGATGATAAACTCAAAAATCAGCAGCCACTTTTCCAGACAGACATGTACTACCAACGCACACCTTTACTTTATTCAGCTCAACATAACTCAAATTATGTACACAAACACAATGCTGATAATTCCAGTCTTCTGCCATGTTATGACGTGAAACTCGGGCTTCTCATATAAATGGAAGAATTCAAGCTGCAGTGTTAAGCAAGATTTGGGGCCCAAGGGGCAGTGACAAGAATGGAGAATATGCTTAATGAGGTGCATCATGGATTGTAAACACCAAATATTTTCAGGCAATCAAATGAATGATAACACAGTGAAGACAGTGGCACACACGGGACACAAAAGAAATGCATAAATGGGAGGACTATTCTAAAATAGATCTTGCCTTGAAATGCCAATACATAACGCAAATTTTAAAAGCACATCTATTTACAACATGCATACGGAGGCCACTGATGTATTAAGAATTTTTAAAAATATTCCACTTTGAACATACATCAAATATCCACACACACACACACACACAATGATATGATTTTGAAACTCATGTTTATGTATTGATAATTTAAACCTGGAAAATGGCAAGGTAATGCCAAAAATTCAACCTTTATAAAGTGAAATACAGTACACTGTAGGGACCAGATTACTTGCCAATTGCTGGAATGAGGGTGAACAGGCGAGCTGTTAGAGGGAAGCACTGCTCACACATCACCAGGCATTTCAAATGTTCACATAAACTGTAGCAATTTTCAGCCTCTTTTTTACAAGATAGCATTTGAACTATGCAACTATATTGCAGCAGAAGCTGATGTACATTCACAGAATATAACATATGCTCCCAAACAAAGTAAATGTTTTTGAAACAGGTAAAATGCTGCCTGCTGTTCTGATGTACTAGCAACAGCCATACCGTACAGGCTGAAGCTAAATTTAGTGTTGGGGAGAGTAGCTACCAAGTTATTTGGGCCCCTACAATACATTTATTGTACAGGGTGGAGCAGAGGAAACGCATGTTTTTCAAATGGCTAGTACTCGGCAAGGGTGGGGACAGCTCAGACAATGCAGTTTCAGTAGCCACGGCACATTGGAATGTTGAGGTGCAATTCCAGATTGAAACACTGTACTCCAATGGGTTGAAGGATTTAAATGCTTCAACCCATCAGAGTATAGTGTTTCAATATGGAATTGCACCTCGATGCTCAACATTGAACTTCGATGGAAAAGATGCTGGACAGTAACTAAGGAATCACCGTTTCTAAAAAACTGCTCGACGGCAAACACATGATGCTCTATGTGCCATGGCTACTGAAACTGCATTGTCTGAGCTGTCCGCCAGCTCACGCCCAATGTCATCAACCGCACCCTTGCCGAGTACTAGCCGTTTGGAAAACATGCATTTCCTGTGCTCAACCCTGTACTTCTCTTTACTAATACAACCTGCATACAGCCATTTCCTGCATATACACACTACCTTCCCACACAAGACATCACATATCATGATACTGTATTGGGGAAGGAACGGAGGAAAGGGGAGAGGTTTACCATTCAAATATTGCCTGAAGGACAATGTGCACCAAGATTTACACGGTTTTCTTCAGTTCCTCCAGACAAATGGTTAAATAGTATCTTGACCCTCTCCACTCCAATGTAAACACACTGGTGACACTTCTTGTACAAATGTTTCCTGCCATCTGTCAGGCAAACATTCAACCCCATGCTCACAGCTTCATTTTGATTCAGAAAGTACCCCCTTTTAGCCAATTATTCTATTTTCTTGTGTCAAAGCTCTAGATGCATTTTCATTTAAATGATTCTGAAGTGAGCCATGGGTGAAGAGGGGGGAAAATGATAATGATAAGTGGAAAGGGTTAAGCCACATCCATCTCAACCTACTGTTGCAAGAACTCAGAATCAACTAATAATTCCTCAACCTCATGTAACTCCTACAGCAGACAACGAAATGTCAAATAAATGAATACATACGTCTACATTTTGTCTGAAGTAATCACCTGTCAAAATGGTGAGGACTGCGGGGCTTCACTCTGCATACTTTCATCACTCATCCTTCTTAGATCTTAATATTGTCTTCAGCCCTTTCCAACTTGTTAATTCAAAGTAAAATAAAATAAACAGTATGCCTAAAAATATTCCAAAACTGCTGCCTCCAACTTAGATGGAACAAGAAAACATGCATGCAACAGTGTTAACTCCACACTCCTAACGTTTCCAGCAGACACATGCTCCAACAAGAAAACTAGCTGCCCAATGATCAATTTCACTCACACACACGAATCTGCATCATTCACTGCTAAAGCAGAAAGCCCAGCAAGACAATTTTATTGTATATACACTGAGAATAAAATTAGAAAAACAATAAAAGAATCGAAAACATCAGCTTACAGACATGTATTTGACCTCTACCGAACCGGGTTGATATTTAAATTTCAGTGCATGGTTTATGAAAAATTATTTGAACAGAACAGAAAATTATGAAACAGACATTTTGAAGAAAATAAAAGAGATTATGAAGCATGTCTTAAAAATGCAGTGAATTTCTTTTTGCCAAAATACATTAAAGGAATTTTGTTTTTTATGTACACTCACTGTGAGTGGGCTTCGGATTTCATTTTAACAATGCATAATGACAGTCTTCTCAACATCTTATAAATTGAAGTTATCCGCACCTGGACAATTCATAATATTTTAAATGCATCATAATTATATCAGACTCATACATGTTCTTAACAATTTGTTATGGGGGAAAAAGTCACCTACAGAAGACAATTATGAAACCTAGGGCTAACACAACTAGGAACTACACAATACATAAAACAAACTGCAACTCTTCTTATAAGTAAATCCTACATAAAGTAAAAACCAAGGACATTTGTCCAGCAATGGAAAGAGGAATATTTCCAAGTACACATGCACTCCACATTTCCTTAAATCCTACACCTTTAACACGTACACGTAAAAGCAATGCTAGGAGATATTTGATCTTAAGACTTGTCGAGCACTCCGTGGAATAATGCAAGAGACCTGAGATTACCAACTACATGGCCACAGGCACCTTGCTAACCCCACAGACATTCCAAAGAATCACAAGGATTTTAAATATTATTTCTTAATTAATGGCCCATGATTACAAAGCATGTGGAGATTTCCACTCTATGAACAAAATATGTTGTCCAATGAGAAGTTCTGAACTTTCACATTGTGTCCAGGTATCACCCAAATCTCAGTGCAAAAAAACAGTCACCACTTACTAATTGTATCTTTATACAATCCAAAGCAATGTCACGAAACATGTTTTCATGGACAATACCAGATTCAGAGCTATTCATAATCTAATCACTTTAATATTTATCTTTTTTACATACATTCATAAAGTATTTGCTTGACAATAAGCTTCTTTTAGCTACCTGTTACCCAAAGAAAGTTAGTGACCTTGTGGACCAACTTTATGATATACAAGGGAACAACATGTCAATTACCACAACATACCTAAGAGAAACTGTATACCATCATGGCCCACTTATTTTCATGTACCATACTCATTTCCATCAAAATTTCCCCCTGGATGTTTCAAGCTTGAGGAGTATCTTCCAGGAAAACACTAAAAAACAACACAGAGCACGGGACCATCCAAAGGTTTCACAATAGATGTAACCAAGACATTTTGCTGGGCAGTACACATAGCACTGTTCAACACCAACTGATTTCCAGATGTGCATGCACAGTGGACACCAAAGAAACTCACAGATGTTGGCCAGTCCATCACATGGGACTGTCATCCATTTCACATGTTACACTGATCACACATGATGAAAATGGGATTACTGATATACTTCACAGAATGTCCAACAATAATGACCCAAAGATAGCATGGATATACTGAAAGTTGAAGCCGATTATGTGACAGAAATGGGGTCAATTATACAAATTCCGGGTCTTCACATTCATAAAGAGGAGAATCCTGGGCCAATACCTCCCAACTACAGACTTGAGAAGACCACGATGTACTGAGGTTGAACCCGATAAATATGACGAAAATGATATCACTGATCTGAAAGTCGAGGAGCATGTGACGGACAGATCCCGTGCCAAAAATACTCCAGTACTGAAGGGCGAACATTTGTTGCTACGCAGCCCAACATATGCCAAACCACAAAATGCAAAACCATCAAGAAATGTAGAACTAGCAATACAAGTGAAAATGACAAGCACTCCACCTACCCCAAAACAGGTGACATTATTTCATTCAACAAGTATCACTATTCGCTGGGTCACTACTGGTTTGGTTATTGGACACACACACACATACATACACACAATTTCAACAGACCTTTTACACTGTACCTACTTAGTTAACTTCTCATGTCTATGGCTGAATTCAGCAACCATGATTAATTCTAGTAGGCGATGGACAATGACAATTTTCATTGAATTGAAATTTTCAATGGACACCACCGTTTCATTGTGACCAAACATTTCAATGGAAGGAACAGACATATCTATGATGAAAACTGCTGCAAATGCAGCAATTATCAACTGCAGTAAACTACAGATGACCAATACAGATATCACCTAAGAATGGGAAGGTTAAACATTTTATGACATCACACAAAACATTCAACTGGAGAAAGAGATACTGGAATTCTCAAATCTGTTCTTGCTGCAGTATGTCATAATAATAACAAACGCAATGCACATGGGCGAATCTGTACATAAGAACTGGTCCCTTAAGTAAAATTCCATAGGAACACACATCACAAAGGGAATATGCCAACTATCTATGCAACTAACATTAACAGATTAATAAATAAATGTTCTTCCTGAACTGCCCCCCCTCCCCCAAAAGTATGATTTTGCATCCTAAACCCACTGTCACACTCCACACTACAATGCCTACAAACTAAACCCGCAACTGTAGTGCACTGACCACGTGAATTGTACACCATGTGCAAGAACTGACATGTGTTAACTCTTTCCAGAGGTCAATATTTCTCCCTAGAACAGTGTGTAACAAAATATAGTGTACAGCAGAACTCCACTTATCCAGATTAACTGGGACATTAAGCCATACAGATATATAGAAAATCCAGATCATTGAATTCTTCTTTGAAAATAGGCTACAATGGCAGTTTCAAGTTCGGCTATTACTATTTACAGTATGCATCTACCTATAAACCTTTCGACTGGCCTGGTTTGAAGTTCTAGAAGCCATTACACTGTACTGTACTGTACTTAATCCATAATGGGTAACTTCAGGGCAAGTTAGTTTTGTAGAATTCTTGAAAATTTACCCGAATGGCCAAGCCGATCCTGGTAAGTGGAGTTCTACTGTACTGTATACAACATACCTACAGATTCCGTACTTTATCCTGCACTACACACTGGCCCAGAAAATTTTTTAAGAAGTGTAACTACCTGCCTTGTCATCCGGCAAATACTTTACAGCTAATCGTTATGAATTTGAAACATCAACTAATGGGCAAATTTTGACCATAACTATCAATGCTACAATTTTTACACACTGTTCCACTGCAAGTAATGGTCATTAAGCAGCAGGCATCATTTGTATCTTGGAGGAATAAACAGGCCAGGTTAGAAACACAAAAATATCCCGCTTCACGGTCTGACAGCAAGAGAAGTGAACTGTGTCATGCATGCAAATCCCACCCATAATAATACCATTTAACTCCATGAAATAAATTCTTAACAACAAACATCAATATGTAACACAAAACATCAAAGGCCATAATTGCAACAAACCATTTTAAGCAACTCCAATTAGTACCATAAAAACCTTATACACTGCACCTGAAATATTACAACATAACATGCACTGTAGTAATTCAGCTTAAGAGTTCTCAAAATTACTCTGAAACCGTGATCTCCCAAAAATTGTCAATCCCACGACACAACACACGGGAAAAAATAAAAAAATAAATAAAATAAAATAAAAATAAATAAAAAAATCTCCTCAACCAGTCAAGCCTGGAAATGACAGAACAGCATTAGAATTAATGGTTTACGGGACCCAGTTAGACCAGTCGCATGTGATTACTGCCAGCAGTGCACGTTTTGTTTGCTTGTTAACAGGCTCATAATTTTCACTAACCTCAAACTGCTTAGTTCCCAAGTAACTAACTATATGCAAGTATCAATGTTAGAATCTGAGCTTATTTCAAAGTTACTGTCACACCCAATTAAACTGTATAAAAATTCAGTCACATTCAGTCACGAACTCCCTGAAAAAGCAATATTACCAATTTATACTTCTAAGTGATTACTTGTACTGATGTTATATCCTTGAGTGCAATTCAGTTACTTGTTAAATTAATGTTAAGCCTATACACATTCACTATGCTTTGGACATAACTTTTCATTTTTGAGGTGACGTGACGCCTTATGTTAGAACACCACACTTTGAAACGTGTGTTTTTAAACAAACCATGCAGCATCTATGCAACCTTACGATGACCTTGCAGGTATTTCAAAACAAAAACACCGCCAACACAATTCCAAATAAACTGGCTTTCAACACACGGATTTCTGCAAGACTTTAAATTAAAAAATAATCCAATAAATAAATATACAAAAAAAAACCTATGACAAGATCCTGCAAGGACATTACAGATTGCTGCACAAACTGGATCTCATATGCCAAAGAATCTAGGACAGTGATATGTACAATACATATCTAGAAATGAACAAGCCATGGCCTGTAACATGTTACAAGAAAGAGGGATATACAAGGCCAGCAGTAAACTGTCAGCCACGATCCAGCAATGCTTGGTTTGGTTGCAAGGTCAATGGGTTAGATCAACATAAAAATAAATACACGAGAACATCATACTAGGGTGCTTGAAAGACAACTAACATTCCATAAAGCAATTTAAAGCACTGACCACCGGCACCTAAGACAGCTTTGGCCTGACCGCGGTTAACGGCTACAGCGAGAGAAAACTATTTGAGCAAGAGCATGGAAATCTGGAAGAGGAGAAATTTGCAATCAAGTGACCAATTTTAACAATTTACCACTAAGCCAGCAAATTCATGTAGTATGTGCATACTCACTGTCGAGGTTAGAACAAATAGCTGTACATTAAATAATGCTGTTCTTATATCACTTTTTCACCCAACATCTCTGGCAAGATGCAACTGTTGCAGTACAACAAGATCACAATGCAACACAATACAAAAATTAGTGCAGATATATCTCTTACAAAGCTCTCAGTGGCTGAACATGAAATTACATCCTACCAGTACATTAGCCATTACTACAACTGAAAAATCAACCTACAAATCCAGATGTATAAAACCACCTTCTGAATAATCAAAGCCATATGACAGGATCCCACACACCAGTACGTATATGTCTACAGAAAAAAATCAGTATCATATGCTACCAAATTCTTCTAAGGCCATTAAGGTTTGGGGCTCAGCCAATCTCAGTGTTTAAAAATATAAAAAATTAAACACCATATTACTGAGACGCATGGTCTCCCTGCTCAGGGCCAAAGGTGGGCGAACACTCAGTTGGGCCAAAATGCAAAGCTGCTCTCAAACTATGGGGCAAACCACTGGCTGGACCAACACCACACATACGTTTAAAATCAGCTTCACTCAGGAACACACAACTAATTAAACCTGATCTTAGCCACATATTTACTACAAACCTAACACAGTTTGTGCCACAGCTCCAGTGTTGAGCACGATGTTCTTCTACCCCATTACCTCTGGACAAGTGCGGAGGCTGTGTCCAAAACACTGTGTTTAATTTTTGGAATTTGTATGTAATAACCCAGTGGCTATCAACCTGGAACTACTACTCCCCTTCCACCCATAGGCCATGGTAGTTTTTCACTATGTCTCACACATCTTCCACCAATTTCCAGAATTACTGTACTTGTTAAACTGACCTAAAATGTGCATTCATTCACAACAGACAGTTTCTCACATTTTTGTCATTATGCATTTTCTCAACTAAGAGCCTAGAAATACATGTTGCATGTCGGTGTCTCCAAAATTTGGAAGTTAATACAGAGTCCATACATTCACCAAGACCAGACGATGGCCCAAGTCCAAAACTGTCATGCTAAATGCAACATACCAAGGTCAGAACCCTACAGAACTGTACTACTACAGATTTATGTACATAACAAAAATCCATGATAAGGTATGCACAGATGAACACACAGTCCATTTTATTACCATTCCTACGGTTAATCATTTAATTCCAGTTCCTCATAAAGGAATTAACTCAGTCTAAAGAACAAAGAAAATGGGAAAACTGTTATTCAACACAGTACGACAAGTAGAAGTCATTCACATCTCACACAGGGCTTAACTTCTGTTAATGAAACATACAGCAATTCGCTAAGAGGAACTGCCATTTCAAATTATGTCATTCGCATCATTGATGTTCAAGATATAAACGTTTGGCATTAATACAGCTACACAATACAGGAACAGGGCAAACAATTGCTACCATTCATGCCAACTGCAAGTCCAATAAAATATACTACCCAATCAATTAACTGTGTCATAATTAAGAAAACCAGCAATTCCAAATGTATGAAAAACTGATACAGCCCTGTGAAGGGATGTAAATGGCCTGCTGCTGCATGTTGAGTCAATGTTCAAAATTTTGCACTATGGCATTTTTAATCCATTATTTCTTGAAAAGTAAAGGAAAAAAGCACAAAGGAAACAAATGCCTTAGGCTGGTTACATAATACAAAACAGGCTATGTCCTTGACATCTATGAATGTCACACATAACACAAGTCATTGTCATATATGGAATGCATTACCCATTCCATGGCACAACAAAGATTCACACACCAGGTGATAACTTCTAAGCCACTTCCCACATATGTATGCCACATGACAGAAAAATTCTGTTAGAACTGCAATCACGATAACATCCAACACTGAAAAGGCACATGAGAAAAACATGGCATGCATGAACAAATTTTGATGCCCAAGCACAATACTGAATACACTTCTAGATGACTGCCAAAGTCCTGTTGATGACGAAAGTCTGCTGCATCATACGAACAGTTACTGTATAAACTAAGACAGAAAGAATTGAAAGATCCTTCCAAGTTTACTACAAACTTGCGTGCAACGGGACTATTTTAATGACCACAAAAATATGGGAAGCGTAAATGAACAGGGCAGTGTCCAAATCCTAGCCAACATTAGAGATATCTTATAAGATATGAAGAGACTCAATAATGCTATCTTCCAGGACATTAGGCCATAACACCTGGTAGAAATTTACAAACATTCCAAAGGAAGTCTGCTGCCAAGACAATGGTTGGAACTTCTACCACATTACTGGTGTAGCATCCCCCACACCCAACAGTCTTCATTACATACTTTAGTTTTCTTTTTGGAATAATAAGAAAGTCAGCCACGTATAAGCAACCAAAAAATTCAGCTTTACACACCATGAAACATTTCATGCCAGGTACACATACACTTCATACTAGCACATATCACAGAAATGACAAACACTGGAACACATGGCAACTCTTCCATTTAGGCCTATAGCACACAGACCAACAGAAGTTAATGCACTAAAGCAGGAGAACCCATCAAAGGCAACATTCATATCAGACACTGCAGGTCATTTTGTCACAGAAACTGAATACTTGCAAAAACCCTCAAACTGAATCACACTCAAAAGCATAACATAAAATACAGGTATTCATCCCTGATCAGCACATTCCCATAGTTATGTACGGTAAATATACAGCTGTGCTTAAGTTAACACACTGTGCTTAAATGAACCCTTTGTGCCTGATGTCAGGTACACCTGGGATGGTCAAACTGTTGAATGACAGATACAACTGACAGCTTGCAGCCTGCACTTAAATTCTGGTCTGCTGCATGCAGCAGTCAGCATTTCTGTTGTCTAAGGGATATCATGACCACGTATGCAAGTGCAATAAGCTCCACACCCCAGCCGCTTTACATCCAAGGACATAATGCCAGTAACAACTGATAACAAGACTGGGCAGGTTGATGAAAAATGCCTTGCCTCAGCCCTCTAGCCCACGGCCTGATCACTGCATTGACAGTCATCCTAGATCCTTAATAGGACAAAATAATTTCCAAGCCCAAGCCGCCACCTTCTACAAAAGGACACTATTTCATCGGTTGATAATTCAATGCAACAACTTTGCCCAAGGCATTAAAAACAAGACATCCAATGTATGTATGTTACAATGTGGCATGTTTGCATAACAACTGTAACAGAAATGCAAAAATACATTAACTTTTATTGTTGTTGGCATACACATAGCTGTCAACAATACAAAAGAGTTGGGTATTATTATTATTAAATATTATGAGTGTGTTTCTGTGTTCTTGCCTTACTTATCAGCATGCAATTTGCATCTTATCAGCGCTATGTTATAGTGTCTGTCATCTGTGGTCTCTGCATCTACATATTTTTCCACATTATCTCATAAATGACAAGATTCTGGGTGTGTGTGTGTGTGTGTGTGTAGAGAGAGAGAGAGATAGAACATAATATGTGTTTTCATTTTCTCTACAAGATTTGTCTGAAACATTTCTCATTCTGAAAACACTTCAGGTAGGTATCATGTATGTACAAAGGTTGATTACCTATCATTTATGTCGGATTTTAATCAGACTTTAATTTGGGCATGTAGACTTCATATGTAAAAGAGCCACAATCTAAGCAATAATAAGCAGGTGCTTTTGCTCAACTGCTACTAGAAAAAACAATAATCTTTAAATGTCTGCCGCCCAAACAGTAAGAAATACCACCCAAATTGCTGTAACCCACACTGCAGATATCATTCCTGCCAGAATGCTATCCCATATATGATACCAAAAAATGCTGAAACATTTAGATGAAATTAGACACACAACAGCCACACTTCACTTCTGGCACAAAAACCCGAAGATTATCTCTCACACTACTTTCAGAACTTCCCTCTGAAGGTATCCCTACTTTGACGCAGTGGTTGGGCTTGTGTCATCAGATGATCCTGAGAGCTATGCTGGTAGCAGCATTGCTACTGGTAGGGCCTCCCACTGCAGACAAGTCAAGGGTGATGACCAGCAAAAAAAAAAAAGGTACCCTGGTTCTCCAGGCTGGGGGTTGGGCTAACAACCCCATCCTGTTTAACATATCCTTTATGAAATTTCAACCAAAGCCTCAGAATGGGAATCTAAAGTTTATGAAGATTCCGGCTAAGGAAATTGGATTTGGAATATGGAATGTTAGAAGAATGCTCAGACCACAACTGATAAAAGAATACTACAATACAAGAGTACAACACACGTCATAGCTACACGGAAGACCAGACGGTACGGGGAAGCAATAATAGACCTCAAAACTCATACACTGCTACAGATCACGAAAAACTCAGGAAGAAGGGAGTGTGGAGTAGCTTTTATAGTAAACAGATGTAAAGAGAACATTTTGACTTTTCAACCGATTGGTGATAGGATATGTACCCTAAGAACAGAAACAAAATAGAGAAATTATAGCTTCTATAAATATACACGCACCAACAGAGAATAAACAGGAGGAAAAGATAACTTCTACGCTCAGTTAGATGAAGCATGATATAGTTCCACACAATGTCAAAACTGTCCTGGGGGACATAAATGTCAAAATCGGACAAGAAAGAAAATATTACACAATTATGGGGAAACACAGCCTGCATAAAACATCTAATGAGAACAAGAAAGGACAAATTCCGGGATGAATACGGAAAGAAGTTAAATAAGGCCTTGACAGAAGTAGTAGTAGTAGTAGTAGTAGTAAGGGGAAAAAAATAAAACCTAAATCTAGAAATACAATGGCAACAAATCAAATGAAATGAAAAACACAGCAAATGACATACTGGGATATGAGTAAAGGAAGAAGGATAACAAGGAACGGTCTGATGAAGAATGCAATCAACTGCTGGTGCAAAAAGAATAAGACATACCAGGCATATTTTAGCTAGACTGACAAGGACAAAAAAAGAGCAGAATATGAGAAGAAAAGGAAATTGGCACACACAGCATGTAATAAGAAAAACAGACAGGTTATCAACCAACAATTAATTGCAGTAGAATAGGAGTTTAAGGAAAAAAGCCAAAGACAGAATGGTAAAAAAGGAAAAAGACGGATACAAACCTGATACAGATCTGTGTAAAGACACAAAAGGGAACATAATCGGTGACAAGAAACAGAGTAAAGGGAAATGGAACAAGCACTTCGAGGAGCTACTAAATGAAAATAATCACAGAAATAAAAGAGCAGCACTAGTCATAGAACAGAACCAAATACACACACAGAATGGGAAAATGGGAATACAAGCACCAACAAGGAAGCGCAGCTGGCTATAATGAAGTTAAATAATAAAGCACCGGGCACAGATGGCATACCAGTGGAAACTCCTCAAGCCTAGAGGAAAAGTAATAAATAAAATCCACAAATTAATGGGAACACCATAGGAGAAAAAAGAATACCAGAGGAGCAGAAATTAAGTATTATATACCCAATCCACAAGGGGGAAAAATTAAACTGTCAGAACTACAGAGGCATAGCGTTAATAGGCACAGCTTACAAAACTCTCACCACCATTCTGAAGAATAACCTCTTATGCAGAAAAAGTAATAGGAGAATACGATGCATATTCAGGCCAGGACATCACCAATCAATCAGATTTTCATAGTGAAACAAATGCTAAGAGAAATGTTGAGAATACAACATAAATGTTTATCTAAAATTCAAAGACTTTAGACAACCCATGACAGTGTTAGAAGAAAAAAATTAATGAGGTACTGTAACATTTCCAAATTCCCAACAAACTGATAAGACTGGTAAAAGTGACAATGGACAATATGGTAGCAAAAGTTCAGGTCAAAACAACGATGTCAGAACTCTAAAAAATTACTGATGGTCTGAAACAGGGAGATGGCCTGGCACCACTGCTGAGCAATCTCGTAATGGAATACGTGATGAGAAAAGTTATGGGTGACATAACATAACATTATAGTATAAACTGATACAGATGGGAGGATGTGAAGGTGTTAAATTCATAACGGGTAAAATGGAGGAGACAATGAAACAAACTAATGAACTGAAAAGAGAGGCCAAAGAGGCAGGTTTATCTTTCAATGCAAATAAAAAATAATGGTACAATCCAGGTGCAACACACATATTGGAAACAATGTGAAGATAGGAGACACACGTCTGAAGTAGTATACGACTTTGTCTACCCAGGAACAAGCATCACCAAACACAGAGATGAAATGAAAGATGAACAGGATAGGACCGGCATACCACTCACTACTCCCACTAATGAAGCCAAGAGAGGTACACAGGCAAACAAAAATAAAACCATATGAAACTCTCACAAGGTCTGTCTTATGGTATGAGAAAAGGTGTGGACATTGTAGCAGACTACGGAAAAAATGCTTAATGCATTTGAGAGGGTCCTCAGGAAAATCTATGGACCTATGTTGCTTAATGGACAGATGCCAAACAGACATAATTACAAAATGTATAAATTATTCCAAAAGGGGGTGATACACACGTCAAAAACAAAATCTGGGACGTGAGAAGTCAATTCATGTATTCTGTAACAAAGAAGAAAGCAAACAATATCTACACAATCCTATCTGAAAGCATATACAAATTTATATTTTCTTACAACACTGCAAGCTATGTTCTTTACAAAGCAGCTGGAATATTATGATCCGTGAAAACATCTCATCTGCATTATTCAGAACGTTACGAGACACTTCCAGTTAAACGAAGATTGGAATATTTTCTCTCTTAATGTGTCAGACGAAGTCTCACACCCTACAAAACAGGCAAATAGCAGTTGTATTTTATTCTTAATAGTTACTCACAGAATGGGAAGAAGCACACATTCCCTGAAGTTCATCACCTTTTAATGTATCTGATGTGTGTGTGACCGTGCATCATTGATACAATAACATAAAAAGCCAACCAGATGCAACAATAATAATTTCAATCAGCCCAACATGTTTCAGGCGATAATTTCGCCCACCCTCAGGAGCGCTAGACTGTGCTTACAGCTTGTGGTATAAAGCACCGACAATGCTGCCTGATGGTGACCAGGTGAGGTGGAACTACTCTCGCCTCATCCTGGTCACCAGCAGGTAGCATTGTCGGTGCTTTATACCACAAGCTGTAAACAAACTCTAGTGCTCCTGAGGGTGGGCGAAATTATCGTCCAAAACATGTTGAGCTGATTGAAATTATTAATAATAAAATTATTGTTGCATCTAGTTGGCTTTTTACATTACCTTTAATGTCTTCATGCACACAATTTTAACACGCTATTTTGTTCTCCACTATTTCAAGTTTGCCACATTTTCAAAGAATTCATCCGCAAACTTTAAGCTGTGATTTGTGTCCTGTGCTCCAACATACTTACGTTTCTCAGTACTCATTCTAGACCAACGGTCTGCAAAGCGTGCTCCACAATTCCCAGAGGATACATGGTTACATTTCTGTAATAGCAGCTTGTAAGTTTACTTATTTTTTTAATTAAAGGAATAATGCTCTGTTAGAAATAATCGCAGAACTCCTTTAACTGGTGATATATTTTGTAAAAAAAGGTCAAATCATGTTATGCACTGTTATGTATGCTACTGGAATGTATTCATTGCAATCTAAGATCATTTCTGAGATACAAATTTTCAATTTTGGACACCGATCATCTGGACACACTATTTACCTGAGATGTGAGGATCCGCGGTTAGTTTTTGAACCAAAATGAGCCTGCAATCAATACAGTTTGGGAAAAACTAGCACCTAACAAATCTTCTGTCTCTTTCTTTTTGGTTATGTTGGCATCCAATAAATTAACATTACCAGCATACATTGGAACGTGAAATGTCCCAATCTATTTCAACCCCCAATGGTTTGCTTGCACTCTGCAGCAAAGTTTAGAAATACTGGCAATAAAGCATCTTGTTTCTGACCAATATGAATTGGTTTCAGGCAAATGTCTGCCTATCTGATTCTACTTTAATAAGCATATCAAAGTCAGTGAGATTAGACAAAATCTCCTCTCCCTCAACAAACCGGCAATAATGAGGTCTACATACAGCTGATATACTGTGCTGTGTTCTCATCTTTCATATATTTAACATATACAGTAGATATGATCAGCACAAAGGCAATGACTTTATGCAAGCATGTGCATTTCTCTGTGCAGATCTGTGAACTGAGTTGAAACTTCACACTTTTCCACAAGCCATCTCTTTATAACATTATTCAGCCACGATTTTCCTAGGCTCACACCAATGTATAAAATTATTCACAAAAGCACTATTTCCATTTTTAGACATCCAAACATCCAGACATAAATTTCTGATTAAGAAGTCTGTGCAAATTATATCAGTAAGGGTACATAAAAACTACACCTAATTTGGCAAGAGAAATGACTTGATGCTAAACAAGGTTATGCCACCAGTTTACTCAGTCAATCAAATGACGACTACTACAACCTGGCTTTCTATCTGAAGGCATTCAAATTCATGTGTTCCAGCCTGCACAGCAATTCTCTCTCTGGACTGATCCATCACTTAACAGCACACAACTGCCAATGGACTTACAAATATCTCAGCAAAATCCGACATAAGTGCTGGGGCAGAATCCACTCAAAATTCCTGATGAAAGCTACCAACAGCATACCAACATCACACATGCAAACTGCTAGGGCTTTAATGCACAAACCATTACTTTTATAAAAATCTGCAGCCAACAGACTGAATAATGCACACGAAAATCCTGTTACAATTAAAACTGATGTCCAATCCCCAACGGTTCAAGCAACCCAACCCTGCCAAAGTATACAGTGTGGAATATATCCTACATATGCAATGTTTACTGGTTTCTTATCCAAATTAAGTAGTTCATACACAGTCTCTTCTCATGGAAACTGTATTAGCAAACATTTATATTTTTCTACAAAACTACCCCACATATTTCATTAACATTACACGCTATTCTACTAACATCTACATAAAACAGTGTTCATATATCTCTCATGAACTAAATGAAATGCAGAAAAATAATACAGAGAATTTTTCCCATCTCAAATGCATACTACAATCACTGCTCATAAACATCTAATCCCTCAAACAATGAAAGATGTCAATGTTACCACTATAAATTGCCCAGATCTTCATTGCTACTCTTTCTCTTTAAACCTTTGATGCTGAAAGACAACTTTGGTCAAAGGGTACTGTGACGCTAAAATAACCGAATGTCACCTGTCGTCAGCTAAGAGCATTCAAAGTAGCGGGCAACCGTCTAAATCCTGGGTCTTTGGCAGATTACAATGGGCATTAATTCCAGCACCAAGGGGCTGAAATGTTAATGTATTTTAAGACAACACAGCCTGCAGCACAGTCTTTCTGGACTTCGTACGGACTGGCCTTTACTAACCATTATATCTTAACTGGATGCCAGGTGTGTATATAATGGGATACACAGTACTGTGCTGGGCCTAGTATCAACCCAGCACTATGTCTGGAAATAATGGTGTTAGATAAGCCTTGAATTCTATAAAAGCAATGGCCATAATTTATCAATGAGGCATGAAAACCTTTGTGGCCAGTGTTACTTGAAACACAGTACACCAGAGCTAAGAATGCACTGAACAGAAAGTGAAGCAACATAATCACACCTTCAAACTAGTTCTGAATGTAGACAAATAGATGACCAATTTGTTACTCAGTTCAGTACCATGTGGTTACAATCCCCTCCCACCTCCAAAAATTCCACTAGTGTAACAGATGGGTTTCCATTACCATTAAACAAGACTTGTAGCCTCTATACAGCCCAACTTTGTACAGAATTTGGGGATGATTCCATCTTCCAAATTTGTGCAGCTCTCATCAGTTAGGTAAGCTAAGTGGCCACACTATAGGCCCCTCCCACCAAGTGGGCACAGCACTCCAGTAACTTTTGTGATGGTACCATATACAATCCTTGCAAGTCATACACCTACAGACGCAACTTTCAAAACTGCCAGAATTGTTCACAATGCTACCCCACAGCTCAGCACTTGTTGTACCCGTGTCCACTAGATATGCGATGGTCCATAACAACCACACAAGACACACCACTTTGCATTTATATTTCATTCCCTGTCAGTTTTATTTATACTGCAGTCACAGTCAGTTTGTGTGTACATCATGTTCTGTCAGTTCCTTTCAAATTCATCCCAAAATAAAACAAACGACCATTTGCTCACACAATAGTTACGGAGCAAAACATGCCACTACCAGGACACGTCTAACCAAAACTGCTGTGCACAGATTTTTCCATGTTAATTCTCAATAATGAAGCTGACACAGAAAACATGACGACACATTACCTGCACCTGAACTTGTTCCGAAGTAAATCCTGGTCTAACAGTCTCTTACGCAGAAAAACAACCATATCACCTGACAACTTTATTCTCACATGCAGTACAGTTCAATTTTGGGTCGGCAATCTAGCTACAAATCCGTGCCAGCAAACACAAAGCTAAGGAACACCAGTGTGTATTCAATGCATACAGCACATACGAAGCAAAACACTGCAGCTATTACAGAATGCAGTGGTTGTGGGGGCCTTGTTTAACATTCCTCCAGTTCCAGTAGCAAGAACAGAACCGTTCGTGTGTTTGTAGAAATGTATGTGTGCAGAGGTATGCACAAAGCGGTTTCTCTTGCTCCATATACAGACAAACTAGAGTACTCCTACAAACGACACAAGTGATCAAACAAGCACATCCAAACGAACAGTACTGCAACAAACCTAACAGAATAATTGGTATATAAAATATGCAGTGAAGACCCCCACCAAAAAAGTTGCTGTTGACATCTGCAGATTTACATCAAACACCTCCAACATACTGACATTCGGATGCACATTTATATTTCAGTACTATTAACCATAACACTATGTAACAACATAATGGGCTAACAAACTAGCACTGCATCTTTTACCCTCATTACCAGACACTCTTTCTAGCATCCTACAGTGCTATTAAACTTGTACCTGCACAAAATCAACCTGTAACTGTAACGAAAAATGTACTGAAGCAACCAACCGTGCTCCACATGCTTGGATTCCAGCTCCAAGTTTTAGAGCTTCATGAGCCACCCACAGAGGAAAATATACCAAGTGTTTGTATTATATGGGTATAAGATCAACACTTGTTTTAATCTAGGAGTTAGAAGGGAAGGCATACAGGGCACAAGGACAAGCACCATTCGTACTCAATCTCAGCACTAGGCCAGATGTTCACCTCTACACATGGGAAAAGGGATCAACGAAATAAGAGGCTGGGTGCATCCCACAGCTGGCCTGCACATTGAGGAGAAGAGCAAAATGTCCTGCCCTGCCAGAAATCAAACTCCAGATTGTCTAATTCATAGCCAAGTCACTACACTAACAACAATCTACAGGTAAGATAAATGCAATGCTTTTTCTACTGTATAATGACCTATAAATATAAGGACCCATAAAAAAGTAAAGGAGCTTCTAAAAACACTCTTGGAACTGTTTCGCAGACCCAAGTCACCCATGTAACAATGTGAATTGGTGGGGCATGCCCATTGCTGCCACAGTACCCTACCTTCATAATTCACTTGACCATCTCCATCAATGTCAGCTTCCCGTATCATCTCATCAACCTCCTCATCAGTCAGCTTTTCTCCCAGGTTAGTCATGACATGCCTCAGCTCTGCCGCACTGATAAAACCGTTACCGTCCTTATCAAAAACTCGGAAGGCCTCTCTGATCTCCTCCTCACTATCGGTGTCTTTCATTTTTCTCGCCATCATTGTCAGGAATTCAGGGAAGTCAATAGTACCATTACCTTAAACAATTTGCAACATGACATATGGAAAGCTGAATAACAACCAAATAGCAAATGACAGGCAAAATATAAACAAGGATTCTGAAATACTATTCTCCTGTTTATTCATCTATTCAGTAACAATGTCTATGTTTTTTATACATAAGATGGTGACTGAGTTGCCACTTATGAAAAACTACAACTTCACAGCATCATATTTCAGAAATACTGCTGATTAAAAGTAGCCTTAAATTATGTAGTAGAAAGTCCCACTGAGATATTCAACACCTTCTATGGAATACTCAAATTACAACAAAAACTGCATTTTGAAACAAAATAAACCTTACGGTTAATGAGCTTGTACTTCTTAAGTCAACAAAAATTTCTGTCTCACCATGTTTCATGGGCCTATATATTTAACCTAACCTCCAACGCTTCTACCTGAGACATACCATCAGCATCTACTTCATTGATCATGTCTTGAAGTTCTGCTTCTGTTGGATTCTGGCCTAATGATCTCATAACTGTTCCCAACTCCTTAGTTGTGATTGTACCATCACCATCTTTATCAAACAAAGAGAATGCCTCCTTGAATTCAGCAATCTGCTCCTCGGTCAGCTGGTCAGCCTAACAGAAAAATCATAAATATTAAAAATTTAGAATAATTAATTTAGCTCACCAGTTTAGATGACAGACTAATATATTTCACAGATTCTACAAGGCAGGGTGCAGTAACTACGAAAGAAGCAACAAATCTCATCAATACAAATTTTAACAAGTGGACAAACTATTTCTACAAGCAAATTTGGTTATTCAATAGTCCACATATGATGTCCATGTGGTCAAGAATACTTAAACAGTTAAGTATCATTCCAGACGATAAAATTTTTTTAAAGTCAAACGTCGATCCACACAGGCTGTATCTCAAGACAAGCATCCAATCCTAGAATATGTTACATGCAAGCCTTGTGCAATTTCTCAACAGTTAATCTACCTTTGCCAATCCAAAGATAGCCCAAACAAACTCGGAAATTAATAAGTATAAAAGCAGATCTGCCGACGTATGTGTTTTCGATACATACTAAACACGAGTTGTACGAAACATCTGTGAACTGTCAAATGTTATACTCAATGGCCGCCTTTTAAGGTTAGAATTTTGGAATACGACTGGGCTTAACACCCCCAATTTGAAAAGGAATGAAGTTAAATTATCACATAACGTCACCACCAAATTCTCAAAACGTAACCATTTCACGCAACCGAGACTACAGTATATTACAAAAGTTTCCCCACAACAAACGTCCCTCATTTTGGCCATACCTGTTTGCCGGCATTTTCCCAGTTCGGCACATAATTCAACTACTTACGTAAATACAACTACTACAACCTGGGTTATACAATATAATCGCATTATATAGCTTCTCGTTTCAAAATTACGTGAGAATGACCTTCGAGTGTTCATCAACACAGCTGGATGCATATGAAAATATTGGGGGACCACAACATCTCAACTGCTCATCGAAACGAAAAAATAATATCGGAAACTCAATCTCATGAATATATACAACACAATTACCATCAGGATGGTTATTTTCACTAACTTACCATTGTTGATACGTTCCGAATTGCACTACCTTCTAAAAATTCGCCACACCACTATCACCGCCACACCACACTCACTGGACGCTGACACGAAATACTTCGAGTAATGGTAGGTCCTTCAGCAACACTGGTAGTATACCTCCGCGAGAATAATTATTAATCCATAAAGAAAAGTAAACGCTGCAAAAAATACGTCCAATTGAAAACAATATTTGTATTAAAGTGAAATATGTTCATATATTTTAGTTATACGACCTACCTACTATCGAATTCAAACTCAGATCGCGGATTACGTTTACATGCGCAAGTGCATTGGCTTTATAGGTGCAGGGTGCGGTCTTGTTTACAAGACTTCCTTGTCGGCTCGTCTAACGTCCAAACTAAGCCCTTCTCTGATTGGCTGGTACACACCTGCAATGCGTCAAGCACTGGTGTGTACAGTTGGTGAGCTGTGGAGTCAGACCGGCGCTTTGCGCCGACCCGGCAGGGTAAGAAGAAAAGTTGGGGTGGAGTCTTCCCGGCTGTGCCGACTTGGCGGGCAGAGAGCTACTCCAAAATATTACTGCGGAATTCGAATTTAATTTTCAGGTTATGTAAAACGCGTAATAAATTAAACCGCTTAGTCTTATGCTCAAGTGGTAGTGGTTACAGTGCTTTGGCACACAAACACCCACCTCCCCCCAAAAAGTAAAGTTCTAAATGCCCAAATTCGTGGTATGAAGAAATACACTTCTGCCTTCTTTTCACACGAATTTAGAAAGCAGCTGTCTGAACTTGACAGGCGAAAGTGTAGCCAGTAACGACAGTCAGGTAGAGACACTATCCCCAGACAGTTTACTGTACTGTACACTCGACTGTCCAAAATTCATTATATATCAACAGAGCTACAGCAGCATCATCGACAAACCATTATAACTTGAATTTTCGGGCAAATGCTACAACGTCGGCCATGTTTCAAGAGGCACCTGTTGCTAGTGGGCCGAATTATTTACTACGCCATCCCCAGCCGTTCTTTGTTTAGGTCACAGAACAACGCGGGTTCTCTAACAAATTTACAAATAGCGAATTTTAATCACAAAATAATTATGTTGACATGCATACCGGTGTTTGACCACATCTTATTTGCGTAACTGAAATTGGTCTAAGGCAGTTTCTTTATGATGGCCTACATACAGGGCCAAAACATGTAGTTGTATGTTATATATTACTACTAATTGTAATATTGTTGTGTTCGTGACTGTATGTATATATAGATACATACACGCTACAGCTTTATATTATTGGCAGTTTTTTTGTCTTGTGGTTTCACATGCATTGCACTTCTCGTGCCTGTGAGATGTCCTTTAAGCATCCTCTGTACAGCCGTCTCCTTTACCGGTGATATTTACCCCTTCAAACAAGAATGTATGAGGAAGTAAAATATTACTAAACAACGTACTCTACCATGTATTTGGTGTTTAATTCTAATTATTTTTTAACATGCCCTTGAAAACATACATGAACCTTAACATATAAAGCCTGCTAGTTACTTCTCGCTTTATGGTTATTTCATACGTCGAGAAAATTGAACTTCCCTTTCAGATTGTACTTACAAAAATTAGGATGGGGATCAGTTAAACTATACGATAAAATGTAATTCATGTTTGCTGATTTTAATAAAATGTCATTGAAGTTTCACAAAAAAACAGTTTCAAATAAGATGTAGTTTTTGTTCGATAATTTTCAAAACACCTTTTTAAACAAAGCGCAATTTTTTGCCGCAGATTTTCAAAACACCGTCCAATATAAAGTACGGCATTTGTTCATTGATTTTCAAAACTCCCGCCAAATATAGGCCTGCATTTTTTTTCTCTTCTTCGAAACGTCCAGATCGGCCCTGGGGACCACCCAGGCTCTTACTCAGTGGATTCCGTCGACTCTTTCTCCGCGAGTACAGCGACCAGTGGTGGAAAACTGACCACTTAGCTCCTTATAGTGCCGAGGTTAAGACTAAAAGGAGTTTTACCCTCACTCCCCCCATACGCTTTCATGGCGCGCATAGGGACAACTTTGCCTTCACAAATGTTTCAATAATTAATATTATGCATAGTCGATAGGTGGATTTACAAATAATGGCTAAGAAAAGACGTGAAAGGAAGCGGCACTGGTCTAGTTTAAAGTACTCTCCCGGTATTTATCAGGAGGAGTTGAAGAAAATCGCGACAAAAGTTCGGACACCGGTCTGAGACACGAACCAGGACTTCCCGACTACGATGCAGGAGCGCCAAACAGTCCACCGTGACGTTCGATGACCGTCATTCGTTTCACAGTTTCCGTCGTGTGTCAGTGACGATAGTCTGCTCACCCCTGTTCTATAGGCCTACCATATTGCGCCTAATGGTTAGTGCGCTGCGGGAAGTGGAGTCTCAGGCGCTCCCTATTATGAGGTTTCTCAACAGGTTGAATGCGTGCAAGGGCTGCAAAGCACGGTCACACAACCAGCGTGAGTCCTCCCCATGAAATGGACCGCTCTATAAAACAAGGTGCCTGATATAAACTCTACAACAGTTCCACTCTTGTCCAGCTCCAACTTGTGTAACATTTAATACGTGGGCTTGAGCAAATTAATTAACCAACCAACCAACCTTAACGAAACTAACAGGAAATCCGACGTCTGTGATCACTAGCTTAAGTTATACTTCTTGGTGCTCGGAAGGCTCATTTCGAATTCCAGGCTGATGCCGACGATAGGCCTACAGTTTAAAGCAGGGATATCCAACTGAAAACGTGGAGGGCCCAAACAAATACCTTTGAAAAATAAGGAGTACTGCACGTCATTTTTAACAATAAATAAGTTTAATATCCTGTTGATAATTAAACGCCATTAAGAATACTTCATACTTTTCTTTACCAAACTTAACATATAATCTATTATAATTACTCAATTTAAACTTAGCGTCTTTGTGTCCTTTCCTGGCGTTATGTTGTACGTTACCATCCAGACAGAGGAGATCACTGTGAGCCCTATAGCACATGACGAAACACACTTTTAACTCATTGCATATACCTTCGATGTTATGCAGGCTCGCAGTACTCCATTTCCGAAAATACCAGTAAATATAAAATAAACTGTATGTCGCGGGTACCACACCACTTGGAAGGACATACAAAATGAATTGCGGACCGCGTGTTTCAGATCCCGTTCTAAAGCTGCTGTATATGCGAATTCTGAAGTAGCGTCTTACGTGTTGTGATCATTGGGAAAAATGAAATTCTCTTTTGTTTGGATTGGGTCTTCTACAGTTGGTAAGCGACTGGGGTTTCTAGGCCACTGCACAGTGCAGTTTGGTACGTGATTGGGTCTTCTAGGTTACTGCACAGTGCAGTTTGGTACGTGATTGGGTCTTCTAGGTTACTGCACAGTGCATTTTGGTAAGTGATTGGGTCTTCTGGGTCACTGCACAATGTAGTCTGGTACGTGATTGGGTCCTCTAGGTTATTCCAATATGCAGTCTGGTAGATGACTGGGTCTACTAGGTTACTGCACAGTGCATTTTGGTAAGTGATTGGGTCTTCTAGGTCACTGCACAGTGCAGTTTGCTACGTGATTGGGTCTTCTAGGTTATGACAAAAGTCTGCTATGGTGATGAACCTTCTGATTTAATAACAGGCAGTGAATTTGTTGAGCAGCGGACCAGCTGAGAAACTATTAGTTTCTCGTGTAGGGCTATGCTCCGTGCAGTTAGTTTGGAAAAACCTTAAATCCTTCCGGTGTAGATAGCTGGTCTTCACAATTGAACAAGGTGAATTAAGCCCTCTGTGATATATAGCGCCCCGCCTGAGAAAAGCATGAATCATCCAAACTACATTCGGAGGAAATGACTACAGCATTAGCCGTGTGTTTCTTATGTAGGCTTCGTCATGACTAAGGCAGTTCGAAGACAAAATGTATCAGCATTGAAGCATGCCCGTACGGCAAACAACCCTAACACATTCAGCACCAAAACATGGTTCTGAGCGCTACGGCAGCTGTCAGACAGGGTGTACCACGTGGCACGGAATTCGATCACATAATATACACCAAAAAATCTGTAGCATGCTGAGTCCTTATAAAGTGATGCTGCCTAAGTGCCACCCTTAAGCGCATAACTTAACTACGTCGGCTCGAATTTACACCCGAAAAACGATTAGTAAGGCGGCTGTACATGTAATGTTGTTTGTACCGTCATGGTGGAAGAGTCCGTATTCATCCTCCACAGCACCTAAATTTTACAGAATGTTGCGAGAAATTGTCCGCTGTATCATTTGAACTTAGTGTGTCCGTAAAAGAATTCGTACCCGGTTTCTGTTGTCGCACTGGCAGCACACCATAATCCAACTGTGTTATGTAACAGCAGCTTGTTTATAAGCTGAGCACATGTTGACCATTACCTGTTACGTTGAGTATTTGTGTGACTATCTGAGCAAAGTTATCTGTTAAATAATTAACAATGGATCGACTGCACCAATACACACTCTATGAAAAAACCAGTTACGAAACCGTCCTCTCACAACAAAGATTTTCGTGGCGATGCTTCTCAAACGCGCACCAATATTATGTAATGTTTCTTCTGACACAATTCGTCGCCTTCGTTTTCGCTTCCTATCGAACACAGAAACCGTTCGATTTTGACATTCAGATGACTGTGCATCGTGATATGTTCTTATAACAAAATCAACGAGATGCACTAGTTTCTCAAATTTATTTTTGGAATAGAACTCTACATGTTTCGGACAGTATCTCTGTCCATCATCAGAAGTCTAGCACTGTACACACAGCAGCTCGCCTGCTTGGTCCTTAAGACGAAGGCACTACGATCCTTCACAACGTCGGTGACTGCCCGCCCAATCACACAGGGGCGCATCCCAGAATACCTGCATCATCAGTAACACCGCGAGTCACCCAACAGAACGCGGAGCGATCCGGCAACCGAAAATGAGGAATACGTCGCTAATAAACCAGCCGCGCGTGTGTGGGATCCGAACTGCGTGGATTTCCTTGTGATTCTTTAGGTGAAAATATCGATGACAATTGCGTTCATTGTGAAAATATGGCAGAGTTTCCTGCCGTTCTTAATTTACTGCAGAGGTACACAAATCCTGGGCGCGAAGTCGCTGTTTCGGCTATATTTTGTGCTGTGGCATTTAACATATGTTGGTCCTCAGTAATGACCCTGCTTCATGTCAAGTTTCTGAGGCGTAAAATTTTGAAGTGGTTCTTACATTTCTGGAAAATTTGTGCACTCCTGATTTTTCTTAAAATAAGATTATGAAAAACGTGTTTCCGAGGACTGCTTACTGGAAATGAGGCTGCGTCACAAAATTATCTCTCATAAGATAAAGCAGACAAACTGATAATCTCAGGAATTGTAATACAACTTTCATGACGGTCAGAATTCAAACCTCTGCAGAAGCAGGAAATTTAAGCCTGCGCTAATTGCTTAAGAGTGTACAATGATGTATGAGATCGCCTTGTTTGATATGGGTGTCCCACCATGTACAACGTTTAAACACTTCGCCGATTTTCACGAAATTTGGTATGAAGGTTATGAGACTGAAAACTGTCTGTTAATTTCCAACAATCTCCAATAAAAACATGGCTGACACGCGAACTTCTGAAGTGGGACAGACTGTCGCACTACTTAACGAAGAATCTTAAAACGAAGTGAGGCGATAAAACCTTGAAAGATTGTGTAACTTGTAATGCAGTCCTGTTTTGTAGAATGCAAAATAATACACACTCTTAGCTTCCGCGCTGGATGAAGACGACTGGTTAGCTTCAAACCACGACCGCCTTTGCAGCGGAGAAGGAATTCCCATTTGCCTTTGGATGGGAGGTTGGATGGAACCCCAAAACAGTTTGGAAATTGTAGAAAAAAGAACAATTTCTGTTCCAGCTGGGAATCGAACCCCGACTGTCCGGTTAGGAAATTCGTAATCCACAAAACCCTAGACAGAAACATCGATATCTGGACCAGGATTCAAACATGTGACGTTCAGTACTGACACCTTGCAAAAAACAAAGGCCTTATTTCCTACCGCGTCAGCTCTCGTGATGTGTATGGCCATCAACAGGTTGCTGGAGAACACAAAGCAAGCATTTTTGGTTCTACTGTCTGCGGCTTACGTCACTTCCTCGGAATACCACTCGCGTTTCCACGTGATCTTGTTTCCGGATGTATGATTATCTCATACTTAACACAAAAAAAAAAAAAGACTAACACATCGCTGTAATAACAGACGCTTAGATGTGAGATATAACATATCGCCTGCTAAAAAGCGCAGCGAGCAGCTGAAGACATTTGCAAGGAAGTGAGCACTACACACGAAAAGGGAGGTCTGACATCAAAAGGCGAAGGTAAGGGTGAAATGGTTCCTTGCGTTAGGTTAGGTTAGTGTTAAGGCAGGTTGGGATATATTAGGTTAGGTTGAACTAGACTAGGTTGTGTTAGGAGAAAGTAGATTAGATCAGTTTTGTTACGGTTCCATTACGTTAAGTAAAGGTAAAGCAGTCCAGTCCTGGAGTGGTCCAGAGGGTTCCAGGAAGTTAAGGTTCCCAGATTTCATGACAACGGCACAGGAAGATGGTATGGTTGTCAGTCTTACGCTCCGGCCGCCTTTACTCCCAGGAAATGCTCCTGGTACTCATTTCCGTTAGAGGTTGAGTTGATCCCAGGGCCATAGTGCGATCAGAGGGATTTGATGTCAATGAAAAATTCCAATGACACCAGCTGGGATCGAACCAGCGACCTTCCGATTTGTAGCACAGCACCTTTACCACTGTGCTACCGCGGTCCCCCATTAGGTTAAGTACATGACTTAAAATTTCATATAGAATAAATCAATAATAAATTAAGACAAAGTTTAACAGACTAAGAAAATATAAATTAAATACGGAAATAAATAAACACAAAGCAAATAAACAAATATAAAGTAGCCACATTAACATAAAATAAACCAGAAAATATAGAGTAAAAAGAAGTAAATATAAAACAAAAAATAAATATAACAAGGATAAATAAAGCATTAAGGAAATATGACAACGATCAAACGCAATAAGAGCAAACAATAAGCAAACAAAATAAATGAGTAAATAAAAGACATAGCAATCAATATTAAATGATAAAATACAATTTAAATATATGTGTACAATACATAAATATACAATGTGTGGAGGCTAAAGTAATTTAGGCAAGGTTAGGCTAGTGATTAATTTCTGTATATTCCATTATCATAATTTGATTAATTATCTTCAATAATGTAATTATTTTGACGCCATATTTAATTTCTATTCACTTATTTATTTCATTAATTTATACAATCAATTTGTTTAATAAAATATGACTTATTACACTTATTTACAAAATGTGTTTGTCCATTAAATTTATTTATTTTTCACTTCACTTATTAACTTTGGTTGTTTAATCAGTTTTATTTGTTTTTGTATGAATATATGTGTATTGTTATTTTGTTTACTTACTTACTTACTACACTTAATTAATTTATTAAATTTATACCGCTTATTTATTTGATTGATAGTTAATTTAGCTCATATATTTATTTTACTTACTGTATATTCTTCATTTGTGTAATTTATTCTTTCAATTTATTTATGTCATACAATGCTTTCGTTTCGTCAACTTTTCTATTTATGCAATCAATTGGTCCACTTATTAGTTTATTTTCAAAAGTTTCAATTTACTTAATTCCTTTATTAACTAATCTATCAGTCTGCAGATCAATGTTTATTTAGTCAATTACATTATTCAGTTACTTATTAAAATACTTTAACTAATTTCATTTATTTTTGTAAGAAATTACTTAAGTAATTTATCTAATTAATTTTTTAAATTAAGTGCCCTGGTATAATTACTATTTAGGGTCCGGCCCACATCCTCCCCCACCAATCACGGAAAACTTCAGCTTATGCAACCCAGCCATTCTGGGTTCAAATCCCAGAAATCCATCCAACCGAAGTCCTTCCCTATCGAAAGGACATACAATTAGTAGTATAAAGTCGTAGAATGGCAACGTCAGGTCCCTCAACCACAACGGGAAATCCGTTAGCGCAAGCACAATCCCCATTATGCCCATAGTTATAAGGTTTCCTTGTCATAGCTGAGCGATCCATTTCGTCTCCGGAATGGCTAAATATACCAAGGCTCTGCCCCTAGCTTTTCTGTCGGCTGGCTAGCTGTAGGGAGAAATAGCGTTGTTGTTGTAAGAATCATATGAAAAGTATGAATTCTCTCCGTTGGCAGAATGTATACCTTTTTAATGTTAATTTGGTGGTATGTATAGTAACCAGTAGGTTTTAATCCCCCTGGTGCTGCCACGTAGTGGTAAATTTTGCAAAATAAAAAATTCAGACTTTTTGCGACTTTGTTTATGCAGCCCTGATGCCTTTATGGTTAGCGCTGCGTATCGTTGCACCGCGGCCAGCTCGCTGTCTGCAGCCGGCAGCAGGAGCCTAGATACGAAAGCTCCCAGCAGCACGCACAATGGGGCTTGCCTACAACCCGTGTCGTTTCGTCACCATCCTACGTCAGTTCTACGTCGGCCTATCTGACATTTATTTGGGATGGTTGTCTTGCAAGGTCATGCTTCAAGGAAATGATCCCGGTATGGTCATCGGCATAACAGTTGGTGTGATCGTGCGCGAAAATTGCGATACTCGGGGCTGCCAACACATCTGGACGAAACGCCGTTCCTATAGTACACTCTACAACCCGTACCGCCAACTTCACAGCACTGAACGACCCTGCATTTTTCGCGCAGGCCGTATTCACGTATTTTTAAAAAAAAAAAAAAAAATCATCGCGTTAAAAAGCGATTATTTCACTAAAGGAAATTAACCGATTATTTTTGTGGTTGGTACGAAACATTGCCTGTGACGTAGACCTTAAATGTTTAAATAACGTGATGAATTCAATGCAATCTATATTCCGTGCAATATACCGGAAATATAATATTTAATCCAACAAATTACACAGTCAATAATGAATGACCATTTGCCATCATCGGGGGGGGGGAGGTTGTATAGAAAGGAATACAGATACAGCAAATTCTGTCGAAGATGTGCAGTGTATTAAAATGCAATACTATAAATAGAAATCGCTAAAAATGTATAACATTTAAATCAATTACAAACGTTTTGCATTTCTTAAAAAATAGTTTATCTTTAACTATATATATATATTGCCATCTTTATTCGAAGGGAGTTTTCTTCCATATATTTAATAAAAATTAAGGTTATTTTAGTTCCATATACAGGATGGTTGAATTAGAGTGGTACAATGTTGCAACAATAACGGTTTATTAACAATTTCAATCAGCTTAACATGTTTCGGGCGATAATTTCGCCCATCCTCAGGAACACTAGACTGTGTTTACAGCATGTGGTAAAATGCACCGACGATGCTGCCTGCATTATACCATTATACAATTAACTCCCCCACCCCCACATTTTAAACGTGGATTCGACCCGACAACGACATTCCACACACACACATACACACACACACACCACCACCACCACCACCACCACCACCACCACCACCACTAGAACACCATAATGGTTAATTAAATCTGTCACCAGTGACAAGCCCAAATGCATACAAGCAGAAGTTCAGTGAAGTCCAGAGACTCCCTTTCCCTGCCATTTACTGAAACCAAAAAGTTCACAACCGCGTTCACAAAACCCCGAATTTTCTGAAGTTCTATATAACATTTTGTCACAATTTCGTAACTTTTTATATATAGTCAGGAGTTTTAGACCCCCGTCTAATCCCCAAAACTGGAGCAGCACCTCTCTTCGGCTGTCCAGTATATTCTCCACACCGGGGCAAGGCGCTTTATGTCCAAATATTGCACAATAAGATTTTAAATTCAGGTAGGTTAATGTTTGACTTGTGGTCTAGTGGTCAGAGTTTCTGGCTACAGATACAGAGGTCCCGGGTTCGATCCCAGGCGCTACCAGATTTTCTGAGTAGCAGTGGTTCTGGAACGGGGTCCACTAAGCCTCGTGAGGTCAATTGAGGAGCTACTTGAATGAAAAAAGTAGCGGCTCCAGGTCTAGAAAACATAGATTAACGGCTGTGGCGACCCGTTGCGCTGACCACGTGACACCCCTCTATCCGCAAAAGTTGGCACTAACTTCGCCGACCGGCGGCGGCCGCTCTGTCGGTATAGTTCGCGTGCGGACTAAG
>Ga0131853_10000901_pt1 | contig 53624 bp, 59 predicted proteins | sample TergutLab28metaG_FD_92764 | JGI IMG/M metagenome (GOLD analysis project Ga0131853, IMG submission 92764) | Labiotermes labralis P1 segment gut microbial communities from Petit-Saut dam, French Guiana - Lab288 P1 (version 2) (version 2) | ecosystem: Host-associated > Arthropoda: Insects >...
CCGGCCTTGATTTAAAGCAGGATGTCATTAGCAATTGCAATGAAATTGCAAAAAAGTATAATTATAAAAACCTTGAATTTATTGCATGTGACATAAAAGACTATGTCCCAAACAGCAAAGTTGATATGATCATTTGCCTCCATGCTTGCGATACAGCTACGGATTACGCGCTTTTTAACGCAATAAAATGGAACTCGGCTCAGATTCTTGCTGTGCCATGCTGTCAACATGAAGTCAACGATTTGACTCATACAAAAAACTATTCAATTTTGACAAAATACGGCATTGTCAAAGAGAGAATTTCAGCTCTTATGACTGATGTAATCCGCGCGAATTTGCTTGAGATTCACGATTATGACGTACAGATACTCGAATTTGTTGACTTTACACACTCGCCAAAAAATCTTTTAATTCGCGCCGTTAAAAAAACGGCATCAAAAGCCCAAAAGGCGAAAGCCAAAAGCGAAATTGATACCGTTTTAAATGAATATGAAATTTTTCCAACGTTATGTAAGCTGCTCGATTATAAACTAGGTCGTGCTCCCACTATCTGAAACTCCCTAAACTAACTTCCGAACATTTTCTTCAAGACTGCCTGTAAGCAAATTTATGACAGGAATTTCGATCATCGTATAAGCTCCCGGCTTTTGGCGAGTACATGCTCTTGCGCAAGAAACCATTATTTGAGATGTAAGCGCGGGGTTGTTAATTCGCATGTTAAACTCAAAAAGTTGGTTGTGCGTTTTACCTGACACGCCTTTTCTGCTCATCGCAACACCGTGACCAACATCAAGTAATTTTGATATGTCATCCGTTTCAAAAACGCGCGTTTCGTCATTTACGAAGTACGGATCGTTTTTGATTATGTCTGATATTTTCGCAAAATCCGCGCCCGGTTCAAGGCTTACGTACACAGCACGCTTGTGAACGCCCATCCCCGCCGGAATCGTTACTGACAGTGCATCCGTCACGCCGTCGATTGCTTTAACTGCAACCGAGTGTCCCATGCTCATACCGGGGCCGAAATCAGTATAAGTAACCCCCTTTGGCGCGCAAGCTAATAAAAGAGCGCGTACAAGAGAATCAGAACCGGGGTCCCATCCGGCTGAAATTATCGAAACGGCGTTGTTTTTTTCCGCAGCCTCATTTAATTTTGTTTTAAGCTCCCAAATTGTATCATGCGCATCATAGCTGTCAACTGTATGTATACCTTTTGACAAATATTCGGGCGCAATATCAGGGATGCTTCTAGTTGGTGAGCAGAGGATTGCAACATCGGGCTTTTTGTCGAGCTCATCAACGCTTGCAACGAATTTTATTCCATCTTTTTCTTTCGTGCCGGATTTGCTTAATGAGCTGCTGATTATCCCCAAAAGTTCCATATCGGAAGCGTCAAGAACGGCATCAACTGCAAACTTCCCAATATTTCCATATCCTACTACGGCGATTTTAATTTTTTCCATATTATCACGTTCCTTAGATATTTTTAAATCAAAGCTTTTTTGCTTCAAAAACTTTAATATCAAGCGGCACAGCAAGCAAATCCGTAACGCTTTCGACAAGTTCTAAAAAATGCGGAAGCTTCGTATGCTCGTCTAAATCCGCTTGGGATTCCCACTCTTCCACAAAAACAAACTCACGCGCGTTTTCAGTGTCCGAATATAGATTATAAAACTGACAGCCGGGCTCTTTCCGCGTTTCTGTAACACATTTTTCAGCAACAGCAAGAAAATCTTTAGCCGCGCCTTCCTTCACTTCGATAAAAGCATGTACAACAACCATTTGTAATTCCTCCTTAGAACCATGCACTTTTGTCATCTCCCACATTTCTGTCGGGGAGTTCTTGAACTGTTTTATTTGAGTAATGCCATCTTTTCAGCCCCAAAAAAGCGTTTATCACTATAAAAACAATCAACATTATAACGATAACCTGCGTATCAGACACAAAAACAGCATCCGGGTCAGTAATCTCAATGCGAATTATTTGCCAAGTTAGCGTGCTGAAAATAATAAGCGTTATAAAAAACGCCAAAATCGTTTTCGCGATAAATTTTTTCATCCTTTTCGCCCCGCGTAAGCGCTATTTTCTTAGCACTCCAAGTGTAACAGCTTCACCGTTAATATTCCAATCTTTGACAAATCCGTCAGCAGAGCTTTCTTTGATCACATCTGCCAAAACTTCATCGCAAATAAACTCGCTGTTGCGCTTAATAACTTCGCTCAATTTTTCGTTGCCCTTATGCGAAACTTCAATACGGTCAAGAACTTCAAATCCCGCCTCTTTACGCATAGTTTGAATTTTGCTGATAATCTCTCGCACGAATCCTTCTTCGATAAGCTCATCTGTTAAAACCGTCTCTAAGACAACGGTGATTCCTTTATTAGTTTCAACAGCAAAACCTTCTGTGTTCAGCGATTCGATAAGGACATCTTCTTTCGTAAGAACCACCTCTTCTTCACCAAATCCAAACGTTACATCACCGGCGTTAAATTGAGCCATAAGATCGTTACCGTTTGCTTCGCTAAGTTCTTTTGAGATTTTCGACAGAAGCTTGCCATATTTCGGGCCTAAAGTTTTAAGCTGCGGCTTAAATTTATATGTCGTGAACGCCGTTGTATCGTTTGTGAACTCAATTTCTTTTACGTTCAGCTCATCTGCAATTATTTCGACATAGGAATCGTCAAGCGCATCTTTGCCTGTTGCAACAAACATTTTTCCAATCGGCTGTCGGTTTTTGATAACCGCGCTGTTTCTTGCGGCGCGGCCCAAAACTACAATTTCAAGCGCTTCATCCATGCTCTGCTCAAGAGCTTTATCGACATAGCTTTCATTATATTCAGGGAAGTCGCTTAAATGAACGCTTTCAAGAGCATCTTTATCCACAGATTTAACTAAGTTCCTATACATTTCTTCCGTCATAAACGGCACAAAAGGTGCGCAAAGCTTCGAAAGAGTTGTCAAAACAGTGTAAAGCGTCATATAAGCGTTAACTTTATATTGCGGCATATCTTTCGCCCAAAAACGCTCACGGCTTCTGCGGACATACCAATTACTAAGATCATCAACAAAGTCGTTAATAGCCCTCGTCGGTTCTGTCAATTTATATTCATTCAAACTGTCATCAACATATTTCACAAGAGTATTAAGCTTTGATAAAATCCACTTATCAATCACGTCTAATTTGTCATGCTCAAGTTTATAGCCCATCGGATTGAACTTATCAATGTTTGCATACAGAACAAAAAATGCGTATGTGTTCCAAAGCGTACCCATAAATTTTCGCTGTCCTTCGCTTACTGCTTCGTCATAAAAGCGGCTGGGAAGCCACGGCGCGGAATTCGAGAAAAAGTACCATCTGACAGCATCTGCGCCCTGTTTATTAAGCGCGTCCCACGGGTCAACAACGTTGCCGATATGCTTTGACATTTTTTTGCCGTCTTTATCGGTCACATGGCCTAAAACTATAACGTTTTTGTACGGTGATTTTTCAAACAGAAGCGTCGAAATCGCGATCAGTGTGTAAAACCATCCTCTCGTTTGATCTATTGCCTCTGAAATAAAATCCGCAGGGAAGTTTTGTTCAAAAATTTCCTTATTTTCAAACGGATAATGCCACTGCGCAAACGGCATCGCCCCCGAATCATACCAACAGTCAATAACTTCGGGTACACGCTGCATTTTTTTGCCGCATTTTTCACAGTTCAATAATACTTTGTCGATATACGGCCTGTGCAGTTCGATATCGTCAGGAACGTTATCGCTCATTTTTCTGAGCTCTTCAATGCTTCCAATAGCATGTCTGTGGCCGCATTCGCATTCCCAAATCGGGAGCGGCGTTCCCCAATATCTTTCGCGGCTTAAGCCCCAGTCTATGACATTTTCAAGGAAGTTTCCAAAGCGCCCCTCTTTAATATTATCAGGCAGCCAATTAACAGTATTATTATTCGCCGTCAACTTATCGCGAACAGCGGTCATTTTAATAAACCATGATTCACGCGCATAGTAAATGAGCGGGCAATGGCATCTCCAACAATGAGGATAGCTATGTTCATAGTCTTCTGCTTTGAAAAGCGTTCCGGCTTTTTCTAAATCTTCAATTATAACAGAATCAGCGTCTTTTACGAAAACTCCGGCGTATTTTGTCGCTTCCGAAACAAAATTACCCTGCTCATCAACTAGATTTACAAGCGGCAGGCCATATTTTTTGCCGATACGGTTATCATCTTCGCCAAATGCAGGCGCGATATGGACGATGCCCGTACCGTCAGTTAACGTAACATAATCGTCACAAACGATATACCAAGCTTTTTCTTTAGGACTCACAAAGTCAAAAAGCGGTATGTATTGCATATGTTCAAGTTCTGCGCCTTTGACTTTTTCTACTATTTCATATTTACCTTCTCCAAGCACTTTGTCAAGCAGCGCTTCAGCCATAATGTAAACATTTTCGCCTTGCTTAACTTTAGCGTAGCTTTCACGCGCATGAACAGCAAGCCCTACGTTTGAAGGGAGCGTCCAAGGGGTCGTCGTCCAGGCGAGGAAATAGCCGTTTTCAATGTCTCTAATTTTGAATTTCGCAATAGCCGACACTTCTTTAACATCTTTATAGCCTTGCGCAAGCTCATGGCTTGAAAGCGCCGTCCCACAACGAGGACAGTATGGAACAGTTTTATACCCTTTATATAAAAGCCCTTGATCCCAAATATTTTTAAGCGACCACCAAACCGACTCGATATACTCATTTTTATATGTTACATATGGGTCGTCCATATCAACCCAGTATCCAACTCGGTCGCTCATTTCACGCCAAGCCGTTTCATATTTCCAAACGCTTTCTTTGCACTGCTTAATAAACGGCTCAACACCGTATTTTTCAATTTCAGGCTTGCCGCTTATGCCAAGTGATTTTTCAACTTCAAGCTCAACAGGAAGCCCATGCGTATCCCAACCGGCTTTGCGCAAAATATGATAGCCTTTCATAGCTTTATAACGCGGGATAATATCTTTAACCGCGCGTGTAATAACATGCCCTATATGCGGCTTGCCGTTGGCTGTCGGCGGACCGTCATAAAAAGTAAAAACAGGCCCGCCTTCGCGCCCTTTAATACTTTTTTCAAAAATCTCATTTTCCTTCCAAAACTTGAGAGTTTCAAGCTCTCTTTCAGCAAATTTAAGGTCTGCGTTCACTTTTTCAAACATACCCTTGTTCCTCCAAAAATAATTTATGAACTAGCGGTCAATAATGGGCTGTGCGAATTTTCGAGTCTGATTTTTCGCAAATCAAGAAGATTGTGACGACGCAAAGCCAAAGCTTTTGTTAGGAGCAATCGACGAAGAGTGGCGAAAACATCAGCCGAAAAGGCGTGCAACAGCTTATTGACTGTTGGTTCTATATAATCGGCTTTAAGATGCTAACGCCAAGCGGCGGCACAATAAGCTCAACGCTGTAGTCTCGACCGTCAACCCAGTGGTCTGAGCATCTTATTATTCCCTTATTAATTAATCCGCTGCCGCCGTATTTTATGTCATCGCTGTTTAAAACCTCTTTATAACTGCAATTTTGCGGCACACCTATTCTATGCGCATACCACGGCACCGGCGTGAAATTGCATATAAAAATCGTCAAATCGCCTTTATCATCAGCTCTGAAAAAAGAAACTAAGCTATGCTCCGCGTCGTTACAATCAAGCCACTGAAAGCCGGAACCTCCAAAATCATCATACCAAAGCGGCGCGTCTTTTTTATACAGATTATTCAGGTCTTTTGTGAAAAGCTGCATCTGTCTATGATGCTCGTATTCAAGTAAAAACCAGTCAAGCGGACGCTTTTCATCCCATTCGATGAACTGACCGAACTCACCGCCCATAAACAGAAGCTTTTTGCCCGGATGACCGTACATAAAACCAAGCGCACAGCGCAACCCGGCGAATTTCTGCCATAAATCCCCCGGCATTTTATTTAGAAGCGACTTTTTGCCGTGTACAACTTCGTCATGCGACAGAACGAGAATGAAATTTTCTGTAAAGTTATACATCATACCAAACGTCAAGTTTGAATGATGATCTTTGCGATAAACCGAGTCCATCTCAACATATTTCAAAAAATCGTTCATCCAGCCCATGTTCCATTTCAAGTTAAAACCAAGCCCATTTTCGTTAAGTGAGCGAGAAACGCCTTTCCATTCCGTCGATTCTTCGGCGATCATTAGAATATTCGGGTATTTTTCGCTCATTATCGAATTGAGATGCTTAATAAATTCAACCGCATCTGTATTATCCCGTCCGCCGTATCTGTTTGGTATCCATTCACCGTGCTTTTTCGCGTAATCGAGATAGAGCATTGAAGCGACCGCATCAACTCTAAAGCCATCTATATGATACTTTTCTGCCCAAAAAATGGCATTTCCGATTAGGAAGTTTTTAACTTCCGGGCGCTCGTAATTGAAAATTAACGTACCCCACTCAGGATGTTCCCCTTGCCGCGGATTTTGGTGCTCGTAAAGCGCACTTCCGTCAAAACGTATAAGCCCATGGGCATCTTTTGGAAAATGCGCCGGAACCCAGTCCATTATTACACCGATGCCGTTTTGATGACAAATATCGACAAACTGCATAAATTCATGCGGGTTGCCGTATCGGCTTGTAACTGCGTAGTAACCAATAACCTGATATCCCCATGAGCCGTCGAAAGGATGCTCCATTATCGGCATAAGCTCAATATGCGTATAGCCCATTTCTTTGACATATGGTATTAGGCGCTCCGAAAGCTCACTATAGCTTAAAAAGCGGCCGCTTGAAAGGTCTCTGTTCCATGAGCCTAAATGAACCTCATAAATATTCATCGGCCCGTTAAGGGCGCTTTTTTCGCGGCGTGAACCTATCCACTTTTCGTCGTTCCAATTATATCCGCTTATATTATAAGTAAACGAGGCAGTGTTTGGGCGCAGCTCCGCAAAATTTCCATAAGGATCGGCTTTTAAAAGCAGTTCGCCTGATGCAGTTTTAATTTCATATTTATACTTATCGTAATTTTGAAGCCCTGGTATGAAAATTTCCCAAATGCCTGAATTTGATAAAAGCCGCATTTGATGCCGGCGGCCATCCCATTCGTTAAAACTTCCGACAACGCTCACTCTAGCGGCGTTAGGCGCCCAAACAGCGAATGAAAACCCCTCCACACCTTCAATAACTCTATGGATTGCACCAAGTTTATCAAAAATTTCATAATGAGTGCCTTGACCGATCAAATATCTGTCGATATCAGAAATTGTTGGCATAAAAGCATATGCGTCGTATGTCGTAAAATTGTGGTAGTCATTATATTTAATTTCCAACAGGTACTTAAACACTTCATCGCATTTAATTACCGTTTCAAAAAAACCGGCACTATGGACTCTTTCCATCGTATATCTAACATCAGTATCTTCATTATCGACAACAGTAACCGATTTTGCATCGGGATAAAACGCACGAACCGCGACGCAATTATCACCGTTCGCAATTATTTTGTGCATACCCAAAACGCGATGAGGGTCGCCATGAGAGGCTTTGATAATGTGATCGAGCTCCTGCAAACTAACGGTTGAAATCATAATATCGCCTCCAAATTTTCTTTTAATTATATATCTAAATTAACATCCCAACCATCCCTAAAACAAACAGATGAACAGGATAAAACGCGTAAAAAGCCCATTTCATTGCCGGTCCGCGCTCACCGTTGTATAAATAAATCGGTATGAGCGCCGCTAACGCACCAATTGTTAAAAATATCTGATTGCTATACAATAAAAACGCCAAAAGCACAAATGGTATAATACGCAAATGCTTATTCTCATAAAAATAGCTCAAAAATATTATCAAAACGCCGATAAATCCATAATCAGAATTAATAAAATTTGCGGCAAGCCCCATCGAGACTACAGCTAAAATCCCCGCCACTACATTGTTAAGCTTATTATCATCTTTATGCCAATTTCTGTATAAATGTATTGCTAATACGCCTAAAAACAGCGTAAAAATCACGTTTTGATGCCGCAAAAACCGATTATCAAAGCCCCAAGGTATTCTCCAGTTTTCAAGCATATCAATGAAATAATTCGAGAAAAACTGTTGCACAGAAAAACCCCATGACGCGGCGGACAGCATATCAAACGCAACTTCCGAAACAAACGCAAAAATCAGTAAACGAAACAAAAAGCGGCTTATGCCGCTAGTTCTGCGGCATCCTTCAGCTATACAAAACACGAAAATCGGAAATGCAATCCGCCCAATTGTCCGCATCATCATGTAATTATCATGAGGTAAATGCTCCGACAGTGCAACTGCACTATGGTCAATAAGCATCGTTGAAATTGCAATAATTTTCAGCCAAAACATTGACATGGATTTTTATCTATCTCCTGTTCCGATTATAATTACGATATCGTAATCGCCTAGCAAGTCACTGTTAAGTTCCTCAACAATGCTGTTAAAATACTCAGAAAGATCATAGGACAGGCCGGGCGTTCTGACAACAATACGCGTTGCGCTGCTTGCCGACCCGACGTAATTATCCACGCTTGCAATATTAAACCCGGCGACTGAAAGTCTGTCTCTAAACGTAGCGGCAAGGCCGGAAACGCCTGCACCATTTAATATTTGTATTCGCGTATTCGCGCGGTCAATCGGCGCTATAACTTGCTCAGGTTCGTCTTCCTCCGGAATTTCCGGCGGCGCAAAGAATATTTTATCAATAAGATCACGCGTTGCTACCATGTCAAGCTGATAAACCGCTGTTCTAACCCCACCCGGATAAATAGTCCTCGGCTCGCCCGGCAGCATATGAAAATGAAGGTTTTCAGTGCTTATCTGCGGTATATACGCGATATATTTCGGGAGATCAAATATTACGTTAAAATCAGTATCAACATAACTTATCATAATGCCCAAAAAGTTAAGCGCGTTATTAATTAATACGTCTCTTTGCAAAAGCTGATCCATAAAATGAACCATAAACTCTTTCTGCATATTAATACGTGCCAAGTCACCGCCTGCATAGTCTGCTCTAAAGCGAACAACGCCTTCGGCTGCTACACCGTCAAGCACTTGAAGCCCTCCCGGGACATTAATTCGGAAATTTGCAACAGGGTCAAAATAATGCAGACCTTGAGGGCGAATTTCCATTTCAACGCCGCCCATTGCATCAACAACGGCTCTAAAACCTACTAAATCCATGGCCACCCAATGATGTATATTTATTCCTAGCATCCGCTCAACATGCAGTTTAACAAGTTCACCGCCTTCACCCGATTCGGCACGGTTATATATCGCGTTAATGCGCATACTTCTGCTGCCCCATTGCGAACGAAAACGCTCGAAAATATCTTCATCCAACGTTACCCAACTGTCTCGCGGCAAAGAAATAATGTCAATTTTAAGTGTTTCTCTGTCAAATGTCGCAAGAAACATAGCATCTGTCAAGCTAGCTTCATCATCATTGCCCAAAATGAGTACATTTGTTTTAACCGGGGGAAGGAGATTCATGTCTATTAACGCTTCTTCGTCCGCTCCTAAAACCCTTTCAAAGAAGCCGACAACTACGCTTCGCCCATCTTCGCCGGAAGGTCTGAAACCAAACCACACACCTGTAACAACAAGAACAAACACAAGCATTATAGAACCGAAAACGATCGCGAATTTAACAGCAAGCTTCTTTTTACCCCGCCTTCGCGATTTTTTAAGATTTTCCCGCTTATCCAAACGTTCACTTCGACTTTCGCCCATTATATGGATGTTTTGTTCTTCATATTGCCCATTATCGTCATATTCATCATAATACTCACCTTCAAAAGTAGAGTCATCGTCGAAATATTCGTTTGCATTTAAATTTGAATTAGGCTCAAACGTGCTCCTGTCAATAAATTCAGGCTCTACATATTTGATCGGGCTGTCTTCAATAAAATCACCTTCGTGATAATCGTCAAATTCGCCGTATGATTCATCGGGATAATCATCATAATTATCCCTGTTAAAGTTTTCATAATCGTCATTATAGTTATCATTCATTTAAAATCACCAAAAATCAGTATCTTTATAAAAGATTTAGTATAGTTAAGTCTTTCTTTTTAAGAAGGTCGATTGCTTCTCCGCTTTCAAGTTTAACAATCGGCCTTGACAGGGCGCTCACGTTTATGAAAAACACTTTTGCTTTTCGTCCGTCTGAAAGCCTAACCCAATGCCCTAAAAAGCTATCTGTTACCTTATTCAAAAATATCCATAGATATTTAGGATCCATAGTCGAATATCCGTCAACTTCAAAAGCTTTTATAACGTCAAACGGGCAGCGTCTGCCATCACCTTCAGACGTATGCAGCGCATTTTCATATGCGTTACAAATGCTTACTATTTTTGCAACCGCCGATATTTGCTCACCTCTTAAACCAAGCGGATAGCCTGTCCCGTCAGGCCTTTCATGATGTTGCAAAGCCGCAAGCCTAACTTCTTCAGGCAAATTTGAAAGCTCTAAAAGGCTATGCCCATATTGAGGATGCCTGCGCAGCGCCGCTTCTTGGCGTTCGCTTACCGGCTTGCCTAAAACAGGCAAAAGCTCGGGCGAAATTCTCGTTTTGCCGATATCATGCAAAAGCCCTGCTAAAGTTAAAATATCAATATTATCCGGTTTTAAATCAAGCCAGTGCCCAAACAGGTTGCAGAGCAAAGAAACATTATTAGAATGAGAAATTAAATCTTTATCTTTAATTTCTCCAATGTACGCATAAACATCACTTTTATTTGCAAGCGACCTCATGATTTTATTAGGCATCTCACAAAGATCACCTGCAAAAACATCTTCTCCGCTTACGATTGCTGATATATATCCTTTTGTTTTTTCGGAGCCGGAGTCATATAAAGATTTGAAATTTTTATACAGAGGGACTTCCTCAAGAGAAAGCGGAACATCTGAAATAGCCGCAGAAATTCCACCTAAGCTCTCTAAGATATCGCTTACATCATCTTCATCAGTCTGTATTTTTACAAATATATGATCAAGGTGCTTAATAGCAGATTTTGGGATGTCTTGTGCTAAAGTCTCGCGCGCAACAACCAATTGGCCCGCTTCCGTGACAATATCCCTTGCAAGAACCATACCCATTTCAAGTTCCGATGGCTTAATGCGGATAATTTTTTCGCTTTTCATAAGTTGCACCCTTTCGTCCAAAATTCTTTAGAATTTTTATTTGGGGTCAATATTTAGTCAATGTTTAAATAATATTACAAATATCACGCTATGTCAAGATTAATAGTATTTTCATGCTAAAAAATTACCTGATTTAAGTACATTTTCCTGAAATATACAATATATTTTTGCGTAGATTGTTGACATTATGCGTAATAGGAGATATTATATATAATAGAGCATTAATGTTCTTTAACAAAAGCACTTTTTCGACATTTTAATTAATGGAGGTGGTTGTCATCAACCAGAACCCACACAACCAAGATAAATTTCCCGGAAATAATTCGGATTTTTATAGCGATGACATGTCTCGTAAGGCAGTTGGCAAGCTTTTTGATGAACCGCATGCAGGAAATAATGAAAATAATGGAAGGTCAGGCTATGCAAATATGGACGATAATAACGAACATAACAATCAGCCTAGAAGACAAGACCAATTTTCGCCACGGCCGCAAAACGCAAGGAATTCAAGCGGATACCCTGATTTTAATGCAAATAAGCAGACCGGGAAACCCGGCTTTATTGAACCTATTTCATATGAAGGCCTAGACCTTGATGACAGAAGCAGAAAAAGACCTGCCGGTCATTCGCAAGAGTCGGTTAGAGCAAGAAGGCCGGATTTGCCGCATAGCACAAATCCAAGAGCACCGCAAGGTTTATCGCAAGCTACTACCAGGATGGCAACTGTAAACCGTGGGCGTGAAGCAGGCGGACCTTCTCGCCCGGTACCCGAACGCAACAGATATACCGCTAATGAAAATAAGTTCGTAGATGCAGATATGATGGACGATAATACTCAAAAGATAATTAAGTATGTTTTCGCCGGTGTGCTTTTTGTACTCGTTGTAATTTTATTTTTACTGCTTCTGCGCATTAACGGCTTGCAAAGACAAATAGCTGAACTGACAGAAAACTTTGAAACTATTACATCGGAGCTTGAATCCGCAACAGCATTAGCAATCCGAATGGAAGGATTCGAAAATGATGTCGGCAATATAAGAACACAAATTAGCGAAATGGTATCCCCGCCTTTTGTTCCGAATGAGCCGGTGACATCCGTAAACAATGGACAAGCATCAAATGACACACCCGCCCAGCAAGATCAGCCGGCAGCAGGCACAGGCGGCGGCGCAGCGACAGGGGCGCAAACGCATATTGTTCAAAGCGGAGACACGCTTTCATCAGTTGCTCAACGGTTTTACGGCGCTTCAAACCCGACGCTTTGGGCGCTTATTAGAGAAGCAAACGGCATGACTTCTGATGCTCTGCGCGTTGGGCAAACAATTACGATACCACCGCAGCAGTAAAACAGCTAAGGATTTTTTATTTCACGTCTATATTGATTCCAAAAAATAATCTTAAATTTTTCCAATTTTTATTTTACCTATTATGCAGCAACCGATGTTGAATTATACGCCAAAGTTAAGCGTATAATTTAACATCGTATTATAATCCTGATATGTAATTTTGATATATTGTAGGAGGATTTAAATGAACCTTTATTTGCTTACCTTAGTTCAACTGCGTGAGATGGCAGTCGAAATGGGCATTAAGTCTGTGCAAAAATATAAAAAGGCTGATCTTGTTGCGTGGATTTATGACAATCAAGAAGCTAAGTCGAGTCAGAAAGATGATAAGGTGGATAAAAAGCCGGAGGTTAAAAAAGCTGTCGTTAAAACAAAGCCCGCGGAAGCGTTTGAGGCTCCTCTTGTTGAAACTCCCACCATAGCAGCTGCTCCTATAGAGGTTGCACCTGTTGAAGTTCAACAACCCGTCACAAGAGAAGTTTCTCCTATTCCTGCTGCTGAATCCCAAACATCACAAACATCTCGCGATAAGCTAAAAGAATCACTTGACAGCGGCATAACCGGCTCGGGAATTTTAGAAATTATGGCGGAAGGGTTCGGCTTTTTGCGCACGGAAAACTTTCTTCCGGGCAATAAAGATATTTATGTCTCGCCATCACAAATCCGCAGATTTAATTTAAAAACGGGAGACCTTGTTTCGGGCAGCCTTCGTATCCCGAAAGAAAACGAGCGATACAGCGCGCTTTTATTTCTAAAATCTATAAATGGCGATTCACCTAGCCACGCATCCTCCCGTCCTAATTTTGAGGATTTAGTACCAATTTTTCCAACCGAAAGGCTTCATCTTGAAACTTCACGCACCGATCTTGCCTCGAGGCTCATTGACTTAATTTCACCAATAGGCAGAGGCCAGCGCGGCATGATAGTTGCCCAGCCAAAAGCGGGCAAAACGGTTTTAATCAAAAAAATCGCCAATGCGATAATTAAAAATCATCCCGATGTTGAACTTATCGTACTTTTAATCGATGAACGTCCAGAGGAAGTTACGGATATACAACAATCAATTATTAGCGATCGGGCGCGTGTTGTATATTCGACATTCGACGAAACACCGGAGCATCATAAAAGAGTTTCTGAAGTTGTGCTTGAACATGCTAAGCGCCTTGTTGAACAAGGTAAGGATCTTGTTATTTTGCTAGACAGCATAACTCGTCTTGCAAGAGCTTATAACTTAACAGTACCGCCAAGCGGCAGAACGCTATCAGGAGGGCTTGACGCATCTGCGCTTCACATGCCTAAAAAGTTTTTCGGCGCGGCCCGCAACGTCCAAAACGGCGGCTCTCTAACTATACTCGCAACTGCTTTAGTTGATACAGGATCAAGGCTTGACGATGTCGTTTTTGAGGAATTCAAAGGAACGGGCAATATGGAACTTGTCCTTGACAGAAAATTGTCTGAAAAGCGCATTTTCCCAGCGATTGATATTTTAAAATCAGGAACAAGGCGTGAGGAGAACTTATTATCAGAAAAAGAACTTGATGCAGTGTACACAATCCGTCGTTTATCGGGCAACCTTCCAACGGCTGATTTGACAGAACAAATAACCGATATGCTCACTAAAACCATTGATAATAAAGAGTTTGTCACGGGCATTAATTCCCTTGGAAGAAAGCACTAGTATTAACTAATAATGTGCATTTTGCGCAGAATTCGAGCCATTAAGCATATCTTTAACTTCCATAAGCTTGAATAAAATGTCAATATTTCTTTGTTGATTTGGCGTCAAATAATCTCTCACGACAAAAAGCACGTCGAGGGAATTTTCGCAGTTATCAAGTGCATTTTTTAATTCAAAAATTTGCATAATTTTTTCCAAGCCTTCATAATCATAATTACTCTGTTGACTGTTTTGTGTGTTTATCGCTTCCATCATTTTGAACATTTCAAAAAGTTTAGCATCCATAAATTACCACTCCCGACTTAGTTACACATATTATATGCACCTTTGTTTAATTTGTTGATGATGATTTGCAAAAAACAGTACCTGTGCACATGAACTTATGATATAATTTATCGGCTATAATATATAGATACCATACCCCTACAATGTAGTGGTATGGTATACGAAACGGAGATCAAAATGACCTTAACGGAAGTTTTTTTTACAGCTGCTGCACTCTCAACCGACGCATTCGCAGTTGCAATTTGCACAGGCATTATGACCGGGAAATTTAAGCTGCAAAATGCTCTTATAATTGGGTTTTATTTCGGCTTATTTCAAGCAGGTATGCCGCTTATTGGTTATTTACTTACCTCGTTTTTCTCAGGGGAGGCTATAGCCGCTTACGGCAGTTTAATAGCGTTTGCGCTGCTTTCATTTCTAGGTGGTAAAATGGTGTACGGCAGTATAAAAAATAAAGATTGCGGCAGCAGCTGTCCCGTTTCGATAAAAGCGAAGCATATTCTGCCTTTTGCAATAGCAACTAGCATAGACGCACTTGCGGCGGGCATTTCGTTTGCGTTTTTGCAAGTTAATATAATTATAGCTGTTTTGTTAATTGGTATTTTAACATTTATAATGTCGGCTTCGGGCGTTAAACTCGGGAACATTTTTGGTGAGAAGCTTAAATCAAAGGCGGAGCTTATCGGCGGTGGGGTGTTGATACTAATTGGGCTTAATATATTACAAAAACATTTACAGTTGTTTTAAACGTCTCGGGTTCAGGTTTATATTGAAGTCAGCAACCGAAAACAGATAGTGAGGCATATCAACCCCTCGATAATGTTTAATACAAGTATCTATTACTTCCATTCCAACTCTTTTGGCAACATTTTGTGATGCTATGTTAGTATCGCGAATTATTGAAAACACTCTATCGGCCCCAAGCGTATCAAAAACATAATCTCTGCAAGCTATTGCCGCTTCTGTCGCATACCCATAACCCCAAAATGCTTTTTGAAAAAGATACCCGATTTCAAGAACCTGATTATTATTGCAGCTTTGCATAGTTAAACCGCATTGCCCAATCATTTTTCCGGTCGCTTTTAATATAACAGCCCAAAGACCAAACCCGTATTCTTTATAGTTACTGATTTGATTATCCAGCCATTTTTGTGTTTCAGCATCTGAAAACACACCTTCATAGGCATACATAACATCTACATCCTGCAATATTTTACATAGAGCAGGATAATCGGATTGGTTCATTTTTCTTAAAAATAACCTATTTGTTTCTAACATCATATTTGTCACCATATTCTAATTGTTATATAGCTCAACACCCCCATACCACTATGTCGTAAGGGGGTGTTGATGCTTGTTTTTTTATTTACTACATAGATTCAGCCATTCTAACTAAATCATAGCCTGTTATGCTTTGGCTTTCTGCGAATATACTATACATTATTCCATTGTATAGTATGTTTAGATACGGCGCTCCACTGTTGTTTGAGCCGCCGATTGAAAATAGAGTTTCATCAAAAAAATCGCCTTCAAATAACTCAACGCCTTCTAGTGCAGCAAGCTGACTGTCAGTTAAAATGCCTTCACTTAAAACAGCCTCTTTGCCGTTTATTATAAGCCCTTGTTGAGCGTCGAGAATAGCCAATGTAATGTCATCAGGCAGAGACCCTATCTGAATGCTAATTATACCGCCTGTTTCATCAGTGAAATGAATATGTGCATGTTCGGCAGCAGGCAGGGCGCCTAGCATATATTGATGGTTATTAGGGTTTACAGGAAATGTAAACCGGCTAAAGCTAAAACCTTCCGGAAGATAGCTGGGTATTAATACATTCTCCAATTGCAATAACGCTAAGCCGTCTTCTAAATTATCAAAGTGCAGCTCATCAAGGTATACCCATTCTTCACCTTCAACTTCAACAATGATAGCGCCGCCACCGGCAGCTTCCAGCGCTTCTCGGTCAATGTCCATACCGCCGCCAACTGATGTTGTTCCGTCGGGAAGGTCAATTTCACCAATAAAAAATTCATTTACAAATTCTTCGCCCTGAATTATACGAGTATCAAAATACCTCCAAACTACAGGAACTGCGGCATAAACGGCAGCGGAAAGCAACATTACGCCCGCAATCATTGCGGCGGCAAAAGCCGGCCTTCTTACTTTTTTATTTTTAAACATAGCAGATCGCTCCTCTTCTTTTAACAGTCGTTCTTTTATTGCTTCAAGGTTCTTTTCGCGGTCAACTTCTACCGAGGGGTCAATGCTTTTGCATTTAGCCAAAAAATCATCATTTCTCATATGGCATCCTCCTCCATAAGCTTTTTGAGTTTGTTCATTGCTCTGTGGGCAGTTACCCCCACATGGGATTCACTTATTTTTAGTAATACAGCAATCTCGCTGTGTTTTAGCTCGGTAGCAAATTTCATGGATAAAATCTGTCGCTCTTTATCTCTAAGCTTTACCATAGCTGACATCAGCTTCCGGCTATCTTCGTTAATAATCACTACTTCCTCCGGTTGTTTGTCAGCAGAAACTAATTCCAATATACTTTCAAACGGAAGAGTTTTTCTGCGCATTGTTCTTCGCAGATAATCCGTGACTACATTTTTAGCTATGCCAATCAGCCAGCCTTCCATCGGAAAACTGTGATCATAACTTTTCCACCCTCCAATTGCTTTAACAAAAACATCACTGGCCAGTTCTTCTGCATCATGATGGTTGTTGATGCGAAAGGCAATATAGTTGTACACGTTCTTGTGATATTGGTTATAAATCGATTCTAAAGAGTAGCCTATTTCGGCCGCTGAGGATACTCTTTTTTTTCTTAAAACGTCAACCATAACACTCCTACTACCCCTTCCTGAATGCTTGTGTGCTCTTTGTAAACCTTGCAAGCCTTACAACATGGTATACGCATCAAATGTGTTTTCATTAACAATAAATTAAAATTTATTTTTCTGAATCGAAAAATTATGACAGAATGAGATTGCATTCGCAAAGAGAATTTTCATACGGGGATTAAGAAATGTCGTGACAAGCTGCCTCTTTTGGAGTGACGTTAAACTTATTCATAGCAAAGGTTGTGCCGTTTAGTAAGATGTCACAGACGGCATCTCCTGCTTTTGTTATGCCTTTTATCACATCGGGCATTTCCTTATCTGTAAATCTGCTTAAAACATAATCTGCAAGGTCAAACTTAGGGGGCTTTTCGCCGATTCCGACTCTGACTCGCAAAATATCGTCCCGCTCCAGCATTCTAATTATATTTTTCATACCGTTATGGCTTCCCGCGCTGCCCTTTTCACGTATCCGAATTTCACCCGGCTCAAACGCTATGTCGTCATAAACAACAATAATGTCCTCTATCTGCTTATTATAAAAAGCCATCATGTCTCGAACACATTCTCCGCTTAGATTCATATAAGTCTGCGGTTTTATAAGCATAACTTTTTTACCCGCAATTATCCCATCGCCAAAAACAGCCCGATGTTTCGTTTTTTTTACGGGAATGTCATAATCATACGCAAGCTTATTAATAACCTCAAAGCCAACGTTATGCCTGGTGCCTTTATATTTGTTTTCAGGGTTACCAAGACCGAAAATTAGTTTCATATATAATTAAAATACCTTTCGACTATCGCATATTTAACATCAATTGTATCACAAATCATATAATCTTAGCAAATGAATTTGTTTTGTAATTTTTTGAAGAAATTTGTAAAATATTTCAAAAAAGTCTTGACATCAAAAAAAAAAAAATGGTATACTTATCGTGTGATGTCACAATTTGATAGACTATAGTTTTTAGAGGGGGCTGGTCTTATGGTTGAGATTGTGTTTTGGGGTTGTTATGAGTGATTTTTTGCTTGTGATGACCCCTTTTTTGGAAATAAATATTGACATTTTATACGTTTTCTAAATATAATATAGGGAGATGATCAATTATGTTTAAGAAGTTTATGTCTGTTTTGTTGGTTTTTGTTATGATGTTTAACGCTACTGCTGTTTTGGCCTATGAGGCTAATGAAAGTTTCGGCAACAATGAAGGTTTACGTGTAATTAGCGAAGATACAGGATCTATGCGTGCTAGAGGCGTTGCAATGGCAACGGAGCACGAAGGATTTGTGCAATTCTCTGATGGTGGATTTGCCGTAGAACTTGAAACAGATTTTGGCATAGAGTATGTAAACGTTGGCATGTTAGAAGTAGATTTAACTGATGCAGAAGCTGTCGCGGCAGCGTTAGCAATGGATTTGACAGAGGGTATGATAGAGGATATAACTAATCTTCGTCAATTGGCAATTGACGAAGGGTTGGATGAACTTACTATCACTATATTCTGTCAGTCTTTGTTATCACCCTATGATTTAAGCGCGCGTGGCTCACAACAAATTACGTTTAATGGTATGCCTATGCGGTCAACTTGGACAACTGCCACTAGAAACATAAGAATGGTTGATATTGCTACAGGTACAAATACAAGAAATATAGCTCAGGGACTTTTTGGCGTGGGTATAGAAATAGTTGGCAATATAAGTACAACAGTTGGCCTAATAAGTTCAGGAGTTTCAGTTTTGCAGCATTTCACGAATATGACAGGCACCCAAGTTGTAAGTCCAACAGGAGGTGATTGGTTACAAGTAGGAATGGGGTATACTGCAACCAGGCAACGCACATATGGAACTTTTATGGGCAACTGGTTGCTTGGAGCAACTACGCATAGTGCAACGGTAACTCGAATTGATACACACCAAAATTTCAGAATAAACAATAATGACAGATTCGTTGCATCAACTGTTTCGCCATTTAGACAGTTCGCTTCACCAAATTTCGTTAGCCCATGGGCAGTAGCACATGGAAATATGAGTATAAGACCAATTACTATCAATGAGACCGTTAGGTATAGGATTCATAACACAACTTTTAACTTTTTGTTTTAGAGCCAATTATTCAAGTATGCGAATTTTATAATTAGCAAGAGCAACCATTCCGAGCCTAGTTTGGAATGGTTGCTTAAATTGCTTCGTTAGCAGATAATTATGAAGGAACGGTGCTCACTTTGAAAAAAAAGAAAGTAAGTAATAATATGCAAATAATTATTATATTAATATGTACTGCTCTGCTTTTCGTGATTTTGTATATCGGCGTTTTAATTCATCAAAGCAGGCTTCAAAAGCAAATTCCAATCATGTCGCTAGGAGATGATGCAAGGTTGGGGCGAATTTTTCATCGCGCTCAAAGTATAGAATCAATAGATCATGATGAGATTTTAGAAATATTAAGCCGATATTATTACACAAGAGGTTCAGGCAGAATAGTTTCACATAATCGCCCTCAGTGGCATATAGAGTTTTGGGTTGGCAATGAGCGCAGTTCTAGAGGCGTTATAATTGGCGGTGGGATGGATGCCGGCATTGTGTCTATCGCCCAAAGCAGAAGGAATATATTTACAGGCAGAGTAACAATTACAGTTTTGGATTATGAAATAGGCGATTGGGAGTCGCTACTTGAAGAACTGAACGGACTTATAAATCGCGATGAATAAAGGGGATATCTTGCTCCAAGTCAACTAAATTAGTGCAATCGATCAAAAATAGCACACTTTATTTCTTTACCTATCGGTCTAAGGTGTGCTATCATTTAACAAGGTGATGCTATGCGCATTGACAGGTTTATGAAGCTCGACAAAGCAAATGAATTTGTTTTGGAATTTTTTGAAATAATTTGGAAAATAATGCTTGACAAATGGGGGGGGGGCATGTGCTACAATGAGTATGTGGTATCACAATTTGTTAGACTATAGTCTTTAGAGGGAGTTGGTCTTATGATTGAGGTTGTGTTTTGGGGTTGTTATGAGTGATTTTTTGCTTGTGATGACCCCTTTTTTGGAAATAAATATTGACATTTTATACGTTTTCTAAATATAATATAGGGAGGATTTACTTATGAAAAATACAATGTTAAAAAGATTTATAGCAGTGATGACGGCTGTTGTTATGATTTTACCGATTTTTAGCGTTAATGTTTTTGCGGTTGAGGCTGAAAAAATGATTGTTGGCGATTATTTAATAGAAATAATCGAGAATGTTAATGATGGCGAATACACAAAAATGAAATTCACTAATATGCACACTGGTGAAGTTCAATGGCTTGAGAGTTTTCATAATTTTGAAGATGGAACAAGTTTTTCAATAGCTAGAGTTAACGACGATGTGTATACGATAAAAGGGTTAGAAGAGAATATCGTAGTTGCTCATAATGGCGACATTGTGATGGATATGGCAAGGGGTGAGCTTGCTATTATTTTGGGTCTTGAAGCAAGCGAAGCGGTTAAAGTAGTTGACTATACTTCATCAAATTTTGAACCTCTAAGTTGGGGATCTTGGTCTGGGGTAATTATATCTCGTGGCAATAGCGCAATCCCTATAACGATAATGAGCACTGTTATAGGTATAGTTGCAACGATATTTGGTGTGCCTGCGGGGGCTGCAATTGTAATAGCTGTGGCAAGCGCTATTATTTCGCTTAGCTTGACTCAAATTTGGTGGGAAAGACACCCGCAGCATCGCACTAATGTTTCTTTAGGCTTGATTGAAACAAGGGCTACGACATTTGTTTACCGTTACAGCAATTTCACCGGCCTGATCGGTCAAAATACTCAAACTCATCAAACATTTGTCGGTACAAGATAGCTATTATAGATCGGGGTGTTTTTATAAAAATATTCAAAAATCCGAAAGTGCAGTATATCGCAGAGCATTCCATTTTATTATTCCTTATGTTCCTTATGCTACTTTCTTTTTACCCGGGTGCTGTTACGGAAAGAAGAGCTATAATAGTATATATAGGTTTATTAATTTTGTTGGCTGTGATCGCATTTCAGATTCTAAAGCTCAAGAAAAAATGGTTTAAATCTAGAAACTATATCCCAAATTCAGTAGTTATTATAGCTACAATCCTATCTTCTATTACTTTGATTTTCTATAGTGAGGAAAGAATGTCGAGGGTTATGCTTTTACTAATACTAGCGACAGTAATTTCAATGATTTCAGCTATAAACTACTATTTCAACTTTAAAGATTCTAAAATATAAATATGTATAAAACAATAGCCGCAAGAAGTTTTGCGGCTATTGTTTTATACTTGCCATATCCCAAAAACTGCGATATATTGCCGTAAGGAGAAAAAGGAGAAAGAATAACTAAGTGTATTAACTAAAAAAATTCACATAATAAGGTGATACTATGCGCATAGATAAATTTATGAAACTCGACAAAATGATAAGCGACGATATCGCTCGCAGTAAAAGTATGAGCAGTCGTTCAAGGTTTTTATTTGTCTGCCTTTTGATGATTGCAGTTGTTACTATCAATCATTTGACTCCCAACAGGATTATCCAAGTGCTAAGTGTTGATTATGCAATTGTTGACCACATACTAACAGTATCAAATAACAGAACAGTCGTTTTTTCATTTAGCTCTACAGATGACGATTTTGAGCATATAAAATACGCTCTTGACCCTTTTGCGAGAGGGCTTGAAATTGTGCATGATAATGTTAAAAGAAGCTTAAGACGTCAGGCTGTCTCTCGCAATATGTCGATTTTTTACCTTACAAAAGGGCGCGTTGTGCTTAGAGCTAATTTACTTTTCTTTGACTACCGCCCCGAATTTAATTCACGCCATACCGTCTTTAGAGTTAATATAACAAGTTGGGAAAGTATTTATGTAGCGGCTTTTTTAGACAATACTACGGCTATGGCGGGGTTCAGATTGTCGCCGTTCCAAATTTTTTATGACCAAGTTGATTTTGGAGTTCGATATAGCACGAGCTAAAACATTAAGCTCACTTATCTAACTAGAAATCCATATCATAACTTTCTGCAATCCCAAAATACCAAAGCAGATACTTAGCTATTCTTTCAGATGCCTTTCCATCGCCGAACGGGTTTTTCGCGCTGCACATTTTGTTGTAAAGCTCCTTATCATTAAGCAGCAATTTCGTGCGGTTATATATCATTTCGCCGTCTGTACCTGCCAGCATAAGCGTCCCCGCTTCAACACCTTCCGGTCGTTCAGTCACGTTTCGAAGCACTAAAACTGGCTTGTCAAACGACGGAACTTCCTCTTGAAGCCCGCCGGAATCCGTTAATACAAGGTAACAGCGGCTAAAGAGATTGTGCATATCCTCTACATCAAGCGGCTCTGTCAAATGGATATTTTCCGTATTTCCAAGTATTTTATGTGCCGTATCGTGCACAGCCGGGTTTTTGTGTACGGCATATACAATTTTAACGTTCGGTTCTTCAAACGCTATACGCTTAACCGCATGACAAATTTCTTCAAGCGGCTTGCCCAAATTTTCGCGCCTATGCGCCGTCATAGCAATTACGCGGTTGTTTTTGTAGTCAATTTTATTCAATTCTTTGTTAAAAAACTCGTAGTTTTCCTTGACTGTATATTTAAAGCAGTCGATAACTGTATTGCCGGTCACGATGATTCCGTTTTCGCTTATATTTTCTTTCAGTAAATTATCTTTTGACAGCTTCGTCGGGGCGAAAAATATATCTGAAAGAGCAGTCGTGAGCCGTCTGTTAATTTCTTCAGGAAATGGCTCAAATTTATTATATGTCCTAAGCCCTGCCTCTACATGCCCGACAGGGATTTTATTATAAAACGCGGCAAGAGCCGCTGAAAAAGTCGTAGTAGTATCACCATGCACGAGAACTATATCGGGTATTTCTTTCTTTATAACATCAGAAACTAAGTTCACAGCGTCTGTCGTAATCATTTCAAGCGTTTGCTTGGGGCGCATAATGTTAAGATCATAATCCGGCGTAATTTCAAACACATCAAGCACCTGGTCAAGCATCTCGCGATGCTGAGCTGTAACGCAAACGACCGACTTAACCTCTGCCATAGCCTCAAATTGTTTAATTAAAGGTGCCATCTTAATAGCCTCCGGCCTTGTCCCAAATACTGTCATTACTTTTATTTGCTTCATGTTAAAAACCTTTCTTTTGTCGCATATTCGGGATTGATTATAACATAGTTTGATGAATTTAAGCAAATGAAATTAATTTTTAACCTTTGTCAAAATTTTGGAATTTTTTGAAAAAATTTGTAAAATATTTCAAAAAAGGCTCGACATCAAAAAAAAAATGGTATACTGAACGTGTGATATCACAATTTGCTAGACTATGGTTTTAGAGGGGGACTGGTCTTATGAAAGAGGTTTTAATATGAGTGATTATTTGTTATAATTTGCATTATAGTTACGCAAACCCGCTTATAAAGTAAGTATGTATTCTTAACTTAGACCTAAATTGAGGGATTTTTATGCTTATAATATTAGGAAAATGCAAAAGGAAATGGATAGCCTTAATCATTTCTGCTATAGTGCTAATTTTAACCCTTTTATTTAGCTACTCTTTATATTTTTCTAGTTCAAATTATGAAGTATTTCTAGACGGTAGCTTCATTGATGAGGTTCGAAACAGTATCGCCAGTTCAGGTAGTATTGATTTTGATTACATCGCTGATTTTATGTGGGATGAGCTAATCATTATTGAACCATACACTAACGTTCAGCATGTTATTTCAGAGAGAAATTTAGCAGTTGGAATCTCTAGTTCGGGTATAGAACACAGAGATGATATTGCACTACTTGTTTTTGTATATCAAGGCTATTTAGTTTCATATATTGAATATCCAAGATACTTGGGAGATTTCATCGATCATTCCTTTGAAGGCATAAGAGCTTTTAATAGGTACAATGCGATGTTTGTCGTCAGCTATGAGGATGCAACACTAAGTTGGAGCATAGATGATGTTGGCCGCAGATATCGTCTAAAGCATTTTGAGCTTAGATAATTTAAGCTTTTAAAAAATAAAAAAAGTATATACGCTGAACGAGAGAGGAGAATTTTAATTATGAAAAAAATGTTGCAAATAGTTTCCTTATGTTTTGTTATTATTCTAATCAGCACAATTGGCGAAATGTTCGTCATGGCAGACCTAATTGACACTACATATTACATTTATGAATTAACTCCAGGGGAAAAAGAATATGAAGCTGAGAAAGTATATAGTTTTGATCCAATAGTTGAGGGCGAAGAAATATATGATTTTGATCTAATAGCTGAAGATGAAGAAATATATGATTTCGGATTTGATTTTGCAAGCGCTATGATTGGATTAGATCCTGTACATGCAGCAGAACTTATTAATTTATTTACATTGAATAATCCAAATGCTACAGAATGGGAAGTTATGGAGCATTTAAAGCACTTAATTTTTTCCAATGCAATAAGACTAGATCGCCAAGTTCGAGTCAATTGGGCGGGATATGTGCCAACTTCTATTGTATCCATGGGACCAAACACTTCTGCTATGTTTAACACTAATCCCGGTCATGGACTTAATGCTCTTGCTACAGGTCATCAAGCTAATCAACGCACATCAGCTAGATGGAACGCAAACCAACATCATAATGGTAATGGTGATGCGTTTAGACATATTTACTGGAACGCTATTATGATGCAAGTGATTAGAAATGAAAACTTTGTTGTTAGATTTGCTACTGCATGGGAAGATGATGGAACTAGGGCAGGTCAACCGGCACAAGAAAGAACAATGGACTTGTTTAACAACTCTCTTGGAGTACAAATTGGGCGCGGATTTATTAATGACAGTCATATTTCAACACACCCTAGAATTGAAGCGGAAGCGATGAACTTTGTAACAACAGGACGTGGGCTTAGAATCATTAATGGTTCTACAATGACATCAACAAATAATGCAGGGATGAGATAAATTTGCACATAACTGCATGTAGCACTTGATACTCTATAAGCTATTATTATCTCTTTAATTTAGCTAACACAACACACCTTAGTCCACAAAAGCTAAGGTGTGTTTTCATTCATCTAATATCCCCTACTCCAACCCTCCACAAGCCGCAACTGCAGTATGAAACACTCTGTTGTCCTTAACCATAGCATCACATTTACTCATCGGCTCATACATTACGATATCCCTATCAACGGGCGGAATCTCTTTTCTTAGCATTTTGTAAACCGCACCTGTTGCACTTGAGAGTTTGCTTTCGTCGCGGAACGTTATTGCTTGAGAAGCTGTGAAAAGCTCTATTCCTAATACTTTTTGTGCGTTATCGAGTATCATTTTTGCTTTTCTTGCAGCTGTTGTGCCCATGCTGACATGATCTTCTTGATTCATCGAAGATGGGATAGAATCAACACTTGCAGGATGAGCGTATACTTTATTTTCGGATACCATTGATGCCGCAGAGTACTGCACGATCATAAAACCCGAGCATATTCCGCCGTGATTTGTCAAAAAGGCGGGCAAGCCCGAAAGCTGCGAGTTCACAAGCCTCTCAATTCTACGCTCAGAAACGTTTGAAAGCTCTGCGATAGCTATACCTAATAAATCCATAGGGATTGCGACCGGCTGGCCGTGAAAGTTGCCGCCTGAGATAACTTCATCTTCATCGGGAAAAATAAGCGGATTATCCGTAACGGCGTTAATCTCACGTGATAATATCGAATAAACGTATTCAAGCGCATCTTTTGTCGCGCCGTGAATTTGCGGAATACAGCGAATCGTATACGCATCCTGAACTTTGCCCGGCTGTTCATCAAGACAAAGTTTGCTGTCTTTTAAAATCGTACGCAGATTTTGCGCGGTTTTCTGCTGTCCGCTTTGATTTCTAAGTTCATGCACTTTTGGGTCAAACGCTTTTTTAATGCCTAGAAGCGCTTCCGCTGTCATCGCGGAAATTACATCAGCCGTTTTTGAAAGATTTATCGCATCATTAAGCACAAGACATCCAATTCCTGTCATAATTTGTGTTCCGTTAATAAGCGCAAGACCCTCTTTTGCCGCTAAGTCAATAGTTTCAATGCCCGCGCGGCGCATAGCTTCTTTCCCGCTTAAAACTTCGCCATTATACTCCGCTTCGCCTTCTCCAAGCATTACAAGGACAATATGTGAAAGCGGGGCAAGGTCACCGCTTGCGCCCAAAGAACCCTTTTCAGGTACGATTGGATGGACTCTTTTATTCAGCATATCAAGAAGCGTTTGGATCGTCTGCAGCCTAATGCCCGAATTTCCTCTTGCAAGGGCGTTACACCTCAAAAGCATAGCAGCTCGAACTGCCTCAGCCGGAAGCGGTATACCCATTCCACAGGCATGACTTATTATGAGGTTTCGTTGCAGGTCCGCGGACGCATCCGTATCTATTACTGTATCAGCAAATTTACCAAACCCTGTCGTCAGACCATAAATCACAACGCCTTCTTCCAGTTTTTTATCAACATATTCGCGGCATTTAATAACCGCCTCTTTCGACTCATTAGAAAGTTCCGCCTTTCCAAAATTACGCACAACCTTAATAACTTGCTCTATCGTCAAACTTCTACCGTCAAGTTTAATTGACATGATTCTCCCCCTTGCATCATAGCATAATAGCATAATAATTGACAACAATTATAACAATTTTGCATATTATTTGCAAGCCTGCACAATAATATGATTTACATGAAAGGAGGACGAGCAAAATGTCAAACCCGAACATAAGATGCAGCGTAAGAAGCTGCAAATTTAACGATAAAAATTATTGCTGTAATTTAGAAAGTATTACAGTAGGCTCAGACGCGAAATCAAGTAACGTCGCAACAAATCATGAAACTGAATGTGTAAGCTTTATGTGCGAATAGTATTCGAAAGTGCCTGTTGATTATCAGATCACAGGCATTTTTATTACAAAACTAAAAACCTCTTTACTTATTATAACAAATTGAGTATAATACTCAAATGGGAAGTTGTACATTTTTTTTGATGTGAAAAATTTTATTTGTTTGAGGTAATAACCAGTTGCGCGTAATAAGCGGATTTTTAAAAGGCAAGCGCCTTACAGCTCCAATTGGAAATGACACAAGGCCGACAGCGGACAGGCTTAAAGAAACTCTGTTTAACATTTTGCAAGGACGAATTAGCGAATGTAAGTTCCTTGACATTTTCAGCGGAACAGGTGCAATAGGTATTGAAGCGTTAAGCAGAGGAGCTGAAAGAGTTGTCTTTATCGAATCAAAACGTGAATGTGCAGATATTATCAAAAAGAACTTAGCTTCCGTTACAGACCCGGAACTTATAAGCCGATTTGACATAATTGTTAATGATTTTCAAAATGCGCTTAAAAAATTAGGCGGTAAAAATGAAGCATTTGACATAATTTTTTTAGATCCGCCGTATTATAGCGAATTTACATATGCGGCAATTAAAAAAATAATTGAAAATAATCTGCTTGAAAAAGGTGGGCTTATAATTTCTGAGCAAGGCTCAAATGATCCTGAATATATTTTTGATGAACTGCAAATTTATGATATCAGACAATATAAAACAACAAAGTTTGTTTTTTATTGCGACACCAATTAAAAAATCAAACAGATTTGGTGTCGCAATCCCCCTTTCTAAGCGGGTGTCTGAAGTTTGTGACCTTTGCAAACTTCAGACGAGGGATCAATACATACACTAAAAGCGGAGGCAAAGATATGCGGGCAATTTATCCGGGCAGTTTTGACCCAATAACTAAAGGACATGTTGATATTATTGAAAGAGCATCAAAGTTCTGCGATGAGCTTGTTATTCTAGTCCTTACAAATGCAAGAAAAGAAACTCTTTTTTCAATCGATGAAAGGGTTGTGATTGTGAAACTTGCTGTAAGCCATTTATCTAACGTACATGTCCAAAGACATGACAGCCTCACAGCTGACTTTGCTAAAGAATACGGCGCGAACGCTATAATCAGAGGAGTCAGAAACATGACTGATTTTGACTTCGAATCAAACATCGCATCGATAAACAGTAGACTTGTCAAAAACTTGGAAACTATACTTTTGATTTCTAAGCCGGAGCTTAAGCATGTCTCAAGCAGCGCAGTAAAAGAGCTAGCATCCTATGGTGCAGACCTTTCAGAATATATTCCCGACGCGATAAGGGACGAAATAATTAATGAATTAAGACACGGGAGGTAAAAACGTGGATGATATAACTAGATTCATACAAGAATTAGACGACCTGCTTCAAGATGCTAAAGGCGTGCCCTTCAGCGGAAAAGTATCCGTTAACAAAGAAGAAATGGAAGATATAATCGACGCTATAAAGGACGCTATACCGCATGAAATTAAAAAAGCGGAAGGTATAATTGCAGAATACGACAGATATATCGACGATGCTAAAGTTAAGGCTAATGATATTATTGAAAATGCCCATCGGGAAGCAAATATCCTTAAAAGCGAACATGAGATTTTCAAACGCGCACAAGAAGCCGCTGACAAACAGTACGAAGAGGCTAATCACTATGCGCGTGAAATGCGAATAGGCACGATGAATCATGTTGACGGCTTGTTAGTAAAAACAGAAAATGCTGTCAGAATTGCAATGGAAGACATTGAGCATGGGCTTAAATCACTTCAAAGGGATTTGTCTGAAACTATAAACATCCTTTATGAAAACAAACGGGAAATTCGCGGTGAAGTCGATCAATAAATCATATATTGAAAAACGGCAAAATCATAATGCCAATTGCTACGCTTAAAATTGCGTGGATTATTTTTGATAAAATATATGAAGCAAAGCTTAAATCTGTTTCTTTAATAAAACCGGCCGCTTGCGCATGTATTGAAAACCCGCCGAATGATATTACTCCAGTTACGGCTAAAAGCGCGTGAATGGTTTCTGAAGATGAAGCTACTGCACTGGCCCCGTTTGTTATTTCTATAATTCCGGTTAAAACGCCCGAAATGGCTTCTGTGCTTAAATCTGTAAACTGACCGAAGTAAGACAATAATTCAGCGATATAAACTATAACACCTGTTTCATTTAAAAGGGCCGATAAAACGCTAAACAAAATTATAAACCCGCCGATCATTAAAATCGTCTCCATCGCGCTTTTAACGCTCTCGCTTAATGAAGTAAGAAACGGATATGCCTGTCTATTTATTTTCGCCGTATGCCTTATTTGTATATGCGCCTGAGAGCCCGGCTTGTAAAACCTATGCAAAATCCCGCTTATAATCGCTGACAGATAATGGGCAGATAAAATGAAGTATCCGGCTATAGCTGAGCCAAACATCCCTATGCCGACTGCACCAATTATAAAAAGAGGCCCCGTATTGTTTGAAAAACCAATTAATCGCTGTGCTTCAGATTTAAGCAGCAAATTATCTTTTCGCAGGGAACTAACGACGTTTGCCCCCATTGGATATCCCGAAATCATACCCGCTATAAGAGCGAACCCGCCGATTCCGGACACTTTAAACAAAGGCATCATCACAGGCGAAAGAACTTTTCCAAACATATTTAACGCACCGAGCTTAATTAGCAAATTAATCCCTATTATAAACGGTAAAAGCGACGGCAGTACATTATTAAACCAAAGCAGCAGCCCGCTTTTTGCCGACGTGACCGCCGCACCGGGGAAAACTGCTATCATAGCACAAAAAATTATAACGGCTGATGATAAAATGACAGCCGAAGTATTTACTTTTTTATACATACTACCCACCTCGTCCGCTTAATTATATTCATTCAATTTTCAATAAAGAACCAAAGAGGTAATTATATGCAAAGAAATAATGAACCGATTAATATGGAAAACTACAGAAAAAAGCGAACTAAACGCGACAAGCAAAAGCCGCCGCAAGATATTTTCAGCTATTTTATTATCGCGGCTATTTTTGTTGTAATTCTGATATATATTGGACATGCTATTATCACTTACGTTGACACCCCCGAAATTTCGATTGGCACTGTTGTTATGGGCTCTATTGAAACCCCCGAAATCATAGATGGAATCATCATCCGCAATGAAAGAGTGTACACTAGCAACTCAGAAGGAACTCTTACTTTTAATTTGGGCGAAGGCGAAAGAGTTCGAGAAGGAAGTGTTGTAGGTGCAATTGTTGACCCTCAAACGGAGGCTATACTTACACAAAGCCTTGCAGAAGTTGAAACTCAAATTTTCAACATGCAAAACCTTAGGGCGGATTTAATACTTTCTACTCCCGAAATCGAACAAAAAAACACACAAATCAGACAGTTAGTTGACATCGGAGTTCCAAACCTTATGACAATGGGTATTTCCGCCGTTTATGACTTTAGAGATAATATTATACATACAGTTGACCAAAGGAATCAATTGATTTTGAACGAAGGGCATGGGAGCGCAGAGAGCTTAGTCGAAAACCGAGCAACTTTTGACGAACGGCTTAGAAACGCACAGCATGTTTTAAGGGCGCAAAGCGGTGGAATTGTGTCACATTGGATTGATGGTCTTGAAGGAACGTTCACGTTCGAAACGATGGAAAATTTAATGGCGGAGCAAATTCGCTTTACTTCTGATTTTTCGAGAGTTTCACCTTCTACTATTGTACAGCCGGGGGACGAGCTTTTTAAAATCGTTGAATCAAACGAATGGTACATAGCAGCGTACATACCAAATGACAATATTCTTAACTGGCTGCCGGGGTCAGACAGGATTATATATCTCGAAAGCGCGCTTCAATCTGACGTGTTCATCCCAATCGAAATGCGCATAACCAGGATTCGGAGCAGTGTGGAAGAAAGCTTTGTGCTGCTTCGCAGCAATAATTTTATGTTGGATTATATAAATCATCGCAATATTAGATTCAAAACGTCAAGAGACGAGCATAGCGGATTCAGAATACCGATGTCTGCAATTATTGACAGAACTGCCCTTAGAATACCTACAGAGTTTATTTTAAGCAATGACAACGGGGATTTCGTCATGCGCAGATCAAACGGGATTGATACTTTAACTTCTGTAACGCTTATATCAATATTTGACCCGGAAGAACCGTTCACATATATTCAACAGGATTTTGACGGTATCAGGCTCGGCGATATGATAGTAAAAGGCGGAGATAGCCCGGAAATACATCATGTCTCTGATGTTGATAATATAAGAGGCCTGTTTATGGTTAACCGTGGCATTACACAGTTTTTCCAAGTTCATATTGATGAAAACACGAGGGAAAGAGGCGGATATTATATACTTGACCCAAGTTATAACGCAGGTATAAGAGTTTTTGACAGAATAGTCTTAGACGCACGAAACGTACGAGAGCGGCAAATAATTAACTAATACTAATCTGAAGTTAATCAAAGGAGATGGCGCAAGTTGAGCTTAATCAAAGAAAATATTAAAATTATACGCGAAAATGTTAAACGCGCCGCTTTAAAATCCGGCCGCACAGAAAACGATATTACTCTGATCGGAGTTACTAAAACAGTTGACTGCTCGCGTATACGCGAACTACTTGAAACAGGGGTCACAAATCTTGGTGAAAACAGGGTTCAAGAGCTTTTATCAAAATATGATGAACTTGGGCAAGCTCCCACATGGCATTTAATAGGAACGCTGCAAACTAATAAAGTCAAATATATCGTTGATAAAGTGTCATTAATCCATTCAGTTGACAGCGTAAAACTCGCACAGGAAATTAACCGTCAAGCGATAAAGCATAATAAAATAATTGATGTTTTAGTTGAGATTAATATCGCGGGCGAAGGAACAAAGGCAGGTATATCACCCAATGAAACAAAGAAATTTATAGAAGAAATTTCATCTTTTTCGGGTATTTTTATCAAGGGCTTAATGACAATAGCTCCTTATGTCGAAAATCCGGAGGAAAACAGAGGGAATTTTTCTCAAATGAGGGAATTATTTATTGACAAATCCTTAATTTTAGGCGATAATGTTAAAATGAATGTTTTGTCAATGGGCATGACAGGTGATTATGAAGCTGCGGTCGAAGAAGGCGCTAATATGATAAGAATCGGGACAGGCATTTTTGGCAGCAGATGAAAATAAATTAACATAGGAGGAACATTGTATGCAACTGTTAAAGAAGGTTCAAACTTTTATGATGGGTGGCCAGCCATATGATGATGAAGAGTATGTAACGACTGACTATTACGAAGAAGAATACATAGACGAAGAGCCGCTTAGCTTGCCTTATAAATCGTCAGCTAAACGTGATAAACCAACTTATCAAAGCTCATTTGATAGAGGAGCCGGGTTAAGAGGAGGGCATTTTGAAGCACAGTCTAACGTACTTACAATGCCGGGTTCTTCACATTCATCGGCGAAAAATATGTTTATCTGCAAACCAAAATCTATTGAAGAGGCGGCTGCCGTTTGCAAACAGTTTAAAGATTTGTCCATCTGTGTAGTTACACTTGAAGGCATCCCTCAGCCCGAAGCGCAAAGAATTGCAGATCTTTTAAGCGGAGCATGCTTTGTACTTGACGGAACAATCGAACGTATAACGAACTGTGTTTTTGTAATGTCTCCTGCCGGGTTTGGTGTAACAAGCGATTTAAAAGACCAACTTAAAAAAGCTGATTCACTTTTTTCTTGGGTAATGCCGGGCAGCAGAGGATAGCGATATAATATTTTGGGAGTGGCTTAATGATAATTGAAGCCTTAAATTGGTTTTTTCACATACTGCATATCCTTATATTCGTAAGGGTGATTTTATCTTGGATTAGAATAGGACGAGACAGCTTTTTTGGTGCGGCGGTGTTCGCTTTGACAGAGCCTCTTTTAGCGCCTATCAGGCACGCTTTGAGCAAGTCGCCTCTTGGAGGCCCGGGTATGATGCTCGACTTTTCGCCGATTATCGCCCTATTACTGCTTCAAGCAGCTCAAACAATTGTTCTATCATTCTTTTAAATTTTAGTTTAAATTTTTACAAACAAAAAAGGGCTTACGCCCTCTTTTTTTGTTTATCCAAGCAAATATGGTCTTTCAAACAGAAACCTCAAATTGTTATGTTGAAAAGTGTTTTTAACGACAGTAATTTCAACACTTAATACGGCCATTCTAGCCATATCCAGTTCATGCTGTGTAATGTTACCTATCTCGAAGTTCGCAACTGATATTCTGTAGTTATTGTTAGCGGTTGCAAGGTCGCCCATTAAGAGATAGTGCTGCTCTTCAAGCTGTCTTAAAGTGTTGTAAGTGCTTCTTATGCTTGCGTCAAGGTCATCAACAGCTCTGTCATAAGCATCAATCGTACTACGGATAGCTCTTTCGTCAGCAGTTGTCACTTCTCCGCCATGTCTTCTAAGAGAATCTAACCTAACTCTTGCAACCTCCGCCTCAACACGCCTGTTTCTGACATTCACATCGTTTTCGATTATTTCACGCGCATGTGAATCCATATTAGACACATATACAGGAACTATTTCCGGGCTAAAAGGAACGACCAAATCACGGGAAATTGGGAAGTTTAACATTCTGTTAAAACTTTCACGCTCTGCCCTAAGCGCATTATTTAACGCAGTCAAGGATGCTCGATCTTGTCTAAGTGTATTTTCAGCGGCGCGCAACTCCTCATCGCTTGCCATTCCAAGATCTCTTCTAAGTCTTATAAAATCTCTATTTCTTTCAGATTGTGATACCACTAGCTCTAAAAGCTGTATATCCATAGCGTTATTGTTTATATTGGTTAAATATGTCAAAACCATAAATTCACTGGCGTCAGCTATCATTCGCTCAGTTTCAGCTCGGCTCCTAAGCGCGTTTCTAGCAGATACTTCACCTGCAACCATTTCCGCAAGACCTCTGACTGCTCTTTCAACACCTGTCTCTAACGTATCGCGCACTTCAAAAAGATCACCAATAGAAAGACCTGCACCGCTCATTTGATCAATCGCACCTACCGTTTGATGCAGACGGTTTCTTGTGTCCCATAACGTATCATTTAATTCCCTGTGATCCGTTTCAAAATCATCAATCATATCGGATAAGTCTCTCAAGCTAAGCGCAAGGTCTTCAATTTGCCTGTTGGCGCTAAGAGCCGTGCTGCGCACGCTTTCAAAGTTCATAACAGTTGAACCCCGGTTCACAAGGCTTTCTCTGTCAAGGAAAATAAAGTCAATATCCGCTAAGCTGTTTATATCAAATTCACTCGTGCGAACGTCAATCGTCCGGGTTGCGTTATCCCAAAAAACCGATGCGCCTAAAGCTTCGCTTACAATAGTAAGCGGAACCATAACGTTTGCTCCTGAAATGTACGGCGCAACAGGAAGCGTCGCAAGCTGCCCATTGATAACTGCATTAGTCGAGCCGACAGTAAGGCTTATCGTATTGTCATTTTTTGTAATCGCGAAATTCCTTTCATGATCATTTTGAGCGGCGCCTAAAAGCTCCACAAGATCAGTTAAAGCGATCATCGTATGTCCGTTTCTATTTTCAAGCTCGTTTAAAAGCTCGACTTCGTTTCCGTTAAATCTAAAATTTGGTGAAGCAGCGAACGCTGTCGCAGTAAATGACAGACAAAAAGCCGCTATCAGCAAAAATGAAATGATTTTTTTCAATTAGCTTACCTTCTTTCTAAGAAATTTCAACAACATTTTTATTATCGTCTAAAAGCATCAAAATGTCAAGGTCAATAATGTTTCAAAACTGAATCCAAATTCATATAATGATCCAAAGCCAAAATTTGGAGGAATGCTTCTTGCAAAATTTTCATGACTCATTTAAAGATGAATCTCATATGCAGTGGATGCCGCATCAAAATGGCATAGTCAAGGATCACGGCCCGAATCCTTTTGTCATTGACATTAAAAAAGCATCGCACCACAACAACACATTTCGCACCGCTCTTTGGACCGGTGAGCATTTACAACTCACAATGATGGAGATTCAGCCGGGAGATGACATCGGTCTTGAAATTCATCCTGATACCGATCAATTTTTTTACATTACGGAAGGCCAGGGGATTGCGTTAATGGGCGATACGAAAGATTTCATGTGGTTTAGGCAACCCGTATACGATGATCATGCCATTTTTGTACCGGCGGGAGTTTGGCATAACGTAGTGAACACAGGGCGGAATCCTTTAAAGCTTATTTCAATTTATGCGCCGCCTCATCATCCTTTTGGAACAGTTCACGAAACAAAGGTTGACGCTATTGACTAGATGCTATAAAAAATGCTGCCTTATATAATATGAGGCAGCATTTTATTTTAAAAATATTATCGGATAATCAGAAGCAAAATAGTCAGACCAACGAAAACAAGCGCAAGAATTTTTGTATATCTTTCAAGTTTACCTTCTTTTGAATGCTTTTTATTATTATCCCAATACGACTGCCCACCGCCGCCGCCACTCATTCCGGAAAGATTACCGATTCCGGACGTACGCTTTGATTGCTCAAGAATTATAACGATTAGCGCGATGCAGGCTATTATCAAAGCAACGGATATAATTATATACCATATACTCATGTCAAACCTCCTTTAAATTTATTATCAAATCAGTTACTACTCAAGATGATCGTCAATCGGTTGATCATCATAATCAGCGTCGTCATAGTCTTCGTCATCATAATCATCATATTCAGGAGCAAACTCCGCCGCCTTTTTAGACAGACTGATACGATTGTTTTCTACGTCAAGTCCGATAATTTTGACATCAACATTTTCGCCTATCTTAAGAACATCTGCAGGGTTTTCAACTCGATCTTGAGCGATTTGGGAAATGTGAATTAGTCCGTCAAGGCCTTGTTCAAGTTCAACAAAAGCGCCAAAAGGAACAAGCCTTACAACTTTGCCCGTCACAATATCTCCGACAGGATATCTGTCCTCAATATCAGTCCAAGGATTGTTTGCCGCATCTTTAAGGCTTAAAGCAATTTTGCCTTTTTCGCTGTCAACAGAAATAACTGTCACACTTACCTTATCGCCTTCTTTAAGAATTTCACGTACTTTAGGTATTCTGCCCCAAGTCATTTCAGAAACATGTATAAGGCCGTCAATTCCGCCAAGGTCAACAAACGCACCAAAATCAGAAATCCGAGTAACAATTCCGCTTATTTTTGAACCGGCTTCAAGAGTGGAGAATACTCGTTCTCTGTTTGCCTCAAATTCAACTCTTGCAAGTTCTTTACGGCTTGCAATCCGGCGCTTTTTACGCTTGTCAAATTCGATTATGTGGAAATTATATGTTTTATTTCTAAACGGCTCCAAATCTTTCACAAATCTATCAGATATATGTGAGGCAGGAACAAAAAAGTCAAATCCCAGTATGTTTGTAGTCAGCCCGCCTTTAATAACATTTACCACTTTACCTTGAACAGGTGTTTTGTTTTCGAAGGCAGCTTCTAGCGCAGCATAGTTTTTATTAGCTTCGAGTTTCTTTTTCGAAAGCATAACATTACCATCACCGTCGTTTACGCGCACAACAAACACCTCAATTTCGTCACCTACCTTAACAAGATCAGCAGGTTCCAAAGATTGATCTTCTGAAAATTCAGTTCGCGGTATAACGCCATCTGATTTGTAGCCTAAATTGACTGACACTTCACCGTTTACAACTCCGATGACTGTACCAATCACTACATCACCTGTGCGTAAAGATACAAACGAATCATCGAGCATCTCCTGAAACGATACTTCAGCGTGTCCATTGCCTTGTAAGACTTCATCCATAGCTAAAAAAGCCCCCTTTATTGTCTCCGGCGGTGTTGAAGCGCCAGCTATCATTCCTATTTTAACACCTTTATCAGGAAATTTCAATAACAATTCGTTAATTGTTTCAATAAAAATCGTATTTTTACAATTTTTTTTACATATTTCATACAACTTTACCGAGTTAGCGCTAAGCTTGTCTCCAATTACGACCATCATATCGTTGATTTTTGATAATTCCTCGGCTTCTTTCTGTCTGTTTTTTGTGCTTTTGCATAGTGTGTCGAAAATTTCAATATCAATATCTTCATTTTCCAAAAACTCTGATATCTCTAAAAAAACCTGATCGCTGAACGTCGTTTGCGCTACCAAAGCGTATTTTTTACCTTTATCAAAGGTCATTTGCTTTAAATCATTAACACTTTCGATTATTAAAGCTTTATTATCACAAAATCCATTATGCCCAATAACTTCGGGATGTTTTTCATTGCCTGCAATTATTACCTGTTTGCCTTTATTATGTTCGTCCTCAACCACTTTTTGAACTTTTCGAACGTCTACGCATGTGCAGTCAATATATGGTATCTTCTTTTCTTCCATTCTTCTATAAATTTCAGGGGGAACGCCGTGAGCTCGTATAACGACTGTTCGCCCATTTGCCTCATCAAGATTATCTATAGCAAATATTCCGATATCCTCGAGGGATTTAACGACTTCTTTGTTATGTATCAAAGAGCCATATGTACACAGTTTTTCCGCTTCGGACGCTTTATATACTTTTTTAAGCGCGCTATACGCCCCTCCGCAGAAGCCGGCGTATTCGCCTATCGTAATTTGACCTATTGAAGCTCACTCACCTTTTCCATTATCTTTTCCGTTATTTCAGCCAAAACTTCAGTTTTTAGCGTTATGCCTTTATATTCATCAAGCGTAATTGGACTGCCATAGCGTATCGCCAACTTGCCAAACGGTCTGTATTTTCCGGTAATTAATGCAGGCACAACAGTTGCGCCTGACATAGCCGCAAACAACGCAACACCTTGCTTCGCCGCCTTTGTATCAATTTCCATAACTCTTGCGCCTTGCGCAAAAATACAAATTGCTTGCCCTTCTTTAAGCCGTTTAAGCGTTTCTTTATAAGCCCGCATATCAGAAGTTTCGCGGTTTACGGGTATGGCGTTAAGCTTTGTAAACAGATAGTCAAAAATTTTATACTTAAAAAGCTCTTTTTTCGCCATAAAATTGATTACACGTTTATTTGTTACAGCAACAGGTACACAATCAAGCCCGTGTATGTGGTTTGCACAAATTATAATCGGGCCGTCCTTTGGAATATTTTCTAAACCGTAACTTTTATAACCAAATATTAAAAAGGCGAGAGGCCTTATTATAAACACAACTATTTTATAGAACATAGACACATTCCTTTTGAAAGTAAATTTAACGCATTAATCCCCCAATTAGCATGGGTAATCAGCAAGCAAAGCTTGCGACTAGCCCCCTTATAAATGAGGTTGAGGCACAAAATGTCAGAATGGTTTAATTGGCGCCGCAATAGTTTACGATAGACAGAACAACTTCATCAATATTCATATTAGTAGTGTCAATTATTTTAGCATCATCCGCCTTAATAAGCGGCGAAAACTCCCTTGACATATCTCTTAAGTCACGCATTTTAATTTCTTCTTTAACTGTTTCAAAATCCGCGCCTTGCCCTTTTTCAAACAGCTCATCTAAACGGCGCTTTGCCCTTATAGTAACGTCAGCGTCAAGATACACTTTAAGGCTTGCATCTTTTAGCACAAAACTGCCAATGTCACGGCCATCCATAACTACGTTGCTGCGTTTTGCAATTTTACGCTGGATGTCTACAAGTTTTTCGCGCACTTCTTTAATGCCTGCGACAAATGATGAGCCTTCTGCGACTTGCTGCGTGCGAATCAGCTCCGTTACGTCTTGATCATTTAAAAATATGCGCTGGCTTTTATCCACCAAATCTTTGGCTAATGTTATATTTATACTTTCCGCAATTTTAATAATTTTTATTTCATCGGTCAATGAAACTCCCGCAGTGATGCAGTGATACGCAACAGCTCGGTACATTGCTCCTGTGTCAACATGCAAAAACCCAAGCTTATCGGCAACCTTTTTCGCGACAGTGCTTTTACCTGAGCCGCATGGCCCATCAATTGCTATGCTTTTAAACCTGCTTGCCGCGCCGGCAAGGTCCGGGCGCAAGATTTCTGCTCCGTTAACATAAATATGAGTAATGCTTTGCTGCGAAATGCCTAACTGCACGGTCATAAGTGCTCTGACACACATCGGGATGCCTGCTTCTGAATCAGATTTCATTTCGGAAACGCACATAAGCCCTGCCTCGGTAATGCCAAGTGACCTTGCTGCAACAGCCGGAGGGCAGGCAGTTATATCATCCGTCACTGAAAAAACAATAGAAATAATATCCGAAACCGAGATGTCGTTTTCACAAATCATTTTGGACAACATTTCCTTTGTTTTTTGAACGATATCTATTTTAGTATTTTCATCAATAATTGTTGCGCCTCTAATTGCTCTTATGCTCAAAAACTATCCCTCACTTACGCTTTGTCCTGCTAAATATCCTGTTGAAAACGCAATTTGCAAATTAAACCCGCCTGTGTACCCATCAACATCTATAACCTCACCTGCGAAGTAAAGCCCTTTAATAATTTTTGATTCCATTGATTTCGGGTCAATATCTTTTACAGAAACGCCGCCTTTTGTAATGACCGCATTGTTAAAGCCTGAAACTCCTTTGATTCTGCATGTGAAGTTTTTTAAAAGCTCTAACAGCACTTTTCGTTCAACCTTTGTTATATCATGCACCTTTTTCGAAGGAGGTATGTCCGACCTCTTAATTACAGCATCTATCATTTTTCCGGGAAGCAAATCATCAAGCGCATTCGAAAAATCTTTATTTGAGTATTTCTCAAAATCTTTTAAAATTCTCTTATCAAGCTCTTCTTTCGAAATAGCGGGCTTTAAATCTATTGAAACAACCGGATTTTGGTTATATCTGCCATGCAAATACGCACTGGCGGACAAAATAATCGGCCCGGAAAGTCCAAAATGGGTAAACAAAAGCTCTCCAAAATCTTTATAAATAACTTTATTACCTTTTTCCGAAACTAAAACTGTAATTCCGACATTTTTAAGGCTAAGACCACTAAGTTCGTTTATAAAATCATCATCTGACACCAAAGGTACAAGCGATGGGTAAAGTTTTGTTACACTATGCCCAGTTTCTCTGGCAAAATCATAGCCGTCACCGGTTGAGCCTGTACCCGGATATGAAAGACCGCCTGTAGCAACTATCACAGACTGACAATCAAAAATTCTACCGTTTGCAAACAAAATACCTTCGACAGTTTTCGAGCCGGAAATGATTATTTTTTTAACGCTTGCGTTAAGGTTAACGTTCACGCCGCTTTTCTTAGCATAATCTTCTAACGCTAAAACAACATCCGAAGCTTTATCTGATGCTGGAAAAACTCTGTTTCCACGTTCGATTTTTGTCTTAACGCCTAGTCTTTCAAAAAAATCTATCGCTTCGAAGCAATCGAATGTATTAATCGCGCTGTAGAGAAATTTTGGATTTGAAACTATGTTATCGAAAAACACATCATTTGACGCAGCATTTGTAATGTTACATCTACCCTTACCAGTTATGAAAAGCTTTTTTCCAAGCTTTTCATTCTTTTCAAACAAATGAACAGTTAAACCCGATTCAGCCGCCCGAGCCGCCGCAATCATACCCGCCGGGCCGCCTCCGATAACGGCTGCAATCTTTTTCATAGCATCACCTGATATCTACAGCTCGCCGATTTGAACAAGATAATTTTGTGCGGCGTTTTGCTCCGCTTCCTTTTTACTTTTGCCCATGCCGCTCGCTAAAACTTTTCCATCAAGCGAAACTTGCGCATTAAAGGATTTATCATGATCAGGGCCCTCTGCAGATAATATCGAATAAATTATACTGCACGCACCCGACCTTTGCAAAAGCTCTTGAAGCTTACCTTTGTAATCGTTCGGAGAAAACATTTTGTCATTAAGCTCTGTATTTGCAACTACAAACTTAATAATGAAATCGTTCGCTCGTTTCATTCCGCTGTCAAGATATATCGCAGCAATCAAAGCTTCTACTAAGTCACATAACAGAGTGCTGTTTTCTCTCATAGAAGCGTTTTGAGATGCACCAATACCAAAAAGTAAGTGCTCCCCCATATTCAAAATTTTTGCAATTTTAGCAAGGTTACCTTCACAAACAACGCCTGCGCGAAGCTTAGTCAAACTGCCTTCATTGCAGTCTCTAAACTTCCTGTAAAGATAATCGCTGACACAAAGCTCTAAAATCGCATCTCCTAAAAATTCAAGCCGTTCATTGCTCAAAGTGTTTTGAGCTTCATTAGCGTATGAGCTATGCGTAAGAGCCTGCGCTATAAGGCTTTTATCCAAAAATGAATATTCGATTTTTCGCTCAACAATTTCAATGTTATAGAGCATCTTTGAATCAATGTGTACTTTTGATTTTTCAGCCATTATAAAATCCACTAATCATTCGTTTTTATGTAATCAACGACATCCGAGATAGTTTTAATCTTCTCCGCGTCATCAACCGGAAATTCCATATTAAATATTTCTTCAAGTGTTGAAATAATTTGGAAAAGATCCAAAGAGTCCGCACCTAAGTCATCAATGAAGGATGTTTCCAAGGTAATTTTGTCTTTAGGCATATTCATTTGTTCAGAAATTACGTCTCTAATTTTTTCAAACTCCATAAAATCCACCTTTGCAAACTTTAATCAGGGCTAAATATATTATGATTCTGATATTTTGTCCTTAATTTTATTTACTATGTCGTTTTTGATGAAAATATTACATTGATTTATCGCGCCCGATATCGCCTTTGCGTCAGATGAACCGTGCGCCTTGACGACAAGGGCATTAAGCCCCAAAAAAGGCGCGCCGCCAACTTCGCGATAGTCAAAGCGCTTTTTAAGATTCTTAAAAGCGCCTTTAGCAAGAAGCGCCCCGATTTTTGACTTTTTGGAACTCATAAGCTCCTCTTTGACCATCTTCATTATTGACTTTGCGAGCCCTTCGGTATGTTTAAGAACTATGTTGCCAACAAAACCGTCGCATACGATGACATCGGCAATTCCTGTCGAAACCATTGAAGCTTCTACATTACCGATGAAGTTTAAGTCACTTTCTTTTAAAAGTCCAAACGCCTCTTTAACGACAGCGCTGCCCTTTTCATCTTCTGTTCCGATGTTTAAAAGCCCGACGCGTGGATTCTTGATGCCCAAAACATTTTCCATATAAATCGAACCTACTTCTGCAAACTGCAAAAGATAGCTTGGCTTACAATCAATGTTTGCGCCGCAGTCCATTAAAAGCGTATACGTTTTGTTATCATTTGGTAAAAGACCTGCAAGAGCCGGTCGCTCTATCCCCCTGATTCTGCCGGCGATCAAAGTCGCGCCTGTTAAAAGCGCACCCGTATTGCCAGCAGAAATGAACGCCCCGGCATATCCTTCTTTAAGCATATTAAGCCCGACGACCATTGATGAATCTTTTTTCTTTTTAATTGCAACAGTTGGCACATCTTCGCCTGTAATTACTTGCGTCGTATTAAGTATTTCAATGCTTCCTTCAGGATAGTCGTATTTTTTAAGCTCCGACACGATTATCTTCTCATCACCAATAAGAATTAATTTCACATCAGAAGAAGCGGCATCTGCGGCGCCTTTGATGATATCAAAGGGCGCATTATCCCCCCCCATAGCGTCTACAGCTATAACAGATTTTTTAGAAATTTCCAAATTTATCACTCTTTACACCAATTAAGCTTCAACTGCAAGCACAGGAACTTTTTTATATGAACCACACGCTTTGCAAGCTCTGTGCGCTTTCATAAGCACGCCGCACTTACTGCATGAGACAAGGCTAGGCATAGATATTTTCCATGTTTGCGCACGTCTTTTGTCACGTCTTGCCTTTGATGTTTTACCTTTTGGACAAATTGACATTTATCTTAACACTCCTTTCAAAAAAGCTCTTTAAGTTTTTCAAGCCGCGGATCAATTTCACGGTTTAATTCATCACAGTTACAAATTATTTCGTTGCGATTTTTGCCGCAATATCTGCAAATGCCTTTACAATCATCAGAGCAGGAAACACTCATCGGGATTACAAGTTGTAAATTGAGCAAAATTTGCGGTGAGATGTCAACTTTTGACAAACTATGAACCCGCCAAGCATCTTCATCACATGTATTTTCGGTTGTGAACCTCTCAAAGACAGGAGAACTAACCGAGATTTTAACATCTTGAAGGCATTTTCCACATGGCAGTTTGATATCTGAGCGTAAGCCGCCTTCAAGAAAGAAATCATCCTCCGATTTTCGAATTATCCCGTTAAAATTGACAACCGGCGATGAGCCTAAAAGGCCATATTGCTCCGGAACCGAAAGAGCTTCACTCAGTGATATATCAAGCTTTTGATTATCTTCAATGCCGCTTAAACTTATATTCATACAACACCTAAACTCTTAGTCCATATCAACAAATATTATACTTTCGACATTATTATTTGTCAAGCAGCGCTTTTGCGTCTCTTGCGATAACCAGTTCTTCATTAGTTGGCATAACGAGTGTTTTAACAGCTGAGTCGTCAGTTGAAAATATGACGGCTTTGCCGCGGCAATCGTTTTTAGCATGATCAACTTTTACGCCCAAATATCCAAAATATTCAGAAATTTTAGCTCTGGCAACTTTGCTGTTTTCGCCGAGACCCGCCGTAAATACAACAGCATCCACGCCGTTCATAGCAGTCGCATAAGAACCTACATATTTAGCAACTCTGTAATAGAAAAGATCAAGCGCAGCTTGCGCTCTTTCATTTCCGTCATCAGCTGCTTGTTCGATATCTCTAAAGTCACTCGAAACACCTGATACGCCTAGGACGCCTGATTTTTTATTAAGCATATTTTCGGCATCTTTAATGCTCATGTTTTCTTTTTCCATAACGAATGGGATAACAGCAGGATCAAGATCACCCGAACGGGTTCCCATTGCAAGACCTTCAAGAGGAGTAAGGCCCATCGAAGTATCAACTGATTTGCCGCCGTCGATTGCACAAACGCTTGCGCCGTTGCCTAAGTGGCAAGTGATAAGCTTAAGGCTTTCAAGCGGCTTGCCGATAAGTTTAGCAGCTTCCGCGCTGACATAACGGTGGCTTGTGCCGTGGAAGCCGTATTTACGGACTTTATGTTTATCATATAATTCATAGGGAATTGCATAAAGATAAGCTTTTTCCGGCATTGTTTGGTGGAAAGACGTATCAAAAACAGCAACTTGCTTAACTTTTGGCATAAGCTCTTTGCAAGCGTTAATACCGATTAAGTTCGGAGGGTTGTGAAGCGGCGCAAGAGAACTGCACTCTTCAACGGCTTTAATAACTTCGTCAGTAATAATAGCAGAATCAACGAAAAATTCACCGCCGTGTACTACTCTGTGGCCAACAGCGTTAATTTCATCAACTGACTTAATAACGCCATGCTCAGCGTCTAAAAGTGCGTCAAGAACCATTTGAACAGCATCAGTATGGCTTTTCATTTCTTTTTTCAAAACAAATTCATCTTTACCTTGAGGCTCATGTTTAAGCATTGAACCATCGATACCAATTCTGTCGCAAAGACCTTTCGCTAAAACGATTTCGCCGTTCATGTTGAAAAGCTGATACTTAAGTGATGAACTTCCGCAATTTAAAACCAGTATGTTCATTATGTTGTCCTCCTCCTGTATAATTATATCGAAGCTTTAGCTTTTTCAGCGAGGCTTGTAAACGCCACAGAATCGTTAACTGCAAGTTCTGCAAGCATCTTTCTGTTTATGTTAATTCCTGCCACTTTAAGACCATTCATCATTCTGCTGTAAGAAATGCCGTTTTGCCTTGCCGCAGCATTAATACGCGTAATCCATAGACGTCTGTAGTCGCGCTTAATTTGTTTTCTGCCGCGAAACGCATGTGCCATTGCTCGCATTACAGATTGCTTTGCAACTCTATATTGCTTGCTTCTTGCGCCTCTGTAGCCTTTAGCTAATTTTAATACCTTTTTATGTCTCTTTCTTGCGTTTAACGCACCTTTAACTCTTGACATTTTAAGCCCTCCTTAGTTAGACAAGTATGGAAGCATACGCCTTACTTGCTTCATATTTGATTTTGCAACAACACCTGCAAGACGCAGTTTTCTTTTGCGCTTAGGGGCTTTTTTAGTCAAAATATGCTGCTTGTTGCATTTAGAATACTTTATTTTCCCGGTAGCAGTTGCTCTGAAGCGTTTCGCTGCCGATTTGTTTGTTTTAAGTTTAGGCATTTTGTGTTTCCTCCTTCTTAGTAGGTTTTACGGCTTTTGGCGCTAAAAACATCGACATGTGCCTGCCGTCGAGCTTCGGCGGTTTGTCTACTATACCATATTCCGACACATTTTCTACAAATTCATTAAGGATTTTAAGCGCCATATTCGTATGGCCTAATTCACGACCTCTAAAACGCACGGTAACCTTGACTTTATCGCCTTTTTTAAGAAACTCCGTAGCATTTTTTGTTTTAAAAGCTATGTCATGCTTATCAATGTTCGGCGAAAGTCTGATTTCTTTAACGTCAACATTTTTCTGTCTTTTGCGTGCTTCTTTTTCCTTTTTTGCAAGGTCAAACTTATACTTTGAGTAATCCATAATTTTGCAGACGGGCGGGTTGGCAGTCGGCGAAATTTTAACAAGGTCAAGCCTCTTCTCATCAGCCATAGCCATAGCATCTCTTGTTGATAAAATGCCAAGCTGTGTCCCATCGGAATCAATAAGTCGTACTTCCTTATCGCGAATTTTTTCATTCATCAATAACTCGGTAATGGTATAGCACCTCCTATATAACATAATAAAACGAGTGGTTGGAAAGTTTTCCCACCACTCAACAAGTAGACATAAATATACTTATGTTTAGCTGACCCAAAGCCTAAAGGCAATAAGGTGAGAAGTAAAGCTTCCACTTAAAATCCACTATTAAATTAACCAACATCCATCATTGTAGCATGTGGGTTTTAGGTTGTCAAGCGGAATTTAATTAATTTTCGCTTTAATTTTTTGCTTGTGCAATGGGTTGTTTATTGGCTTTTGAAGTGTGATTTATAATTCAACTTTTGTAGCCTTTTGTCAACCCCCTAAATGGATTTTCTCAAAATAATTTTTCAAAACAAAACGGCATTGGATTAAACAATCGATGTCGTTTCGTAAATTTCATATTGCTTTTCGTGAAATCATATGCTATAATGGTTTCATACAAAGTCGAGGGGTGATTCTGTGCCAATCATTAGCTATAACAAACTGTGGAAACTGTTGATAGACAAGAAAATGAATAAAAAAGATTTGCGGTTGGCGGCAGGGGTTAGCACGGCAGTCATTGCAAAACTTGGCAAGGGCGAGAATGTAACAACAGATGTGTTGTTGCGGATTTGTAATGTCTTGAATTGCGACATTGCTGATATAATGGAAGTTGAGCGAGCGGAGGTGAGCCAATGAGCGTATTAGCAGTTAGAGAAAAAACGGTTACATACAAGCCGACTGCGGTTGAAGTCAAACGCACAACGGAAAAGCCCGCATTAAAAACAACACTAATCAATAACCGCCGCTATCTTGGCAACAAATATAAACTCCTGCCGTTCATTACATCGGTGGTTGCTGAAAATTGCAAGGGCGTTTCTTCTGTTGCGGATATTTTCGCTGGAACAGGGGCGGTTGCTTCTGCGTTCACGGATAAACAGCTCATCACAAACGATAATTTATACAGCAATTATATCAGCCATATTGCGTGGTTTAGTCCGCAAGAATATTCGCAAGATAAAATTGAAGTGCTTATTAGACACTACAATGGATTGAACATCACAACCGATAACTACATAAGCGATAATTTTGCTGATACATTTTTCAGCCGTTCGGATTGTCGCAAAATTGGTTGTATTCGTGAAGATATTGAAGTGCAATTTACGAATGGTAAAATCAACGAACGTGAACGAGCATTACTCATTACTTCATTGCTATACGCTGCTGATAAAATCGCCAACACTTGCGGTCATTACGACGCTTTTCGTCAAGGCGTAACTTTCGATAAAAGCATCGAGTTATCTTTACCATTGCCGACCGAAAACTTAAACAATAGCAACGCTTGTTACAATGAGGACACAAACGAATTTGTTAAGCGGATTTCAGCGGATTTGGTTTATATTGACCCGCCGTATAACTCACGGCAATATTGCGATGCTTATCACTTTTTAGAGAATATCGCTCGTTGGGAAAAGCCCGATGTGTCCGGCGTTGCTCGTAAAATGGATAGAACTGCCCTCAAAAGCGACTACTGCACGAATAAAGCAGCAAAAGCATTTGAAGATTTAATCAAAAACATTAATGCTCGTTACATACTTCTGTCATATAACAATATGGCGAAAAAGGGTAACGACCGTTCAAACGCAAAAATCAAGGGATGAAATAATGAAAAATACAATTTGGGATGGAACGATCGTAGGAAAAACAGATAAAAACGAAACCGTATTCTTTGCAAATATGACTGACAAGCAGTTTTGGTGGGAGATCGATGACAATTATTCAGCATTTGGATTAGATGAGAATATGTTATATTTTGTTGCCAATAATTTAAAAAGTCATTGTAATTTAGTATTTAACACGGATAATGAAACATATTCAAAACATGTGAAAATAACATCTGTAAGGAGGGTGTAGAGATGTCGGCAAAAATTCAAATACTGTCCAACACGAATTTTCCGCTTGTAGATGTTTTAAAGAGTGAATTAATTGAAAGTGTAAATGTTAAAATAGCTGTCGCTTTTTTACGAAAAACTGGTATAGATCAAATTGAAAAATCCTTAATATTTGCATTAGACAATAATTCTATTATCGAAATTATTGTTGGATTAGATTTTAGAACAACAGACTTTAAGGCACTCGTAGCCTTAAAGGAGTTACAAAAAAGGTTTAGTAATTTTAATTTCTATTGTTTCGGGGATAAAAAAGACAATCATAATGAATTAGTTTTCCATCCCAAAATATACCTTCTTTGATAAATCAACAAATAATCAACATAAATATACATCTATTGTTGGTTCTTCAAACCTTACCGGAGGAGGGCTTTCGACAAATTTTGAGGTTAATAGCATTTTTAAAGAAAAAACCCCCAATTATTATTCGCAATTGCACGCAATTTATAATGAAATTAAATTTACTGATAGCATTTTTAACCCAAGCGAAAAATATATTTTACGGTATGGAGATGTAAAAAAAGAACTTGAAAAAGCCGAGACGCTTTCAGATAAAAATATACAGAATGAAATACAACTGTTGCGTGACGAACAAAACTTGCTACCAGGAACTGTTCCGTCGTTGAAAAAAGTTATAATTGATTTTATGAAACTACAAGAAAAAAAATAGAAGTTTACAACATCTCTAAATGAAGTATATGATGTTATTCCAGTTATGTTATTAGAGCGTAAAATGAAAATGAAAATGGACACAATTAATAATACAATTCGTGGAGAGTTTAATAAGCATAAAATCGACAGTACCTATAAAGATTGTAGGCATTTATTTGAACGCAAAGGACAAGGACGGTATTCCTTGACAGAAAAAGCACGACACTACAATGGAAGATGAACGCCGATTATCAAGCGCAGGAAAATCCTTGTTGCATGTTTCCCAAAGCGGTGATTTTAGTAGCGATAATCTGCTCCAAATTTCTGCCGACAGCTTCATATATTTGAAACAACTTTTGAAAACAAGCACCGATGTAGACGGCGATATTATCCGTCCCTATGCTGTGTTGGCATATGCGCTATTACGACTTGGGCAACTCACTGATGATGAGTTCACTTATTTGCTTCCGCTATGCACAACAGAGGAAAATTCGGAAACGATTATATCGGGCATTGAAAATTTACGCAGAGGCATCGGAAGTGTAGACGATATTATTGTTTCTCGTCTAATGAGTATGGATAATTATAAAATGGCAAGAGATTATTTTCTTTCAGTCGAGAGCATAACTGAAAGTGTAATAACAGCGGTTGGTATGAACCGCAAGAGTCGGGCATATGACAAGCCGTATTATCCATTTTACAAAACCCTGCACAATATCGTTTTCAAGCGTGATGGCGATACGGCGAGCAAATTGTATGAACAAAGTAAGAAAATCAAAATCGGCAAATGGTGGCGGCAATATTTGTTTAACACGACTTCGGCAAAAGCAATAAAGCGTGATGGGCTTTCCGCATTTAATGAGAATATTCCATTGCTCCAAGCGAAAACCGAAAGCGAGTTTAGACAACGCTTTTTTGAAACGATGCACTTATTCAAAGCAAAGGCAAATTTGAACGATTATGCCGACCTCAACAAACGCTATTTCAAAACCACCGATTCCGTTCTTTTCGTTGACGGCACGGTGAAATTTGATGTTCTTCCAAATTGTTGGCTGTATGACCACGCCGATAATATGTTAGGCATTGCGTTTGAAAAATCAACCGACCTTGCAACGGACATTGACTTGTCCGGTATTGCAAATTTCCTCGCTATTAACGAACGCCGCTTGCACGAAAATCTTAAAGAAATTTACGGTATAACGGTAACAACATCTGATGATGTTAAAAAAGTAATCCATGATGAACGCTACGACCGCTTTAATGCACTTATTGATGAGCGTTTCGACCGTGCAACACTGATTGATTTGCTGTATAAGTTTGAGCAACGTGATGACAACGCTATTCGCCATGCTGTTACAAACAACGCAGATATTCCAACGATTTTTGAGTATATTCTCGGTATTGCGTGGTATGTGATAAGCGACCGCCACGGCGACATTTTAAGCTATATGAACTTATCGCTTGAAGCGGATTTATTGCCACGCTCTCACGCAACGGGCGGCAATGCGGATATAGAATATCAATATGAAGAAACACCAAACTACCCCGCGCATTGCTTACTTTTAGAGGCTACGCTTGCCGACGGTTCTAATCAACGGCGTATGGAAATGGAGCCGGTAAGCCGACATCTTGGCGAATATATTTTACGGAGTGGCGATTCTAACGCTTATTGCGTGTTTGTTTCTACATTCCTACACCGAAATGTAATCAGCGACTTCCGCAATCGCAAAACATACCAATATTTCAGCGATGAATACAAAAACGAAGTTGACGGCTTGAAAATTTTGCCGCTTGCGACAACGGAAATACAAACTATATTAAAGCGTGAAATTGGCTACGATAAGTTGTATTCAATTTTTGGAAACGCATATTGTTCGGACGAGCCTGTGCCGACTTGGTATGAGCGGGAAATTGTGCATCGTATATAGTTGAATTATAAAACACACTTCAAAATCCAATAAGCGGAACATTGTATGTATACAATATTGACGCATGTTAAAAAATAATGCAGTTGAAGTTAAGAGCCTTCTTTTTTCCGGCGAAAAAGTAGGACTTTCTGCATTTTCGCCAAAATCTGAGATTAGTACTATCAAAAACTTTTTAATCTTCACTGATAAACAATGTGCCTGTGTCTCTGCAAAGGCATTGTACTGCCGTCCGGCCGCTCATCGCAGCAGGCGGGATTCCTCCGGGGGGCATCATTCGCTGCCCTGCGAAGTAGACTCCTTCCAAGCCGTCAATAGACGCCGGGTATGGTTGAATGTTCATGTCAGGTTTAATTGCGGTCATCCACGAACCTTTCCAGTTACCGCAGTATCGCTTATAAGTGAGCGGAGTTGCTACATCACAAACCTCAACTTTTCCCGTTATTTCGGGTATTTTCCTGATTAATTCAGCAATAATATCATCTGCTATCTTTTGTTTTTCTCCCAAATATCGATTTTCTTCTTTTGCCTTTTTCCAAAATAGGTATGTGTCGCCAGGCAATTGTAATGTTAATGTCGTCTTTCCGAAAGGAGAATATGACGAGTTCGCCGCATAGTTACTTATCAACAACGATTCATAGCGCTGATCATCAAGCGTAACCGCCGAATCTAGTTTAAGCAGCGGTCTTTCGGGGTAGTTGCTTAAATCCGCATTTACACCCAAAGAAATGAAAGTGGCTGAGGTCGGTTCTGTTTCCTTTTTCATTTTGTCCAACCAAGATGATTTTAGCGGCATATCAAAAAGTTGGTCAACATCCATCGTGTCCGATGTAATAATTACAGTGTCGGCAGAAAACTGTACCCCATTTGCATAAACGCCTACCGCTTTTCCATTTTCTACGATGACACGCTCTGCCTTTGTGTTAAACAGAATCTCGCCGCCAAGAGATTTGAATTTATTTACGATTCGCCCAACAAAAGGAATAGACCCGCCTTCCGGGAAACCGCCATCACCTCTAGCCAACGCACCCATTGTCAGAAAAAATATCGGAATCCCCTGCTTTCCGCCGGGCAGAGCTTGAATCATTTGACGAATGCCCTCGTGCTTAAATCCTTTCGCGTATTCCTCCCTCGATATGTGCCCATATCTATTCATGAGTTTTCCGGCTGAAATAGAAGCAAATAACAAAGAAAGCGGCGGATGGCTTTTCTTTGTCGCCTTAACGCCTTTCAAGTCTGTAATGGGCATGGCAAGGTTTTTCATTTTACGAATGTATTTGCAAAACTGTTTGATTTCTTTGGTGTCTTGCGGAGACACTTTAATCAAATGACGCTCGGTAGCGTCAACATCTCTATAAAGGCGAATAGGCGTTCCGTTGTAGTCATATTCAACAAAAGGCTCTGCATAGCTTATTTTTACACTGTCATTCAATGCACCGATATAACGCCACAGCTTATTAAGAGATTGTTTTTCGCAAGAGCCGCCCAGCCAATGCAAACCACCTTCAAACAAATAGCCGTCACGTTTCCAAGATGTACATATTCCGCCTGCTATGCTGTGGCTTTCTAAAATGGTTACATCAAAGCCACATTTTTGGGCATAAACGCCTGCGCTAAGCCCGGCAATGCCCCCGCCGACTACAATCACTTTTTTACTCATAAAATTTGTCCTCCACCAATCAGTTTTTTGAACCATTCAATATTAAATTTGGTTGTGTCAATACCATGCTGTAACGCCAACTCTTCAAATTTTGATATAGATTCAGCTTTTTCTATTACATCAGAATAGTAATCAAAATCTGATTTCCAATATTCTATTATCGTATCTTTCCCGCTTTGCGTTATCCCTGCTTGAATTTCATTTAAATACGACAAGTTTTCTTCCAATTGTTTAACAATTTCTTCTATCAAAGGCATTTGCTTCTCTGCCGGCAGCATACCCATGAACAAAAATTTACCCATTTCCATATTCTTTGCGCCGAAAATGTTTGCTGGCTTTTGCAGCCACTTCATAAGCTCATCGCGTCCTTTTTCTGTGATGGCATATTGCTTTTTGTTGACGCTTTTCTCCACATATTCTGAGAAAACAATCATGTCCGCTTCGATAAGTCTCTTAATAGCAGCTTGAATACTTCCCATACTGTCACTACACATCGCCTGAAAATTCATTTTGATGATGGTGCGTATTTCATAAACGGTTAGCTTTTTTAGCATAAGTATGCCAAGGATTAGTTTATCCACAATTCTTATCTCCTATTTTTTTATACCTAATAGTAACATTACTTATAGTTTATGTCAACAGTATTTTTTAATATTACAAATTCTATTGCCGCATTTTTTATTTCTTTTTTCATTGATCCCTTCCAATTATAGCATATTTCTTCATCCTAAACTGAATTTTAGTTTTTGGAGTGTGTATTTTGTTTGTGGACTATAGCTCAGTTGAAGTTAAGAATCTTCTTTTTTCCGGCGAAAAAAGAAGCAAAAACGCCTTGAGGAGGTTTGACGGGGACACCCCGCCGGTCTCAAAGGGCTTTTTTGTTACTTTTTTTGCCCCTTAAAAAAAGTAAGCGGTCATTACAACTGCGCATAATCTATTTATTAAAAAACTGCCATTGAACAATATTTTAATCGTTCAATGGCAGTTCAAACTTAATTTTACAATAGCTTAAAAATTATCCATCGCTGCTTCAATTCCTATTCCGGTTTTAATTAAACCTCCCTTTTCACCCTGCGGATTTCAAACGCCGCAGTGACAGCTGCAAGCAGTGATGCCAGTAGGCTGATGACAATTGCACGAGTGGAATCATTTACATTGGTTTGAGGCATATAGCTTAATGGAACAGGCGTATCTTCAAGATCAAAATATTCTTCTTCTGCAGGCTCGAAGTGAGAAAGCGGAACATCTAAATCTTCTAATATATGCTCATCTTCTGCACCTTCAAAATCAGTAAGCGGAGGCATATTATCGGTGATTATAGTCTCTTCTTCACCATCGCCGCCCACAGGATTATTTATAGCAGGGGTTCCGGGGCCGGCAGGATTTCCGGGGCCTCCTCCTCCAGCAGGGCGCTCGGTTGGGAGAGCGGACAGCTCTAAGAACACTTCAGGCATTTCAGTATCAAATGATAATTCTATCAACACTGACGTAAACGGTGTGTCCGCAGC
>Ga0131853_10000902_pt1 | contig 53541 bp, 35 predicted proteins | sample TergutLab28metaG_FD_92764 | JGI IMG/M metagenome (GOLD analysis project Ga0131853, IMG submission 92764) | Labiotermes labralis P1 segment gut microbial communities from Petit-Saut dam, French Guiana - Lab288 P1 (version 2) (version 2) | ecosystem: Host-associated > Arthropoda: Insects >...
AAGGTTTCTAGTTCGTAATTTTCACAAAATATTATTGGGACCATCGAATGACGGAGAATAACGTGGGGGGGGGGGGAGCGTGGAACTCGCACAGGACATGAGGAATGCATACAGAATTTTGATTGTAGAATTCAAAGGGTAGTACTCGAATTGCAAGCACAGACTAGGGGGGCGGGGGGGGTATAAGCACTGACGTTACACTGATAGAATTCGAGCATGTGAAGTGGATTAATCTGTTTTTACGTTTTATGCCCATATCGTTGGTGTTAAACACCAGTAGCGAAATAAATAAACCATCAAACACATACATGGTGTATGCTGTGTATTTCTATAAGATACCTTGATGTATCCAGGCTATTATAGAAATCAGTAACGGAATCTGTGATTGCGGTGATGAAACTTCGTATTCTATAGGCGGAAAATTTCATGAGTAGAAGATTGTTTGCTTCTCAGGCAGCAACCCGACCCATGAAATTAGTTATTTAGCTGTTAAACTGTTTCAGAATTGTACTGAAATTGTGAGTTAGATGGATCTAACTCGGGTTGTCAACAAACGTGGAATTTCTAAGAACCTGACCAAGCCGGCACAATGAAATTTGTTCACTAAAATATGCAATCTATTTTTTTGCTTCAAAGCATGGATATGAAAAAAAAAACATCTTTCCGATCTGTTCAGTATTTTAAAATGTGAACATCCGTGGGTCGTAGTCAACTACCGCCACTGCTGGCAAGACCATGAGTTACTCGTAAGAGATGTTTCGATAATTGCAGCGAGATCAAGGAAGCACGGCCTCGAGTATCAGAGGCTAATTTGCTTTTGTTCTAGGTGTCTGCAGGAATTGTCGTGTGATGGATTTTTGCTAGCAAATTAAGCTAGCACATCATTCAAAGAAAATGGTAAATAATATTGAATATATAGCAGCTTACTATAGACACACGGATAATACTTTGCAAGTTAGATGTGTATGCGATGCATAGGAAAGACTTCATCGAGGTAAAAACACGCCTTGCTCTTTGAATAATTAGTATCAGCTGTAAAATAAGTGTCTGATTAAAAACATTTAGAGTTATAGTTGTGTAAAAACCATCTAGTGTTGTTCTGTGGTAATAGGTATCTAATTGCTGTAGCTGTTTACTTTGAATCCTTACTCTTCTTGGTCCTTTGATGTAACATTAGTATAGTATAACAAGACACTCAAACACATTTGTGTTGAAATGACAGTTGAAGTAACCTTGTCTTACATATTGAGTAATGTAATATGTTGTAGGATTGCTGTTTCATTGAAGTGAATCTGTTTAGATTTTATTTGTGCATGACATTGGTCTTTTCGCTTGTTTGTGGTATGGATATAATGTGTTATTATTTATTATCTTTTTCACTAGCCGGTCTCTCTTCTGCTGCATGGAATTTAGAATATCTGTTGCAGTAACTGCAACAACTAAGCTGGTTATATGACTGAATGTCATTTATGAAATAGTTCCATTTTTTAACACAATAAATGAGGTTGGGGGCTGTGTTTCATAAAAGTGAGGCATTTTTGCTGATCAAAGCATGTCAGTGGACTGTATATTTGTGTTGTCATTGTACTGAGTGTGGTAGTGATATTCCAGGATGTCTTGTAATGGGAGTGACACTGTACCATTTGCATACAAAGGTAAAGCTGACACTATAACATGCCCCCATACACAACTTTTGTGCTAGAGAGGGGTGGACAGTTAATGCCATGTCCTGGCCACTTTACCCATGGGAGAGAAACCTTTTACCTATTGTACAGGAGGCTGGGTGGGCTTCGGGGCTCATCTGAATGAGTATGAAAAATATTGCGCCCCACCAATGTTCAAAGCCTGGACCGTCTTTATGCAGAAGCAGTGTTAACATGATGAAGAGTTGTTACTCTGCCTCTCTTATTTGTTGTTGGAAAGCATTGATGTGTTAGTTTTAGTAACTGTTGAATTACTTCATGCTGTATGAAACATGCCATTGTGCCAACTGGTAGTTTGGACATGTCACACTAAGAGTACTTCAGAACAGGAGTGCTGAATTTATACAACTGCAGTTTTTCCAGTATTGCAAGTAAATTTTCATTCCATGAATAAATACTGAGGAAAACCATTAAAAACCTTAGGAAATGAAGTAACTTAGCCAAGATTTCAACATGTGTGGAGTGTTACTGGTACATCAGTCTAACTAAATTTTTGGTTATGGTGCTTTGAATGCTGGATTAATTTTTAAGGTAAATTCACATTTCTTTTTGTACCCAAAAGGGTTTTTTTTTTTTTAATTTTGGTAGTAGTATAGTTCTAGGAGTATTGTAATCAAAGTCCTGTAACTGAATGAGTTGGGTAAAGTGGTAACATTTCTACAGCACTTACGTTTTGCAAGCATCACTTTGTGTTAGTTTCTTTCACTGTAATTCATTTTTAAGGCCAACAATATGTAAGAGCTTAATATGTTTTCTGGCACATGTAACTAACAGGTGATCAGAGACAAATGTTATGAATTATAGTTGTTTTGTCACATCTCTGAAAACTATGATCATCATCATTGAACATATTAGTTTGTCATATAAGGAATAGGATCATGGTTTCTTTTTTTTATTTTATGGAAGTTACATGCATTTGTAATGCACATGGGTACAGCTAGTTTTATTTAGATGATTTTGGGGCAGGAAGTTTCATTTTGATGATTTTATGTGATGGGAAATATTATTTTGATTTTGCATTGTTGCAATTCTGTAGTAAGTGAGGCTGTGTTATAGGTTTATAAAAACATGTATATAATTGAACATCTTATGTCTTGTAAATTCTGTTGATGTTTTCACTGTACAGGGAAATTCAAATGTGAATAATTTTTATAGTGGAAAGTGAGCATTGAAATGTTGAAGAGTAACATTTAATATCTAATAGATCTTGGTATTCATTGTTACATGGGGGATTTGTAAGTTTGTGTGTGTGTGTGTGTGAGTGATATGATTCTTCTAAATTTCCAGTATTGTGTTTGTTGTAATTTAATAATTTAATTTCTGTTGTATTAATAAGTTAACTTTGCAATGTATAAAGACTTCCATGGCATATTTACTGGCTGATTTTTAAGTACTGAAGGTACATGCAGTGATAGCTTCCATCATTTTAACGACCAGTGGTGTGGGCTGTACAAAATGTTTGTTCCTTCACATTTCACCACTATGTGCTTTCAAGATTCATTAGATTGCTCATTATGAAATATTTTAGTTTATTTTGTGTTACATTATGTACATGTTATCAAAAAGCCTCATTGTTTTGGTGGCAGCTTGTATTTTGAGAACTCGTGACAGCCAGGAAGAGGCACTGGGATCATTGATCGAATCTCTGAGAGCATAGAGGTCACATCAGTGAAAATTTGCTCACAAATTGTAGAGTGGGTACTAATTTGCCCATTTCCTATAAGCAAAAACTCTGCTACTAGTTGGCTGTTTACCCTCAGATTGCTGTACTGAGCTAGTGTGACCTATTTATAGTGCATCATCTGGAGATTTTATACTTCATATATGCAAATGGTTTTCAATTATCAATTTATACCCAACCTAATGTTCATATTCATATTCATATTTGTTGTATACACATAGCAAGGATTGTGATTGCAATTTCACTCATTACTGTGGTTACCTCTGTATTTTATAAGGGCTCAGTGTATTATTTAATGCTTAGGTATTCTTGTTAGTCATTTATATTCTTGGTGGCACTATGTTAAAATTTGCCAGTTCAAGGAAATTTGTGTGTTATCCTTATGTCTATTCATCATTAATTGAAGTCATCTATATGTATTTTTTTACATGAAAATATTAGACACAGAGCATTTTCCCCTTCGTAAGAGCTTGTAATAAGTCTAGGACTGACAACACATGAAAACAAGACTTTCAGATTGCTTTCCATTTCAGTTGTTTTTATTGAGCTGTGTTGTTCTGAAGATGCTTATGAATTAGTTTTGTTTTTTCAGGCATTACTAATAATCTAACAATGAAATCACCATATAAAAGGCTCATTTTGGTCTGCAGAACTTCCCTGTGATAAAAATAATTACCCTTTTGGCTTAATGCATGGAACATAAATCATGGAGGTAGCCGAGCTCTTTGATCGGCTAGAATCAAATCAACCTGAAAATGTAGAAGAAATCAAGAAAATATTTCATGAAATCTTCCTTACTAGTAAGTATTTGTAACATTTTGTATGAAGTGTTAATCCCCTGCTAAGGGTGCACTTACATATAGGACATTTGTTACATGTTGGTATCTTTAGTTATTTAGTGAAACTAATTTGAGGTATGTTAATTTGAATTTTATGGTTGGAAAAAAAAAAACTAGGACTTTTTTTTTTAAATATGTTATCCTCCATTCAATAGAGTGGGCGGCAGTTACCAAGGCCTAGTGGCATGTATGGCAGAGGCTGAAATAATTGACACTATTTTTGAAGAACATATTGTTGCTTTTGGTGTACTGAAGCACATATGTGATTCAAAGACCAGTAGAATGGTCCAAATCAACCATTTTAATACACTTCTTGTCTTCCCTTTCTTCAAGCATTAGTACTTTCGCTAAGAAGAGGCTACACATGGGTAGACAGTTTGTGGAACTTTCCCTGTTCAGATTTGTGTGTTGGTTTAGTTCTGTTATGGATGAGACCTGATGGAAATTATTGACTATGTAAAAGTGCCAGTAAATATCATGCAGGGTGATGGAGATGGCAGGCAGTGAAGATGCAGAGAGTTAAAGAATAATTTAGTGTTAATTGAGGAACACCAAACGTTTATTAAGTATGGTAGAATCTTGATGGTGAATGGACCAAGGTTGCCTTAAATAACTGAAAATTACTGAAAAGCTCAGACTGCAGTGAGAATGACAACATAGGACATGATTACATATATAGTATAGTATAGACATGCACTTTGTATTGGACTGTGTTTGAAATGTGATGGCACATGTGCAGAAACCAGATTTTGTCTTTTGGCAAAACAGACAAGTCCATTTAAATCGGCAGGGGCGTTAGTTCAGTCAACTACTAGCAGCCGATGTGTGCGCAACAGCAGCAGTAATGGTAGTAATGCTGGATACACCATGTTCCAAGGTGGTATAAAGGGTACTGGCTACCCACTCCATTTGCCAGTTTCCCCTTCACTTCCCCTCCCATGCATCATCATGTGCCATCACATTTCAACTGGACTACACAGTATTAAGTACACATTGTGAAGAAATAAAAATCTTCCCTCTTATTTAAGAAGCCATAATACACAAAGAAAACTTCTAAAAGGCAGTAAAGTATTTCCAAAAGACAGGTGTGTGCACAGAGATATGCACTTCAGCTGAATTCTGTACCAAAAATAGAAGTGACCTTGACAATAGAGCATTGCCTCAGAAGAAAACGAGCCTCGAACAGTTGGGACTTGGAGAATCAAGACTGCACTGCCCTTGGAGAAAAATCTGACCTACTGCCACACTATCCAGCACAGATCCCAAACAGACTGGACTGGGATCAAATCTGGGCCTGTGTGGTGGGGGGACAGTGACTGACTTTGGGAACCATGGCATAGCCCCTTGTGTGTCTTATCTCCAGATTGTTGTATACTTCCACCATTCATCTACCACATTAAAATATTACGGTGCCTTATGTATTGTATATACACAGCATGTTTTTCCTCCCATGAATATAACAAAACTGATTGGAAACATCATTAGGAAGTGTCGTATATGATGCCAGAATATACTGTAGTTCATATGTATTTCATATTTTGTTTTTCATTAAGTGTTATTAATATGTATGCAGTTCAACGTGTGATGCACACATTGAATTTCAGGTTTTGTTTGTAATTGTCAAAATAAGCATGCTAGAGAAAAGCATAAAGGTAAGAGTGTATGTCTAATATGTTGCTCTGTTTGTTGGGCAAAGTTACATAATGACAAAGAGAAATTAATTTAGAGAGAGGGAACTATATGCAGTTACATATTAAAAAAGATTGATAAAGACTATATGACAAATAGCCACTAGCTGTAAAATTTGAATTCTTGAATGCAGAATTGAGTAGGTATAAATTTCATTTTGTGGGTCATTGCCCTTATTTTTCTTTGTTAAAGTACTCTGCTGAAACACATGAAAGGTTTCATATGCTTATCTTAAGAAACTGATATTTCATTTCAGCCAAAGAATCATGGCTTGTGAATGGTCTGTGTGACTATTGCTTATCAACCAATTCATCAAGGTCAGTCGAAATACTGGTAGGTGTTCGTGAACCTCATGATAAGCACCTTTTTGACAGGTGAGTTGATACCTTGTACTTGCCAACTGCTGGGTAGTATTGTGGCTAACCTTGTTAGCTCATCAAACTAGAAAAGAGACATGGCATGTCCTTATGAAACCCACACATCTTCATAATATAAAAGGCACCATTGTGGCACATGTTTAGCAACTTTTTTCATACTGGAGATTTAGAAGTTTTAGATTTTATTTTCTTCTTTTCATGTTTGAAGCATATGTCAAAATAAGCATCATAAATTAAAAGCCATTTTTAATACCACATTTCTTAAAAGTAATGTGTCATTGTTATCTCAGCTTGTTGGAATAAACCTGATTTAATTCTAGTAAGTAGATACTCTGTATTTGTAAGTTTTTATAAAGGACTGTGAGTAAGCCCAGAAGAGTGTGTACTTGTCATGTGGTAACTTATTTGTGTCTTCTTTGTGGAAAGAGGTTGTCACTGTGTAGAAGATTGTCATCTTCTGACGTGTGATGCTGAGCAATTGGTAGAAAAGTGTGTACCTATTATAGGATCCTGCTGTTCCCTTCATCAGGAGATACCAAGATTTTATGAAACATGAGTATGGCTGTACTAGACAAGCATTTCCCAGACTTTTTTGGTAGTGAACCCTTTTTAACTTAGTAAATATTTATGGAACTCATATGTTTTGTGGTCCCTCATTTATCAATAAAAGTCAGTGCAATGAGAGTAGCCAAATGAAGGGTTCTTATAAAAATTGTTGCATGAACAGTGTCTTAAACTATGATCAAATATGCTAAATTCAAATTAATAAAAAAAAAAAATTGTTTTTTTTTTCTCTCAATTTTTTCTCAGAACCCATATTCACATCTCATAGAACAGCAGTGCTACACAGTGCGCAGTATGACAAATGCTGTACTAGAGTGTACAGTGTCATGTCTGCAACCACATCTGTTACACATTTTTTCAGTTCATATTTCCATCTTTCTACCAAATGCCATTTTATAAACTCTTCGGTTGAAAAAGTGTCATTAAGCCAAGAACCAGAAAGTCAGTTTTTATTTTGTGCCATGTGAAAGTAACCTGTATGAATTCTGCCCAGAAGTCCTTTTTAATTACTGATAGAGTTTTTATTTGGTGTAGCATTTTAGAAACACACTAAATGCGCTTAATTGCATGTGTGTGTGTATGCACGTGCATGCGCACTCGGAGGCATGCATGCACATGTATGTACATATGTCAAATTGGGATGAAAGTGAAAATGGTGTATTCTAGAAAAATGTTTTGGTATTACTATTATTATTATCATCATTATCATCATGGTATTACTATTATCATCATCATCATGCATTGACTCTTGAAGGTTTGTTTTAATAGAAATTTGCCCTTTCCATACCAGTTCTTTAATGTATATTTGGTAAAATTTTGTTTTTGAGCCATTCAACATGAAGGGATGTGTATTTCATGTAACAAAAAATTTTTTCTTTCATGGAAGAACTTTTTTTTAACAGTATATCCTTTAGAGCATTTAGATTTGTTTAAAAAAGTTGTACTAGAGAGTGGATTTTGTCCATCAGCTGAAAACTGACTTGATTGGAATATTTTGCGTACATAAGTAGCTTTAACGGTATGTTGATTTTAGACATGAATTCCCCTAAATAACTTACGAAACACCAGTAAATGTGCTGTTCTAAAATTTATGCGTACAGTTTTACAGGTTTACCTTAAAATTCTGCACTGTTTATACCACAACATGTTTATATTTACTGTGACCTATTTACTTGCTGTATGTTTTAAAGAAATTGTGGTGTCATCTCCCGGAAGATGGTGAGATAATATTGTCAAAACATGTGGGAGGTATGTAAAAGATCACACGCATAAATCATAGAATAGTGTATTTATTGGTGTTAATGAATTATTTACTTCATCATAATGTACAGAATAAACAACGTAAAAGTGGTTTCCCCTACTAGAGTGAAAGAGATGTACAGTGCTGTATATTCACCTGTCATACTTATTTAATGGCATGGAATTCCATTCTTCCACAGGTTGTCAGATTCATTAAAAGGTCCATCAAAACTTCAAGCACTGACATTGCTGGGTCACATTGTCAGAAGAAACCCAGCATGGATTTACAAAATTGCCCAACATGCTCTTTTAAAGGATTTGCTGAAGTTACTCAAGGTACATCCATAACATAGCCATGTCCCAAACCTACATGACTTATGCTAATTTGAAGATTAGTCTTAAATGTTTAGCAAAGATGTTGTAAAAATGTCAGATCTTGCAATGTATTGATGACTTTTCACAACATAAGTTTGAAGTTTTTACTTGTGTATTGTAAGAGCAAGTACTGTGTCTGTGAATGTAAATTTGTCTCAGGGTGACAACTGATAAACACTTTTTGAAGTCACTCCCTTCTACAAAGTTTGATCACCACTACAGCTGCTCTCTGAATGCTGTGCTTCCACGTTAGTGGTTGCGTAGGTCACGCTGAGAGTTTATATTTGTAATGTGATTGGTCTGATCCTTTGTCCATAAGGAAGAACACTTTCCTTGGAGAGCTTTTTATAAGATAACGTTCTGCTCAAACATTGTATTACATTTTACTTGTTAATGAGAGGATGTTGCAGACAATGATACAGATACCATATGATGTATTATACTCATTAAAAAAGGACAAACTTGTAGTGTTGAGGTTTCCACGGTAGTGTTTTTGAAGATTCAGGTCTTCTGGGATGTTATGGTCCATCATTGTATGAATATTATGTGATATTTCGAAGGATTATATTTCCTTCATTTTCAAGTTTTAGTGCTCCAAGGAGAATACCCATGCAGAAAGGTGGTGTGTATTATGTAGGTATTGTTGATCAGGTTGTAGAAAGGACAGGGTGAGGGATGTTAGGGCTGGCAGTGATATGCATTGGATGGTTTTTTGTGTTATGACTGGGATGGGTATACAGTTAACCCTTCAGCACCAGGCTCAATGCACTGTACAGACCTTTAATTCTTCACATGCCTGTGGCCTTACTGCACTCTACCTACATACATTAGTGAATGCTTTTAAGCTTACTATAAATTTAAAACCCCTCAATCCTGGGTAGTAGTTGGAATTTAAATCCCAGCATCATTGAAGTGTTAAGCTACATGGAATGTGGAGGTGGAGTGAGAGGCTTCGAGAAATGCCACTTGAGGAGATTATGTGTAAGTTGGCACTAACTTTCTGCAGGGATATTGTTCCTGTATTGCTAGAACATAAAAATGAAGGCATTACACTCCTGAAGGTCATGATACACTCATCCAAGAGCACAGTATAACATTCCAGAATATTTGAATCTTCAGCAACACTGCTGTGAGAACCTCTGTGTTGAATGAGTGGTCAGCATTGTGCTCTGGCCAGGGATTCTAAAGACTGCTGCATGACGACCAAACATAAGTCCTCACAGTATGCTGTAAATTATTGTTATGTGGGTGTGTGTGTGTGTGTGTGCGTGCATGCATGAGTGCTCATTTGCATTTGTTTTGCTGTTTTAACACGAGTGGCTGCTGTTAGAAATTGTACCTTCAAAAAATAAAACAATTGCACTTGTAAATGTGACATGATGAAAGTGCCACTTAATTTTAGCTGTGCAGTGAAAGTGTATCTTGAACATTGCTACCCCCTACATGGATGAGTTATGGCAGTCCACTGCACTGGCCACACAGATCTCCAAACCTCAACTCGTAAATATTGATTAGTGGGGAAGATAAAAGATATGTGGCACTGACTAAAAGTGAAAACATGTTTGCATTGCTCCTTTACATTTTGTATGCTCCAACCTGTGTAAAACAACAACCTAATGAACTTATGCAAGCTGCATGCTTGATTTGTGGGTATTCCAGCATGTGTATTGAGAATAAGAGTTGTGGTAGTCTTGTATACTTATTGTAAATCTAGTAACAGAAACGTTATTGAAGTTGGACCCATTAAACCTGTAGCTAGCAGGTAGTGTGTTGCCCACAGAGATACCTGAAATTAGTAAACATTTCTTAACCCTCTTCCCTGGCAAGGCTGAGATTAAACACTGCAACAGTTCTGAAAAATGATGAGCCATTTATTTTTGGAGACACACATTATATTACAGATTCATTTTGTAAAACATGCTAAAATAACTTCATCCTAGGCTATGGTGTGAATTGCATTTTCAATTATTATTATTATTATTATGTGTATGTGTATTTTTATTGAACATTATGCATAGAAAAATACACAAGCAAAATTTTACATATAAATGTATGTATACTTATTCATTCTTCATTCTGTGTATAGTATTTAATGCTGCCTGCATTCAGACAAAATATTGCTGAAGTTGCCTGCACCACATGAAAGTTTGAGCTGGCCGTACTTAAGTACATGTGCTTATTTTTTTTTAATGTTCTGGTTATGATAAATCCATAACCCCTGTGAACTGCGTTTACGACATTTTGGACCTCAGGAATAAGCACCCAAATTAAGAAACGAAGTTTGTGCATTACTTTTAATGAAATGAAGTACAGTGGTCATAGAACTTATATAAAAAATGAACAATTTTAAATATTTATTTTGTCCATATTTACTAGTATTCAATCTTTAGCACATCCCCCCCCCAGTGGCTGGTGATTACGGAACTTGTACTTTCAAATGAGAACAGAAGTAACAACACTGGGATTTTTTTTTTGTTATTTGACATTTCTAACTTGTTATATTGATCTGCTGTAATTAACAGTGAAGAGTTCTTTGTTATGTAATGTTCTTCATTCATAGTCGTATGATGTAAATTACCATTAAAGGTCTACAATATAAATTAACATTATGAGTTTCTAATTTTCAGGTGGAGACTGATATTCTACCTCTTATGAGTGCCCTGCTTGTGTTAATTGTGCTTCTTCCCATGATTCCTGCCTTAATTGGAAGCCACCTTCAAGACATCTTTGAAGTATTCAGGTATAATTTAAGAGTTGCCATGCATATAGAGTTTTTTACTGTTGGCATCATGAATCCACCTGCAGTATAATTCCTTTAATGTGGCATCATGAGACCAGACAGGTGCCAGATTATCAAACTGACCTAAGTTCTTACAGTAATTTTTTGTTACTGCTCTTAATGGACTGCACAACTGATCAGATGAGTACTCTATTTGGATATCTCCTTCAGCTGCTGGTTCAGGGGCATGAGGGTCCTTGTCTATGTTTTTTGGAGTCATCATAACTGCAGAAGTTGATGGAGTAGGATACACGGGGTCAGGAGATACCATAACTGTCAGTGTAGAGACAGTTTTGGAGGCCTTTTTGAACAACTTATGGACTAGGGAATATTTTCCTCAGCTGCTGAAGTATCAGGATTTCTGGAGTATCAGGCTCCAGATTAAAGGAATTATGTTGTGTTTGTGTCTTTCGTTTAATACGATGTACCTATAAATAAGATGTACATCCCAGTCTTTGAGAAATAGAAAGCATGTATGTGGATTTGATGAAGTGTTGAAGTAGATGTGTATCTGTGGATATTGAATGACAGTGGTTTGAAATATTTTAATATGGTTCTCCCCCCCTCCCAAGCATTGTGTTTTGCAGGATCTGACATTCGGCCAGTGACAGTCACCTTTTTTTTTAATCAACACTTGTTTCCTGTGAAAAGAAAATCTGCTGTCCATACCTCACTGTTACTGCATTGCTTATTAGCTGCTTCTGACTTCCAAATTTCCACAGCTTTTCTTCTGTTTCAAAAACATATTGACTAGCAGTAGTAAGTTTTTCACTGTCTTTGAAAGGCCGTAAGTACACATTGTTAGTACCAATGTTTAGCTCTCATATGTACACTTCTTCACAGAAGAACATCCACTCTTTTGCTGCAGACTAGCTTCATATGGCCACATAGAAGGGACAGGAAGTTGTCAAACTTGAGTGGCTGCTCAGAGTTACTACTGAATAGGACACTCCCCATTGCTGTCCTCATAATCCTGAAACTAGACACCATTAACTTCATCACAAGTAGCTCACGTAGTATTTTCAGCTTTATTGCAAACAAACCACATACCATTGCCAGCCTCCTCACAAATACACCATGCAGTTGCCAACCTTGTCATGTACTATTGTTATCTTTGTCATGAATAAGTGAGCACCATAGTTTCTGGTTGCTTTTTCTAAAAAAAAAAGTATGTGGGTTATTGGAAACAGTGTGGTACTTTCTTTTCTTAACCTTTGAATGACCTCCATTTGCAGCAAACATGAAAAAATCACTCTTAGAATTTCGTTTTATATATTTAGGCAGGAAGAGACTTATTCTTCAGACACGCTGCATAATCACTATTATATTTTATACAAAGTGCCATTTATTTCATAATTTTTTCTTTTTATGGTCAAATCATACTGACTTTTTCATAAATTGTGCACTGAAATTTAAATATCAACCTGTTCATGTAAAGGTTGTGGGAAGAAAGTAACCTTCATGAGATACCATTCTGCCCTGTGTGCTGTTTTTCAGCAACAGAACCAGTTGACTGACTTTCATGAGACTTGGCTTTTGGAAGCAACCCCAGCCTGATACTGTTCTTTCTAAAAGAAATCTAGCAGAATGTACTATGCTTTCAAATGCATTATTCTCATTTAAAAGATTTGCAGGTTACCTAAAATTTGTGGTGACATTTGGTACTGTTTCAAACATAAATATAGCCATTATGCAAAGTGATACATGCTTGTAATTTAAAGTAACCTGGAGCCAGTGAACACTTGTGTGATTAATGCTCATCAAAGCCACTGAGTGGGTTAACATGATGTTAGTTGGACTAGGGTTTATGGGTTTGGCTCATAATTCCTTGTTTAAGTATAAAATTATGTGTGTGTGTGTAAAAGCATTATAGGCAGATATGGTGAATAAGAACTTTTTTCTTGTAAATAAAAGAACTATAACATGGTGAGAAAATAGACATCCATTAACAAATTCAGGATATACACATGTACATTATGGGAAACTGTTCCTTGTTGGATGATAAAGGTTGATGATTATTAATACTTACTAAAATTGTAGTATTCACATTTTGCCCTGTGGAAGAGCTGTGAGTTGTACTCCTAACATTTCAGCCGTCTTGCTGCATGGAACACCAATAATCCTAACAAGTTGCTGGAGGAGCATCTACTGCACCTTCAGGCTGGGTTGTACACCCTGTTTCATCGCTTGTATGGGATGTATCCTTGCAACTTTCTCTCATACCTACGAAATGAATATGGCCAGCGGGAGAACCTTGGTATATTTAGTCATACAATCAAGGTGAGTTATCATTTTTGTATGGGTTTGGTATATTGTACTTCATTTTAAGTTCACTTAAAATGGTAGTGACAAGAGTCAGCAAAATATAAATTAGATGTAGTGAGATTACATGAAGTCACATGGGACAGGTGTGTATTGAGCTAGCAGTCTACTACACTATTTTGTGTGGAAGTGGCAGTGATAAATGTTTTTAGGGACATAATTTTATTTTATGTAAGAGAATTAATGGGTACAGTTAGTGTTAGTTTGTGTAGTAAGTGGCAAATGGTGTTGGTGTTATGAGTGTCAAAACAGTGTTGGAGTCTTCTTTTGGACTTCAGGCTTTGTCCTTTGTCATCCCCACCTTTTGGAAATTCATTGTGTTTCCTTCACTAGGCAAAAAAGGCTGTGCAGAAGGAACCATCTTTGTTGGGTCCTAGGTAGAGTTACTCTGAAACAGTGGTTTTAGAGTGGCCCAAAATGGTCCAAAATATTAGTCTATGTATGGGGGTCACAAAGGTGGTCACTAAGAAATTCTGGCTGGTGGCTGATTTTCCACTCATTTGGCAGTTGGGGATATGCAGTTCAGGGCATGCCCACTTGGTCACATGTGGCAATGAGGGAAGGATGAATGACATCTAAAGAAGTTCACAGTTCCTGTTATATAAACTTCTTGTTATTGAAATGTAATAAAGTCATAACTGTTAATCTCACATTTAAGTCTAGTTCTCCACCATTATCATATACCTGAGTGCTCGTTTATGCCGAATGGTACAATAACTAGAAAAAGTGAATCTTGCCTAGCCAGCTGAAGGTGACTCCTATGCTAAGGCACCATAAAATACTGCTTCTCTTTCATATACCCGGAATGTATGTCTCTCTACTGTATTTTCAATGAATTTTTGCTCCCTGATCTTAAATGAATGCAGTGTTGTTTGTGTATTTGTTTTTTACAATGTGACAGTAGCTTAAAATAATTCAACACAGTATTTTGTTAACACTGTTGAAAATTTTGAGATGTAAATGGCAGCTAAGAGATGTTTTATTGCAGTGTTTTGTTGTGTCATTGCCATTGTTTTGAAATTCTTTCACAAGCTTGCAGCTTTATAGACTGAGGTGATCGCTTTCTGTTTTTCCAGCCAATGTTAGACACAGTTAAAATGCATCCCCTTCTTGTGACGGCTTCCAAAGAAGCAGAAACAGGCACTGCCAGGTACACGCTATTTTCTTCTTGTTTATACCGCAGGTTCCTTCATCTTGTGATCTACGAAAGATGTCAGAATGTGGTGTATTATGCCCTGTTATCATGACATGGTGAACTTACTGCTTTATCTTAAGCGATATGTTGAATTTAGGTTACATAACTTGAATGATGTCTATAAAGGAACTCACTTCTCACCTTGCAATTCACATATGTTTGTCACTGAAGGTTCATTTTATCATGGAAATCTTATGTTTCTTTATGTAAAGCTTGGGTTAAAAGTAATTAGAATGAGGCAGTTCAACAGAGTGGGCTTTAAACATCTGCTTTCCAGCAAGTTCCGGGTGGGTCGTGATACACAACTAAACTTACAAGCATTGCCAACTATATAGCCTTCTGTGAATCATTTGTTTTGCTTGGTTGAAGTGAAAAATTTGATGATAATGCACTGTTCAGGACAAAGAGTTTTTGGCATGACAGTCAAATGATAACTGAAGACTTTGGAAGAAGCCTGCTTTATGAGAAATGGAATAGACGGGGACTGTAGCAATGGGAGTAGCTACTGCAAACAATATAAAGTGGACTATCCGCAGCAAAGTCAATAAAGTTAAATACGATTGAGCTTGCATTTAATATTCTTTGATTTAATGTTTTCGGTCGTATAACATACACACTACTCACTGTGTAATAGCCCATAAGTGTGCAGTTATCATATAGTGTATTTTTCACCTATTTGAGATTTTCTTCAGTTTAGTGTTTAAATATAGTGCCTTCTAAAGAAATATTAAGTGTCTGTTAAACTGTAACATGAAATGAAACTTGTAAAATAACAAAATCTTACAAATCATTGAACCACAGACTTCATAGTGATTTAATTCAGTTTATTGGTTTATAACTATGTTATAGTTATCTGTTATAATTAAGTTGTAAGTGGTAATTAAATGCAGAAATTGGAACTTTGAGTTAGAATATTGGTAAATATATTTAAGTTTAAAAAGTATAAGAAGTCTTGTAGTGTTGCATATTATTGTGTGTTTATAATTCACAGTTTAATAAATCAGGCCAACAAATGCATGTATCTGGGCTAAACTCCCGCTAATTTATATTATGTTGGAAGTTTAACGTGTTTCTGCTTTCAAAGAGCCATTTTCAAGGAGTCACATAAATTGTAGAGAGCAGTGTTTGTAAATAGATACATGAAGTACAGTGATGCAGATACAGTGCAAAATTAAATAATAATTTGGATGTAAGAGATGTCAAGTATCCACTTTAATACAGGCTATAGTTAAACAATTGTTAAAATATATGTGAACATATTATCATTAATTCAAAGTGTGCTATGTTTTAATAGTTGCATAGTTACAAATTTTGTGAACAGTATTATGATGTAGTAAATCAGAATTTAAAGAAATATATTCTGGCATTCAAACATCTATAGTTCAAAAATGAGTAAGGAATATATGCTGATTTTATATTTAGTGTGGTGAAGAATATGTTGTGCATCCCTGTGTAGATGGGAGGTAGACGTAATGCAAGGCCTGAGCAGAGGCACGGTACTGTGCGTCTGCTCAGACCGTTTTCTCCATAGTCCATGTCACAAGAACTTAAAATCTCTCCCAAAAATATTGTTTGGATTCTTGGACCAAATTTTTCACCATATAGTTGATGAATGGTTGTGAAGTTTTTGTTATTCATTCCTTGTGTTTCCTCGAGTGCAGGCACAGGTTTTTCACTGAGTACTTTCATATTCCCTTGTCACTTCATTACACCACTGTTCCTTGCTCATATTTCATTCATGTATCATTGGCACTTTATAATCTTAGCAACTGACACTGTAACTAAATAAAACAGGTACTCCTTTGTCCTGCCTTTCTGCTAGTGACTGGATTTGGCCAATCTGTTCTAACATCATTTGACCTAATGTGTGTCTCATTTAAATGCAGGTGGAAGAAGATGGAACTCCATGATGTGATTGTGGAATGTGCAAAATATAGTGCCTTGGATCCTTTGGAAAGACCTCGGGAAGAAGTCAGCTATCAAGGCCTCCCACCAACATTATGGCCACGTTACAACAACATAGGTAACTTTATATCTTGCATTCTTTTATGCATGGACCTCATTCGCCTTCTTACATTGGAGGTGCCTCTGTGTTTTTACCAGAGCTCTGTACTTAGGTATTCTTTTTTGGAAAACCTGAAGGAAGTAGACCATATGAGACATAGGTGTATGTGAGTTGATAATATTGACATTTTTTCTAAAAACTTAGGATGGGATGATTTGGAATAGATTCATGTGGCATGGGATAGGGCCAGTTGTGGGCTTTTCCGAACATGGTAGAGGACCTTTGGGATTCATAAAATGAGAGGAATTTCCTGCTTAGGAGAGCAGCTGTTATCTTCTAAAGAGGGCCTATGATCCAAAGAGTAGGTTATGAAAGTAGTTTTCGATTTCTGTTTGTTACTCCCTTGTTATAATATGTGGTTCATGGGGACAGTTTTTTGATAAAATGCCATATTGCATTTTTCCATGAGTTAGACAGTTGGACATTCCTCACCAGCTTTTTATCTTAATCTGTAAAGTCTGAATTCCAGTTTTGATAGGATGTTATGGAATAATAAAATTGTATTGATTTTGTAAACAAGTTGGCTGCTTCCACCACAGATATTGGCATCTGATTTCTGCAGTCCATAGTAGTTACTAATTATTGCCATTTGTTATGATTTAGAGTCAGCATACCAACATCAGATTAAAGGAAATCCAACCCTGAATCTCCCAAGCACCCAGATGACACCTCAAGAAGAATGGAGTCCTAGTGTATTCTGTGGTGTCTCAACACCACCCCCTGAGGAAACTGTTCCTACCTCTATACCACAGACACCAAATTCACAGGTGACTTTTGTTGTAAGAAGTTTTTAACACCATTTTCTCTGTAATGACTCAGATTGCATTATGTGGTACTTGTTGTGGTTGATGGTGAACTTTCTTCCTGAAAGAGAAAAGCGCATGTAGAGAACAAATATATGCCTTGCCTGATGACTTCAATGAAATTTTGTAGGGTATTTATGAAAACTTTGCAAGCAGGGATCATTCCCCCCCCCCCCACTCCTTTTTTTGTGGATGTTATCAAGATGTAGCCCAGTTGAATCAGCACAGTTTGATTCGATTCATAAGTAATTTAGCTAATGGTGAAAGAATCGTTTTTGAGAACTGATAATTGATCACCTGTTCAAGACTTTTTGGAGCCGTTTGTGGAAACAAAGGTAAATAAGTAAGTTCACAAGAGCTTGTCACTGAACCCTGTCCTGTGTGAGATGAATCACAGGTACATCCTTTCAATCTATTTCATTAACCCTTTGGCACCAAAGGATGACTATAGTCGTTGTGCATTTAAATGCAAAATTGTGGGTGGGACATTTAAATGCCCATGTTATGCAGAGTGCATTTGACACTGCAGTTCAGTGCCTAAGGGTTGCAGTACATTTTCTGCACCTAAGACTTTTCAGTATTGTCTCCATTCACATTTTCTGACCAAAATTCTGTATACATTTTCTCTCTCACGGGTATGCTGCATGCACTACTGATCTCATCAATGGCTGCAAGGTTTGCCTTAAATATTTTGCACACAAATACTGGTAGCTATACAAAATTTAAGCATGGCATAACATTCAGCTTTGTATTCTGTAGAATAGAAGAACCTCAAAGGCTGTCTAACATGTAGAAATTTATTACCATTTTATCTGTAACAGTGTAATAGAACATTTTTTTGGGCTCATTTTAGGTACAGTACTTTGTTTCTTATATGTTTATATGAGAATTATGGAGGAGTAGGCAGAAATTATATAACCAGAAAATATGGGATAAAATTATGTGTACACTGTATAAAGTTTAAATAGGGAGACCAGAAAAATGACCACTTAAAAAAGTGAGATGTTTTTCATTCATTTTTTTATTTATTGATGGAATGGTTGGTGATTCATTATTTAATCCAGGTTTTCACTTTATGTACTGTACTGTCACGCATATTTTGTACGCATTCTTATAATGTAATAGGGGGACCGCGGTAGCACAGTGGTTAAGGTTCTGTGCTACAAATCGGAAGGTCACTGGTTTGATCCCAGCTTGTGTCAGTGGATTTTTCATTGACGTAAAATCCTTCTGATTGCCCTATGTCCCTGGGGTCAACTCAGCCCCTAACAGAAATGAGTACCAGAAGTATTTCCTGGGGGTAAAGGCGGCCGGTGCGTAAGGCTGACAACCTACCACCATCCTGTGCTGTTGTCACGAAATCTGGGAACCTTAACTTCCTGGAACCCTCTGGGAAGCTCGGGCCTGTAATGGGACTGATTTACCTTTTACTTTAAAATGTAATGTGATGGTACTTGGAATATAAATGTTATTATTTGGCATCTTTATAACTTTATTGACACTTACAGTTTAGAGTTATCGCATTAGATATGGCTACGCATTTTCAACCATAGTGGTCGTCCTCAGGCCATCAGATTATTACAAACTTATAAAGTACAGTTAACTCTGGTTTGTGTCATTTTATATCTCAGTCGTATGTTTCAGTTATTTAATAATTAAAATTAAACATTTTGATGAGTGTCCTGAAGGTATACCAGGCTTGTATTCACCTTGCTTGTCTTTTTTCTCCTCCTGAAGGTTTAATTGAATTTATATTTGTTCCTGTTTAAGAGCTACATTGTGAGTTCCTCCCTCCCTCATCAAGAAGGTACATCCCCTCCAGAAGCAGCTATTGAAGCAACTCCAGAGACAACTCCTATCAAGGTACAGGCCTAAAGTACGGATATTATTTTTTAAATAAAGCAACACTTTTATATTTTTATATTATCAGAATTATGTGAATATACGTTCAGATTTGGTTAGTGTGTCATGAAAGGGACTGAATATTTTGTGTTGTTACAAATGAGTGTTATTCTAACCAAGGAGTAGAATGGTATTATTAACAGTGAGGGATTAATTGGTAGCAGAGAATATCTGATGCTGTAGATGAGATGTCACATAAACCAATGTTGTTATAACCGGGATCGACAAATTTTCCAAATATCTAGATGCCACCTGGAGGTTCTAGGAGCCTTATAAGGGTGACGTGAAAGGAGTTCCATTCTGAGGACCCACAAATGTCAGGTGCCACCACACAAAATTTAGACACCCAGGATCTGTGCACTCCGAATTAAACATTTTTATGATTTCATATAATTGTTTTTAGTCTCCGCAGTACTGGTAACAGTTCCCACCTCTCTCAGTATACTATATTCGCACATTAACTCTGTCATTGTAGCATCTGGATCGGAACTGCATGACTGAGGTGGGTTCCCAGCTGGGACAGGAATTTTTCTGTTGACAGTTACACCCAAAATGTCTCCAGGGCCCACCTGGCCTTATGGAACAGGTACTGACTTTTTTTTTCTCCCCAGAGGGTAAAGGAGTCCATTCTTGAAACTAACCACTGACCTATGTCTTGTGCCAAGTTTAAGAATGTGTAGAGTTGTACATCCACTCCATCATATGCCTCCGTGGCATGGTACTTCATTCAGCACAGTGAAAACTTTACTTAATGTGTTAAAAAGTATGTTGTAGCTACATAAAAAAATCACTCCGACATGAACAGTAGTTTGTGTCTTCAACCTATCATGGTGACAGAGCTCAGTCAAATCCCCCTCATGATGACAGCTGTATGGGGTGGTATCAGTAAACTACCATTGCAGGAACTGATTCTTGCTGTGCTGGTCTCAGAAACACAGGTGGAATTAAACCTGATGCAGTGTTCAGCCCAACAGCATTTTATTGAACAGCAATTTTTGTTCCTTTTTATACACACTTTAAGAATCATTATTTTAGCTGTTAAGCAAGTTTACCTTAACCTTTATTTTAACATTTGAAGGTCCTCTGACACTTAATATAAACCTGGTTTGAGATGCCCTGCATGTAGTTCCCAGCTACCTGTACAATCACATACCTTCAGTCGATATTTGTTATTTGTTTATATATGTAGTTTTATTGACTTATACATAGAGGATTACTGTTAATAAGGCAGTACTGAAGGGTATTATATTAAAGGGACCTTTGTGAATGGTAATTTAACAAATATTACTGCATGGGCCACAAGTCTACCCAGAACTTAGAGAAAGGAGGTGTAGTTTTTAACATTTTGTGTATATGAGTGTGCTGGAAAGTGCTAATAGAAGTGTGATTATAGTATTAAAGAAGAACAGCATGCGTTGTTTTGACTAATAGTGTAAAGATGTTCTTACACAGCGAACAGTATTGTGTAATAATTAGTATTGCATGATAGTGGCCATTTAGTTTTAATATTGAAAGTTTACATGCTATATTGTGTCAATTACAAGAAGTTCAACTATATTGTGCTACCTTGAAAGTACTGAACAGTCTGTGGACAGCAGTGTACCATATCTCTTTGGTTAGTCTGTCTGCTGAGTAATAAATTTATAAAAAAGAACACTTCAGGTATTCAGAAGTATCTCCAGTTTCTAAATAGCATAGCATAGTAGGTAGGTAAACAATCTTGAGTAACTCATCAAATGATGTACAAGCAAGTACTGCCCTTTACCCAAGAGAATGTGTTTGACTTGTACAGTGTAGGTGCAGTCCCTTAACACTCTCAACAGTGGTTGAGGGAGGGAGGGGTGGGAAGATATAGACTGTCAAAGACAGGAGTCTCGATCACTGCATGACCTTCTTTACACTGGTAACCATTTGTTAGGTATTTCATTTACGGCAGACCTAAAGCCAAATTTATGTGCAGCCCTAACCACATAGGAGACCACAGGACATAACTGTGGTATCTTACATGCATGAAACATGACTGAACTGCAGCCCAACATATTTTTAACTGAAATACATCAATCAGTCACTGGTCACAAGCAAATAATGGTTATCTCTCCCCAACATAAACCACTACTAAGGTCAACTGCAAACTCCACAGTCATTGTTTGTACAAAATGTGTCTTTTGTACAATTCTTTGGTCCAGTGGCAGTTTATTTCTGTTTTTAAAGATTGGACCAAATCAATGGTGACACAAGCTGCATTAGTATCATGCAACATGTTCACTTATCCGGACCCACAAGCACAATGAAATACAGCACAATAATGCTGAGTCATCTACGGAGAAACATGTTGCACAGTAGCAATTGAAGGCAGTAATACTGATGAATGATATTGCCTGTGTAGGGGCTGCTTAAGTATATGAAATGTAATGTTGCATGTCTTAGTTACTGTTTTATTACGCTCTTTAATTTCGTCTGTGAGAATTTTATTTCAGGTTGTATATCTTTAGAAAATGTGTATGTGTGCATGTGTATAGCCTCTTGAGATCTTAAATTAATGTGTTGCGAGATATAAATAGTATTCATATCTATGCATTACTGAACAATGCAATAGGTAAACTTTGGCATACAATTTATAAGTACTGTGACATGTTTCAGTCATCTTCAAATCATCCTTGGGTAGTGTTTCATCAAAAAAGCTTATATAAAACACAGACAAATTATCAGATGAATTATAATTAATCTATTTTATAATTCGTCTTTGTTTTTATATATATATATATATATATATATATATGCTTGTTTGATGTAAGGCTCCCTGAGGATGATACGAGGAAGATGAAAACATGTTGGAGTACCAGTGGATTGTATTTGAATATGTGTATTTTAATACTTGTGTATTAGTTGGTATTATCTATTAAAGTGTTGCAAGATATTTTTATATAGTTATGTTTCCCTGAAGGATACAAGGCACTTAGGAAGACACCCTCCAGTAAACTCAAATGTGGCTCGAGCTCTGACCTCGTTCAGTAGCACTAAGTGGGCAGGAGTGACATCGGGCAGTGCAACTCCTACTCAGTCTCAGCCTTCATCCCCTATGAAGAAGGAACTGTCACCTTTCCGGTTCCCTGCAGAAGGCAGTAGTTCTTCTAAATCAGCATTTGAGCGACCACGTCGGGATTCTATACCTTCAGCTTTTGAACGCCGTGACTCTCTGTCTGCACAGTTAATACAAAGACTACAGCAGGATCGAATTCAGGTTACTAGCTTACTTTGCAGGATTAATAGTTCTATGCTGCTGGAACTTGTCTGTTGTAAAATTCTTGTGGCAGTGACTGAAGATTACTGTCTTCTGGGATGTTTCACTGTGTAAACAAGGGTGGGTATTCTGGAGGATCCATGTGCCTCTATGCCATATTTGTCAAAAACATAAGTATTTGTCTGCTAGACTACATGGTGTCACATCTCAGAAGACTGTATTTCTCTTACCTACCCTTCTTGTTTTCTTCCCTCTTATTGGATTCTAGGATTTCTTTTGTACAGTATATATTTCTCTGCTTATTTTAATTTCTCATTCATGTAACAGTATATACTGTTCAGATTAGATGCAGCTTAATGTAGTCCTTGTTGCCTTCATCACTGTAGTGACTACATGTCATAGGAATTAGTGATATAAAGTGAGTTGCGTCTGTTTTCAGTTTTCCTGGTATTATAGGTTTGCTGCAAGAAATATTATAAATAGGTGGTACTTTGAAAGGAAAGCTAAAATTTGGTGTTAATTGAAACCGTAGAGTTATCTGAAGCCATAAGCAGTAATATATCACTGTTGTACATTCTGTTCCACAGTATGTAATTACAATGCCACAGTGCAGTTGTTGCTTTTTTCTGCATCTTTAATTGCCATTAATTTAAAATTGGCATCATAACTGCAACATACTGATTTTACTATTTTAGATGCTGTTATACTTTTCCTTTTAACAGTATCACCCATGTGCAGATATTGTAGACTATGTTAGCTGTAACATCTTACTTCAGTATTCTGATGTCAAATGGCCCGTCAACATATCAGGATATGTGAAGTAAAGTGGATGATTTCAAGCCCATTTTTAGCCTACTTGTTTTCTGAAAGTAATGCTGTTTGTTGTATGCAACCATAAAAAAAAAGCATTGTATATGACATACGTGTAAGAGAAATAAAAATAGAAACTGGATGAGGTAACTCATTTCAGCTCCTTTCTGTTCTGACACTATGGAGACATCTCCTTGTTCATACTTGTGAAGTTTTATTTCTGTCTGAAACAGTTTTGTCCACTCTTTATTGATTGGTTCCTGTTGCAGATGGCTGGTCATTTAGATTTATCCACATTTGGCTTTGTTCATTGTGTATTCAGTAAAGGTTTTGAAATGTCTCATTGATAGTTGCCTTTTTCCAGGCCTTGTATCCCTGCATGTTACATGCCTTGAGTTCAGAACTGTATCAAATCAGACACAAAACTACATGTTCTGTACCCACAACACATTGCTTGTCTGTCTCGTGGGGTAAAGTTAGTCACGTGCACTGTGGTTTGACACATTAGTTAATTGTCATATTGTATCATTGTATCTCCTGGTTGGTCATATGTTTCGAGTGTGAAGTGTTTATTTTGTTAGAGCCTTAACTGCTAGCTTTTCTGAGTGCAGGTCTTGCTGTAAAGTTAAAGGGTTCAGTAAGAGTTTTACAAGAAGTGGTGAGGTATAAATGTGAATTATATCTTACCAGTTAATTTTTGTTGGGTACAGACACTTCCAATATAATCATTGCCAGTGTAAAGTCTTTTCTTGGATGGATTTAAACCATGCATTTCTTTAATGAACCTTTGGAGCTGTTCTGTCTGTATATGAGGTCTGCTATCTGCCTTATTTTAATAATTTTACTACCTGATTACCTGTGTCTTTAGTTGTAGATGTGTAAAATATACCTGGTGTATTGCAGGTAATAGAGTCGCTAGGGAGCGATAAACAATCAGCACTGAATGTTTGCACCAAGATGTCTGGAATTCAGCCTCCTAGTCCTCTCCGCTGCATTGGAAATGAAATAGGCATACCAAATAGTCCTGTACATATGGAACCTACAGCTCCAGTTCCAGGGGGAAAGGAGTGGCTTGTTGCCAAGCCTGTACCAGAAAAAAATGGATTTGGCTTTGAATCTGCTGAAATGATTGGAGCTGCATCATTACATATAGATAGCTCACAGGAGGACCAAGAGGTTTTAGAAATTGTGAGGCAGGGGGAGCACTGGAGTATAGACACGCAACTGAAACAAGTAAGAATATAATCAAATATGAATAAATTATTTTCTTATTTTATTCAATTGAATTCAGATTATTTGAAATGCTGGTAAGTACCTATTATGGGCCATGTGTTTGAAATAAGGTGGCTGCATTTCTCTGGTCCCAGTTGTCTGTTTTCATTACTGTATTTAATCTGTATGTAGACTTATTAGCATGTTCAAATGTATGTGAATAAATTGCACTTAGGATTACTGGGTTTCGTTAATGTATGTGTTCCCATTTTTCAATAAAAGAGTGGGTGATGCATCATCTTATTCTGATCCAACTGGAGGAGCGACTCTGTCACTGGAGAACCTATGTCCAGTAACTCTTCTCCCCCCCTCCCCCCCCCCATATATATATATATATATATATTTATTTATTTATTTATAAAGTTGTATGCAACTTCTTGTAGATCATGGGAATCCATATGAGTGAAATATCCAAACTAAGTTGGCTGATAAGAGTGTCTCTCCACCCTTTCACCTCGGGATGTAAAGAGATCCAAGCAATGAAGTTTGTTTGTTTTGTTTTGTGTGTGTGTGTGTTTTTTACATGCGCTGGTGGTCGAAGTCCATAGGTCTGGTTATCTGTAGTATAAGAGATCACTGTCAGCATCTGTTAGAATTGAAATGTCATTTCTTGAGCTAGAAAATGTATACATTGAAACAGAAACGTGACTTCATTGCGAAGCAGGGGATGTGTTTTATCTTGTATTTGAGGGTCAATGATTACTATGTATTTACAAAATTATGTTCCCTCCCCCCTCATAAAGAGTTCTGCTTTTGCTCCATAAGACAGCTATCTGGCCCCTGCATGTTGCAAATAGAAAGCTTGTGGAATACATAATCTTATGTATTTCTGATGTAATGGTATTGTGTCTGCCCACTGCATGACTATAAACAAAGAGTTTTGGAAGAGACTTGTGAAGTCTGCAAAATCTGTAAAAGGGACTGCATTTGTTGGTGTGTCAGTAGTACATTTTTAAGGACAACAACTGTCAATATATGTACTGAAATACTTTGGGTTACAATTACAGTTGCATAATGCAGGTCTTCGTGGTTGTAATTGTTGCCTGTTACTGTTACAGTGATGAATCAAAAGACTGAGTTAGTTGGGAGGTAGAGCATGCATGTGGAACACATAAATCACAGATTACATTTTTTTGGTAATCATGGAAAATGACAGAAGACGTGTCTCTTGCTGGAGGTTAGCGTTACAGTGAGTCTTGAGGGAGATTAATTATGAACAAGATCACACCAGATCAGGATGGGGTCAGTGACTGGTATGTATGGTGATGGTGACAAATTCTTGTACCATAGCAAATGGGGGGGGATCGAGTCCCACTGGGGCCAAGGTTTTCTGCACCCATCCAGACCGGCTCTGGGGCCCACCCAGCCTCCTATACAAAGGGTACTATGTCTTTCCCTTGGGTAAAGCAGCCAGGGCCTGGCGTTAACCACCCACCCCAATCTAGCGCTGAGGTTAAAGAAAGAGTAGAGCTATACCGCCACTCCACCTCTGGGCCTTCAAGGCTTGTTACAGGGTGAACTTTACCTTTACCTTTAGCTGTACCATAGGAAATGGGAATTTTTTGGTTCGTTCACTATTTATGAACTACTTTTGATATGTACTTGTTCATTTCAGACTGTACTGTCACAGAGGCAGTGTGATAGTGTACTTCAGGAGTTTCACCCTTCTCATATGGATGATTATGAAGAGTGCCAACAGGAGAGTGGTTCTTCTTGCACGTCAGGTGGTCTACACATGCCCACGGGTCATTCCATGAGAGAATTTGCTCTTCGTGTTCATCAGCAGCATCGCCAGCGTTTTTATAGCCAGTGTACTCCAGATACAAAAGGATTGGGTTTGGTGGGTTTCAGCACTGGTAGCAGCCCTGGTGAGGGTTCTGCCTTTCCACTCCAACTACGTGTTCGTCGAGCTAATTCCTGTCCTGAAATGAAGAAGGGTCCAGTGTTGCCCACAGCTGAAGCAAACATCGATAAAACTCTAGAAGAGAATGAAGAATTGGAAGAATCAGATGGCATTGTAATAACTATAGGTGGTAATGAGCAGCACTATGCAGTGAATGGAAGAGACAAAGAAAATGGCCATATATCTGACGAACCTGACATTGTGACTTCTGTGAAGCAGATGGCATCTACAAGCACACAGACAGTAGATAATTGGAATCACCTGCCGTATGAACATTTGTTGGAGGTAGCCTTTCCTCTAGTGGAGCAGTATACTCAGAATCAAAATGGAGAGGTGAAACCAAGCCCAGCACCAAGCCCAGCTCCATTGCCCCATCACACTGAATCATTTCCAAGGTATTCCCCTTATGCCATGCTGGACAAATATATTGAAACTGTTATTCAGGGACATGCCAAGAAGCCAAAAGTCCAAGGTAAGTTTTTGTTATGCATTTACATCATTCTGGAGTTGAAATTCATTAAAACAGTGAATTCATTATTTGTACAGTTTACATTTTGTCATAGTGTTCATCTTTTGTTGTGGTCCCTTGGTCTTTTCTATAAAGAATTTGTTAAAAAAATGAATTTTTTTGCGGCATATATCTTATTTCTGAATAGGCAGTATCAGGAGGTTTACATTGCAGTATAAATGTCCCACTTTTGCCTGTTTTTTTTGCTCTGGAAGAAAATTGATTGGGTTTTTGCTTGTTGGTGTAAACCACATTACAAACATTAAACAGATGAAATATTTGTTTTGTTGGCTGTGGTATTTTGGCCATTCCAATAAGGTGCTTGTATTGGAGGGACGAGTATTCTTTGTGCTGGAAAAACATGCAAGTTGGAACAATATGAGTTGACACTTAGTCATAATAGTTTGGAAAAATTGTCTGTTACTGGTGAGAATCACGTGGGTAATTGAAATCTTAATTTTTGCAGGTTTGGAGTCTGAGTTAAAGACTATGAAAGAGCAGCTGACATTGCTTAACATTCAACTGCAGTTTGAAAGGCATAGGAGAGAAGCTCTTGCTGACAGAAATCGAAGACTGCTTGGAAAATCTAGATCAAATAGAGCATTAGAAGAACATAATTCAGCATTGGTTGGTTGATTTGTTGGTTTCAGATTCAGTTTTCTTTATACTGCTTTTGAGTCGTGGAAGAATGGGATGGTATTCTGAACTATAGAACTGCTTACCATTAGATAGCAATACATTCCACACCTGTACTGCTGCTGTGAGACATATATTTGGTCATGCACCCTTCTCTTTAGATAGCATCACACTCCACACTGCTACCATTATTGCCACTGTAAGACCAATATTTTGGGTTCAGTTATCCGTCACACTTATTCGCATAAAGATAGCCACCACAGTTTATGTTTGAATCTTTGGAAAGCATGGCTAAACCTAGAAAACTAAAGTTACACAAAAGATGTATGGATTTTTTGAAAAGCTGTTATTATTGTTAGATATTTTGATTACAAGATTTTCCGTATATTTTCACACTTTTATGATGTTAGTGAATTGATTTTGTAATGCCTAACATTTGGTGTTTATTGTAGAATTTTCATTGTGCTTTATTTTATATTTTACCACTAGGCTGTTTCTAAAAACCTTGTACTGGAAGCAGCAGCACCTCTGAACAGCATATTAACTCAATTATGAACAGATTTTTCAGGAACTAAAAGAACAGCCAGGAACAGGAAACAGATGGAAATGATTGAACTTTATTGTGACACTGTCTGTAAATTTAATATAAACTTTTTTTTTTATTATATTCATTTTAGCGTGATCAATTGAGTTTACTACAGAAGGATATTGAGAATTTGCACAATGAACGTGAGAAGAAAAAGAAGGAAATGCAGATAACAGAGCAGAAGTTCCAAGAAACAATCAGTTATTGGGAAAACCAGGTATGTTTAATTTAATAAACAAGACTGCATATGGTGAACTCTCTGACATAGTACAGGGACTTTAACAACGCCTTCTTTACTTTCATAGATAATGCATTTCCATTGTGCATGCATTAATATAATTTTATTAATGCCCATGAGAAAAGTATGACCTTCTCTGTGCTGATTTTTGCAAAACTCATGAATACTCAACAGATACCAAATTTCTCCCATATCAGTCATTAATGTGCGTTGTTTGTGCCTGTAAATAAAGTGTGGCTTTCACAAGAGCAGTTTTCACCAAACTTACAATCACATGGAAATTTTAGTGGACATCACTTTTCCCACGATTATCCAGATCAGACAACACTTTAGAAAATATAGGAAAAATTGATGTACACCCTTAAGTAAAGTATGGCTTTCACGGCCAATTTGCACGACACTAACAGTTCTCAGTGGCGTTATGTGGACATCATCTGCCCTACATTTCACCCAAATGAGTTAACTAGAGAAAGTGTGGGTAGTAATTCATTTATGCCTTTAAAGTGTAACCATCACTGAGCTAATTGTTATGAAACTTGGGCTCATGTAACAAATTTTTATACAGAATTCCTATACCAAATTTCATGAAAATCTGCAGACAGTTTAATTGCTGATAAAAGGTCATGGCAAAGAGATGGACATCAGCTGCACCTACACTCTTACTTTTCTATATTGCCTTTATAGAGCTTGCCTCATAAATCGATCGTTCTATTAATTTCTTTTAATAATACCATGTATGAGATTTGACTGCCAGAGTGGTGGCTGTGAAAATTACTATTGCCTGTAATGTGACACCATGTAGTTTGATAGATATATACCATCTTCAGTTTTATAGGAGGCAGCAGATTTCTGAAAAATGTTGTTACCCATCTGCCAGACTATACAGTGTCATGTCCCACAATACTGTAATCTTCAAAGTGTTGATAGGTTGTTTACAGTGTTTTAAAACTGTGTCAACAGTGTGCCTGATTGGAAAATTTGGTTGTAGTGCAGATGCACATAGCAGTCTATGTCATCCAACAAAACATGCCACTCATCCTTTGCTGCAGCGTGCCACCCAGTGTTAGTAAACACAGAAGGATGGTAGTCAGAAGAGCCTGTTGGCAAAGCTGAGGGCAGTGGAATCAAAGCATAACAGGCACAACAGTTAGAGAATGGAGTTTGTGGTGTAAATTTTGTTGCTTGTTTCTTGTGTGTATATTACAGGTTTGATTGAATTTGACATTCAGCGGACCATGCATTGTGATATATTTTTATAATAAAAGCCAACAAGATGCATTATTTCTCAAATTTATTTGATAAAGTAGTCTACATGTTTTGGACAGGTCCACTGTCCACCATCAGGAGTATCTCAACACTGTACACACACATAATAGGTTTTTGTCATGGATGACCACGCCAGCAGATGCCAACGGACCTGTCCGAAACATGTAGAGTACTTTATCAAATAAATTTGAGAAATAGTGCATCTTGTTGGCTTTTATTATCAAAATATTTAATTGTGTTGTTTTTGTTGCAGTGTAATACTTTTCAGAAAGACAACAAAGAGCTTAGGAATAAGAATGAACTGTTACAACAAGAACTCAAGCAAGCCAAAGAAAAGACAGCGACTGTTACAAAGGTAAAGTAAATTGCATTTTCATTAAATTAGAAACACACTGGGCAATCAGGGAATTGAATAAATTAATCATTATTTTGTTCCTCTTATTCATATATTGTACTTACTTGAGTGTGGCAGTGTCATGAATAAAACATGAAATAAAATATGTATTTGAAAGAGAGTGATACAGATTTAGTGTAATGACTCATGTAATTGGAACAAATGCACTAGTCCATAATTTATGTGTACAAATCTTTTACATAGCTCCTGTATGTTTTGATGCTATTATCTCGCCATTATCAGGGAGTTGGCACCAAATCTTTTTAAAACATACAGCAATAAAATAGGTCACAATGAACATACGTATGTTGTGGTATTACTAGAGCAGAATTTTACTGGTGTTGGTTAAAATTATGTACATTAATATAATATAGTCACAGTAAAACAGTAATAATGTGGTTTGTTTTTAAAATGGCAAAAAATTGTACATTTCTGCATTGTAATGTTTCTATTTGTACAAACACCTCTTCTTCCTGGATCCCAGTGGATTCCATCCCTGATGTGAACACTTGTAATTCCATAATGCTGCGATATCCACCTTTTGTGGACCTTTTCTGCACATACAGCTGCTACAAACTGTATGATATCCACAATTTTTAAGTAACTAAAAATTTTTATCTCTTTGATAATTCATCTTTGTTTTATATATGCTTGTTTGATGTTAACTCCCTAAGGATGACTCTGGGTAAATGACCAACTTGATGCACAATTATGTTATATAAAACGTTTGTTATAATCCTCTACATGTTTTGAGCAAATATGTGCTCATCATCAGGAGGTCGAATTGTATTAATACAGCATCTGGTATAGTACTTTGTACTAGTATAGTGGTTTGTGTTTGTATATTTAATTTTTTTTAGGAATGATAGGAGGCAGGTTGAGAAGGAAGAGTTCCTTCTCAACCTGCACACCAGACGGTCACTTACAGAGAGTACTATACCAGATGCTGTATTAATACAATTCAACCTCCTGATGATGAGCACAGTGTTGCTCGAAACATGTAGAGGATTATAATAATAAAAAAGTTTTATGTAACATAATTGTGCATCAAGTTGGTCATTTACCCTGAGTTGTACCAGGATGCATGGTCAGCAAAACATAAAATTCCCTAAGGATGGTCTGAAGAAGATCCAAAAATGTTGGAACGTTGGATTATATGTGAAAGTGTACATTTTAATACTTGTGCATTTGTCAGTGTTATCTGTGAAACTGTTTGTTAATTAACGGATATGAAGACTGTTAAAATTTATTACCCTGTTCAAAAGAGCCTGCTACTGGCCCCTGTCCTGGACAAAATGTATCCGGGCTGCACCTTCCCACCCTCTTTCTTTAAGACGCATTGTATCAGTACATATTATCCATCCGTCTGCAGGCAGGTCTTCTAAGTTCGTTTTATGTTTTCTGGCTGGTACCATTTATGTTTTCTAGCATCTTCTAGTATGGGTGATTTCAGGCTCTCGCCGCGGAGGTCTCTTTTCAAGGATGTTACACAGCTTGACCCTTAAGATGGGCCCAGTAGTTTATCCTGAAACTTGAGTAACTAACTACCAATCTGCCCTTTGTAACATTCCAGAAGAGCAGAGATATTCTAGTATCTTCGTGATTTAATCATCATCAAAATATCTGGTCAGCAAAAATTTTGAAGTTTCTCATTATGCAGTTTTCTCCAGTTTCCATTTACTTCTTTCTGCTTAGGAACTTGGAACACCTAGTATTTTAGACAGCTAGTGATAACATTTTGGCACTGCGCTACAAGCCAGAAGTTTGCAGCTTCAATTCACGATGGTGTCATTGGAATTTTTCATTGACATAATCCTTCTGGCCGCACTATGGCCCTGTGGTTGACTCAGCCTCTAACAGAAATGAGTACCAGGAATATTTTGTGGGGGGTAATGGCAACCGGTGTGTAGGGCTGACAGCCTTACCACCTTCATATGCCCATTGTCTTGAAACCTGAGAGCCTCAACCTCCTGGAACCCTCAGGGCCTGTCCAGGCCTATAATGGGATTGCTTTTTAGTGATAACATTTCTAATTGCTGGCGGTGGAGACAAAGCAGGTAGCAGGGGTTGTGTGTGGGAGAGTGACAAAATGAGGGTCAAGAAAATGATCCACGCCCAGTACATGTAGCTAACAAAAATTTTACTGCATTCCATCGAAAATGTTTCTGATGCTGCATATTGTTGGTGCAGGAACGCCAGAAAATGGAATCTATGTTGTTTGAGGTTGGAAATGAAATGCAACAAGCAGTAGCCCAGGCAAGTGCAGGACAGCAGTTACGCAGTCACATGGAGCAATTACAAAAGGAGCTCATATTGATGGGAGAGCTTCAGCAGAAGTATAGGGACCGTTTTTCTCAGCTGCCACTCTTAAGGCATAGTGAAGATGAGTTGGCACATTTACAGGACTCATACCATGAAGAAATAAAAGGTGTGTAATTTAATTTAATGTGCAATTAATAGTAAATGATTGGTAATATATTTTATTTAATGTTTGTTTTCTGGCCTTGTAATATTACTGGTCTCCAGACAGTTCCAGACCAGCTCTGGGGTTCTACCAGTCTTCATTTCAGTGGGAACTCAGGCTCTGAAGCAGTTGGAATGTGAAAGTGATCAGTCAACTCCATCTAGTGCTTAGGTTAAGAATGCATGGAGCTATACCTCCACCTTCCCATATGCCCTCATGGTGGGCACGGACATCTTTACCCTTACCTTAATGTCACTTGAATTTATAAATGTATGTTGGTTAAAATGTACCATGGACATTTTGACCTTTGCCTCTGAGAATTGCACTGGAAAGTAGACCTGATCATTAAATAACCAGACTGTTTCAGTGGAAACAAAATGTACTGCAACTAACAAACATCAGTGATTATGGTCACCATCACGGCACTGAAATCCCATTTCTTTTTTAAACATACATTCTAATGTTTCTATAAAACACTTATAAATCATTGCCCAGAAGTATTTTTCAGTATCATTATCACATTGCTCAGATTTTCTTCAAGCAGAGCTGGTCCACATGTGGGCACCCTGGGTAGGTTCATAATTTTCTGCCCAGGGCAAGCTAATAATTCGATGTGCCTCAAAACCTACATTCTTTGAACTTTTTCAACCTAGGTCAGGGCCTGTGAACTGTTTTTGAGAGCACATGCCCAAATTGGAGATAATTTTCAGAGAAATTCGTTGTGTGGAAACCTGAGTTTACTGCCACCATATTTCCAGTTTTTCCGATTATATCACAGTGCTCTGGGCAGCTGCCTGGCTGGCCAGCCGGTTAGTCCAGTTCTTTCTTAGAGTAATTCAAAGTGAGCTTTTAGTTCGAGGAACATGAAGAAGCTATACAGATCCAAGTTGGATAAGTACAGTGGATATTGTAGTATTTGTATTTATTGTGGGGTTGAAAATCATATTTCTGCATGGGAAACCAACCTGTTTTTGGCAAAGGACCACAACCATTATTATGTTCTAGTTTGGGCTGCAAGTGTAAGAATAACTGCCTAAATTATTTTGCAATTCTTGTAATACACAGTTTACAAGTGTGGCCATGGTATGGACAGTCATACATTACTGTGTCTGTGGGAGTTGCATTATTATAAATAAGTCCATGTGTCTAGCTATAGATTTGGTCTCGTTTGATAAAGTTGTTGCTACAGAGGATATCTTTAATCATGCCCTTGAGCATGGCAGATGTCACGGGAGCTTTATCATGTCAGAAACCAACACGTTAGGATTTAGAGGTTTTTCACATTTGATCTGTAATGGACATGTGAATAATTTCTTGCACACTATTTTTCATGTAGTCCTGCAGGATGCTATAGCATGTGTTTAGCTTGCATTTGTTTTGTATGTAGGTGTTAATGAGATGTTGGATTTGCGGAATTCTACCCTGGAAGCTGCAAAAGCTCGAATTGCTGAACTGGAGTCTGTGATTACACGACGTGATATGATTATTGCTGATCAGAAACGGGTCTTGGAACAGGTTAAAGAAGAGTATCAAGAAAAGTTGGAGGTACATAATCTCTTAATAATTTCATTCAACACGTGCAAGCTTATTGTACTGGCCAAGGTAAAGTGCATGCCTAGAAAATGTCAACAATAACACATTTTGACATTCATTCATCTGTGATGGAAAAATAAGAATGTATGATGATAGAAAGATTTACTGCTAGACCAGAACTAATCCAATGACATTTTCTTTTAAACCAGTCAGTTGAAAGCAAGTACCAAACCCATCGTTCCATTACTCAAAGAATGGAAAGTCATATATTGGAATTGCTTAATAAGCTGAGCTTGGCAGAAAACACTAGCAAGGGGAAAAATACAAGGTCACCAGACAGCAGTGCTGCTCACGAAGTCAGTGTCAGTTCTGCTGGATCAGCAGATAAGCCCTTCGGACCTTCCAGTTTTAGTCCTCGTAGTTCACCGTTATCAGAGTCCCTGGGTTCAGCTGAAGGATCTCTGTCAGGAATTTTGAGTGGTGAGGGTGTGGAGATGAAGAATTTGCAAGTAAGTTCATATTAGGGTAGCACTGTAAGAATTATGAGTAACTTTCCAAGCACAAAATGTATAAGGACAAATCTTATTAAGGTAAAATTTTTGGGAATTGGGCTTTATAAATGTGTTGCAGATGTGTCCTAGGGCCAGATGAATCCTTCCGCACCCCCCTTTCTTCACTTTCAGATTTCCCTGATTATAGAACCTTTAAATCCAACACTGCCAACACCAGACTGGATCCAGTTCTGATTCGGTTTATGTCTCTGCAAATTCAAATAACTATATAATAATATTATAATTATTAAAATTGTGTAATAATAAATTAATATGATCCACCCTTACCTGTCTGGCCAAGTGGCTCCTTCCAGCATACTTGCTCCTCACAGAGGTCCCTAAGAAGTTCTTCATGTAATTTTCAACATTGCACCAAAGTTAAATATTCAGTACATTATGACACCATACTTATTCAGATAATTACAAAAAGTGATAGATGTATTGTGAATAGTACAGATGTTGAATGCTTGAGCAGAGGAGAGTTTCATAACTGTATCTGGTTAGGTTCTTAATTGCACTATCACCTGTGTACAAGCAAACAAGTAAATCTCTACAATATTTAAAATATTTCTTGGCATCATGAGCAAATAACTACCCCTTGTATCAGAACAGTGTTACAGAAATTGTTGAATATGAATACAGTGTGCTTTTGATTTTCCATGCATGGATTATCCAGTTTGTGGAATGTCTGTGCTTGACTGTAGTTTGGTAATGACTAGCGACGGAAGTGGGAAATAACGATTTAGCACCGTGTGCTCAAAAAAAAAACCTCGCTACAAATTTTATGTTTTGCTGACCGTGCATCCTGGTACAACTCTGGGTAAAAGACCAACTTGATGCACAATTACGTTCCTTCTCAACCTGCACACCAGACGGTCACTTACAGAGAGTACTATACCAGATGCCGTATTAATACAATTCGACCTCCTGATGATGAGCACATTGTTGCTCAAAACATGTAGAGGATTATAATAATAAACGTCTTATATAACGTAATTGTGCATCAAGTTGGTCATTTACCCAGAGCTCACTACAAATGATGTGTATAATAAATAAAATACTTTTTTTTTTTGGTAGCTCAATAAAGTATAGATTTTTAATTGTCTGTGTTTCTCAATCATCTGTGCACCCCTTCCCCACCTTTGCCCCATTTAATTGAGAGTACACTGTATTATGTAGGTAGCATTCAGTCCAGCTTTGGACAGGGGATTGATCTAATTAAGTTCTTTATTCTGATCTTTTTAAATGTATTTTGCCAGGTTGTACATTATTTTATGGTGGCATTTTTTCACAGACATGTAGTGAGATAACAGTTGGTTTTAGACTGTACATGTACTTATTTTGTACTGTTCTTTGTGTGTACAGGTGATAGTGGATCAGCCAGAACAACCTTCAACAGATCGATACCAACAGCCTCGGCCAGCACAACAATTTGTTGACTCAGACATGGCAGCTGCAGGTAATAGTACACCAGAGGAAGAAGGTTGAAAGGAATGAGAAGCATTGCGGTAATGATGAGTACCAGCATTGGCTACAGGACTGACTACTGCTGTGGCTGGAAGTTAAAACTCTAATCTAGACTGCATGATATGGCAAGTCTAGTTGCGAGGTTCTTGTAGGTCATGTGAAGAAGTGGTCTCAGAATTCAGCCTTGCCATTTTGTAATATCCAGGGCATTTTGTTCTCACAAATACAATGTAAAAGCCAGCTTTATGGATATATTTCATATGCCAGATGAAGTGTGGGCCTTTATTCTCCTTTGAGGTGCTCAAACCATATATTATGTCAGATAGAGTACATTACATTTCTTGTTATCAAATGAAAATTAGCATTTTAATCACATGCAAGAAACTGGTTTTTGTTTGGTAACAAGTGTAAACATTATTTGATAACTATTCAAAATGCAAACAACAGGAATTAGTAATGATGTCATCTTTGTTCAACTCACAGTGCTGTATGTGATGGCTGAATTTCAGTATTTAGCAGTGCGACCCTCTGTTGGATTGACTTTCCAGTCTGAGCATAAGAAACAAACACCTTTCTTTATGATTTTAGTATGCAGAATATATGGTTTGAACTGTAACGGTTTTAATATTCTCATATAGAAAATGTAATTTACAAGTGCTCATTGTTTCAGTAATACTCATGAAAGTGTATGCTGCCTATAATGCTTCATCCCAAAGTCAAACTCAGTTGTATTTTTCAGGTATTGTACCGTTTCGTAGTGCCTATATCCATTATTTTGTACGAATGAATGGTTTAGCGTTTGCAGTATATTAAAACAATATGCAGTTTGTTCCATAATCCATGAAACTTTAAGTCTCTGTCTCAAGTCCTTGCATTATTATATTGTTGTGGCTTATATAATATGTTCAGAATGTGTAACTATTTTACAGTGAAATGTTATTAAATTCTTAAAGCAATTTATTACAATATTGTACATAAATTTACCACCTGTTATTAAAACACTTCAAGCTAGTGGTTTATATACCAGTACTTGCTTGAAGAGATTGCTGACCAAATTTTCTTGATTGGTACTAGTTTCAATTCATGCTGCTATGCTTCCATTTTAATTCACTATTATCCCAGCGAATCCTCAAGTTAAATTTATCTGTAGTTTGTATTTGCAGTTCAACAATCAGTGGTCATGGTGATACAGCAGTTTATTAAATTAAATTGTATGTAATAAAGTTTAACTCCATTGGTGTCAAAGACTGGCATTGGAAATTTGAATATTCGAAGAACATGATAAATGCAGGAATATTCCAGGACTGCTACAGATGCAGACTGATCGCAGTTGGTTGGTTCAGGTGACAGCTGCACAGAAACAGGTGAAAGGAATACACCACCCCTTTGTTGTGATGCAGAATATATGAGAAGCAGTACAGGAGGACTTCATAGAGGTTATGTTGCCTGTATGGTATTATCTATCATACGTTTATACAGAGTGATTCACTTAGAGGAGAGGCATGTAGGAAAACATCCCTAGAAATTCATATTATGTATTTAGGCACAAGTAAATGTACTGTGTTTTGAGTACGTGCTGCATAATCTCTTATTTTCCACAGAGTGCAAAATGCCATTTCTATCATAATTTTACCTTTTCCTGTTCAAAAAAAGTGTTTTCCATAAATCATACACTAAAATTTAAATATCTACCTTCCTTGGTAGCATAAAATTAATGATTATAAATCACACAGTAATTAACTGATGTAATGAAATCTGGCAGCATGGACCCTGGTAGATATACTCTGAAGTTGTCAATTCTGACACAGAGCCTATCCAGTTCATGCCATTTCCTCTCTCTATCTCTCCCTCTCCTTCTCCTCCATCATCATCATCTTCATCATCATCCATATGTGTGGCAGGATGTTTATGAAGAAATGAAGGCTTGCAGTCAGCCATCACAAACGTTTGTTGCCCAAAATCCAGACATCATGGAGGTGTTTTGGTTTTCAACTGAACTTTGATTTTACCTGTCAGAATATGTCAACTCGTATGCGTGTTGTCTGTTGCAAATCCTTATGCTTCACGAGGAGTCACTCCATCCACAGAAATTCGGGTGTGGTGCACTGTGTCACTGTTGCATAATTGGCTACATTTCTTTTCAATATGGTCATAACACTGGTGTCTACCTCAGCATTTGCTACAAATGTATGCATTAGCTGGAAGATCATGAGCTTAGGCTCCAAAATTTTCAACAGGATGGAGCATGTCAGAACAAGAAAATAGCAGGAGATATTGATATGGGTATATTTGCCAAGGAATTTTCTTAAAATGTTTAAACAAAACCATGCTGGAAGATTGACAGGACTCCTTGAGTCATGTGGAAAACTTAGAACAAGAGTAGTGAGAAGCATTGAGAATGTAATGGAATGTTTCACAGTCAGTTTGGAAAGCAGGAAAGGGATGATGGACAGAGTGATTAGATTACCAGGGATTTACATTTAATTATCAGGGCATTAGTATTTCAGAAGTAGGGAGCAGTCAGTGAATGGTCTGGGGGCAGAATATATTTGTGATTACCTGAAAAGTGGGGACACAATGGCTGTACTTTTGTTACTCCAATAAGAGTTGTTTTTAGTAAGTGTTTTTCAATATATCCATTTATTTAATTATAGAGCTGAATAATGTCTTATATTCAGGAAAACTCACTGTATTCTCTACTGTTTATGAAGTAAATTGTCTATATCTGTAAGCCAAGCCATGAGTCTATCCAAGTAGCCTCCATCCTGTTGAAAACTCATTAGCATCATGGTCGTGTACTTTTTCACTTGTTCATTGTCCAGAAGAATTTGTAATTTTGTATCCTTTATTGACAACCTGCAAAACAAAGCACCAACTTTAAGGAGGGAACATTTTATAGCATCTATACAATCACATTACTGTACACTGCATTTATCTGAAACACTGTATTTGAGGTTCTGGGCTTGTCAGCTCTTGTGTAGTACATAGTTTGTGTTACAAAAAGTATGGTTTTTATGGGTATTCAGTAAGCAACATCAGTGTAGTGGATTTGACTTGTACAGTGTACGTACCTGTAATGTGGGGGTTTACAAATTTTCCAGAAATCTCAGGAGCCCCATCAAAATTTTAGGCAGTAGAAGGGTGACATGAGGGAAGTTCCACACAGGGGACCCACTAATATTAGGCACCACAGTACAAAATTTAGCTCCCAGGTGACCTGGTGCCTGGGATTTGTGCAGCCCTGCTGTAATATTATATTCATATATGCAGTAAACAAATATAACAACAATAGGGTGTGGAAAGCTGTAAAGAACCAGGGCCTACATCAGAGTCATATAAGTGCATAGTAGCTAGTGAAAATCTGCAAGCAAGGCAAATAACTGCCTGAATCAGGAAATATTTCATTTTCTTCTGTCAGCTTAGCATGTTAGTAATGTACATTTAGATCTGGTAGTATCCAACTTGTCCTCCTCACACCATTCTGCTGCATACATACATTCCTCTGTTGTTAGTCTTGCAGATTCATCACGGCTACTACCTGCCCTCTGATGTCACTTACTGAATGCTCCAATTACTTAATCTCATGTTTTCCTTCAAAAAATTCCATACTGGAAGCAGATAATGCAAGCAACTTGTGTCTAGAATTACCAAGAAACAGTGAACTTACATTTTAATAATGATGAGGCCAAGCAAACTCCATTCAGGTGGTTTGAAAGTAATGTTATTGGCTCCAAGAGTGAAGGTGGTAACAAGGCTTCGAACATCTCCACTGACATCACGTGATGATAAACCAAATGTTCTTAGCAAATCAGGTAAACTGGAACAGAATACATACACAATATTATCCAGCAACTACACCACCAACAAAGTTGGTGACATTTTTTACACACAGTAGTAACCAAGGTCTTCGAACAGAGATGGACACACCATATGCATTTAAATAAATAAATGATAGATACATCCCTGGAATGTCAGTTCTTTGGAATCATAAATTACTGTCAATATTTTTTATGATCCTTTACAACTCTGAAGATTACTGCTTACATTGCCCAGTATTAATTGAGAATGAGTAGAAGTCAGTTTTCATGTACAGCAGTGGCTATAATAATTCAGCTTGTTGGTATTTATATTTTGCCATAACTGTTCTATATTTTATTCCGAATAATGAAAATAGAAATATGTTAGCCTGTTATACTGCCAAAACTGTAAAACAAGTATTTATACATAATGTGAACACTGGAAAAGAAATACTACACACTGTAACACTTTAACCCTTGCCAGAATTGTACTAGTCATGTCATTCAATTACAAAGTATTTTCACACAATTTTTCCTCCCCTGACTGTGTGGAAGAAAAGAACTTTTTCATTGTGTAATTCCCCAATTCTTTGAGTCCATATTAAGTCATTTCTCTAGAAGATTTTGTACATTTATGGAAAAGCTGTTTCTGGGTATTTTCTAAGAATGAAACAGAAAAATTCTTACACTCGATTAAGGTTATCCAACACAATTCTTCTACGGAGAGCATTCTGGGCGTGAATGTCAACCAATGGCAGTACAGGTGTAAAATTGTTGTCTGTTTCAGAAATGTTTATACTGCCTGCATCTTCATACGCTGTCTTCCCCTGATAATATGCTCTTACTTTCAAATCTGCTTTCTTAGCCTCTTCACTTAATGTTGCGTAATCAGGAAGAGGTTTGGTTACCTGCTGATAGTCATAATCTTTGTCTTCAATCTCCATTATATTCAAGCGGCGGCAGATAGCCAAGTACTGCTCTTCAATTCGGGGATCCCACGTAGCTTTAGGTACAGCCTTATAATATTCCTTTATGCATTCTCCTTTTTCTTCTACAATTTCTTTAATTTTTTCTTCTCCAAAAAGAAAACACATGGATTCAAACGTAAACCATTCGTGTAAACATTTTTCAATATGAATTACAGCATTTGTCATAGGAGGAATGTCAAGTGATGTTTTCTTTGATTCTTTGTTTTTTTGGGGTTTTAATTCCCGTGTTTTACTGTGCACTGGCTCTGTGGGGTTACTTACGTTGTGAATTACACTGCTGTCATGTGGAATGTCTCTGAAATTATTTGGGATTTCATAACTTCTGTATCTGGCTTTATCAGAACTTTCTGTTTTCTTAACTTCCCCAGCTTCCAAAACATTTTTTGTACCAACTGTGTTGTCTTGTTTTGTTTCGTGTGTTCTATCTGTATCAACATTATCTGAAGTTGCATTTTGGAATTGCAATGTACCTGCATTGTTTGTTTCCACACAGTCATTCTTAACTGCATTAAATTCATCCTTTACTTCTGATTTGTTCTCATTCCTCTCTTCCTTATATGAATCATCATCTTTTGCTGATTTTCCTTTCTTGTCCTTTTTTTCAGTATCTGATACCAGCTCTGAAAGAGCATCTATTGTAAACTCTGATACTGACATGAATTTGTTAGATGTTTCATGTTTATGTAACTGTTTGAACTCCTCCTTCAGCGAGCTGCTTTGACCAATGTCTACCTCTTCCCCAATACCACCACTGGGAAAATAAAGAAAAAGCAGTGAATATTAGTGCTAAACGCTGTTGATGTATTATTTTTGGTTATTATTAATGACTAAACCATGTTCTCATCACACTGCTACTCTGGACAGGGAAGCATTATTTTTAGATGTGTTCACATCCCTGTATAGGACCTGTTTTATATCACTCCATCTGTTTGTACACATGAAAAACTTCACTGAACAGACTCATAAAATTAGTAAAATCTGTCACTCCCTTCCAATATTGGTGAATAAATAATAATAATGGAGATCTACATGCATTTCTGTGTGCACCTTAAGCTTAACTTACGTTCCAGAGTAAAAAAGTTTGGGATGAACATTATAGAGAAAAATAAAACACAATTTATGCCTAATACACATTATCGGTAACTTTCCCGGTTTTCATCAATGATTCAAGGGACGGCACATCAAAACATACCAACAAATGTGCATTATGTATAGAATGACAGGCTGGGATTTGATTCCCAGCAGGGACAAGGATTTTTCTGTAACAACTGCACTGGTTGTGGCTGCTAAGATTAAGAATATTTTAAGCAATATCTCCACTTCCCCATACACCTGCATGATGTGGTGCTGAAGCATGTGCATACCTTCATAAACACATAATTTATTTTGGGTAAAGGCAAAATGGTAAAGTTGTTTCAGTGCAGACCATTAAGTCATCAAGGGAGAAAAAAGGTATAACTTCCCATCATTCATAACCATGGCACATGATGGAGGTGAATGGTCAATTACAAGTTTCAGCTGCATTATCCCTGAGGAAAGAGCTCCCGGTATCCATTGAATAGGAGGCTGAATAGACCCCACAGCTGGTCTGGTTGTTTGGGAGAAGGGTAAAATCTGTTGCTTCTGCCAGGAATCAAACCCCCAACTCTCCAACCCACAGCCTAGTCTCTATACCAAATACTGTATCCTGGCTCCTAAGGCAACAGTTCATCCAATAATAAATTATACCATCAAGGTTGTATGAGAAATTGTTATGAACATTTCAGATACTGTACTGCTTGTTAGCGATAAGATCATCCTTTGAAGTGATGGTTCTACCTTGTTAATTCAGCTGGAAGAAGATGAAATTTAGGTATCTGTTCCTTGTCTCGTAACCACAGAGGACTTGAGAGTAACTGAGCTTTCACATATGATGATGCTTTGTAGCAGTGATTACTACAGAAGTTCTGTAAAGAGGAAAGATAGTAGCAGTACTTCCCCATTCATGATGTGTTTCTGTTAATTACCAACAACAACGATAATCACGAAACTGTAATTTTTGCTATTGTGATCACCATCTGTGCCCTATTTTAAATAACAAAAAAAAAAAAAAATGCTTTTAAAAGAAATAAACCTTATACCTTACAAGGAAGCAACCATGCAGCAGGTGACATTCTAACTCTATTTATTCTCTGTCTTAGTGACTAACATCAAATGATAAGGTTCTCACAGCAACACATGGTACAGCATGTGTATGGTCATGTTTACAAGTAAAGGGTTTGTACAGAGTTTGGACCAACTTAACAAATGTGCAATGCAAAACCATTTTTTCCCCATTATTTTGAACGATCTTGAAGGTCTTAACTGTTTCTTTAAGCTTTGCAGCAAATGTACAGGATGTAAAACCACATACACTTACAAGCAAACATCCAACAAAGTGCAGCTAACTCAATATTAATCATTACCTTTCTTTCTGTAATATCATATACTTTGTTCATTTTGGTAGATACATGATACTGCTGACTAGGAATATTTTTCAGCTTCTTTTGACACAGTGGATACCCACAATTGAGGGATATTGCTCTTTCTTCTATAACATCTTGGAAATGACTCTCACTGATGTACTTCAGCTGTACAAAACAGACACATGTAGTCAAAAGACAGTTATGTTAAGCATATGGACATCCATCACTTATTTGGACAAGTAACAACATTCGTGTGATAATAAAGTTAGAGCCTTGATAACTATATTCAGGTACACTGCAGCAGAAAAATATTGACTATTATTAATAAACCAAAGTAGTTATACATTTCACCGTACAATATTCTGCTTCATACAAGTAAAAGTAACTTTTATTACTCCATGAAGCGGAATCCAGTAATTCTGATGTGCAGAGTACCAATATATTTTCACACTATTCTTCATAATAACTACAAGATGAGAAATTTTTGTGTGAGGTTACGAGGGATAAGTGATTCATATCAATTTGAGGTTTTACAATGGTGAAGATATAAACTGTAATCTTCTGGGCTAGCAGGAAACAGGAAATTTCCATATGATGTTGGAAGTCATAATTACATAACATATGAGCTTTTCAAGTGGCAAAGCGTCATACTGCGGTCTTCCAGCTTATGCTAGCATGATTATATGTATGATTACACACAATCTGTTATAGCAGTATGTGCACTTTCACTCTGATGTAAGAAATGACTGCTATATTACTATCTGATTAAGTATATTTTGTGATTCAATATGGAGATAAATTTTACATGTCATGAGGATTGTTTGTTTAATAATAAAACCACAGTTTCAAGTTTTATGAGATGCACGCTGGAAGGGGGTACTCCCAACAGTGCCACACATTACAGGCTGTTGTACTCACACAATCCAGAAACTCATCTTTACTGATGGTATTTTCCAGCAGGCATTCCACAACATGTATTGCTTTTGCATTGCATTCCCTCTTCTTCTTGAGTGTCGCTTCTAGAGCTTCTTTGCTGCAATATAAATTTACAACTTTAAGAACAAAGGCACAACGTATGCAAATGGCTATACACACTTCAGCCAGTCGCTTCTTAAATGCATCACGTTCCACCTCAAAAAAGAACTGTGCAGTCATTTCAATCGCATCTTCATGTGTACTGGCTTAGGATATTAGTTCCAATTTAAATTCTGTGATTTGTGGTGAAATACACGTAAAGGTCGTACTACCATTATGGGAAACTCTCACGCTCGGGCAAATTACCTCATTTCACTGACGCGTCTTGGCAATTTCGAAGTCCCCCTACTCCTTCGGGGCTTCTGGACTTCCATTTTCCTGTTTCCTACTGAGACTTGTGATATGTTCTCTCACACGTTTAGGTTAGACTAACGCAAATATCATAAACACGAACAAGTAACGCAACATACATCACACAATTAATCATTTCGTGCTGCCCAGTTTTCATTGGATTTAGTTACGGTGAAAGGTTCAAAAGTAATGAGACTGTAATGTATACAAATCAACGCATAATTCTCTAACACAATCTACACAAACTCTTCTACCGTCTAAATATGCCACCATCGTTATCGCAATCGAATGCCGAGCTAAACGAGACAGACTAGCCAACTGTACAGAGAGACAATCACATCTATAATCGCGGCTATTCTGCCGTTGCGTTTGTAATAACTTACATTTCCAATTTTCCTGCTGGGCTCGTGTGTGGTCTTAGTGCCGAATTTCCCACGTAACATTTCTATACCTAAGCTCTTAGCCCACCCCGACGTTTATGTGCAGTATGATAGAAAATAAATAAAAGAAATGAATATGTAATTAAACCAAGTTGTAGCGGTATGATGGAAACATACGTGTACGTTACAACAAATCATGAATGGCCATAGAAGATCATAATCCATCATCATTGTCTTGTCCTATGTTCACAAAGTGTGATCTTCCAATTATTTCTGCATACTTTCCCCAAAACGTAAATATTTAAATACACAACACTACGTTTCACTTGTACTGCCACCATAACGCAGGAACATCGAGATATTTCAGAAAAGTACTCAGAAAAACACTTCCACAAACGAGGGAGGAAATTAACACGAGGCTGGCTGTACGAGCATGGCAGGAATTTTCATGCTTTTCACTCTTCATCAAATATCAGTGCAATTATGAAATCGGGAGGTTATTGACGGTTTATGTAGCAACACACAAAGTGTATAAGAAGTCCCTACAAAGTTCTCCAAAACCCATGGCAAAATACGGCAGGCGATACCAGGGCGTAGCCGGAGAAGAATTTGGGGGGGGGGGGGGTTTAGTGACCCAGGCGTGGGAGGATCAAAAAGCATTGAGAAAGCAGTCGTTTCGAGATAACCGCGCCTCCAGTTTAAATAAAGGGAGATTGAGGTCGCACGAATAGGCAGCACCATCTGTGAAGCAAGTTGTAACAGTTTGAGACGTGAATACTGGACAGTAGTTTCATCTTTAAGGGTTGAAATGTCCAAGAGCATTGCACATTTCTACCTTTGAAGCTGAGAACACTTTGTTGCATCGAAGCACTGGTATCAATGACTTACCGATGCCGCGCAATGCCCAGAAGAGCGGATACCTAATTTAAACAGCAGCGAAAACCTACCATCTCACACTTTTGGGGTTTCAAGTATTAGGCATACTACGGATCACTTACCCACATGCCTAATACAGCAAACGTTCGTTTCTGCAACGCAGCTGCGGAGGGCGTATATACATTTAAATGCGAATGGAACCACCCGGAACATCTGTGCCTCTGATCTATGAACAGTGCTAATCCTACTCCGTGCTAAAGAGTTGTGGAGCGGCAAATCATGGCCGTTTGTGTGGTTGGTTTGGTGCCAAAGTTGGTGGTGTTCAAATAAGGAAGGAGTGAAGGTTTACGGTGTCTAGTGCGGTTAATTTATGACGCCCTTGATTTTTAAGGTTTTAAGTTTTGTGGAATGAAGGTTTGCTGAAGTGGGTAAACATGAGTACTATAAAAATGCCAGGAACTGGCTTGGAAGACGTAGGTGTTCCTGGGCAGAGCTTTCTTCGAGATGCCCTTACAAGTTGTACAGATCCCCTAAAAGCGATTGAAGAGTTTCAGGTAATTATTATGTACATGTTGCTTGTATTATTACGTGTGTGCCGCTTATAACGAATACTTAATATGCCATATATGGGTCTAAACGTAAGTCATTCAGTCCTAACCTAACTTGCATGTTTAACTCCTTGGAACAGAGGGTCATAATAAATTATTTAATTTTTGGTATAATTCATATTTTGTTACAGTTGGAGAATGGTGTTTTGTTACCATCCCTTCGACCAATGTTACCACTGCTAGATCTCCATGGTGTGCGAAGGCTGGATTTTCACACGTCAGTTCTAGAGGTTTGTGCAGGAGTGTTAAAGATCAACACAGTCCTTAGTTTAATATTATGCTTTGTAAAGGTTGTAATGCAGCTGTTTGGATAGCCCAATTATAGTGTAAATGTTTTCTATTTCCATGTTACTGCATACACTTCTTTTTTTCTTTTAATCTTCTCCCATTCTTTAATGGTTTGTCAAAACTGAAAGAAGGGTTTAAACTACTGTTTAGATTCTCCTTTGAATTGTATTAAGAAACTTTCTTCTTGACAAGCATCTGTATGTATGTATAAAAGCCTGCTGATTACCATTTTATTCGGTTGTGCTATGGGTCAGGCAGTTAATTGTTAGCTTTTCACCATGGAGACCTGGGTTCAATCCCAGGCCAGTCCTTGTGGCATGTATAATGGACAAATTGGCACTGTGACAGGTTTTTCTCTAAGTGTTTATTGTCATCAGCTATTATCATTCCACCAGTGCTGCATATTCATACTTCTATCACTGATGCTGTATAGTCTTAGCAGGCGTTAGCATTGTGAATTAACCCTTTAAACGCCCAGTTAAATCCCATCTGCCATGTGCTGGCATTATTAGGAGCTCACCATATTCTCCACGTTAGCAGGATAAGGGTTAATACCTTTAAAAAAATTCCTGTTCAGGCATTATGTAGCAAATGGAGACTTTAGTGGTTATAAATGATACCACAAGGTGAGAACAATGAAAAACTGAGTTACTTCTGCTTCTGTATTACAATCTGGACCTTTGCAAATGGACATTACAAAGTGTGCATATTCAGTAATGTGATAATTTTATGTGTCTCTCAAGGGTTGTAATGTATGATGGTGGACAAGTGGAAGGGTAATCTTTCAAAACTGTAGGTAGAGATAGGAACTGGTACATTTTCCTGTTGAAATTTCAATGGGCTCTATACTGATTTGTAATATTTTGTGAGTGATGCATGATATGTGTTGGTAATTTAAATAGTCCATGTGTATAATCTCGTTACTGTTGCAGGAATTAAGGGACAGACTTGTACAGCACATAAATGAGATTGGACAAAAGGAGGGGAAGGAACGGGATCGGAAACTTAAAGACCTTCTTGCAAAAAGTTTTCCTGTTGTTAGAGTGAAAGCATTGCGTCCTGTAGTCATGTGTATTCTTCGCAACACACCACACATAGAAGAAAAGTACCTGAAAGTACTGGTAAGTTAATGTTATCTGTTGGAATTACAGTACGACTTTGTAATCCTGACATTTCAAGGTAGTTAAAAATAATTCAAATTGTAGAAAATTTACGGATGTAATAACTATGGATATATGTATTTGACAGTGCTTCTCTTACTTTGCAGTAGAGTAGAGTGTTTTTGTCTTATATGACAGGCCAGCTTATTTTTATTAGAGAGTTTAGATCCTGCCAGTGAAATGTTTTCTGAAACAGTGTCTGGTTACTTTATAGTGTGTTAAGTTTTGGACCTGCAGGGTTCCATATACAAATTCTGGTTTACTTTGCATATACTGATTGGTCTTTTATTACATCATATTACCTGTCTGCCTAGGCTTGTTTGATTGATTGATTGATTGATTGATTGATTAGCATTTGGGTTCGAGACCTTACAGTCCTGATGCATGTAGGCCTTAATTAATGGGCCCTTTGTGCCCCATAATCCAATGTCAGTTCAGGGCATCACTGTTCCTTTGCTAAAGTTCCAAATGGCCCTCAGACTTAAACACTTGATATCCTGTAGATCCAAGAAAAAGGAACCCAGATATTCATGTCTGAGTGAAGCCAAAGCCTGACACTCACAGAAAATATGGCCCAAGGTTTTATCCTCTACTCCTCACCTACATAAGGGACTATTAGTTGGCCCCATCAAGTAAAAAAGTCTTCTCAGGGTATTATGTCCAGTAAGAAGGCCAATCATGACCCTGGATTGTGTCCTATGAAAGGACAAAAGACTGGTCTCTGCACTCAGACTAGGGCCCAAAATTAGTTCTTGAGCCTGTCTCTGAGTACTACCAAGACCTTGCCACCTTGCCCATTGCTGGTTATCCAACCAACATCTTACCTTTCTTCTTATACTCTCCCTAGAGACCCCCAAGGATGGCTCAGGTCCAGCAAACTTCTGAACAGAACCATCTCTTGCATTCATGTCAATGATCTCGTTTCCTCGTACCCCAGCATGTCCAGGGACCCAATACAGCCCCACAATATGCTGGGTGGAGATAACATTCTATGACTTTTGGCATTGCTGTACCAATGGAGGCATTGTTCTGGCAGCCTGAAGGGCTTTCTGAGCCCCTTGGCTGTCAGAGCAAATACTCACATACTTCTCTGGTCCTCCATACAATTGAATTTCATAAGCACAAGCCAAGATAGCATATATTTCAGCCTGAAAAACTGTAGCATATCTTCCTAGAGAAATACTGAGGCTTCTTCCAACAGATTGTCCATAGACTCCAGCCCTGGTCCCCTCCATCCTGGACCATCTCTAAACCAGATGAGCTCTCTGGTCCATTCTTCTCTAATCAACATGGTAACCCTATATTTGGGTTTGAAATTAAATGCTGGCCTCATAACATCGACCCCCATATTAAACATGGGATCTGACTGCTGAAGCCACATCAATACACTACTATGTCCTTGATTGGGATGAAGGTAAGACCAACTTCCCAGACTCCAGAGATGATGCGCAGCTAGCCTAGCTTTGGTGAACTAATAACTCCAGTGGGGGGAGACAAGTAAGTGCATCCATAGCACTAATAGGGGTAGTGCACATCACTCCTGTTATCCCTAAGCATTTAAGTCTTTGAATTCTGCTCAGTCTTTTCTTGGCACTAGCTGTCTGACAGCTAGGCCACCAAACTAAGGATAAAAAATTAATAGATGGTCTAATGATAGAGACGTAGAGCCAATGGACCACTGTGGGTCTCAGGTCCCACTTCACACCATAGGCCCTCCTACATGCCCAAAACAAATTGTGAACTTTCCTTACTTTAACATCTGCACGCTCCCTCCATGTCAGCTGAGAATCCAGAACTGCCCCGAGATACTTGACCAACATAGAGCGACACAAAGTAACACCAAATAAGTGTGGTTGAAAGAAACCAGAAGTTTTCTTCTCCTTATGAATGCAACAAGCCCAGTTTTGTCAGGATTAATCGACAACCTGACGTCGTTGCACCATGTCTCTACAGTATGAAGGGCCCATTATATGATCCCTGATACCGTATTTGGGAATTTCCCCACTGACCAGGCTTGAGTATATACTCCACCCCCCATTGAGCCTTACTATCAAGTCGTCAACAACAAGGCATCATAGGAACGGTGACAAAACACCTTCCTGTGGGCATTCCCTAGATACCTCAACGTTCCTGGAGGATCCACCAAGAGTTGCCGCAGCCAGACGGCCCTCCAGGGTAGCTCTAATCCACTGTACAATGGTATAGTCAACCCCATGTTTAATAAGAGCACCAAACATGGAGTCATAGGAGGTGTTATTAAACACCTCTTCTGTGTGTGTGTGTGTGTGTGTGTGCGTGCACACACATGCATACACACACACACACACACAATTTGGGCTTACTGGACAATTGGCATTATCACACCACTGACTCCCCATATTAGTCCATTCATAAGTGGGTTTACAGTGGATCTGGGATAGCATAGTGAATGTAGTGAGTGGGCTACAGATGGATGCATCATGGTTTGATTCCTTGTAGCAGCAAGAGATTTTTCTTTTCCTCATTTCATTCAGACCAGTTGTGGGACTTACCTGCTTCCTGTTCATTGGGTACTGCCATTCTTGCCTAGCAGTAAAGCAGCTGGGTCATGAAGTTTACCAGTCACTTCCATATAGTGCTAAGGTTAAGAAAGAGTGGAGCTATGCCTTTGCTCCCCATGTATGCCGCAATGGTGTGGACAGGAACAACCTTACCTTTTATTGAGATACATTATATTGTTTATTGTATTGACAGGTTCGGGACCGAGAGCTCTATGGTGACACAGACACGGAAGTGAAGAGGCAGATCTGGAAAGATAACCAGTCACTGTTTGGTGATGAAGTTTCTCCTCTTCTCAGCCAGTACATCAAGGAGAAAGAAAACATTCTTTTTGATCATCTGAATCTTACCAACCTGTTCTTCACACCTTCTCCTAAAGTACGTACCTCTGTAGTGTATTGTCTGTGGTAGTATAAAAGAACGGTTCTTATATCACTAAAATTCTAACCATTCAGTTGAAATGCATTTTTAAATACATATACTGTAACTGGGATTGCCATTTTCTCAGGGTTTCCCCACTGTTCCTATCTCAGTCAGAAAAATGCCTCTGTTAGAATTCAGTTTGCAACATTGGCCATTTCAGATTCTTTTGCTGTAGTGTTCATGAGGTGTTTATACTGAAAACACTGAAAAGATGTACTCCTCATTGCAGTACACATAGGCTTTTAATGCATCATTAGTAATTTTGCAGTATGGCTGTTAGATTTTCTGATGGTCATAACTGGGAAGTTTTCTGCAGGTGGTAGAAGAAGCAAAACAAAATTTTGTAACCTATAGACAAATAATTACACTCAAATCACTGAAATCAAAATTTTCCACATTACCACATTAAAATTACATATGAATGATTCACTGACTGAATGATTTTCAAATTTTTGTTGACAGTCTTCTCCAAATCGGTTACTGTTCCATCCTGGTTTACATGGGTTCATCTGTATCTCAAAACCCTTACTGTACCTACTTCATATGGTTACAGTACGTGCCTCAGTCTGCTCCTGATATTTTTTTAAGTATTTTTGAAGTGGTGGTGATGGTGGTGGGTGGGAGGGAGTGGTGAGTGCCTAACATTATATGCCAGAGCTATGACAGGGTGTTAGGGGCAATTTCTTACTCTTCCAACCCCTGCTCCATAGCAGTGCTGGTGGACTGCTATTTTATTTTTCTTGTTGGGAGTGTTCTATATGAAAAATATATTTTAAGAAGAGTTCTGAACTTACAGGTTTGTATTCAACTTCATTTTTTAAGCCCTTTTTTTAATGGATTGAGTTTATTGTAGTCAGAAGAATGGTATGATATCTGTTTTATGTTGTACCTGAGATCACTGATGTTTAGGAATTTTTTTAACAAGATTTTCTGCAAATTTTATAATGATGTTCAAAATTCAGAATTTGAAGTCATTGCAGTATATTTCAGATTGGTTTTCAGCTGTAAAATTTAGTAGGGAGGCTGATGCAAGCTGTTGATGGTCATTGAGTTTGTCTTCCAATCCATGTTCAGGTGCGCCGGCAAGGGGAAGTGGTACAGAAGCTGGCGCATATGATAGGAACCAGTGTGAAACTGTATGACATGGTTCTTCAGTTTCTAAGAACTCTGTTTCTTCGTACTCGTAACATTCACTACTGCACGCTCAGGGCAGAACTTCTGATGGCTCTCCATGATTTGGAGGTTCAGGTAATTGAAACATATTTTGTTTTCTGTCTGACATCATGTTTGAAAGTTTTATTTGCTGTAAGACTTTATTGAACTTTTTTAGTAATGTACTGGCCCCAAAGAAAGTGATCATACTGTATTTTTAACCCTTTAAAGCGTAGGGATTCGTAAAGGTAGGCCTACCTGTAACACTAAAAGCTCCATATTGTTTCCACATTATGTATGTATGTGTTACATATAGATCTTACAATTAACAGCCATTTAATATACTGTGTTTGCTGATTGGTCTTGTTAACTAAAGCACATGGTGTTCTCTGTGAGGTATGAAGTGAATATAATATAGATTTGTTTTAGACTTCAGGAAGTTAAAGTACTTATTCAGATCATATTGTGCTGGGGACAAATCATATAGCACAAAATTCCTGCTGAGATGCTCATGGTTTCATATTTTCATCAGATTACGAAACATGACCGTACGTAATTACTTTTTTGCTGAAGTTAGGTCAGGCTCAAATGAGAGGGTTTTAACTGTGTTTTCAGCCTGAGGACAGAAACTGATCCTATACCCAAAATGTAGTGTAGTTAAGTAACAGAGGAAGATGGACGGAGCACATAAGGTACACTCAATCGAACAAATATCCATCGGCATGTATTTCGTACGTCCCGCTCAGGCAGTGACGTGCAGTACAGTTGCCGTCATAATTTGAGTCCTGTTTCTTTCCCCATATTTGCGAATTCGTGCCGTTTCTCTGTCTTCCATTCATTACAATCAATCACACCACGTATATATTAAATAAAAACAACAATACATTTGCTTAATTTGAAAATAAAACATTAATTAAATTACATTAACTTTCCCAGGCACAAGGCTAGCTAGTTGGCTTTTCTACTAAGGATGGATGAGTCGACCGGACCCTTCCTTCGTATTGTCAGCAGGCGTAGACCAGGCAGTTCAACGCGTGCTAGCAGTAGCCTTCGGAAACAACTATGTTGGTTCGAGTCCCACTATCGGCATATTTCTTTATGTAGCCCAGCCAGTTGAACGTGTGTTAGCAACAGCCTTTGGAAACAAACTATGTTGGT
>Ga0131853_10000903_pt1 | contig 53530 bp, 43 predicted proteins | sample TergutLab28metaG_FD_92764 | JGI IMG/M metagenome (GOLD analysis project Ga0131853, IMG submission 92764) | Labiotermes labralis P1 segment gut microbial communities from Petit-Saut dam, French Guiana - Lab288 P1 (version 2) (version 2) | ecosystem: Host-associated > Arthropoda: Insects >...
CCAAGCGGAAGAGGGCATCTAAAAGGCCGGAACCGGTCCCGGGGGCCCGGTGAGCGGGGCGACCGGAACGCACGGGACCCGCACCGGGTGAGCCGGGTCGAGGGCGTTGAGCATGTCGCCCATCGCTACCGGGTCGCTGGCGATCTCGAGGTGGTCGCTGCGGTCGACCGGGCACTGGTTCTGGACGGTGATGTTGGTGACGTTCGGCTGCGCGGGGAGGAAGGCGTTCGTGTACGGGGTGACCACCTCGTCGCCGGTGCTCTCGATCACCGTGTACCGCACGCCGCTGACGGTCGGGGTGGCGTTGAGGTGAGTCAGGAAGGGCGAGCCCTGCTCCTGCTCCCGGCAGGCCATGCAGGCCGAGTAGCCGCTGTCGATGAAGGACCGGGCTCCCATCAGGTCGGCCAGTATCACCACTCCGTCCAGCGTGGTGCCGTAGTTGGACGGGGCCAGGCCGACGAGCGTGTGTACCTTGGCGGCGCCGCCGAGGAAGTTGATGTAGTACCGCGGCATCATGCCGCCCTGGGAGTGCCCGACCAGGTCGACCTTGGCCGCGCCCGTCTTCGCCAGGACCTCGTCGACGAAGGAGGCCAGGGTCTGGGCGCTGGCCGCGATCTCGCCGGTTCCCTGGTCGTCGCTGGTGGGGGTGGCGCCGCCGTAGTTGAACGCGAAGACGCAGTACCCGTGGTTCGCCAGCACGGGAGAGGCGGTCTGCCAGTTGTCGTCCATGTTGCCGAACGTCCCGTGAACCAGGACGACGGGATAGGGGTGCCCGGCGCCGGGCTTGCAGTCCCAGTTGTTCGCGCCCGGCGGGGGAGTGGTGGGCGCGCTGCTGGTCAGAGCCGTCTGGGCCGTGAAGTCGTAACTGACCGGGAGTTTCCCGGACGCGTCCGCGCGGGCCGCCGGGGCGACGGCGAGGGAAGTGACAGACGTGAGTGCGAGCGCGGCGACGATGCCGAGCAGGCGAACAGGACGCGACATCGTCCTATTTAAATCCAGCACCGTCCGCCCGTCCAGCCCCAGAGCCGCTGAATCCGGGCGGATCTACCCCGGCATGCCCGGATCTGGAAGGCTACGGGTATGGCGACGATTCACAGGGAGCTTCAGTGCCGGCCTACATAATCGTAGGCTACGGAGTCTTCCTTGCCGCACTGGCAGTCTTTGTCGGATTCTGGTGGAGGAAGGGAAACATCTGGCGGCAGGATTTCGGGAACTGGCGCAAGCTCCCGCTGTCGGTGCGGTACCTCCGCGGCCGGCAGTTGATGCCCGGAGCCGGGTTTCTGCTGTTCGCCGACGGCTTCCTCTTCATCGCCGACGGCAGTCTCGCGAAAGGCGGCGGCGGGATCGCCGGCGACATTCTCCTGGCGCTCTTCGCGATGTTTTTTCTCCTGTTCTTCGTTTGCGTCGGACTGTGCTTCACGGCCATGCTTTTCAAATGGCCCTGCTCCCTGGTCCCGCCCTGGGCCCGGGACGGCAAGAGGTCACAACGGAATGGAAAGCGAAGATGATAGCGGTTCAGGTCCGCGGGGAGCTTGGTGATGTAATTATCCGGGGCTGGTGTCAGATCAGCTGGAGTTCTCTCCAAGGCATCGATGAGGAGGAATTTCCTCATCTGGGCGGACTACTGCCTTACGCGGGCACGATGTTCAACGCTCGTCAAGTTCTTAAGGTGCGCCGGGAAATCAGGGATAACGGAATTGGTGAACTCCTGGGGAGTGAGGTGGTAGGAGAGCTGGAAAGGCTATGCCGAGCTGTTGCGGATGGCCCGCACCGTTACCTGTGGTTTCTAGGGGATTTACGGTCTGAGGGGTAGGTGGCTTGTTGGTACTGGCTAGGTATGATCTTGGCTTGCGTATTATTTTCGACGCATGTTTCATGCTAGTGCTTTTTACTGCCGGATATCTTGGAATGGCGTTCTCGTGTCTTCTCGTGTTTCAGGGTTTCCTGGAGGTAATTTCCTTTGTCTTTTTCGTGGGAATTTGGATTGCACTATCGAGTCATAGCCTAGTTCGCGCGATTCGTTTCGTTGAGCTCACTGAAAATGAACTGCGCTGGGCGAATGTAATCCGTCGTAATTCGCGACCGCTTGACCAGGTTGTATCAATTTGCTGCGCGGAGGTATTTGTTGTCAGGGTCGGGAGGCATGACAGGGTTACTGTAAAATTTACAGATGAAAAGACGATAGTTTTCAAACCGGCCGTGTCCGGTTTGGAGGAATTCATGGACAAAGTGCGGATTGTCGCGCCTAATGTTGAGGTCTCTTTGTCCTCCTAGCGGCCGACCCTGAGTTGGGCGCTCGCTTCTTATATGCCTTTCCCGTGGCCCGGACCACTACGCGACCCACGCCAGCACCGGCCGCAGGATCCGCGGCCATATCCGCCAACTCCAGGCCCTCGGCCTCGACGTGACCGTCACCCCCGGGCGGAGAGGAAGAGGCCGCCTGAGCATCCAGCCTGAATGCCTGTGTCCCGGGGCCTCCCTGTGCCAGTGCGCTTACTGGCCCGTGAACTTGGGGCGGCGCTTTTCGGCGAAGGCTCGCTGGCCTTCCTGGTAGTCCTGGGAGCGGAAGCAGGCTTCGACCATCTGATTGACGGCGGTCAGGTCGCGTTCGCCGGCCGGCTGCTGGGCGGCGCGGATGCCGGCCTTGGCGGCGGCGATGGTGAGCGGGGCGTTGGCCGCGATGGTTTCCGCCAGCTGAAACACGACCGAGCGGAGGTCGTCGGCGGGGACGACGCGGTTGACCAGGCCCATGCCCGCGGCCTCGTCGGCACTGAAGCGGCGGGCGGAGAACAGGATCTCCGACGCGCAGGCCGGACCGACCAGGGCCATGAGGGCGCTGACGCCCGACGGCCCGTAGCCCAGGCCGAGGCGGGCCGCCGGGATGCCGAACTGGCTGTCGGACGACGCGATCCGGATGTCGGCGGCCATCGCGGTGATCAGGCCCCCGCCGATGCAGAAGCCCCGGATCATGGCGATGACCGGTTTCGCGATGGCGGCCCAGGCATCGCGGATGGCGTTCTGCTCCGCGTCGTAGGAGGCCCGGGCCTCCGGGGAGGTGCGCTGGTCGCCGAACTCGGAGATGTCGGCGCCGGAGACGAACGCCTTGCCCCCGGCCCCGGTCACCACGATGACCCGGACGTCGTCGTCGGCGTTGAGCGCCTTCAGCGTGCCCGGCAGCGCGGCCCGGATGTCGGACGACAGGGCGTTGCGCTTGGCCGGGTTGTTGAACGTCAGGGTGGCGACGGAGCCGGTTACCTCGACGAGCAGCTTGTCGGTGCCCGTGTCATGCGACGTCATTCGGAGCCTTTCAGGAGCCGGTCGATCTCATCGGGAGAGTAGCCGAGGCCGTCCAGGACCTCGGCGCTGTGGTCACCCAGGCCCGGGCTGGGGGCGCGGACGGTCTCCGGCTCCCCGGAGGACCCGGGGGCGCCGGTCATCGAGACCGCGTTGCGCAGGATGGACAGCGGGCCGAGTTCCGGGTGGTCCACCGTCCGGGTCATGCCCAGGTGCCGGACCTGCGGGTCGGCGAAGACCTCGTCCATCTGGTAGACCGGCCCGCACGGGACGCCGGCGTCGTTGAGGACGGTCACCCAGGTAGCGGTGGGCTCAGCGGAGAGCCGTTCGGCAATAAGGGTGTTGAGTTCTTCCCGGTTCGCGGAGCGTTTGTCGATCGTGTCGAAGCGCGGGTCGGCGGGAAGGTCCGGGAGCCCGATCGCCTCGCAGAACGCGGTGAGGACCCGGCCGCCCGCCGCGCCCACGTTCACGTGCCCGTCGGCGGTGGCGTAGCAGCCCATCGGCACGTTGGTCGGATGATGGTTGCCCGCCTGCCGGGGGACCTCGCCGTCGATGGTCCAGCGGGAGGTCTGGAAGTCCATCATGCCGATCATCGACTCCAGCAGCGAGGTCCGCACCCAGCGGCCGGTCCCGGTCCGTTCCCGGTCGTGCAGCGCGACCAGCACGCCGATGGCCAGGTTCATGCCCGCGGCGAGGTCGGAGACGGGGATCCCGGCCCGGGTCGGCTCGGTGCCGGGCAGGCCGGTCACGCTCATCAGGCCGCTCATGCCCTGGGTGATCTGGTCGACGCCGCCGCGGTCCCCGTAGGGGCCGTCCTGGCCGAAGCCCGATATCGACCCGTAGACCAGCCGGGGGTTCCGGCGGTGGACGGTGTCGAAGTCGAACCCGAGGCGCCGCTTGACCGGCGGGCGCATGTTCTCGATCAGGACGTCGGCCGTGTCGGCCAGGCGCATCAGGGCCTCGCGGCCCGCGGCCGTTTTCAGGTTCAGCGTCACCGACCGCTTGTTGCGGTGCAGGTGCTGGAAGTCGCTGCCGTGCCGGTCCCCGCCCATGGATTCCCGCCCGCCGGGCGGCTCGACGCGGATGACGTCGGCACCCCAGTCGGCCAGCTGCCGCACGCAGGTAGGCCCGGCCCGGGCGACCGTCAGGTCGATGACACGGATATCGCCGAGCGGAAGATCCACGTTTTTCACGTTCCCCGAGATCATCCGCGAAAGCAATAGGAGCGTGCTGCCAGCCGGAACGGGGTAGGGGTCGCCTTGTATTCACTTTCCGTTCATTCAGCCGAGTTTTTCCTGATATTTTCTACATGTGAGTAGAACTTCGATGGGCCTCGCTCAAGACACCACGTCAGATCCAGCTCGCGAACTCGGCGGAGAGGTCGCGCTGCCGCGGCTGTTCACCGGCATCGGGCTGTGCGCCGGAGTCCTGCTGCTCGGGTTCGTGGCCAAGCTCGGCCCGGTGGCGCGGCTGGACCTGCGGGTCGACCGGCACGTCGCCGCCCACGACCGGACCCCGGAACTGACCGCGCTGGCCAAGGTATTCACCGACATCGGCGACGTCGGGACCGCCGGAGTCGCCGCGGTGATCGTCGTGCCCGTGCTCCTGTGGCTGCTGCGCCGCCGGGCGGACGCGGTGAAGGCGCTGTGCATGTTCGGGGGAGCGTTCGCCCTGGCCGAGGTCGTCAAGCTGCTGATCGACGAGCACCGGCCCCCGCTCGCGCTGCGGGCGATGGCGGCCGACCCCACCCCGTCGTTCCCGAGTGGCCACGCGACCACGTCCGCCGTCATCGTCGTCGTGCTCGTGGCCGTCGTCGCGGCCGGGCCGCGCCTGCGGCTCACCTTCCTGACCGTCGGCGGCCTCTACGCCCTCGCCGTCGCCGCGAGCCGGGTCTACCTCGCCGATCACTATCCGCTGGACGTGATCGGCGGCATCCTTTCCGCGCTGGCCGCCGGGTTCATCGTTACCGGGCTGGCGCGGCTTCCGCGCGTCCGGTCCTGGCTGGCGAGACTGGGTCCCCGCACCAGCTGACCAGGGCCTGGCGCAGGCCTTCCTGGCGATCTCCGGCCCAGGCGACGTGACCGTCGGGCCGGACCAGGAGCGCGGGCAGCCCCGGCCGGGCCGCCCGCGCCGGCTGGACCCGGCCTTCCCAGCCCGCGGGCACCGGAAGGTCGCTGACCAGCACGAACCGTCCTCCTCTGAGGGCTTCGAACAACCGGGGCACCGGCCCCCGGAGGGCGATGTCCGGCGCGCGCCGGCCGGTGAACCGGTGCGCGCCGGGCGGGCCCGGATACGAAACCCAGACTCCCGATAGAGCCGAACGGATCTGCCGTTGCACGGCCGGTGTTCTCAGCGCCACTGCCGCCATGTTCTCGCGTAGAGCGCGCAGCGGGGCACCCCGGACCATGGCGGCCCGCAGCAGCAGCCCGGTGCCCCGGATGACGGCGGCCCCCACCGGGTGCCGCTCGTCGTGGTAACTGTCCAGCAGGTCCGGCCCGCCGGTGAGTGCCTGGGCCAGCTTCCAGCTCAGGTTGGCCGAGTCCATGAGCCCGGTGTTCATGCCCTGGCCGCCCGCGGGCGAGTGCTCGTGCGCCGCGTCCCCCGTCAGGAACACCCGCCCGGCCCGGTACCGGGGGACCTGCCGCTCGTCGCTGTGGAAGCGCGAAGTCCAGCGCGGATCGTGCATGCCGAAGTCGGTGCCGATGGTGGCGCGGGTGATCCGGCGGAGCTCGTCCATCTCCACCGGATCGGTCTCCGGCGCCCGCTGGTCGGCGTCCCAGGCGATCACCCGGTGGTAGCCGTCTCCGAAAGGTGCGATGAAGGCGAACAGGTGATCGTGCGGATTCGCCGCGAGGGTCCCCGGGTCCGCGTCGAGCCGCACGTCGGCGAGCATCACCGATTCGATCACGGTCCGGCCGGGGAACGGGAGCCCGGCGAGGCGCCGGATCGTGCTGCGGTGCCCGTCCGCGCCCACGACGTAGGCCGCCCGGCGCTTCGTGCCGTCGTCGAGGTCAACCTCGGCGCCGGCGCCGTCCTGGCGCAGGCCGGTGACCTCGGTGCCGCGCACGATCTCGGCTCCGGCGTTCCGGGCACGCTCCTCCAGCAGTGACTCCACCTCGTACTGAGGCGTGACGAGGACGAAGGGAAACCGGCTCGGCAGCCCGCGGACGGTCACGGTGATCCGGCCGAAGAGCCGCAGTCCTTCCACCTGCCGGCCGCGCTGGATCAGGGGACCGGCCAGGCCCCTCATGTCGAGCATTTCCAGGGTCCGGGCATGGACCGCGAAGGCACGGGTCAGGTCCGAGCCCCGCGGATGGCGCTCGATGAGGGTCGTCTGGATGCCGGCTTCGGCCAGGTCGCCCGCCAGGAGCAGGCCGGTCGGGCCCGCCCCCACGACGATGACGTTGCGGAGTTCCTCCATGACCCCGACGCTATAGGCCGGGCGCTACGACTTGCCAGACCCCGCGACCGAGTAGACGACCTGCGTGTTCCGGGTCTTGAGGAAGTCCTCCAGGGACTCCCCGCGCATCGCCGCGTACACGTGCAGGTTGGACTCGCCGGTGACCGCGGCCAGCTTCTCCAGCATGAAGAAGATGACCCCGTAGTGGATCAGGCCTGGCCAGTCCCGGTTCCGGACCAGGGCCGCTTCTTCGGCCGTCAGCTTCGCCTCGGCGAACGACGCCTCGGGGTCCTTCAGGAAACGGGCCCGGTGCTCCGGTTCGGTCATCGCGTGCAGGTACTTGTTGAGCCGGTAGGCCTTCACGCTGGAGGCGATGGTGAACGGGTAGGTGCCCGTCATCTCCTCGATGCCCTTGAGCTGCAGGGCCATCCGCTCCCGGTGCCGGCTGGCGACGGTCTCGCCGATCCCGTCGGCCGTCTCGTTCTCCAGCACCAGCGTCGCGATGCCGGTCATCGAGGGCAGGTAGTAGGAGCTGTGGACCCGCTCGACCCGGTCCGACAGGGCGCCCCGCATGACCAGCCACATGATGACCTCGGCGCCCTCGAACCCGCCGAGCGCGGCGTACTCCGCGTGGGTCATCTGGGTGAGCGCGGTCGGGTCGTCGGTGATGGCGTCGAGGAACTCGCGGTCCCACTCGGGGTTGTTGAACCCCGCGCCCTCGCCGTGGACCTGATGGGACAGGCCGCCGGTCGACACGACGGCGACGTCGATGTCCTCGGGGTAGCTCTCGATCGCGCGGCGCAGCGCCTTGCCGAGCTTGTAGCAGCGGGCGGCCGTCGGGATCGGGAACTGGAGGACGCCGATCTGCAGCGGGACGATCCTGGTCGGCCACTGGCCGTCCTCACGGTCCAGCAGCACGGACATGGGGGAGAAGAAACCGTGGTCCAGCGGCTTGTCCTGGAAGTAGGACATGTCGAACTCGTCGGTCACCAGGCTGGTGGCGATGTGGGCGGCCAGCTTCGGGTCGCCCTTGATGGCGGGCAGGTTCCGCGCGCCGCCGCCCTCGTCGGCGACCGCGTACTCGTCGCCGATGCCCAGCGTGAACGCCGAGTAATGGTCGAAGAAGAACGAGGTGACGTGATCGTTGAAGATGTAGACGATCGCGTCGGGCTTCTTCTCGGTGAACCACTGCTGGACGGGCTCGAAGGCCTTGAAGATCGGCCCCCAGTCGTCGGTGTCCTGCTTGTTCTGGTCGTAGGCGAAGCCGATGGTCGGCGTATGTGATGCGGCGACGCCGCCGATGATCCGGGCCATGTCTCTCCTCCTGGCGCGCCCCCGCGCCGGCCTCCTGGCGCCCCCGCGCCGGGCCTGTTACCAGCGATTTTATCGATATCCGTTAGTGAAGTAAATTGACTAGTTGATCACTAATCATTAACCTGAGGTTATGGATGCGCAGGGTTCCGGGCCGGCTACTGACGCAAGTGCGCACAGTGGCGAGCTGAATGCGGAACGTGTGGCATCCGATCCGCATCGTGCCGTGACAGTTGCACACGGTGCCTCTCGTTCCGCCCCGCGCAGCACGGCCGCGGTGCTGGAACGCATCCGCCTCAGGCACCTCAGATGTTTCGTGGCGATCGCGCAGCAGCGGAGTCTCGCCGGAGCCGCGAAGAAGCTTCACCTGAGCCAGCCCGCGGTCTCCAAGACCCTGGCCGAGCTGGAGACCCTCGCGGGCTGCCGCCTGGTCGAACGCGACCGCTCGGGTGCCCGGCTGACCCCGGACGGGGAGCGGTTCCTGCGGTACGCGACCGAGGTGACCCACGCCCTCGAGGCGGCTTCCGCCGCGCTCGTCGGCGCCGGCACGCCGGAGGTCCCGGTGGCCCGGGCCGGCGCGCTGCCCACCGTGGCCGGCGGCCCGCTGGCCGAGGCGGTCGCCGCGCTCCGCGCCCGTCGCCCGTACGCCCGGATCGAGGTGACGACCGACTCCAACCCGGACCTGCTCGCCGCCGTGAAGTCCGGAGAGGTCGACTTCGCCGTCGGCCGGATGGCCGAGCCCGCGACCATGCAGGGAGTGTCGTTCGAGCTGCTGTACGCCGAGTCGCTGGCGGTCGTCGTCCGGCCCGGCCACCCGCTGGCGTCGGTGGACGGAGGCGTGCCGCCGCTGGCGCTGCTGGCCTACCCCCTGGTCATCCCCGGCACCGGCACCGCCCCCCGGCACGACGCCGAGGGCATCTTCGCCGCGCACGGGGTCTCGCTCCCGGCGGGCCGCACCGAGACCCAGTCGGTCCCGCTCGGCCGCTCCCTGGCGCGGGTGTCGGACTCGATCTGGATCACCTCGCAGCGGGCCGTGCAGCTGGACATCGACTCTGGCGTCCTGCACCGCCTCGACGTCCCGGTCCCCGGCGCCGAGCCCGTCGGCCTCCTGACCCGCAGCGGCGACGCCCCCGGCGAACTAGCCCAGGCCCTCATGGACGCCCTCCGCGCGGGAGCGCAGTAAATTGATGCGGTGAAGGTCATCGGCTGGATTATCGCGGGCTGCTGGATCGTGTTCTGGGCGTACTGGCTGCTGTCCGCGTTCCGGGCCAAGAGCGGCCGTGTCCAGTGGCGGCAGTGGACGGGAAGCCGGGTCGGAATCCTCGTCGTCCTGGTGATCCTGTCGCGCCTGAATCTCCTGCACCACCACGGCGCCGTGGCCGCCTCGGGCGGGCTGGTGCTGCCGGTCATCGGCCTTGTGGTGTTCCTGGCGGGCCTGGGACTCGCGGTATGGGCCCGGATATTCATCGGCCGCAACTGGGGAATGCCGATGACCGAGAAGACCGACCCCGAACTCGTCACGACCGGCCCGTACTCCCGGATCCGCCACCCGATCTACACCGGCATCATCGTCGGCATGGCCGGCACCGCACTGGCCCTCAGCGTCTGGTATCTGATCGTCGCGGCCGTCCTCGGCGGCTACTTCGTCTACAGCGCGCTCAACGAGGAAAAGTACATGGCCAGCCAGTTCCCGGATTCCTACCCCGGCTACAAGCGGTCCACCAGGATGCTCATCCCGTACGTGCTCTGACACGTCCTCTGAACCGGCGTTGACGCCGCCGCCCGGTCCGGGAGATGCTGCGCGGGTGGCGACACCAGTGACCGCTGATTTCCGGTTGTGCTCGGGCGAGACGTGGCGCGAGCCGTGGCCCATGTACGCCGCGCTCCGGGACACCGACCCCGTGCATCACGTCGCCGACGGCGACTACTGGGTCCTGTCCCGGTACCGCGACGTGGACGCCGCGGCGCTCGACAGCGGCCGGTACTCCTCGGAGAACGGGCTGACCGTCCGCTACGACGAACTCGCCGCGGCCGGGCTGGACGAGATCGCGCCTCTGGTCATGCTGGACCCGCCCCGGCACACCGAGTTCCGCAAGCTGTTCAGCCGCGGCTACACCCCGCGCCGGGTCGAGTCGATCGAGCCGGCCGTGCGCCGGTTCGTCCGCTCCCGGCTGGACGCGATCGCGGACCTCGGCGAGTGCGACATCGTCGCCGAACTGTGCCGCCCCGTCCCCGGCTTCGTCGTCGCGGGGTACCTCGGCGTACCCGAGGACGACCGGGAGAAGTTCGACGGCTGGGCCCAGGGCACCACCCAGGCCGGGGCCGACGGCAGCCCGGCCGACGCCCCGGGCGCGGCCGAACTGTTCGGCTACTTCGCCGAGCTCATCGAGCGCCGCCGCGCCGAGCCCGCCGACGACACGATCTCGGACCTGGTTCAGATCATGGACGGCGACCCGAACGCCACGCTGCGGATCCTCGGCTTCGCGTTCACCATGGTCGCCGGCGGCAACGACACCGCGACCGGCCTGCTCAGCGGTGCCGCCGAGCTGCTCACCACCTGCCCGGGCCAGCGCCGGCTGCTCCTGGACCAGCCGGAACTCCTGCCCTCCGCGATCGAGGAGATGCTCCGGCTGACCTCGCCCGTTCAGTGCCTGGCCCGCACCGTCACCCGCGACACCGCGCTGCACGACCGCGTGATCCCGGCCGGCCGGAAGGTCCTGCTGCTGTACGGGTCGGCCAACCGGGACCCGCGGGTGTTCGGCGACGACGCCTGGGAGTTCGACATCCGGCGCGGGCAGCGGATCCACGCGCGGCACCTGGCCTTCGCCGCGGGCGCGCACCACTGCCTGGGCGCGGCCGCCGCCCGGCTTCAGGCCCGCGTCGTCCTCTCCGAACTGCTCGCCCGCTTCCCGCGCTTCGCCGCCGACCCGGCGGCGGGCACCTTCTGCCCCGGGAACTACACCCGCCGCTACGCCACGTTGCCGTTCACGCCGGGCGGGCGCTGAAAGTCGACCGGTAGGCGGTCGGGGAAACGCCCAGGGTCTCCCTCAGCCGGAGCCGGAGGGCGGCGCCGGTGCCGAAACCGGACTGCTCGGCGACGTCGTCGACCGGGATGTCGGTGCTCTCGAGCAGCCAGCGGGCCCGGTCCAGGCGCTGCGCGTTCAGCCACTGGAGGGGCGACATCCCCGTCTCGGCCCGGAACCGGCGGGTAAAGGTCCGCTTGCTCATGCTGGCCCGCCGGGCGAGATGCTCCAGGTCGGCGGGCTGGTCGAGATGGTCCGCCATCCAGGACCGGACAGCCGCGGTCGAGGACTCGCCGTCGCCGGTGACCGGCTGCCGGATGAACTGGGCCTGGCCCCCGTCACGATGCGGCGGCACCATGTTCTGGCGGGCGACCCCGGCCGCGACCGCCGCGCCGTGATCGCGCCGGATCAGGTGCAGGCACAGGTCAATCCCCGAGGCGCCTCCGGCCGAGGTGAGCACGTCCCCGTCGTCGGTATACAGCACGCTGGGATCCAGCTTGACCTTGGGAAACATCCGCCGGAACTCGTCCGCGTACTTCCAGTGCGTGGTGGCGGGGCGGCCGTCGAGCAGCCCGGCCGCGGCCAGCACGAACGCGCCGGTGCAGATGGACGCGATCCGGGTCCCGGGGCGGATCGCGTCCATCGCGGCCCCGAGGGGGCCGGTGAGCGGGACGTCCAGCAGGTGGTCGTCCGGGTTGTGCGTCGCGGGCACGATGACCGTGTCCGCGCTGGCGAGGACCTCCGGGCCGCGGGCGACCACGATGGAGAAGTCGCCGCTGGTCCGGATCATCCCGGGCTCGGCCGCGCAGGTGATGATCTCGTACCGGTCGGAGACGGCGCGGAACAGCTCGTGGACCAGGCCGAATTCCATCGGCAGGACGCCGGGCCGGGCCAGGACGGCCACCCGGTGAAGCGCGCGTTCGATCATGGCCCGATTCTTTCACATGTTGGCTCCGGGCCAGCGGCGGGCGACGGGGAGGCGCGGGCATCCTGAACCCATGAACGTCTTGTGGATCTTCGCCCATCCGGATGCCCGGTCGCTGAACGGCTCGCTCTACCGCGAGGGAATCGACGCCGTGACCGGGGCCGGGCACCAGGTCGAGGTCTCCGACCTCTACGCCATGAAGTGGAACCCTGTGGTCGACGCCGGTGACTACGGGCGCGACGACGGCGAGCGTCTCCTGGTCGCGCCGGCGTCCAAGAAGGCCCTGGAGGAGGGCACGCTGAGCCCGGATATCCAGGCCGAGCACGAGAAGCTGGCCCGGGCCGACCTGGTCGTCATGCAGTTCCCGCTGTGGTGGTTCGGGCCGCCCGCGATCCTCAAGGGCTGGATCGACCGGGTCTTCGTCCGCGGCTACGCCTACGGCCTCCCCGACCCCGACCGCCCCGGCCGGGCCCTCCGCTACGGCGACGGGGGACTGGCGGGCAAGCGGGCGCTGGCGGTCGTGACGATCGGCGGCACCGCCGAGTCCTACGGGCCGCGCGGCCTGGCCGGGTCCCTGGAGGAACTGCTGTTCCCGCTGCTGCACGGGACCTTCTTCTACACGGGCATGGCGCCGCTGCCCCCGGTCGCCGTCCACGGCACGAACCACATGTCCGGCGAGGATTACCAGGCCGCCTCCGCCGAACTCCGGCGGAGGCTCGCCGAGGCGGAGACGGCCGAGCCGATCCCCTACCGGACGCAGAACGGCGGCGACTACGACGACGACGTCCTCCGGCCCGGCGCGGCGCCCGGACGCGAAGGCCTGGGCGCCCACCGGGCTCGGCGGACCTAGGCCACCGCTTCGCTGCCCTCGGGCTCGCCGTCTCCCGGGGGAGCGGGGAGGAACTCCTCCAGGCTGGAGGCGACGAAGTCCAGTCCGGCGTCGGCGCCGGGCAGGATGCCGGGCATGGTGTAGAAACCGTGCATCTGGCCCTCGGCCCGCAGGCGCCGGACCGGGACCCCGGCCCTCAGCAGGCGGTCGGCGTACACCTCGCCCTCGTCCCGGAGCGGGTCGTGCTCGGCGGTGAGCACGACCGCGGGCGGCAGGCCGGCCAGGTCAGGGGCCCGGAGCGGCGACGCCCCGGGCTGCAGGCGCTGCTCCGGCGCCGGCACGTAGTGGTCCCAGAACCAGATCATTCCCTCCCGGGTCAGCAGGGCCTGGTTCTCCGGGTCGGTGTAGGAGAGAGTGTCGAGGTCGCAGTCGGTCACCGGGTAGACGAGAACCTGCGCGGCCAGGGCCGGGCCGCCGGCCGCCCGGGCCCGCTGGGCCATGACGGCGGCCAGGTTGCCGCCGGCGCTGTCGCCGGCGACGAGGAGGGGGATCGAGGAGTCGTCCGGCGGAGGGGTGTCGGAAGGGACGACCTCGATCAGTTCGGGCAGGCGCTCGGCCGCCCAGTTCAGCGCCGCCCAGGAGTCGTCAACGGCGACCGGGTACCGGTACTCGGGGGCCAGCCGGTAGTCGACCATGACCACCGTGTACCCGGTGCGCTGGGCCAGGTTCCGGCCGACCGGGTCCGCTTCGTCCAGGCCGCCCAGGACCCAGCCGCCGCCGTGGTACCAGACGATCACGCCGCGGGAGCGGTCGCCGGGGACCTTGGGGGTGAGGATCCGGACAGGGATGTCTCCTCCCTCGACCGGAACCGTCGTGTCGCGGACCACCGCCACGAGCGGTCCTGGAGGTGCCTGCTCTCGTCTGGCCGCGCCTATCTCGCGGGCCTGCTCCGGCGTCTGCTCATGCAGGGGCGGGTCGCCCAGGGCCGCCATCTGCTCCAGTAGATCCGCCGTCGCCTTGTCGAGGCTCACCGGGTCTCTCCTTCCGACTGCCGCGACCTCGCGGCATTTACCTCGGTAAGTACCCACTCAGCGCGCATGAGACAGGCGAAGCGCAGTTTTTCGTGGAATATCGGAGATTAGATCTCGATGCGGGACCCCATGATGACCGTGCGCTCCCGCGGCAGCTGGAAGTACTCGGCCGCGTCGGCGGTCAGGCGCGAGGTGGTGATGAACAGCCGCTTCCGCCAGCGGTTCCAGTCGTGCCTGACGCCCGGCTTGAGGTGGAGGTCGATGGTGGACAGGAAGTAGGAGATCTCCTCGGAGTTCACGACCCGCTGGTGCTGCTCTGCCAGCAGGGGCAGCAGCTCCGGGACGTTCGGCGTGTCCTTGTACCCGAACCGGGCGGTGACGTGATAGATCCGGTCCTCGATGTAGCCGAGGTCGTCGACCTCGAGCCGCTCCGCCACGGGGACGTGCGGCACCGGCAGCGTCTCCACCGAGATGATCAGCACGTTCTTGTGCAGAACGTGATTGTGCTCCACGTTCGCCCGCAGCGCCAGCGGCGCGGTCTCCTTGCCCCGGTTGAGGAAGATTCCCGTCCCCGCCACCCGCGGCAGATCCTGGGTGTGCAGGTACTCCACGAAGTCCTGCAGCGGGCCCTCGCTCGTCTTGCGGAGCCCGGTGACGACCGAGCGGCCCTTGCGCCAGGTGGCCATCACCGTGAACACGAGAATGCCGACGAGGAACGGGAGCCACGCCCCGTGCACCAGCTTGATCATGTTGGCGGCGAAGAAGAGCACGTCGACGATGAGCAGCGGCGTGGCGGCCAGCACGATCCAGCGCTTCCGCCAGTGCCAGCGCTGCCGCGCGATGTAGAAGAACAGCAGCGTCGTGATCGTGATGGTCCCGGTGACCGCCGAACCGTAGGCGTAGGCCAGCGCGTTGGATGACTGGAAGGTGAACACCAGGGCGAGCACGGCGACGAGCAGCGCCCAGTTGATCCACGGCACGTAGATCTGCCCGATGTGCTCCTCGGACGTGTGGTCGATCCGCAGCCGCGGCAGGTAACCGATCTGCGCGGCCTGCCGGGCCACCGAGAACGCCCCCGAGATCACCGACTGGGAGGCGATGACCGTGGCCACGGTGGCCAGGATGACCAGCGGAAGCTGGGCCCACGACGGCGCCAGGAGGAAGAAGGGGTTGGAGACCGCCTTCGGGTCGTGCAGGACGAGCGCGCCCTGGCCGAGGTAGTCGAGCGTGACGGCGGGCCACACCAGGAGCAGCCACACCCGGGTGATCGGCTTGCGGCCGAAGTGCCCCATGTCCGCGAAGAGCGCCTCGGCGCCGGTGACCGACAGGACCACCGCCGACAGGGTGAAGAAGCCGGTGGTGAAGTGGCCGAAGATGAACTCGCCCGCGTAGACCGGCGACAGCGCCTTGAGGATCGCGGGGTCCTTGACCAGTCCGTGGATGCCGCACAGCGCGATCGACACGAACCAGCAGAACATGATCGGCCCGAAGAGCTTGCCCACGGCCCCGGTCCCCAGCCGCTGCAGCAGGAACAGGACGAGCAGGACCAGCGCGGTGATGAGGACCACGAGGTGGGCGACGCTCGGCGCGGCGACCTCGACGCCCTCGACCGCCGACAGTACCGAGATCGCGGGCGTGATCATGCTGTCGCCGAAGAACAGCGCCGCCCCGAACACCCCGAGCAGGGCCAGGACCTGCGGCACGGCCTTGCGGTTCTCCCGGCCCAGCCGGCGGATCAGCGTGATCAGCGCCATGATCCCGCCCTCGCCGTCGTTGTCGGCCCGCATCACCAGAAGCACGTAGGTGACGGTGACGACGAGCAGCCCGGACCAGAAGATCGAGGAGACGGCACCGTACACGCTGACCGCGGAGACCGTGACCGGGTGCGGGTCCGACGGGTTGAACAGGGTGTCCAGCGTGTACAGCGGGCTGGTCCCGATATCCCCGAAGACCACGCCCAGTGCCCCCAGCGCCAGCGCTGTCTGCCCGCCCTTGCGGTTCATCCTGCTCCCCGTGTATCCGATCACTGCTGCTGCCGAGACATGATCGTACGCGCGCCCGATGCGATCGCTGGCGATCGGGCGCGCATCGGGGGTTCCGGGGGGCGTCCCCCCCGGCCAGCACCGCCCTTGTCGCAGAGCTGGGGCTGAGGTAAGTTACCCGCCAGTTAGGTGCATGGATATGCGTGCTTCGATACGGATAAAATGGGTGCGATGAACTGGGCTGCTTTGAACGAGGTGCTGAGTCCCTGGGCTAACCCGGTGACCTACGCCATCCCGTTTTTCCTGCTGTCGATCGGCGTCGAGCTGGCCGCGCTCAAGTGGCTCGACCACGACGACAACGTGTCCGGGTACATGCGCAAAGACGCCATGGCGTCGATCTGGATGGGCCTGGGCTCCCTGGTGTCGACGATCATCCTGAAGGCCGCTGCTTTCGTCGTCTACATCCTCTTGTACCTGTACGTCGCGCCCTGGCACCTGCAGATGAACACCTGGTGGGCTTGGGCGCTGGCCATCGTCGGCGTGGACTTCTTCTACTACTGGCAGCACCGGTTCGTGCACCGCGCCCGGGTGGGCTGGGCCGCGCACCAGGCTCATCACTCCTCGGAGTACATGAACTTCGCGACCGCGCTGCGGCAGAAGTGGAACCCCTGGTTCGACCTGTTCTTCTGGCTCCCCCTGCCCCTGCTCGGCGTCTCGCCCGGGGCCATCTACGCGGCCTTCGGTGTCAACCTGATCTTCCAGTTCTTCGTCCACACCGAGCTGGTCGGCAAGCTGTGGGCGCCGGTCGAGTTCGTGTTCAACACGCCGTCCCACCACCGGGTCCACCACGGCTCGGACCAGATCTACCTGGACAGGAATTACGCCGGCATCCTGATCGTCTGGGACCGCCTGTTCGGCACGTTCCAGGTCGAGCTGGAACGCCCCAAGTACGGCCTCACCTACAAGGTCGAGACCTACAACCTGATCAAGCTGCAGTACGGCCACTACGCCGACCTCTGGCGCGACGTCCGCCACGCCGCCTCCTGGGGCGACCGCGTCCGCTACCTGTTCATGCCCCCGGGCTGGGAGCCGGCCCGGGACGGATCCTCACCCGACCCGGAACCGGCTGCCGCCGCCTAGCGGCCTCGCGCCCGCACCCGGCCCCGGCCCCGGCCCCGGCCCCGGGCGAACTTCCCGAGCCGCTTCCGCTTAGGGCGCGAGATGACTCCAGAAACCGCCGCAAACAGCCCATATTGCGACCCGCTCGCGCCCTAAGCTGTCAACCTTGAGGCTTGCCACGGGGCTAGGCGGCCTCCGCGAGTCCGGCTTGCCGCGCGGCGAAGGCCGTCATCCCCAGGGGGCTGAGGCCTTCCACGTAGTGTCGGCCGGCCAGCCGGCCGCGGCGTCCTGCGGGTTCGGGCCGCCGTCGGAGGCGATGTAGGCGGTGCCGTTGTAGTTCCGGAAGTAGTGGTCGGAGAAGTTGTTCGACATCATCGAGTACCCGGAGCCGCTGTTGCCCGCGCGCGGGCAGAAGGTCGCGTCGTTGGCGAACAGGGTGCTGCCGTCGTTCGTGTTTACGTACAGTTCGTAGTTCGAGTGCCGCAGGTACGCCCCGGGGTCGTTGGCCGACTCAAACGACACGCACTGGCGGTTGGCCAGGCCGGGCACGACGTCCCAGGTCGCGTCGGCCTTCTGAGCCGCCGAACTGGACGATGTCACATTGCTGATCACGACCTTGTTGTCGCTGTCGTCGTGGGTGACGTAGTCCGTCGCGGAGCCGGGCGCGGTCGCCTGGATCGACACCTTCTTCCCCGGCGCGAACGGGGTGGAGTTCGACGAGGAGTAGCCGGCCGAGGTGATGCTGGACTGGACGGCGTTCTCGGTGGCGTCCGACGGGTAGCCGGAGGTCATGACTCCCTCGTAGAACGACCCGGCGGAACTGTGGCTGTTGTCGCCGCCGACGCCGAGGATGATGGCGCCTTCCTTGGACATCGGGTTGTAGCCCGACGGGCGGGCGCCGCTGTAGTAGGTGGACAGCTTGCCGGACTGGGCGTTCCCGCCGCGGATGGCCCACTGGCCCGGCTCGCCCTTGATGACCGCGGTCACGAAGCCGTGGCTGACCGACGGGTCGGACTCGTTGATGCCCGAGCCCTGCCCGGAGAAGAGCCCGTTCTCCATGTCGGCCATGATCCACGGCCCGCTGCCCGAACCGGTGCCCCAGCCGGTCGCGGTGCCGAAGTAGATGGCCTCCATGTGCCCGGCGCCGTTGTCGTCGTTGTTGGTCTCCGCGTTGCCGTAGTCGAAGCAGCAGCCGTCGTTGTCATGCGTCCCGCCGAGGACCGCGTACTCGCCCTCGGGCTGGTCTCCCGTGGCGATGCCGGAGGTGTCGTCGGCCCGGTAGCCCATGCCCGGGCTGATGAAGACGCCGTACACCTTGTGCCCGCCGGCCGTGGTCGGCAGGGCCGCCGCGTTCGCCCCGATGTCGGCCGGGTCCGCCCCGCCCGCCGGGCCGATCGTCAGGTTGTTCCCGTGCCCCGACTGGTCGTAGATCTCGGTGATCGTGCAGGCGGTCCCGGCACAGAACGAGTCCTGGGCGGCGGCGTTGGCGTAGCCCCCGGCGTTCAGGGTCCCGATAGTGGCCGTGGCGCCGTCGGAGGATCGTTTTACCTGGTAAAGAGGGCCGTTATAGGAGGCGTACAGCGCCCGGGTCGTGCTGTGCGCGGCCACGCAGGGAGTGCCGCCCGACGCGTAGATGTCGCAGGGCAGCGCCGCCTTCGCCGCGGCTCCGCTCGCCGCCTTCGCCTCGGCTCCGCCCGCCGGCGCCGCCGCGCCGAGCGCGAGGGCCCCGGCGGTGAGCACCATGGCCGCCGCCAGGCCGGCCAGTGATCTCCGTGCCTGTCGCAGGACTGCTTGCAAAGTCATCGTTGACTCCGTCCCGGTATCCGTCCCGTTCGATGATTCGCGTGACCGGTAACACCCGCTCCCTCCTCGGAGTGTGAGCGCTCACATGCCGGACGTCAATCATCCCTGGTGTTGCGGGCCGGGCCGGGCCGGAACGGCCCGGCCGGGAGGCCTGGCTACAGCGCGCCGGTGAGGCCGACGCCGCCGTCCAGGGTGATGGTCTGGCCGGTGATCCAGCTGGAGGCGTCCGAGAGCAGGAAGGCGACCGCGCCCGCGATGTCCTCGGGCACGCCGAGACGCCCCAGCGGGTAGGCGGAAGCCACCTGCTCCTCGTTCTCCGAGTACAGGGCCTCGGCGAACTTGGTCTTCACGATCGCCGGGGCGACCGAGTTCAGCCGGATCTTCTGCGGGGCAAGCTCGAGCGCGAGCTCGTTGGTGAGCCGGATGAGGGCCGCCTTGCTGACCCCGTACATGCCGATTCCCGGGCTGGGGTGCAGGCCGGCGACGGAAGCGACATTCACGATCGAGCCGCCGTGCTCACCCATCCAGGCGTCCCGCGCCTGCCGCGTCCACGACAGCGGAGCGAGGACGTTGACCGACATGATCTTGGCGGCCGCGGCCGGGTCGGTGTCCAGGATGGAACCGAAGACCGGGTTGATGCCGGTGTTGTTGACCAGCATGTCCAGCCGGCCGAAGGCCTTGACGGTCTTCTCGATGGCTTCGGCCTGGTGGTCGGTGTCGTCGGCCTTGCCCGGCACGGCGATGGCCGCGTCCGGCCCGCCCAGCTGGGCGACGGCCTCGGCCAGCGGCTCGGGCTTGCGGGCGGTGACGCACACCTTCGCGCCCTGCCGGACAAGCTCGGCGGCGATGCCCAGCCCGATTCCCCGGCTGGCACCCGTGACGATCGCGACCCGGTCCTTCATCGACTCCATCTGACCTCATCTTCCCTCAGCGGCACAGTCAGGCAGCCAACGTACCGAACGGGCGGATCGCGCCGGAAGCCGCCTACGGGAGTTTCGCCACCGTGAGCATGACCGCCGAGTCCTCGAGGGCCTCCAGGTCGTGACGGGCGTCGGGCACCTGGATCAGGTCGCCGGTCCGCCCCTCCCAGGAGTTGCCGCCGGAGGACAGCCGCACCCGCCCGGTGAGCACGTAGATGCTGGCCTCGCCCGGGCTCTCGTGCTCGCCGACGGCGGTGCCGCCCTTCAGGGCCATGACGGTCTGGCGCAGGACCTTCTCGTGCCCGCCGATGATCGTCTCGGCGGCGCGCCCGCTGCTGGTCCGAGCCTGTTCTACCAGCTCACGCGTGGTGGCGTCGATCGAGAACTTCTGCATGGCCATCACCTACCCGGCCGTCGGCGAGTCACGCGGAGTAGCTTCAGGTTCATGACGATCTCCCGCGACTTCCTCGCCCTCCACCGCCCCGGCCAGCCCCTGCTGCTCCCGAACCCGTGGGACGCCGGTTCCGCGAAGCTCTTCGCCTCCCTGGGGTTCGAGGCGCTCGCCACCACCAGTTCCGGGTTCGCCGCGACGCTTGGCCGCCCGGACGGCTCGGTCACCCGCGATGAGGCCCTCGCGCACGCGAAAACGATCGTGGAGGCGACGGCGCTGCCGGTCTCCGCCGATCTGGAGAACGGTTTCGCCGACGATCCGGACGGCGTCGCCCGGACCGCCGCCCTGGCCGTGGAGACCGGCCTGGCCGGCTTCTCGATCGAGGACTACACCGGCGACACGGACGGACCCGTGTACGACCAGGGGCTGGCCGCCGAGCGGGTCGCCGCGGCCGCGGAGGCCGCGCACGCCGGGCCCGCGCGGCTCGTGCTGACCGCGCGGGCCGAGAACTACCTGCACGGCCGCCCGGACCTGGACGACACCATCGCCCGCCTGAAGGCGTACGCGGAAGCCGGGGCCGACGTGCTCTACGCGCCCGGCCTGACCCGCGCCGACGACATCCGCCGCGTGGTGGCGGAGACGGGCCGCCCGGTGAACGTGCTGGCGCTCAAGGGCGCCCCCTCGGTGGCAGAACTGGCCGGGGCCGGCGTGAGCCGGGTGTCGGTGGGCGGCGCCTTCGCGTACGCCGCCATGGCCGCCGTGGCCGACGCGGCGGCCGAACTCCGCGACCACGGCACCTACGGCTACCTCAAGTCCAGCGCCGCCGGCCGCCAGCTCGCCGACCGCGCCTTCTGACGGCCGGGCCTTCTGACGACCGCGCCTTCTGACGGCCGGGCCGGTTACGAGCGACGGATCGTCTCGGACGGGAGCTCGGCGTAGGCCGCCCGGTAGGCCTGGGAGAAACGACCGGTGTGGAAGAAGCCCCAGCGGGCGGCGATCTCGGTCACGGATCCGGCCTGCGGGTCGGCGGCGAGCAGGTCGCGCCTGGCTCGTTCCATCCGGGTCCGGCGCATCTGCTCCAGGGGAGTGATGCCCAGCTCGCGGCGGAAGGCATCCTGCAGCGTGCGCGCCGACACCCCGGCCGCTCCCGCGAGCTCGGCGACCCGCCAGGGCCGGTCCGGCTCGGACTCGATCAGGTCCAGGACCAGGCGGACGGCCGGGGAGCCGGGGACGGACGGCGCCTCCACCTCGACGGCGCTGTTCGGCTGGAGGTCCAGCAGGCCGCTGATCAGGGTCTGCTCGAAGTGGCTGGCCGTGATCGGCGAGCGGAACAGGTCTCCGCCGGCCTCAAGCTCGTCCAGCCCCAGGCGCGCCAGGCGGAGCCACGACCGCGCGGCCGGGGACCGCAGGTCCAGGTCGGGCCGGAAGACCACGGGAGCCAGTTCCTCGCCCCGGGCCAAGGCGATTTCCTCCACCGCCTGGCGGCGCATGTAGACCACGAACTTCTCGCATCCGTCCGACCAGAGCATGTCCACGGGCTCGGTCGGCGAGTCAACGCAGGCACGGTGCCGGTCAGTCTTGACCGTGCCGCCTCCGGTTCGCATCAGGGACGTGCCCGAGAGGGGAATCTGGACGAGAAAGAAATCATCGAAGGTGCCGGGGATGATGCGGACCTCGTCGCCGTACCGCATGTAGCTGAGCGACACGTTCTCGCCGATCGGGGCACCGTTGTGCACCAGGTTGAGGTGCGCGCCGCGGTGGGTGAGGTAGAGCTCGTGCGGGCAGAACTGCTCGGCCACCTTGACCCGGGCCTCGTCAAGGTCGGTCGTCGCGGTGAGCTGATAGCGGCTCAGGAACTCCTGCGCCATGCAATGCTCCTCCGGAAATCCGTGCGTTGTTCTCTTCGCTATTCCGAAGTATGCCCTCAGACCGCTCGTGATTCACGGGAATCCCGGGGGCGCCGCAAGAATCTTGTCGCGTTCCGCGGACTCTGGCTGCGTTCTCTGGATTGTCGGCGCGGGGCCGCCCCCGTACCGTTCCCGGTACCACCACCCCCGCATAGGCCCTGAATAAGGAAACCCACCGTGCATACCCCTCATGCATCCTGGCACCAGGCCCGCGCGAATGGAAGCTCGAACGTCGTGTCATCGAAACGTCGGGTCCCGCCCCACGACCCGGAGCCGAAGCCGGGTTCGCTCCTGACCGGAAACGGGCAGGGAGCCAGCTTGTTCAACATGCAGCACTACCCGGTGCGAGGGCTTTGCCGCCTGTGCGGAGAGTCGATCAAGGCGCCAAGTTTCTTCCGGCCGTTCGAGCACGTCGGCGAGCGGCACGCCTAAGGCCGCTCATCCTTCATAGGGTTGGAGGATGAGCGACGATCTCAAAGCCCGCGTCCATGACCTTCTGCCCGGCCTGCTCGGCGACCTCGAAGACCTCGTCCGGATCCAGTCCGTCAGCGCCGACCCGGAGCGGCTGGGCGAGGTGGAGAAATCGGCGCGGAAGACCGCGGACCTGCTGGCCGCCGAGGGCGTCGCCGTCGAGATCGTCCGGGCCCGGGACGGGGCCCCGCCCGCCGTGATCGGCGAGAAGAAGGGCCCCGAGGGCGCCCCGGTCGTGCTGCTGTACGCCCATCACGACGTGCAGCCGGAGAACGACCCGGGCGACTGGGACACCCCGCCGTTCGAGCCCACCGTGCGAGGAGAGCGGCTCCACGGCCGCGGCGCCGCCGACGACAAGGCCGGCATCGCGACGCACGTCGGCGCCCTGCGCGCACTCGGCGACGACCTCCCGGTCACCGTCCGGTTCTTCATCGAGGGCGAGGAAGAGGTCGCGTCCGCGACCCTGCCCGACCTGCTGGGACTCTACAAGGACCGGCTCGCGGCCGATGTCATCGTCATCGCCGACGCCGCGAACTGGGCCGTCGGCGTCCCGTCGCTCACCACGAGCCTGCGCGGCATGGTCCGGATGGACGCCGAGGTCCGCACGCTCACCCACGCCGTCCACTCCGGGATGTGGGGCGGCATCGTCCCCGACGCCCTCATGGCGCTGACCAGGCTGCTGGCCACGCTCTGGAACGACGACGGCAGCGTGGCCGTCGAGGGCCTGGCCGCCAGCGGCGCGGCCAGCGTCGAGTACCCGACCGGCCGGCTCCGGGCCGAGTCCGGTGCCGCGCCGGGGACGGCGCTGATCGGCGACGGGACCGTCGTCGAGCGGCTGTGGGCCAAGCCCGCGATCACCGTGACCGGCATCGACGCGCCGAAGGTCGACGGGGCGTCCAACACGCTCACCCCGGCCGCGCGGGCCAAAATCACGATGCGCCTCGCGCCCGGGGACTCCAGCGCGAACGCGATCGAGCGGCTCCGGGCGCACCTGGACCGGCACGTGCCGTGGGGCGCGGAACTGGCGACGAAGGTCTGCGACACCGGCGAGCCGACCGTGCTGCCCGCCGAGGGCCCGGCCTACGACGCCGCCCGCGTGGCGCTGCGCGAGGCCTGGGACGGCACCGCCCCGGTCGACATGGGCTGCGGCGGCTCCATCCCGTTCATCGCCGAGTTCGCCGACGCGTTCCCCGCCGCCAGCATCCTGGTGACCGGCGTCGAGGATCCCGACACCCGGGCCCACGGCCCGAACGAGGGCCTCCACCTGGCCGACTTCGAACGCTGCGTCGTCGCCGAGTCCCTTCTTCTTCAGCGACTGGGAGCCGGGGCCTAGTACGCTTTTTGTCGATTACCTACAACATGCGGTCCGGGGATACGTCAGGCTCCGCATTGGCCTGGACGCCCGTCAGGCGCCACGATAGACGCAGGTGAAGGCGGCGCCCGGGTTCCGGGCATCGCCTTTCGCGCTTTAGTACCTAGGAGGCCCAGCCGGTGTTCAGTCGTGTCGCCATCGTCAACCGCGGGGAGGCCGCGATGCGGCTGATCCACGCTGTCCGGGATCTGTCCGCGCAGACGGGGGACCGGATCGAGACGGTCGCCCTGTACACCGACGCGGACCGCGGCGCTACCTTCGTCCGCGAGGCGGATGACGCGTACTTCCTGGGCGCGGCATCGGCCCGCCCGTATCTTGACCACCCGGTGCTGGAGAAGGCGCTGGCCGAATGCGGGGCCGACGCGGCCTGGGTCGGCTGGGGGTTCGTGGCCGAGGACCCGGGGTTCGCGGCGCTGTGCGAGAAGACCGGCGTGACGTTCATCGGGCCGTCGGCGGACGCGATGCGGCAGCTGGGCGACAAGATCGGCGCCAAGCTGATCGCCGAGGAGGTCGGCGTCCCGGTCGCGCCGTGGAGCCGGGGACCGGTCGCCACCCTGGAGGACGCCCTGGCCCAGGCCGAGCGGATCGGCTACCCGCTGATGCTCAAGGCCACGGCCGGAGGGGGCGGGCGCGGCATCCGGAAGGTCATGTCGGCCGGCGACCTGACCGAGGCGTTCGACCGGACCAGCGAAGAGGCGCTGCGCGCGTTCGGCAGCGGCACCGTGTTCCTGGAGAGCCTGGTCACCGGGGCCCGCCACGTCGAGGTCCAGGTGATCGCCGACGGGCAGGACACCGCGTGGGCCCTCGGCGTCCGCGACTGCTCGGTGCAGCGGCGTAACCAGAAGATCATCGAGGAGTCCTCCTCGCCGCTGCTGTCGCAGGAGCAGGTCGAAGACCTCAAGACTTCAGCCGAACGGCTGGCTCTTGCTGTGGGATACCGCGGTGCGGCTACGGTCGAATTCCTCTACCACCCCGGCGAGAAGCGGTTCGCCTTCCTGGAAGTCAACACGCGGCTTCAGGTCGAGCACCCGATCACCGAGCTGACCACCGGCACCGACCTGGTCCGGCTCCAGCTGCACGTGGCCTCGGGCGGGAAGCTCGAGGGCGGCAAGCCCGCCGAGTCCGGCCACGCGATCGAGGCGCGGCTGAACGCCGAGGACCCCGACCGGGACTTCGCGCCCGCGCCGGGCCGGATCGCGGCGCTGAACCTGCCCGCCGGCCCCGGCATCCGGGTCGACACCGGGGTCAGCGAGGGCGACACCATCCCGGCCGACTTCGACTCGATGATCGCGAAGATCATCGCCTACGGCCGCGACCGCGACCAGGCCCTGGGGCGGCTGCGCCGGGCGATGGCGGAGACCACCGTCGTCATCGAGGGCGGCGCCACCAACAAGAGCTTCGTCCTGGACCTGCTGGCCCAGCCCGAGGTCATCGACGCGTCCGCCGACACCGGCTGGATCGACCGGGTCCGGGGCGAGGGGAGGCTCACCGCCCGCGAGCACTCCGCCGTCGCGCTGGTGGCGGCGGCGATCGAGGCCTACGCCGGCGAGGAGGAGGTCAGCACGCAGCGGCTGCTGGCGACCGCGCATGGCGGCCGCCCGCAGGCCGAGCACGAGGCGGGCCGCCCGCTGGACTTCAAGCTGCGGGGCGACTCCTACCGGGTGCGGGTCACCCGGCTGGGCCCGGACCGGTACCGGGCCGCGATCACCGCCGGCGACGGAGTGCCGCGGACCGCGGACGCGGTGCTGGAGCGCTTCGACGCGCACAGCGGCCGGATCACCGTCAACGGGCGGCGGTTCCGCCTGACCAGCGCCACGCACGGGCCGGTCCACCTGGTCGAGGTGGACGGCGTCGCGCACCGGATCAGCCGGGACGAGGGCGGCGTCGTCCGCTCGCCCGCCCCGGCCCTGGTCGTCGCGACCCCCCTGAGCGCCGGGGACGAGGTCGCGGCGGACGCGCCGGTCCTGGTGCTGGAGAGCATGAAGATGGAGACGGTGCTGCGGGCGCCGTTCCGGGCCCGCCTGCGGGAGTGCATGGTGTCGGTGGGCAGCCAGGTCGGGGCGGGCGCCCCGCTGCTGAGGCTGGAGCCCCTGGCCGACGAGGTCGCCGACGAAGCTGATAACAGCAAGAGCCCGGAGGGAGGAGCGGCGGTCGCGGACGAGGCCGAGCTCGACCTTCCGGAGCCGCCGGCCCTGACCGCGGACGAGCGGGCCCGGCGGTACCTGGCGGACCTGCGCGGGCTGCTGCTCGGCTTCGACGGCCGCGCCGACGAGAAGCTGGCCGACGGCTACCTGGCCGCCCGGGCCGAACTGGGCGGGCAGCCCCTGGACGGGGAACCGGAACTGCTGGCGGTCTTCGCCGACCTGTCGGAACTGAGCCGGAACCGGCCGGGCAGCGACCTGAAGGACGAGCCGGGCGCGGCCGCGCACAGCCCTCGCGAGTACTTCCACAGCTACCTGCAGAGCCTCGACACCGAGCGGGCGGGCCTGCCGGATACCTTCCAGGCCAAGCTGGAGAAGGTGCTCGGCCGTTACGGGGTCACGGACCTGGACCGGACCCCGGAACTGGAGACCTCCGTTTTCCGGATTTTCCTGGCCCAGCAGCGGATGGGCGCCGGCGCCGCGATCGTCTCGGCGATCCTGCGGGAGTGGCTGGCCAGCGCGCCCCCGGCGGAGCCGCTGCGCGAGCGCGCGGGACTGGCGCTGGAGCACCTCATCGAGGCCACGCAGCGGCGTTTCCCGGCGGTCGGCGACCTGGCCCGGGGCGTGGCGTTCCGCTGGTTCGCCCAGCCGATGCTGCGCCGCAGCCGGGCCCGCGCCTACACCACCGCCCGGGCCGACCTGCGCTACCTGGACGCGAACCCGGACGCGCCGGACCGGGCCGAGCGCATACAGGACATGGTGGCGATCACCGAGCCGCTGCTCCGCATCATCGGCCAGCGGATCGAGCGCGGCGGGGACCTCGACCACGCCCCGATGCTGGAGGTCCTGACCCGCCGTTACTACGGCAACCGCAAGACGATCGGCTTCGCCGCGGGCGCCATCCCGGGTGGTCAGCTCCTTACTGCCACGGCGGACGGCACGAGGATCGTGGCCACCGCCACCGACATCGGGCACCTCGGCGACGCGGTCGCCGAGGTGGACTTTGTCGCCAAGGTGGCGAAGGAACGCAAGATCGAGATGGTCGCAGACCTGTACGTCAACTGGGGCGGGGACCCGGACCCGGACGCGCTGGCCGCCCGAACCGCGGAATTGCTCGCCGCCCGTGAGCTGCAGCCCCGCGTCACCCGGGTTACGGTCACCGCCGCTGGCACCACGATGCAGTCCCACGTGACGTTCGTGCGAGGCGCCGCCGGGTTCACCGAGGACCGGCTGATCCGCGGCCTCCACCCGCAGATCGCCGAACGGCTTCAGCTTGGCCGCCTGCGGGAGTTCGACCTGACCCGCCTCCCGTCGGCCGACGAGGAGATCTACCTGTTCAAGGCGGCCGCCAAGAGCAACGCGAAGGACGAGCGGCTGATCGCGATGGGCCAGGTCCGCGACCTCACCCCGCTGCGCGAGGCCGACGGCCGGCTGGTCGCCCTGCCCGCGCTGGAGGACATCCTGGCCGGCTGCCTGGACGCGATCCGCGGCGTCCAGGCCCAGCGCCCGGAGCGCAAGCGGTTCGAGATGAACCGGGTGCTGCTGTACGTCTGGCCAACGGTGGACCTGGCCTTCGAGGAGATGGAGTCCCTCGTACACAGGATCCGGCCCACGGTGTCCGGCGCCGGGCTGGAAGAGGTCGAGTTCGTCGCCCGCATGCGCGATCCCATCCACAGCGACGGGGACCTCGCCGAGGTGTCCGTGGTCGTCAAGGCCGACGCCGGCGGCCGGGCCGGGCTGCAGGTCGCTCCGTTGCCCGAGGAGCCGCTGCAGCCGTTGGACGACTACCGGCAGAAGGTGCTGCGCGCGGCCCGGCGCGGGAACGTCTACCCTACGAGCTGGCTGAACTGCTGGCCGGCCCGGACGGTGTTTTCACCGAGTACGACCTGGATCCCGTCAACAAGGTCGCGAACAGTCTCGCCCCCGTTGACCGGCCGAAGGGGCGTAACACCGCCGGCATTGTCGTCGGCCTGGTGACCACGCAGACGGCGCGGCACCCCGAGGGCATTACGCGGGTGGCCCTGCTGGGAGACCCGACCAAGTCCCTCGGGTCCCTGTCCGAGCCCGAGTGCCGCCGGGTCATCGCCGCCCTGGACCTGGCCGAGGAGAACCAACTTCCCGTCGAGTGGTTCGCGCTGTCGTCGGGCGCGAAGATCGCGATGGACTCCGGCACCGAGAACCTGGACTGGGTGGCCGCGGCACTCAAGCGGATCGTCGAGTTCACGCAGGACGGCGGCGAAATCAACATCGTCATCGCGGGCATCACCGTCGGCGGGCAGCCGTACTGGAACGCCGAGGCCACGATGCTGATGCACACCAAGGGCATCCTGGTGATGACCCCGGACTCGGCGATGGTGCTCACCGGCAAGCAGTCCCTGGACTTCTCCGGCGGGGTGTCGGCCGAGGACAACTTCGGCATCGGCGGCTACGACCGGGTCATGGGGCCGAACGGCCAGGCCCAGTACTGGGCGCCCAGCATGCGGTCGGCGTGCGAGATCCTCATCCGGCACTACGACTACACGTACGTGGTCCCCGGCGAGGCCGGGCCGCGCCGGGCCGGGACGGACGACCCGAAGGACCGCGACGTCTCCGCCTTCCCGCATCCCCTGGACGGCGGCGACTTCCGGACCGTCGGCGAGATCTTCTCCGCGACCCACAACCCGGACCGCAAGAAGCCGTTCGACATCCGGACCGTGATGCGGGCCGTGGCCGACTCCGACCACCCGGTGCTGGAGCGCTGGGCCGGCATGGCCGACGCCGAGACGTCGGTGGTGCAGGACGCGAGGATCGGCGGGCACTCGGTCACCCTGATCGGGATCGAGTCCAAGTCGGTGACCCGGCGCGGCTTCCCGCCCGCGGACGGCCCGGACGCCTACACCTCCGGGACACTGTTCCCGCAGTCGTCGAAGAAGACGGCGCGGGCCATCAACGCGGCGTCCGGCAACCGGCCGGTCGTGGTCCTGGCGAACCTGTCCGGGTTCGACGGCTCGCCGGAGTCCATGCGCAAGCTGCAGCTGGAGTACGGGGCCGAGATCGGCCGGGCCATCGTCAACTTCGAAGGCCCGATCGTGTTCACCGTGATCTCCCGCTACCACGGGGGCGCGTTCGTGGTCTTCTCCAAGGCCCTCAACCCGAACATGACCGTCCTGGCCCTGGAGGGCTCGTTCGCCTCCGTGCTCGGCGGCGCCCCCGCCGCGGCCGTGGTGTTCTCCGGCGAGGTGAACAAGCGCACCGCCGCCGACCCCCGCGTCGCCGGCCTGCAGGACAGGGCGAACGCCGCCCCGGCCGCCGAACGGGCCGCGCTCCACGCCGAACTGGCCGAGGTCACCGCGTCGGTCCGGGCCGAGAAACTGAGCGAGGTCGCGACCGAGTTCGACCGGATCCACTCCATCCAGCGGGCGGTCGAGGTCGGCTCGGTCGACGAGATCATCAGCGTCGCCCAGCTCCGTCCGGCGATCATCGACGCGGTCGAGCGCGGCCAGGGGCGGTAACGGGACCAGGGCTAGGGAAGCAGTGCGGCGGGTACCTCGACCACTTTGGCGCGGAGGTACTCGCCGAGGGCCTTGGCCTGGCCGTCGAGGGCGTGGTTGGCGGCGACGCCGTCGCCGAGCAGGCCGACGATGGTGACGCCGCAGGCCCGCAGGCGCGGCAGTTCCCACAGGCGCAGCTCCAGGCCGGCCGTCTCCGGCAGCAGTTCCCGCAGCCTGGTGTCGCTCCACCAGGAGCGCAGCCAGGCGTGCGCGGCGTCGTCCCGCGCCCACACGCCGAGCGTCGCGTTCCCGGCCTTGTCCCCGGACCGGGCGCCCAGCACCCGCCCCAGCGGCGCGCGCACGGTCGTCACGTCATGACCCCCGGGGCTCGACGTCACATCGGCTCCCTTCGCAGGGGAGTGGACGTCACGTTGGTTCCCCTCTACGGCGGTGCATGTGACATCGAGTCCGCTGGCGGGAGGGCTGGCGGGCGGAGCGGCAGGCGGCGCGGCGGGCGGCGCGGCAGGAGGGGCGGCGGGCGGGGCGGGCGTTAGGGCTACGTCCCAGGAGCGGTCTCCGAGGGTGACGGTCTGCCGGAAATCCGCGGCCGGCATCAGCGTCGGCCAGAACACCATGACCGTCGACCCCTTCCCCGGGGGCGCGGTCATGTGGAAGCCGGGGTAGCTGCCCAGCCCGGTCTCGATCGCGGCGCGGGAGAACCCGGCGACCGTCTTCGGGTCGGAGCCGGTGACGGTGATCGTCAGCAGCGAGACGGCCTCGTCCGCCGACGCGGGGTCCTCCTGGGCGGCGCGGATGAGCCGCACGGTGACCTCGTCGAACGCCTTCTCGCCGCCGGGGACGTGGGCCCACAGGGCCTTCTGCGCGACCTCGGCCTTAGCGTCGATGTCGAGGCCGGTCAGGACGAACGTGCCGGAGTTCTTCCAGCCGCCCGCGAAGAGCGTCCCGACCTTCACGCTGCCGGTCGGCGGCTCGCCGCGCACGCCGCTGATCCGGACCCGGTCGGGTCCTTCCGGCGCGAGCGTGACCGTGTCGAGGCGGGTGACCACGTCGGGCCCGAGGTAGCGCGGCCCGTTAACCTCGTACAGCAGCTGGGCGGTGACGGTGTCGACCGTGACCGCGCCGCCGGTGCCGGGGTGCTTGGTGATGACCGACGAGCCGTCCTCGCTGATCTCCGCGAGCGGGAAACCGGGCCGGGCCAGGTCGGCGATCTCGGTGAAAAACGACATGTTCCCGCCGGTGGCCTGGGCGCCGCACTCGATGACGTGCCCGGCCGCGACCGCGCCCGCCAGCCGGTCCCAGTCGTCGCGGGCCCAGCCGAACCGCCAGGCCGCCGGCCCGGTGATCAGCGCGGCGTCGGTGACACGGCCGGTGATGACGACGTCGGCGCCCGCGTTCAGGGCCTCGGTGATGGCCCAGCCGCCCAGGTAGGCGTTGGCGATCAGCGGGTCCTTCGCGAGGGGTTCGCCGGTGTCGAGGTGCGGAGCGTCCCAGCCGCCGGCCCGGGCGGTCTTGACCGCGTCGGTGGCGTCGTCGCCGGCGACGACCGCGACCTTGACCTCGCGGTCCAGCCCGTTTTCCTGGAGGCGCCGCCCGATTGCCTCGACCTGCGCGGCGCAGGCCGCCGGGTTCAGCCCGCCCGCGTTGGAGACGATCTTGATGCCCCGGTCCAGGCAGTCGGCCAGGACGTCGTCCAGTTGCCTCACGAACGTGCGGGCGTACCCCGCGTCGGGGTTCTTCAGCTTCTGGCCGGCCAGGATGCCCATGGTCAGCTCGGCCAGCCAGTCCCCGGTGAGGACGTCGATCGGCCCGCCGTCGACCATCTCCCGGGCGGCGGCGAGGCGGTCGCCGTAGAACCCGCTGCAGTTGGCTACGCGCAACACGTTCACTGGAACGTCACCAGCACCTTCTTGGCCTCGACGTACTCGCCCTCGGCGACGTGGACGGACTCGACGGTCCCGTCCTCGGCGGCGACGGTGGGCCATTCCATCTTCATGGCCTCGACGATGACCAGCTGCTGCCCGGCCGTGACCTCGTCGCCGGGCTTGACCTTGACCGCGACGACGACGCCCGCCATGTCGGCGACCGGGCCGGACCCGCCGGCGCCCGCGTGCTCGGGCAGCCGGGGCTGGGGCGTGAAACCGCGCTGCCCGTCCGGGTCGTTGACCCACACCGACCCGTCGTCATGGACGGCGACCCGGCAGGGCCAGTCCCGGGAACCGTCCCGGACCCGGACGGAATCGGCGGTGAGGTCGCGCAAGGCCAGGTCGTGCGCGGTCCCGTCGACGGTGAGGCGGAGAGCCGCGTCTCCGGAAGCGGCCGACAGCCGGTAGGAGATCTCGCGCTCGTCCCAGACGGCCGTGGTGTCCGGGTGCCCGGGCAGCGGCCGGAACCCGGGCGGGGCCGTCCGGGTGAGCGTGTCCCTTGCCCGGCGGCGGGCGACGGTGACCGCGACGGCGGCGGCCAGGTGGACGTGCTCCGGCGTCGGGGCCTGCGAGGTGAGCAGCTCCGGGTGCAGGTCGATGAAGTCGGTGCGGGTCTCGCCCGCCAGGAAGTCGTCGTGGCTCAGCGCCGCCGCCAGGAACACAAGGTTGGTGGCGGTCCCGTGGACCTCGGTCGCGGCGATCGCCCGGGACAGGCGCAGCGCCGCCTCGCGGCGGGTCGCGCCATGCGCGATCACCTTGGCGATCATCGGGTCGTAGAACGGGCTGATCTCCGCGGTCTCCCCGATGCCGTCCTCCCACCGGATCGACGCGTCGCCGCCGTGCGCGTACCGGTACACGGTTCCCGGGGCGGGGGCGAAGCCGCGGGCCGGATCCTCGGCGTAGAGGCGGACCTCGATCGCGTGGCCGTCGAGCCGCACGTCGTCCTGCGTGAATCCGAGGGGCTCCCCGGCCGCCACCTGGAGCTGGAGCCGGACCAGGTCGAGGCCCGTGACCTCCTCGGTCACCGGGTGCTCCACCTGGAGCCGCGTGTTCATCTCCAGGAAGTAGAACTTCCCGTCGCCGTCGAGGAGGTACTCGACGGTCCCGGCGCCCGCGTAGCCCAGTTCGCGGGCCAGGGACACGGCCGTGGACCCCATCCGGGCGCGCAGGTCCGCGTCCACGGCGGGGGAGGGGGCCTCCTCGATGACCTTCTGGTGGCGGCGCTGGACCGAGCACTCCCGCTCGTTCAGGTGCACCACATTGCCGAACGAGTCGGCGAAGACCTGGATCTCCACGTGCCGCGGGGCGGTCAGGTACTTCTCCGCGAACACGTCCGCGTTGCCGAACGAGCTGCCCGCCTCCCGGCGCGCGCCCTCGACGGCCTCCGCCAGGTCTCCGGCCGAGTCCACGCGGCGCATGCCCTTGCCGCCGCCGCCCGCCGTCGCCTTGACCAGCAGCGGGTAGCCGGCGGACTCGGCCGCGGCCCGCCAGGCGTCCGGGTCGCCGGAGGAGATGACCGCGTCCGGCAGCACCGGGACACCGGCCCGGCGGGCGACCTCCTTGGCCCGGTCCTTCAGGCCCATCGTCTCGACCGCGCCGGCCGGCGGGCCGACGAAGATCAGGCCCGCCTCGGCGCAGGCCCGGGCGAAGCCCGCGTTCTCCGACAGGAACCCGTACCCGGGGTGGACCGCGTCCGCGCCGGTTTCCGCCGCCGCGCGCAGGATCTTGCCGGCGTCGAGGTAGGACTCGGCCGCCGTGGAGCCGCCCAGCGCCACCGCGATGTCGGCTTCACGGACGTGGGGAGAGTCCGCGTCCACGTCGGAGTAGCAGCTCACCGTTCGGTAGCCCAGTGACCGGGCCGCCCGGATGACCCGGCGAGCTATTTCGCCCCGGTTCGCGACCAGGAGGGTTTTCATTTCTGCCTCACATCCGGAACGGGGCGTAGTGGGCCGAGCCCTGGACCGGGCCGGAGTGGACCGCCGACAGGGCCAGGCCCAGGACCGTCCGGGTGTGGCGGGGATCGATGATCCCGTCGTCCCAGACGCGGCCGGTCGCGTACAGGGCCCGGGACTGCTCCTCGATCATCTTCTCGGTCTGCTCGCGCACCATCTGGTCGGTGGCCTCGTCGTACGGCTGGCCCTTCCGCTCGGCGGAGCGGCGCATGACGATCGACATCACGCCTGCCAGCTGGGTGCCGCCCATGACGGCGATGCGGTGATTGGGCCAGGTGAAGATGAACCTCGGGTCGTAGGCCCGGCCGGACATGGCGTAGTTGCCCGCGCCGTAGGACGCGCCGACCATGAGGGTCAGGTGCGGGACGGTCGAGTTGGAGACGGCGTTGATCATTTTGGCGCCGTCCTTGATGATGCCGCCGTGCTCGGCCGCGGTGCCGACCATGAAGCCCGTGATGTTCTGCACGAACAGCAGCGGGATGTTCCGCGCGTTGGCCAGCTGGATGAAGTGGGCGCCCTTGTTCGACTCGGGGGAGAACAGGATGCCGTTGTTGGCCAGGATCCCGACCCGGTAGCCGTTGATCGAGCCCCAGCCGCAGACCAGCTGCGAGCCGTACAGCGGCTTGAACTCGTCGAACTCCGAGCCGTCGAGGACGCGGGCCAGGACCTCGCGGATCTCCATCGGGCGCTTCCCCGTGCTTCCGGAGAGCACAGCGGCCGGGGCGACGCCGAGGAGTTCCTCGGCGTCGTACAGCGGCTCTTTCGGATCCCGGGCCGACGGCGGCGGGCCCTGCCGCTGGTAGCCCAGGTCCCTGACGATCTGCCGGCCGATCCGGATGGCGTCCTTCTCGTCGGCGGCCAGGTAGTCGGCCAGGCCGGAGGTCCGGGCGTGCATCTCGGCGCCGCCCAGGGTCTCGTCGTCGGCGTCCTCGCCGGTGGCCATCTTGGTCAGCGGCGGACCGCCGAGGTAGACGGCGGCCTGCTTGTCGACCAGGACCGTGTACTCGCTCATCCCGGGCACGTAGGCGCCGCCCGCCGTGGAACTGCCGAAGACCAGGGAGACCGTGGGGATGCCCGCCGCGGAGAGCCTGCTGATGTTCTTGAACGAACGGCCGCCGGGGACGAAGATGTCGGCCTGCCGGGGCAGGTCGGCGCCGCCGGACTCGGTGAGGGCGATGTAGGGCAGCCGGTTCTGGGCGGCGATCTCCATGGCCCGCCCGGTCCGGGCCGCGGCCGCCGGGCTGGTGGAGCCGCCCTTCACCGTCGCCTCGTTCGCCGTGATCATGCACTCGGTGCCCGAGACCTGGCCGACGCCGGTGATCACCCGGGCGCCGGGCTGCTCGCCGGGCTCGTGGGCGCCGGCGAAGCAGGAGAGCTCGAGGAAGGGCGTGTCCTCGTCCAGGAGCAGGTCGACGCGTTCCCGGGCCAGGAGCTTGCCGCGCTGGCGATGACGGGCGACCGCCTTCTCGCCGCCCGCCGCGATGACGGTCTGGGCGAGTTCCGCGAGTTCGCGCACGGACTGTTCCATCGCCGACCTGTCGGCCTGGTACTCCGGGGAGCCGGGGTCGAGCGCGGACTTGATGACGGTCATAGGCCCAGGATCCTCGCCGCGATGATCTCGTTCATGATTTCGCTGGTGCCGCCGCCGAGGCCCATGATCCGGATGTCGCGGTAGTGCCGCTCAACCTCGGATTCGCGCATGTAGCCCATGCCGCCGTGGATCTGGACGGCCTCGTGGACGACATGCTCGGCCGTGTAGACGGCGGTGTTCTTGGCCATGGAGGCTTCGGTGCTGACTTCCTCGCCGCGGTCCCACCGTTCGGCGACCGTCCAGACGTAGGTGCGGGCGACGCTGACCTGCCGGGCCATTTCCGCGATCTTGTGCCGGATGACCTGCTTGCTGGCCAGCGGCGAGCCGAAGGTTTCCCTGTCGCGAGCCCAGGCGATGGACAGGTCCAGGCAGCGCTGGGCGACCGCGACGCACTGCAGCGCGATCGACAGCCGCTCGCCCTGGAACTGCTCCATGATCATCCGGAAGCCCTTGTTCTCCGCGCCGATGAGGTTCTCCGCCGGGACCCGCGCGTCGCTGAAGGCCAGTTCGGCGGTGTCGGAGGAGCGCCAGCCCATCTTGTCGAGCTTGCGGGAGACGGTGAAGCCCGGCGTTCCCTTCTCGACGACCAGGAGAGAGACGCCCTTGTGCCCGGGACCGCCGGTGCGGACGGCGGTGGTCACGAAGTCGGCCCGGGTGCCCGAGGTGATGAACGTCTTGGACCCGTTGACGATGTAGTGGTCGCCGTCCCTCACGGCCTTCGTGCGCAGGTTCGCCACGTCGGAGCCGCCGCCGGGCTCGGTCACGGCCAGCGACGCGATCTTCTCGCCGGCGAGGGCGGGCCGGACGAACCGGTCCTTCTGCTCCTCGGTGCCGTGGCGGAGGATCGAGGGAATCGCGATGCCGTGGGTGAACAGGCTGGCCAGGACCCCGGTGGGGACGCCCTCGGCGATCAGCGCCTCCTCGGCCGCCATGATGTCCAGGTGGGAGCCTCCGCCCCCGTACTCCTCGGGATAGCCCATGCTGAGGAGGCCCTGCCGCGCGGCCTTGAGATGCAGGTCCCGGGGAAGCTCGCCCGCCTCTTCCCACTCCTCGACGTGGGGGAGGATCTCCCGGCGAGCGAACTCGGCCCCGAGGTCCGCTGCTTCCTTGCGGTCGTCTGAAGTCACCAGCACAGCCTGAAGCTAACATGACAGCCTCGTCAAGTAGCTGCGGGGACCTTCGGGTATCGCCGGATCTCCGGACGGAAGCTAACGTGAGCCGGTATGGACTCGGGCATTGGATCGTGGGTGGCGGGCCGGGCGTTCCGCGACCCGTCTGGAATCGCGCTGATCGACGGGGACACCGGGCGGCGGCGGACTTATCTCGAACTGCACTCGCGGACCAGCGTCCTCGCCGACGCGCTGTGGTCGCGCGGCGTCCGGCGAGGCGACCGGGTCGCGCTGCTGGCGCTCAACAGCCCGGAGTTCATCGAGGTGATGCTGGCGGCGGCGAAGCTCGGGGCGATCACCGTGCCGGTGAACTTCCGGCTGTCCGCGGACGAGGTGCGCTACGTGCTCACCGATTCCGGGGCATCGGTGCTCCTGCACTCGGAGCAACTGGCCGCGGTCGCCAAGTCGGCCGCCGACGGGCTTTCGGTGCGCACGCTCGTGGAGATTCCGTCGGCGGCCTCGCGCGCCGCCTCCGGGCCGGCTTCGTCGGAGTTCGAGGACCTGGTCGCGTCGGGTTCTTCTGCGGTGGCGGAGCACGACGTCGCCGCCGATGACATCGCCATGATCATGTACACCTCGGGTACGACCGGGTTCCCCAAGGGCGCGATGCTCACGCATGCCAACCTGCAATGGCAGTCGTTCCACGCCATGTGCATGAGCGACGGCCTGTCCCGGTACGACGTGACCGTGACCGCCGCCCCGCTGTTCCACATCGGAGGGCTGGGCGTGTATACCGTGCCGCTGCTCTACCTGGGCGGCACCAGCGTGATCCTTGAGGGGTTCGACCCCGCCCAGGTGATCGGGGCGATAGCGGAGCACAAGGCCACCGTCATGTTCCTGGTCCCCGCGATGTGGATGGCGATCAGCCGCTGCCCGGAGCTGGACCGCGAGGACCTGGTCCCGCCGCGCCAGTCCGTCAGCGGCGGGGCGCCGGCGCCGCTGACCATGCTGAGGTTCTTCTCCGGGCGGGGCTGGACCTTCTCCGAGGGGTTCGGCCTGACCGAGACGGCGCCGGGCTGCTCGGTCCTGGACCGCGAGCACCTGGAATCGAAGTCGGGCTCGATCGGGCAGCCCCTTCCGCACCTGCGCTGGAAGCTGGTCGATGAGTCAGACCGGGAGGTCCCGGCGGGCACGGTCGGCGAACTGATCGTGCAGGGGCCGAACGTCTTCGCCGGTTACTGGGGCAAGCCTGCCGAGACGGCCGAGGCGATGCGCGGAGGCTGGTTCCACACCGGCGACCTGGGCCGGGCCGATTCCGACGGATACGTGACGCTGGTGGACCGGAAGAAGGACATGATCATCACCGGCGGGGAGAACGTCTACCCCATCGAGGTCGAGCAGGTCCTGTTCGGCCATCCGGGCGTCGCCGACGTGGCGGTTATCGGGGTGCCCGACGCCAAGTGGGGCGAGGCGGTGACCGCGGTGGTGGTCCGGTCCGCGGACTCGCCGGCGTCACCGGTTTCCGGGGACGAGCTGATCGCCTGGGTCCGGGACCGGCTCGCCCACTTCAAGTGCCCTCGGCGCGTCGAGTTCGTCGAGGACCTTCCCCGCAACGCCACCGGCAAGCTCCTCAAGCGAGAGCTCCGCGCCGCCTACGGCGACGGCGAGTCCTCCGTGGCCCGGTTACCCGGTCAGGTGGCGTAGAGGTCGCCGTTGCCGCCCTTGGTGACGGGGATGGGGGTCAGCCCGGTGGGGGCGGGCCCGGCTTCGACCGCGCCGGTGGCGGCGTTGAACCGCGAGTTGTGGCACGGGCAGATGAAGAGCGCGGCCGGCCTGTCGTACTGGACCGTGCAGCCGGCATGGGGGCACACCGCGTCGAAGGCCAGGAACTTCCCGGCCGCGGGCTGGATCACGATCGAGGGATCACCGGTGCGGGGATCCCTGAACCCGGCGGCCCCGCCGACCGGGACATCCCGGGCGGGCCCGAGGGCCTTTCCGCCGGGATGGCCGCCGGGATGGCCGCCGCCGGATCCGCTGGCGCTGGGGCCCAGCTTGGGTGCGGCCGCCCGCCGGGGCGGCCGCGAGGCGCCGGAATCGCCGGTCAGTCCCCCGATCGCGCGTCCCAGGCCCGCCGTCAGGCCGCCGAGGGCCAGGGCGCCGATCGCCGTCAGGAGCGTCAGGGTGCCCTTCATCGTGGCTTCCCGGCGGCTGGGGTCCGGGCCGCCGGAAACACGAGGGCCCGCCCGCCGGGATTCCCGTTTGGCCCGGGCCGCGATGGCGGCGTCCGCGGACAGGACCGGTCCCGCGCCCGCCAGCAGCAGCGGGGTCCACGCGAACGCGAACACGATGTCCGCGCCGGTGTAGTACGGCGAGGAGTGGAAACTGACCGTCAGGAACAGCATCAGCGACAGGACAACGCCGCCCGCCGCGGCCAGCCGCTGCCACAGCCCGAGCAGGGTGCCGAGGCCGATGGCGAGCTCGGAGAACGCGATCAGGAGCCCGAGCGGGACCGCGATGGGGGCCAGCGGCGCGACGAGCGAGTGGACAGGACTCAGCCGGGCAGAGCCCGCCAGCTGCGCCTGGATAGACCCGGGATTGGAGGGCTCGAAGAACCCCGGATTGGCGAGCTTCTGCAGTCCGGCGAAGCAGAACGTGAAGCCGAGGAAGGCCCGAAGCGGGACCAGCGCCGCTCTTTCGGCTGTGTCCAGTGTCACATGTGGAAAGCTACGGAGGCGGCCTGTGCGTTCGGCGGCGATTGCCTCAGGGAATCGTCTGATTACCCGGCCTGGAGCTTCTTCACGATCTCCAGGGCGTCGCCGACGTGGCGGCCGATGCTGGTCTGGGAGCTGAAGACGTGGCGGACGATGCCCCCGCGGTCGATGACGTAGGTGACCCGGCCCGGCAGCAGGCCCAGCGTCGAGGGGACGCCGTAGCTTTTGCGGACCTTGCCGCCCTCGTCGGCCAGCAGCGTGAACGGCAGGCTGTGGTGGCTGGCGAAGGCCGCGTGCCGGCCGGCCGAGTCGGAGCTGACCCCGATCACGTCGGCGCCGGCCTCGGTGAACGCCTCGTAGCTGTCGCGGAAGGCGCAGGCCTCCCTGGTACAGCCGGGGGTCTCGTCCTTGGGGTAGAAGTACAGCACCACCGCCCGCTCGCCGAGCCGGTCGCGCAGCCGCACCGGCTCGCCGGCCTGGGACGGGAGAGTGAAGTCGGGTGCCGTGTCGCCGGCACCGATACCGCTTGCCATACGGGGATCGTAAGCGATTCCGGCCCGGGTCTTCGTTCCTCCCCACATTGACATTGTCGGAATTTTGCTATCTATTCACTTTTTTTAGTGATCATGATCACATGAGTTATGGCGATCTTCCATCAGGTACTGGATCCTGTGCAATCGATTGCCGGGGACACGTTGCTGGCCCTGGTCCCGGTGATCGTTCTCTTCGTTCTTCTCGGCGTGTTCCGGATGAGCGCGTGGCGCGCGGTCATCATCGGCTCCGTCGTCACGCTGATCCTCGCGATCACTGTGTGGGGAGCCCCCGTGGGGGCGACCTTCTCCGCTTACGGGATCGGCGCGGCCACCGGCGTCTGGTCGATCGACTGGATCGTCCTCTGGGGCGCGGCCATCTACAACACGATGGTGGTGACCGGCGCGTTCGACGACCTGAAACGGTGGCTGCTCGGGCAGGCGACGGCCGACGTCCGGCTGCAGACGCTGCTGATGGCCTGGGCGTTCGGCGCGCTGATGGAGGGCCTGGTCGGATTCGGCTACCCGTGGGCGGTTGTGGCGCCGATCCTGATCGGACTGGGCGTGGCCGAGCTCGAGGCCCTGCGGGTGTCGGCGCTGGCGAACAACGCCCCGTGCTCGTTCGGCTCTCTCGGCGCCCCGCTCATCGGCCTGGCCACTGTCACCGGCCTGCCGCTGCTCGCGCTGTCCCGTTCGGTGGGCGAGATCGTCGCCATCCTCGCCCTGTTCCCGCCGTGGGTCCTCATCTACCTGGTCAGCGGCAAGCGGGGGCTGCGCGACGGCTGGCCCCTGGCGCTGGTCGCCTCGCTGTCTTACATCATCGGCCAGCTTCCGACCGCGCTGTTCCTCGGCCCGTACCTGCCCGACATCTTCGGCTCCCTGCTGTGCTTCGCGGCGCTGCTCCTGCTGCCCCGGGTCTGGAAGCCCAAGACCATGCTCGGATTCGGCGGGCGCGAGCTCAGCCCGGACGAGGCGAGCGCGGGGGCCGGCGCCGTGGTCGGCGCCCGGCAGGCCGTCCGCGGGCTGGTGCCGTTCATCCTCATGGTCATCATCGTCACGCTCTGGACCGGCCCCTGGTCGTCGCTGACGAAGTGGGTCCCGTTCGAGCCCGAGGTCCACATGATCAGCTCGCTGAGCCACAAGGCCGCGAAGGTGTCCTGGGAGTTCTCCCCGCTGATCGCCGGGACCGCGATTCTCGTGTGCTGTCTCCTGGTCGTCGCGTTCCTGCGGCCGAACGGGGCCCAGCTGCGCACCGTTTTCGCGACCATCGGCCGCCAGATGTGGGGCGCCTTCCTGGTAGGCCCGATCATCTTCGGCCTGGCCGACGTGTTCAACTTCTCGGGCATGGCCAACTCCATGGCGTTCGGGTTCTCCAAGACCGGGACCGTGTTCGCGGTGCTGGCCGCGATCATCGGCTGGATCGGGGTCGCGCTGTGCGGCAGCAACACCACGACCAACGCCATCTTCGGCGGGTTCCAGGTGTCGGTGGCCACCATCCTGGGTGCGCCGCCGCTGCTGTTCCCCTCGCTGAACTCGGTCGGCGCGGAGGTCGGCAAGGCCATCGCCTCCCAGACGGCCAGCGTCGGTGTCTCCACGTCCAAGTACGTCCGGCAGGAGGGCACGGTCATCCGCAACAACCTGCCCGGCAGCCTGACCTACCTGCTCATCGTCGTCGCCATCGGCTGCCTGTACTACTTCGTGTTCCCCAGCGCCATGCGGCCGTAAGCGGGACCGCAGGCCGATGGCGCGGGACCACAGGGCGGTCGCCTCGTCCAGGAGATGGCCGGTGTCGCGCTTCTCGCCGTAGACGTACATCATGCGGCCGATGTTCTCGATCATGCCGCCGAGCAGGGCCGCGGTCGTCCCCGGGTCAAGCCCGGGGTCGGCCAGGCCCTGCTCCTGCAGCCGCCTCGTGCTGACGGCGATGCGGTCGATGAACAAGTTCCGCACCTCGATCATCAGGTCGCGGAAGGTCTCGTCCCGGGCCGCGACCTGCTCGAACACGAACATCATGTGCGCGTTGCCGGCGAAGGTCTCCAGGTACACCCGGGTGGTGTGCCGGATCCGGTCCGACGGGGAGGCGGCCTCCGGGAGAGACGAGGCCCGGGACGCGGTGAACACGGTCCCGGCGAAGTCCTTCACCAGCTCCCGGAAGACCGCTTCCTTGGAGTCGAAGTAGGTGTAGAAGCTCCCGTACGCGGTGCCCGCCCGCGCGGTGATGTCGGCGATCCGGGTCTCGTCGAACCCCTTCTCCTCGAAGACCTCGCGCGCGGACTGGATGATCGCCGTCCGGGTCCGCCGCCCCCGTGAGCTGGACGGCATGCTCACCGTCGGGGTCTTCTTCGGCTCGGATTCGATGCTCACCATCAAGCCCTATCAGAGTTCCCGGGGATCCACGGGGCCGGTTTCTTCTCCAGCATGGCCGAGATGCCGGCCCGTCCCTCCTCGCTCGCGAAGTGGCGCGACGACAGCGCCTGCAGCCGCTCGAACGCGGCGGCCGGGTCTTCGGAGGGGACGGTGCGCCTCAGGCGCTTGGCGGCGGCGAGGGCTTCCGGGCCCCCGCGGACCAGCGCGCCCGTGTACGCGGCGACCGCGGAGTCCAGTTCGCCGGAGGGGACGGCGCGGTTCACCAGCCCCGTCCGCACCGCCTCGGCCGCGTCGAACGCGGACCCGGTCAGGAAGTACTCGTGGGCCGCGGTCGGGTTCATCCGCGCCAGCACCGGCACCGCGATGATGGCCGGCACCACCCCGATCCGCACCTCCGAGAACGCGAAGGTGGCGTCGGCGGGCGCGACCACGATGTCGCACGCGGCCATGAGCCCGATCCCGCCCGCCCGGACGGCTCCGTTGACCCGGGCCACGACCGGGCAGCGGTGCTCGGCGATGCGGGTCAGCACGGACGGGAAGGAGACCGGTCCCGGCCCCTTCCCGTCCCCCTGCTCCTTGAGGTCCGCGCCGGCGCAGAACGCGGGTCCTTCGCCGGTGATGACGATCGCCCGGACCGAGGGGTCGCCGGCGCAGGCGTCCAGGGCGGACGCCAGTTCCGACACCAGCTGCCGGGACAGCGCGTTGCGGTTGCGCGCGGAATCCAGCAGCACCGTCGCCACTCCGCGCTCGACCGTCGTCCTTACCAGGGGTTCAGCGGAAACATTCACTTGACAAGTATGTCAAGTAAAGCCACGGTAGTCACCATGGTCGCCTTCACCGATGAGCACAACGCCTTCCGTCAGCTGGTCCGGGACTTCGCCGAGAAGGAAATCCAGCCCCACGCCGAAGAGTGGGAGAAGGCCGGATCCTTCCCGGCCCGCGAGCTGTTCACGAAGATGGGCAAGCTCGGCCTGCTCGGACTGGAGTACGACGAGAAGTACGGCGGCCAGGGCGCCGACCACCTCTACACCGTGATCCTCCACGAGGAACTCGGCCGCAGCGGCCCCGGCGGCGTCACGATGGGCATCGCGGTGCAGGCGGACATGGCGACGCCGTCGCTGCACAAGCACGGCAGCGAGGAGCTCAAGGAGAAGTACCTCCGGCCCGCCATCAGCGGCGAGGCGGTCTGCTCGGTCGCGGTGACCGAGGCCGACGCGGGCTCGGACGTGGCGGCCATCCGCACCCGGGCCGTCCGCGACGGCGACGACTGGGTGATCAACGGCTCGAAGATGTTCATCACCAACGGCACCCAGGCCGACTGGATCTGCCTGCTCGCCCGCACGTCCGACGAGCCGGGCTACGGCAGCTTCTCGCAGATCATCGTCCCGACGGACACCCCCGGCTTCAGTGTCTCCCGCAAGCTCGAGAAGCTCGGGATGCACTCCTCCGACACCGCGGAGCTCGCCTTCACCGACATGCGGGTGCCGGTGTCGAACACCATCGGGCAGATCGGCCACGGCTTCTACCAGCAGATGGGCCAGTTCCAGAACGAGCGCATGGCCGCCTGCTACGCCCAGGTCACCAGCGCCCGGCACGCGCTGGACCGGACCGCCGAGTACCTGAGGAACCGGAGGGCCTTCGGCAAGGCGCTCATCGACAAGCAGTACGTCAACTTCCGGCTGGCCGAGCTCAGCGCGCGCGTGGACATGCTGCAGCACTACAACTACGCGGCCGCCGAGGCCTACATGCGAGGCGAGGACACCGTCCGCTTCGCGACCATCGCCAAGCTCGAGGCGGGACGCCTGGCCCGCGAGGTCGCCTCCACCTGCCTGCAGTTCCACGGCGGCGCGGGCTACATGGAGGAGACGTGGACCGCCCGCGCCCTCCGCGACAGCGCGCTGGTGTCGATCGGCGGCGGCGCCGACGAGGTCATGCTGTACGTCCTGTCCCGCCTGGACGGCTACCACTCCTGAACGGGTTAACCGCCCGCGGGAGCGAACCCGTACAGCCGCTGGGGGTTCCCGGCCAGGATGGCGTCCCGCGCCTCCCGCCCGGGGACCCAGTCGGCGAGGAGGTCGGCCAGGTCGCCGTCGTTGGGCATGGGCCCCCAGAAACCGACGTGCGGCCAGTCCGACCCGTACACGCACCGGTCCGGCACGGCCTCGGCCAGCGCCCGCGCGAACGGGATGACCGGGGCGTAGGGCGGATCGGCCAGCCGGCTGGCGCCCGAGAGCTTCACCCACGCGCCGTCGCGGGCCAGCCCGAGAACCGACTGCCATTCCGCCGAGCCGGGACCGGCGGCTATGTCGGGCACCCCCAGGTGGTCGAGCACGTACGGCACCGTGAGCCGGGACAGCCGCGGGGCCAGCGCGGCGAGATCGCGGGCGGAGCTGAACAGCTGCAGGTGCCAGCCCATCTCGGCGCAGATGCCCTCCATCCGGGGGAGATGGCCGAGGCCGGTGCCGCCGCCGGTCATCGTGTTCAGCCGCAGGCCGGTCACGCCCGCGTCGTCGAGTTCGGCCAGCAGGCGGTCCGGCGGGTCCGGGTCGATGACCGCGACGCCCCGCAGCCGGAACGGATGCGCGCGCAGCGCCCGCAGCAGTTCGGAGTTGTCGGTGCCATGCACGCTGACCTGCACCAGGACGCCGTAGGCCATGCCGGTGGCGTCCAGCATCCGCAGGTAGTCCGCGGTGCGGGCGGGCGGCGGGGTGAAGCTCCGCCCGGGAATGAGCGAGTCTCCGACCACGTGCGCGTGCGTGTCGACGGCGCCCGGCGGGACCGCGATCCGGGACGGGGCCCGGGGCGCCGGGTCCGGCCCGCGCCCGGTCTCTTCTTTCCTGTCCTCCGGAAAATCCATATGCCTAACGGATCACCGCTACTCCTCCGTGTCCAGGTTTCCCCGCCGCCTGGGTCTTACCGGAGGTCTCTGAGGGTGTCTGTCGGTACGGGATCCATGCTTGCCGTGATGCTGCAGCTAATAAAGCGCTGACAAACGTAAATAACTCCTTTATTTTTTTGAGTGATTGGTAGTGACCTGGATCACTTTGAGAGTTACGATGCCTGCAATCGCTCACTGTATACAGTATGAGGCTTCGAAGGAGAAAGGCCGAAGATGGCCATTTCCAAAACTCCCAGTTATCAAGAAATCCAGGGCGCCACCGGGCGCGTATTCCGGGTCGGCGAGTCGTCGCAGGAGATCCTCGGCCGGTCCCGGAACTACATGGTGTATCTCCCGTGGGTCGCGATGATGCTGGCCGGCATCTACGAGTACGCCTACGGGTCGGCGGTCGACACGCTCCAGAGCGCCTACGGGTGGAGCGACACGGTCACCTTCCTGTTCTCCGCGATCTGGGGCCTGTTCCAGGCGGGCATCGCGCTCCCGGCGGGCCAGCTGCGCGAGAAGAACATCGTGTCGGCCCGGACGGCCATGTTCGCCGGCGGAGTGTTCGCCGGCATCGGGCTCATCACCCTGGGCAACACCAGCAACATCGCGATCAACATCATCGGGTTCGGGCTCATCGGCGGCACCGGCGCCGGCCTGATCTACGCCACCTGCATCAACATGGTGGGCAAGTGGTTCCCGGAGAAGAAGGGCGCCCGAACCGGTTTCGTCAACGGCGGCTTCGCCTACGGGTCGATCCCGTTCATCGTTATCTTCAACTACTGGTTCACGGTCGGCAACCACTCCTGGGTGCTTGACTTGATCGGCGCCTTCGTCATCGTGGGCGTCTGCGCGTGCGCCTACTTCTTCAAGGACCCGCCGAAGAACTGGTGGCCGGAAGACGTCGACCCCACGCGCTGGGAGAGCAACGCCGGCAAGGCCAAGCGGAACCTGGAGAAGAACCCGCCCGCCCAGAAGCAGTTCACCTGGGGCGAGGCCATGCGCCGGTGGCAGATGTACGCCCTGTGGGGCGCCCTGGTGCTGACCTCGGGCGTCTCCTTCTTCGGCATCGCCTTCGAGTCGCACTACGCCAAGGACCTCGGCTGGGCGGCGTTCGTGGCGACGGTCTCGGCCGTCCTGCTGGCGCTGGTCAACGGCGTCGGCCGCGCCATCGTCGGCTGGTCCTCGGACCTGATCGGCCGCAAGCAGACGCTGATCGCGATCTGCGTGATCCTCGGCCTGGCCCAGTGGGGCACCGTGTGGGCCGGGTCCATGCACAACGAGATCCTGTTCTTCGTCTTCGCGGTCGTCTCCGGCTTCGGCGGCGGGGCGTTCTACCCGATGTTCGCGATGATGACGCCGGACTACTTCGGAGAGAACTACAACGCCAGCAACTACGGCACGGTCTACAGCGGCAAGCTGGTCGGCGTGTTCTGCGCGCCGCTGGGCGCCGCGTTCGTCGCCGCCGAGGGCTACACGGCCACCTACATCCTGGCCGGGGCCATCGGCCTCGTATCCGCCCTGCTGGTGCTGACCCTGCGCCAGCCCAAGGCGGGGATCGTCGACCCGGCGTCGGTCCCGGCCCAGTCCGTTCCCTCGGAAGACCCGGCCAGGTCCCAGGTCACGTCCGAGGAGTAACCGTCGACAGGCTAATCAGAAACGGGAGATGGCCCGGACCGGCCTGGCCCGGTCCGGGCCGTTGCGGCGGGCGGCGTTCAACGTTAACGTTTCCTGAATAATTCGGAAACGATCGTTACGGGGGAACGCGTCATGCCGCTGTTCGGAAGCAACCAGTCCGGCCGGGAAAAGTGGGAGCCGGCGGCCGCCGACTCGAGGCTGGCCCACACCGCCGGGGCCAATCCGTCCGGGGTCTTCACCTCCGACCTGTCGGTGTCGGAGTACGTCCTGCTCGGCGAGGCGGGCTTCGAGCCTCTCGGTTTCGTCGTGGGCTCATCGATCTACCATGTCGGGATGCAGCAGGGCCGCTGGTCCCAGAACATGGAGATGCAGCAGCTGACGCAGGCCATGTATAACGCCCGGGAACTGGCGATCTCCCGGATGCGGGCGGAGTCCGACCACCTCGGGGCCGACGGGATCGTCGGGGTCAACCTGAAGATGCAGATGTACGCCTGGGGCCAGGAAGTGCTGGAGTTCGTGGCCACCGGCACCGCCGTGAAGTCCCTCAGCGGCCAGGGCGCCCACCGGGCCCCGGACGGCCGGGCCTTCACCTCCGACCTGTCCGCCCAGGACTTCTTCCGGCTGCTGGCCGCGGGCGCGGTCCCGGTCGCGTTCGTCCTCGGCACCTGCGTTTACCACATCGCCCACCAGTCGGCGATGCAGTCGCTGAAGCAGATCGGCCAGAACCAGGAGATGGTCCAGTTCACGCAGGGGGTCTACGACGCGCGCGAACTCGCCCTGTCCCGTATGCAGGCCGAGGCGGATGCGGCCCGGGCGTCGGGGATCGTCGGCGTCAGCGTCGAGGTCATGAACCATGTCTGGGGCGCTCACGCCACTGAGTTCCTCGCCACCGGCACCGCCATCCGGCGGCTGAACGATGAGCACCGCCTGCCCGAGACCTCCCCGAAGCCCTCGTTCACGCTGGGCCTCGACCGCTAGCCCCGGCCCGCCGGGCGGACCGCGCCCTGGAGCGACGTGCCCCTCCCGCTCACTCGCGATCACGCACGCGTCAACCGTTGGGGATAATGTTTTTGAATGGTTCGGAGAGACGAGATCCTCGACACCGCGTCGCGGCTGTTCGCGTTGTCGGGGCTGCGGACCTCGCTGCAGGACATCGCGGACGCGTGCGGGATCCAGCCCGGGAGCCTGTACCACCACTTCGATTCCAAGGAATCGATCGTCATCGAGCTTCTCCGGCGGTACCACGCCGAGTTGGACCGGGTGGCGGAACGGGCCCGTGACCAGCTCAAAGACCTGGACCCGCGGCAGGCCGACAGGCAGATCATCCGGCTCGGAACCGACCTCGCCGAATGCGCGGTCCGGAACTCCGCCGCCGTCCAGTTCACGTTCTACGAGCCGCCCGCCGGGGCGAGCGAGGACCTCGCCCGCCTCGCGGGCCGGCCGCCGGCCGCGGCCGAGGCGGCGGTGCTCGACACGCTGCGGACCGCCCGCTCGGGCGGAGTCGTCCGGGACGGGACGGACCTGGAGATGCTTACCAGCCGCCTCATCCACACCATGCTTCACGTGGCGCTCGGGCTGTTCGACCGGTATCCGGCCGTCCGCCCGGTGGCCGGCCGGCTGGGCGCGATCATGCTGCACGGAGTGGCCGCGGTGCCGCCGTCCGACGGCGAACTCGACCGCTCGGCGGCGCTCGCGGCGGTCGACGAGGTCATCCGGACATGGGAGGTTCCCGGCGTGAGCGCCAACGGCGACCGGGCCGAGCTGATCCGGCAGGCCGCCCGCGCGGAATTCGGGCGCCGGGGGTACGAGGTCACCACCGTCCGGGACATCGCGGGCGCGGCCGGGGTGAGCACCGGCAGCGTGTACCGGACGATCGGCTCCAAAGAGGAGCTCCTCGGAACGATCATGGACGCGTTCTCACGGAAGGTCGTGGCGGGCTGGAGCGCCGCGCTCGGCTCGGGCGCCACTCCCGTGGAGAAGCTGGACGCCCTGGTCTGGCTGCAGATCAACGTGCTGGAGCAGTTCAACGACGAGTACAAGACCCAGCTCGCCTGGATGCGCCAGTCCCCGCCGGACGCGAACACCCCCGGCCAGCCGATCCCGATGGTAATCCGGCAGGTCAGGTCGCTCCTGGCCGAGGGCAGCCGGGACGGGCAGATCCGGGTGGACAGCCCGTCCGCCGAGCTGACCGCGCGCTGCGTGATCGAGCTGAGCTGGATGCCCGAGCGCATCATCCGCGACTCGGGCACCCGCCCGGCCCTGGTCCACGCCCGCGACACGCTGATCCGGGGCGTCGCCGCCTAGCTGCTCGGCAGCTTGGACGCCAGGTCCAGCACGCTGACCGGGCCGGTGCCCTCCTTCTTGAGCCGGGGCGAGGACCGGTAGCCGAGGTCGACGTCCTTCGCCTGGGCGCGGAGCGCGCCGACGGTCGCGTCCTCCTTCCGCACGTGGGAGAACGGGTCGAAGGAGAAGATCCGCAGCGCGTTCTGGTAGGTGATCTTGTCGGCCTCGGCCTTGGGCACGCCGTCCAGGCTGGCGGCCAGGGACTCCGGGGCACCGGGCCACATCGAGTCCGAATGCGGGTAGTCGCATTCCCAGGTGACCATGTCCAGGTTCAGCCGGTCCCGGCTGGCGACGCCGAAGTCGTCGGCGATGAAGCAGGTGACCACGCGCTCGAGGAACACCTCGCTGGGCAGCCGGTCCCCGAAGTCCTGGTGGGTCCACGCCCGGTGCTGCTTGTAGACCCGGTCGGCCCGCTCCAGGAAGTAGGGGATCCAGCCGATGCCGCCCTCGCTGAGCGCGAACGTCACGCCGGGGAACTTCCGCAGCACGCGGGACCACAGCAGGTCGGCGGCGGCCTGCACGATGTTGATCGGCTGCAGGGTGATCATCGTGTCCACCGGCGCGTCCAGCGCGGTGACCACCACCTGCGAGGACGAGCCGATGTGCAGGCAGACGATCGTGCCGGTGTCGCTGCACGCCTGCCAGAACGGGTCCCAGTGCTCGCTGTGCAGGGACGGGAGCTGGAGTTTCTCCGGGTTCTCCGAGAACGTGACCGCGTGGCAGCCCTTGGCCGCCATCCGCCGCACCTCGGCGGCCATCAGCTCCGGATCCCAGATCGGCGGCAGGGCCAGGGGGATCATCCGGCCCGGGTAGGCGCCGCACCACTCGTCGACGTGCCAGTCGTTGTAGGCCCGCAGGACGGCGAGGGCGAGGTCCTTGTCCTCGGCCCGGGCGAAGTACTGGCCGCAGAACTGCGGGTAGGACGGGAAGTTCATGGACGCCAGCACGCCGCCGGCGTTCATGTCGCGGATCCGCTCGCCGATGTCGAAGCAGCCGGGCCGCATCTCGCCGAACTTGGTCGGCTCGATGCCGTACTCGTCCGGGGGACGGCCCGCCACCGCGTTCAGGCCGACGTTGGTGGCTTCCTGGCCCTCGAAGACCCAGGCGTCGGTGCCGTCCTCCTTGGTGATCACCTTCGGCGCCTGGTCTTTGTACTTCGCCGGGATATGGCCGGAGAACATGTCGGGCGGCTCGACGACGTGGTCGTCGACCGAGACGAGGATGAGGTCGTCGATGTTCATGGCGGTCTCCTTATCCGAACAGGACGGGCAGGGACGTGGGGGAGCGGAACACCTGTCCTTTGATGTGCGGGTCGTCGCCGTCCGGGTCCAGGCGCAGGTTCGGGAGCCGGTCCAGCAGCAAGTTCAGGGCGGTGCGCATCTCGACCCGGGCCAGGTGCATGCCCATGCAGATGTGCGGCCCCTGCCCCCAGCCGACGCTGGGCCGGGTCTCGCGGCGGATGTCGAACGCGTCCGGGTCGGCCCACCGGGACTCGTCCCGGTTCGCGGCCGCCAGCATGGTCATCACCGTCGACCCCTCGGGGATGTCCACGCCGTCCAGCGTGGTGTCGCGGGTCGCGACCCGGGTGATGTTGAGCAGCGGCGCCTCGTAGCGGACGGTTTCCTCGATCGCGGAGGGGATGAGCCCGCGGTCCTCCTTGATCGCCGCCAGCTGGTCCGGCCGCGACAGCAGGGAGAAGAGCAGGTTCCCCGTGGAGCGGTAGGTGGTCTCGACGCCGGCGGGCAGCAGGAGCCGCAGGAAGGAGAAGATCTCCTCGTCGGTCAGCTTCTCCCCGTCCAGCTCGGCGGCGGCCAGGTCGCTGATCAGGTCGTCCTGGGGCGCCCGGCGCCGGTCGGTCAGGATGGGACGCAGGTACTCCTTGACCTCCTCGGATGCCGTGATCGCCTCCTCCCGGCGGGTGAAGACCGACAGGATCGAGATGGACCAGCGCTGGAACTGCCGGAAGTCCTCGCGGGGGAGCCCGAGCATCCCGGCGATGACCTGGGTCGGGAACGGGAACGTGAACTGCCGGACCAGGTCGGCCCGGCCGTCGCCGGCGAAATTGTCGATCAGGGCGTTCGCTATCGGGACGACCAGGTCGTGCTCCCAGCGGGCGATGGCCTTCTGGCGGAAGGCCGTGGACACCAGCGCCCGGTACCGCTTGTGCTCCGGGTCGTCCATGCCGAGCATGATGTGCTTGCCCATCACGTCGCCCATGATCAGCTCGATGATCTGGCCGGAGGAGTAGGTCTCCCCGTCCCGCAGGACCTTCAGGACGTCCTCGTAGCGGTAGACGAAGAACACCGGCTTGGCGTCGTCATGCGGCATGTTCGACATGTCCAGCTGCTGGACGGGAGTCGCCTTCCGGGCGGCGGCCAGCTCGGGATACGGGTCCCGCGCGTCGCCCGCGACGGCATCGTCGAAGATCTCGAAGTCGCTGTCGTTCCTGTCCACGGCGCCTCCTCGCAGGCCGGCTTCTCAGCGCCGGCTTTTGTTCCGGTTGACACCGATAATGCCATTCTCTAGCGTGTGGAACAAATATTAGGTTCGCGCCTGTTTCGAGATAGCACTGCCCTGGGAGCGCCTGTGGCCTACGAGAGCGATGCCGAGCCGATCAAGCTGGGCTACCTGTTCGATTTCAAGCTTCCCGAGGGCTATCCGCCCGAGATGCGAGCTGACCTGACCCGGCCGTTCGAGATGGTCTTCGCCGCGGGACTGGCCGACGGGCTCATCGACCGCCCCGTCGAGATCGTGTTCCGCGAGGTGGAGGGGCTGCCGAAGGGCAGCGCCAAGGCGGTCATCGACGCCTACGGTTCCCTGGCCGATGAGGGATGCCTGGCCGTGTTCGGCCCCTCGATCACCGACAACACCGTCCCGGTCCGGGAAGAGATCGAACGGCGCTTCCGGGTCCCGGCGATCAGCTGCACCGGCTCGGAGGACTGGCTAGGGGAGTGGACGTTCGCGCTCCCGCAGGGCTCGATGACCGACGAGCCCGTGTTCTGGGCTCACCTGCTGGCCCAGGGCGGTCATACTCAGGTCGGCGCGCTCGTCGAGCAGTCGCTGGTCGGGGAGAGCTACATCGGCAACTTCCGCCGGGCCTGCCGCGACGCCGGGATCGCGATCGTGGCCGAAGAGCAGATCCCGCAGACCGCCGCCGACATCTCCGGCCAGGTCCGCCGCCTCCGCGACGCCAAGGCGGACGCCATCGTCCACTGCGGCTTCGGGTTCGGGGCCCTCGGCGCCAACCCGGTCCTGGAGGCGCTGGGCTGGGACCCGCCCCGCTTCATGGGCACCGCCTTCCAGAACGCCTGGATCAACCCCCGGCTCTGGCAGGCGCTGGTCGGCTGGACCGGGCTCGACCAGTACGACGAGGGCAACCTCGTCGGGCAGCGGTTCCTCGACTCCTACCAGGCGGAGTGCGGGCGGCGGCCGGAGTACTGCGTCCCGGTCTGCAACCGCGACTTCGCCACGGTGCTGCTGCACGCCTTCGCCGGGGCCCGCCCGCTCACCCCGCGCGGGGTGAAGGAGGCCCTGGAGCGGGTGAAGATGCTGCCCGCCGCGGCGGGGTCGCCCGGGACCCGGCTGTCCTTCGGCAAATGGCAGCGCCGCGGGTGGGTGGGCGCGGGCTACCTGGTGGCCCGGCAACTCGACCCGGACGGCGTCACCACCCATCGTGTAGGGCGTTTCGGAGAGGAACAGGCATGACCGCTGGTGTTAGCGAACACGAAGTAGGCAGCCCGGATACCGCCGGCCCCCGGAAACGGGTGCTGACCGCCCTCGGATGGGCCGTGGGAGCCGCCATCGTCGTGCTGATGGCCGTATACGCGCAGCGGGGCCTGGCCCCCGGGACCCCGGGGGTCGACCGCATCGCGAACCCGGCGGTGCACGGGGCCCCGCGCCCGGTGACCTACCTGCTCGGCTGGCCCCACTGGCTGGGCCTGATGCAGTGGCTCACCGTCGCGCAGATGGTCGCGCTCGTCGGAGCCGTTACCTGGTACTGGCGGAAGTACCCGCGCCACCCGTACCTGCTGATGGCGATCGCGGCCACGGCGGTCGTCTGGATGGACCCGATCATGAACTGGGCGCCGTTCGCCGTCTACAACCCGCAGCTGTGGCACCTGCCGGTGAACTGGCCGCTGGCGTCGGTGTCGCCCACGATCGAGCCGTTCATCGTGATCGGGTACGCGAGCTTCTACGCCGGCCCGTTCTTCCCCGCGAACTCGCTGCTGCGCAAGCTCCAGGCCCGCCGGGAGGACTCGTTCGCGGTCCGGCACCCGCTCTGGACCCTGTCCATCCTCATCTTCGTGGTCGGGTTCGTCTACGACGCGATCCTGGAGATCTTCTGCATCCGCGCCGGGCTCTACATGTACGACCAGGTGGTCCCGTTCGGCTCGATCTGGAACGGGACGCCGTTCCAGTTCCCGCTGCTGGTCGAGCCCGCGTTCGTCACGATCATGATGATCCCGGCCGGCCTGCTCCTCTACTCCGCCCGGAACGCCGGGGGCGCCGACGCCCCCGGCCGGGGCGGCGTCGCCCTGACCAACGCCGAACGGCTCACCCGGCGGCTGCGCCTGCTGCCGCGCCGTCCGGCGCTGGGCACGTTCATCGTGATGTTCGGCCTGCTGATCATCGCCTACTGCGGCTACGGGGGCGCGTTCGCGATCCTCAAGGACACCGGGGCCTCCACCTCCGTGGCCTGCCCGTGGCAGTACCCGGAGGCGAAGATCTACGACCCGCTGGGGTACTACGCGAAGACCGGCAACTGCGTGCACCCGGCGACCGGGAGCGCGTCTCATGGCTGACCCCCGCACCGTCGTGATCACCGGGGCGTCCCGGGGGCTCGGCCTGGCCACGGCCGTCCGCCTGCACGGCAGCGGCTGGCACGTGGTGGCCGCGATGCGCTCGCCCGACACCGGGCTGGACCGTCTGCGCGCGGCGACGGGCGCCGGCCCCGGCGATCCCCGCCTGACGGCGGTGCGCCTGGACCTGGAAGACGCCGCCTCGATCACCAGCGCGGCCAAGGAGATCACGTCCGCCGCCGGGGCGCCCGACGTCGTCGTGCATAACGCCGCGTTC
>Ga0131853_10000904_pt1 | contig 53530 bp, 46 predicted proteins | sample TergutLab28metaG_FD_92764 | JGI IMG/M metagenome (GOLD analysis project Ga0131853, IMG submission 92764) | Labiotermes labralis P1 segment gut microbial communities from Petit-Saut dam, French Guiana - Lab288 P1 (version 2) (version 2) | ecosystem: Host-associated > Arthropoda: Insects >...
ATTTTTGTTGCTTGTCGTTCGGTTTTTGCTTCGACGAGTACGCGGATAATTGGCTCCGTCCCGGATGGACGTATAAACACGCGTCCGTGACCGGCAAGTTTCTCCTCATATTTCTCAAGCTCAGCATTTAGTTTTGGACTTTGCATGATAGCATCGCACTGTGCTTGACCCCCGGTGAGTTTGAAACTGGGCATAACCTGCGGATACCTTGGAATGTCCTTTACTAACTCTGACGCTGATTTCCCCGAATGATTCAACGCATTTAGAAATTTTATTGCTGTTAGTTGACCATCGCCGGTCGTAGCGTCATCTGAGAACACAACATGCCCTGAGGATTCTCCGCCGAGGTTACATCCGGTGTCCCACATCATTTCCAGTACATTTCTGTCTCCAACATTTGCTCGGTGGAACTTCAAGCCATTTTCGCGCGAAAAGGTTTCCATTCCTGCATTAGATACAACTGTCCCCACAAGTCCGTTACCTTTTAACTCACCAATTTCTCTCATATGGCGAGCAAACACAGCCAGCATCACGTCTCCGTCAATAACATCGCCGAGTTCATCAACAATCAAGCATCTGTCCGCATCACCATCAAAAGCAATGCCAAGTCCGAAACGTCCGGTCTTCATCATGTCACAAAGATAGTCGAGGTGCATCGAGCCACAGTTATTGTTTATATTTATGCCATTGGGCTCGTCGAAGCTCATTTCGAACTCCGCGTCTAATTGCCGGAAAAGCAATCTAGCTGTCTGATATGCTGCACCATTTGCACAATCTATCGCTATTCTGCCTGCATATCTCCCTCCGGTTGACGCATTTGCCAGATATTTTACATATTCATTTGTTAATGAGCCTTGATCATAATATATCCTGCCGAGCTTGCTGCCAGTCATATTTCCTATTTTGTCAGCATGATCTATTAGCTCTTCAATGCTTTCTTCAAGTGCATCATTGAGCTTGAAACCATTTCTGCCAAATAGCTTGATCCCATTGTGCTCATATGGGTTGTGCGAAGCTGATATAACAACGCCCATGTCCGCTTCATACTTTACTGTTAGATATGCGCAGGCAGGCGTAGGCAGTACGCCGAGTATTGTGACATCCGCACCTGTGGAGCATAGTCCTGCTGATATTGCCGCTTCCAACATGTCGCATGATATGCGAGTATCTCGCGCTATCATTACACGCGGGTGTTGACCATCTGAGTGTGCGAGAACTGTTGCGGCTGCGCGTCCGATTTTAAACGCCAGTTCGGCATTGAGTTTTTCCCCCGCTACACCGCGAATCCCATCTGTCCCAAAGTATTTTCCCATGTATTATCACAAACTCCATTCTTGCCGACGATTTTGTAATCGCTCAGACAATTTTGCTCTATATTCTTATTTTCACCTTCTACTTTGCGCTCTATACCTGCATTGTCAATTGTTCATTCCCGAATATCTCTATGCCCAAATGTTCATATGCTCTGCGTGTAACACAGCGCCCCCTTGGTGTTCTTGTAAGGAGACCTTGTTGCATCAAAAAAGGCTCATATACATCCTCTATTGTTACCGGCTCCTCATTTATCGTTGCCGCTATTGTTTCAAGCCCTACCGGTCCTCCACCATAATTTCTTATTATACTCTCAAGAAGCCGTCTGTCAACCGCGTCCAGTCCTGTGGCATCGATTTCCAATCTCGTAAGCGCATCGTCGGCTGAGCTATGTGTAATAATTCCATCTCCAGTTACTTCAGCAAAGTCTCTTACTCGCCTAAGCAGTCTGTTTGCTATTCTTGGCGTGCCGCGACTGCGTGATGCTATTTCATATGCTCCATCTGGTTCGATAGGTATGTTCAGAATCCGAGCCGAACGCTCAACAATGATTTGCAGCTCTTCCGAGGTGTACATATCAAGCTTTAGGTCAATTCCAAATCTGTCACGTAGCGGTGAGCTGAGTTGACCCGATCTTGTTGTTGCTCCAACTAATGTAAATGATTTCAGCTCAAGGCAGATAGATGCTGCCGACGGACCTTGTCCAATTATTATATCGATTTGCTTGTCTTCCATTGCAGGATAGAGTATTTCCTCGACTGCTCTGTTCATCCGGTGGATTTCGTCTATGAAAAGCACATCGTTCTCATTCAGATTCGTGAGAAGGGCTGCTAGGTCTTTTGGTTTTTCGATCGCAGGTCCGGATGTTTTGCGCAAGGATGCGCCCATTTCATTGGCAATAATTGCTGCGAGGGTTGTTTTACCGAGACCGGGAGGACCATGAAGCAGAACATGGTCAAGCGGCTCTTGCCGACGTCGTGCGCCTTCAAGAAAAATCGCAAGATTCCCTTTTGCTTTTTCCTGTCCGATGTATTCATACAGGGTTTGCGGACGCAGCTTATTTTCTCCGGCATCATCTTCGGAGAATGTTGCTGAGAGCAAGTCGGTGTTATCTTCAATATTTTCATGTATTATTTCATCAGAGTAGTCAATGCTCATAAGTTCCTCCGGAGTTTAAAGCTGCCTATTTAGCGCTGCTTTTTAATATTTCACGTATGATTTCTTCTACAGTTAGTGCGTTTATGTCCAGCGGTCGCATGGCTGTTGATATTTCACTTTGGCTGTAGCCCAACACCGCAAGGGCTGCCGCTGCATCACGCTGCTTTGAGCCGGGCTGACCTGCATCACCTTTTGGTGGGCTGTAACCCGATGATTTAAGCGAGATTGCTTCCTTGCTGACTTTGTCTTTTAGTTCTAAAATGATCCTTTGAGCGATTTTCTTGCCTATTCCGGGTGCAACTGTCAGAGCGCTCTCATCATCACTGATAATTGCCAGTGCCAAAGATTCGGGTGTTGACGAAGAGAGTATAGACAGCGCAGCTTTCGGTCCAACGCCGGATACGCTGAGCAACTGCTCGAAGCATCTTTTTTCACTTGGATCGTAAAACCCATATATGTCAAAGGCATCTTCCTTAACATTGCAGTATGTGTAAAGGCGTGCTTTTTTTCCTGTTTCAAGTCGAGATAAAGTTACCACGGTTGTATTACAGGCATACCCTGCGCCGTTTATATCTACTACCGCGAGATTTTGACCTAACATCGTAACTATACCTTCTAAATAGTGGAACATGTACTTCCTCCTTTGATTGTCATGAGTGAATTTGCCGTACGCGCATGACAGATTGCAATCGCGAGTGCATCGGCAGCATCATCAGGTTTTGGTGTGGCTTCCATTGACAATAAACGCCGCACCATTTCCATAACTTGCTTTTTTTCCGCATGACCATACCCCACAACTGCTTTTTTCACTTGAAGCGGTGTGTATTCATACATTGGTATCCCATGCTCCTCCCCTGCAAGTATAATCGCCGCACGTCCGTGTGCAACTGCAATTGCTGTTTTCAAATTAGTATTGAAGAAAAGCTCCTCTACTGCAATTGCGTCGGGGCTGAAAAGTTTAATCAGCTCTGAGACATCCGCATATATTTGGCTAAGCCTCAAAGCCAGACGCATTCCGGCAGGGGTTGTTATAACCCCGTAGCGCAGAGGTTTTTGTGTACCGCGCACTTCTTTTATGATGCCGAATCCGACTGTTGCGACGCCAGGGTCGATCCCCAGAATTGTCATCTTGATATTTCCTTTTCCTCTATTCCCCTCCTCTGAGGGGCAGCACACAGCGCCGAGGCGAGGCTTCTAAAACAGCTCCACGCGACATTATTATATCCCAATCGCTTTAAATTTACAATTCAATTTCAGTTTATATTAAGTTGCTTCTGCTTCAATCGTTACTGCTTCGCCCTGACTTGCAGCACGGCGAAGAGACTGCGTGAATAGTAACTTTCAATCCCAGCCCGCAGCGTTTACACTCATATATCTATGAGAACAGTCCTCGTGCGTTGCAAAAAACCGGCGGCTTGATAGCCGCCGATTTTCATCTCTATTTCGCGTATTCTATTGCCTTTGTTTCGCGAAGCAGGTTTACTTTGATTTGACCAGGATATTCCAGCTCTGCTTCAATTTTCTTCGCTATATCTCTTGCGAGCAGAATCATCTCATCTTCCGAAACCTCTTCGGGCTTGACCATAATGCGTATTTCGCGACCTGCCTGTATTGCATATGAGCTATCAACACCTTTGAAAGAACATGTTAATTCTTCCAACTTTTCGAGACGCTTGACATAGCTCTCAATGTTTTCGCGTCTTGCTCCCGGTCGCGCTGCCGAGATGGAGTCTGATGCTTGAACTAAGCAGGCAATGATAGTCCTTGGCTCGACGTCACCGTGGTGAGCATGTATCGCGTGGAGGATTTCATCGTTTTCCTTGTATTTTTTTGCGAGATCCACACCGATATTTACATGGCTTCCTTCGACTTCATGGTCAACTGCTTTTCCGAGATCGTGGAGCAATCCTGCACGTTTTGCTGTCATCACATCTGCACCAAGCTCTGCTGCAAGCAAACCTGCTATATGTGCAACTTCAATTGAGTGGTTGAGAACATTCTGCCCATAGCTTGTGCGATAGCGCATTCTCCCAAGTAATTTGACGACTTCCTGGTGCAAGCCGTGAACGCCTGTTTCGAATGTTGCTCTGTCGCCTTCGGACTTTATTATTGCATCAACTTCCTTTTTCGCCTTGTCTACCATTTCCTCTATCCTAGCAGGATGGATGCGTCCATCAAGGATAAGTTTTTCAAGGGCAATCCTTGCTACCTCTCGGCGAACCGGGTCAAAGCTAGAGAGGGTTATTGCTTCGGGAGTGTCATCAATAATAAGGTCAACGCCGGTGAGCGTCTCGATCGCACGAATGTTGCGTCCTTCGCGACCTATTATGCGACCTTTCATTTCGTCATTGGGCAGGGGCACCACAGAGACGGTCGCTTCAGCGACATGATCCGCTGCACACCTTTGTATAGCGAGTGAGATATATTCCCTTGCTTTTTGGTCAGATTCCTCTTTAAGGCGAGTCTCAATCTCACTGATTTTCATGGCTGCCTCGTGCGTGACTTCTGACTCAAGGTTTTTTATCAAAAAGTTTTTTGCCTCTTCGACTGTGTATCCGGAAATTCTTTCAAGCATTTCATACTGACTGCGTTTTAGCGCCGCTACATCTTCGTGGGCAGCTTCGAGGTCAGCCGTTCTTTTTGCGAGATTTTCCGATTTCTTTTCGATAAGATCAGTTTTCTTATCCAGCATTTCTTCTTTTTGCTGGAGTCTGCGTTCCTGTTTCTGGATCTCCGTGCGACGTTCTTTTACCTCGCGTTCATGTTCGTTTCTGTTTTTATGAATTTCTTCTTTTGCTTCTAATAGTGCTTCGCGTTTTTTATTTTCGGCTGCTTTTATTGAGTCGTTTATAATTCTTTTTGCTTTTTCCTCCGCACTTTGAATCTCTCGTTCAGAAACTTTTTTTCTGTAAAGTATACCAAGGATAAAGCATATGACTGCAACTACAACAATAGCGACTACGAATACTATTATGGCTAACGGTGATAAGCCAGTCATGGTTAGTATACAAACCCCCATTTCGGTTTTTATTTTTATTTGGAATTGTGAAATTACCCCGATTATTTCATCACTTCATCCGCACTATTCTATAACCCTATTACGCCCCTGTCAAGTGCTATGTCGTAGTTTCTGTAATTCATATTTTTTAGTTATGCTTTCACAGAAATTTTCCGAGGATTTTCCCTTGACTTTGAAGTCTGCATAATCTATATTATAGACGGACTAAATGAGGAACACGTCCTAAGAGTTTATTAAAACTTTACTGGTCGTTTCCGGCTAGAGCTTAGTATGGAGAGGTGTCCGAGTGGTCGTAAGGTGCAGCATTGGAAATGCTGTGTAGGGCAACCTACCGCGGGTTCGAATCCCGCCCTCTCCGCCATTTTGTGATAAATCCGAACTCATGCCAATCGGCGATGGGTTCGGATTCGTCCATTTTGTCCGCTGGTAACATGGGATATTTTTCCTCCGCTGGTAAGAACGGCTCAAAAATGAGCCGAGCGGAGGTTGTGAAAATACTATTGAATTGTTTTGCATTTCTGTGATAAAATATTTTTGAATAATACGAGAAAGTCCGCACTGCGGACGGTATTGAATGCCGCTTCGGCGGGAACGATGGACGAGGAACTTTGGCTTCTGCTCGCTCAGGCGCGGACAACTGCTCTGTAACTGACAAAAATTGAGGCAGATGCCTTAATTGCCATGCTAAAGAAAAAGATTGAGGAACAAACTCTCAGTTTCCCGCAAGCAAAAGGCAAGTTGAGCTTTGACGTTCTAGGGGAACGTAGAACTGATGAATTTGTTATTAATATTGACAGAAAAGGGATAAATGCGCATGGTTGCACCTATCAAGGTAGAATAAAGTCTAACAACATTATCTTGTTGCGTTTGGACATTAACCCAACGTCAGTGCATAAGAATCCTAGCGATGGGAGCAAAATAATAGGGTCTCATCTTCACATTTACGATGAACAAATGGAGTTGCGCGAGGCAATTCCATTTGACGTGGAAAACAAGGGTTTGTTTGAATTATGTTATTCGTTCTTTGAAAAATTCAATATAATTGAACCACCAGAAATTCAATCTGCTCTTGGCACACTCGAGGGGGTATAGGAATGGAAATTCAAAAAATGCTTGATGAATATACAGGGTGGCTAAGAAGCGAGATTACTGTCACTAATTTTGGCGAGTACCATGAACTAACCACCCCTTATCTTGACCGATATAATGACTATTTGCAAATCTACGTCAAGCCAGAAGCGGATGGGCGCATGGCGACGACAGATGATAGTTATATTATCGATAATCTCATTTCGGCTGGTATGTCATTTAAGGCAGGGGCTAAAAGGAAAATCATGCTCGATAGGATACTTCAAAATTTTTCCTTGCAATTAGACGGCAATGCAATCACAACAACCGCTACGGCATCAAATTTCCCACAGAAAAAGCATCAAATGGGCGAGGACTTCATCCGGTACACCCCGCTTACGTTTGACAAATTCCGCCAAAAGCAGACAGTCCATGCGGTCTCCTCACTGGTCAGAGGGGAGCGGCCCTTACCACTACGAGATAGGACAGACATTGTTCGAGCAGGGCGCGGGTCTTATTGTTCTTCAATTGTGCCATTGATCAGCCTCCTTCGATTTTGTTCCGCAATGCAAAAATCCGCCCCATCTGCTAGATGAAGCGGATTTGTTGCTTTAGCGAGTATGTTATGGTACACTACTTGCAGTAGAACTCTTTTCTGCGCATTTGGTGCGCTATGTAGGGTTCTGGTGAGTATTTATATTTTAGGAGGTTACAAGTTTGAAAAAGATTTGGGGGAACTCACTATTGCTAGCGCTGCTATCCGTGTTTCTGCTTGCCAACTTAGTCGGCTGTGCCGGGGAGCCGGAACCGGAATCAGCACCAACACTCAATTTGGCCCAAGAGCAGGAAGTTGAAACTACTTCAGAGCAAGAACAGGAATATACAGATGCCACTATTACTGAGGAGCAAATTGCGCCACCGTATGACAGACCAACAACAGAAATGCGAACTATTGGCGTCGGTACCGTTGGATATGGAGCCCCCTTTACTCTTGTAATGCATCCACGTATGATTATTGAAAAGTTTGAGACAATTCCTGTTTTCGAACTTGAGGGCATCGAAGAACATTTTGGGATTACATCTTACTTGCAGAATTATACCGCACGTGGGAGTAGATATATTATATATTTTGGTGAAACCGGCGCAACTAATTTAGAAATAGCGCTAAGAGGCAATACGATTACAAGCATACTATTAGACGCCCATGATCTGTTCTTTTTAAATCCAGACATCGTTTTTTCTGATGATCTAACATGTGACTCAAGTCCAAATTCTATTAATCCGACAATAGCGATATCCAGCAGGGAGCAAATAAGCACCGAGCAAATTTTTGATTTAGTTGGAAATGCAGACGGGTTTTGGACAGCTTGGAGAGACGGAGAATATAGATCGAAGATTTGGGTTAATCGTTATGCAACTGTTCGAGCTTCTATAATGGAGGAAGATAATTGGATTCCCAATGCATCATGGTTTTGGCCGGGCACGAGTGCATCCGAATGGTTAGAGTTTTGGATAAGCGAGGGCTTGATTGAACGCTAAATGTGGGAGAGTTATTTATAACAGTCAGTTGAGAGTACGAAAGTACAAAATAAGCACTCGGCCCACCAGAGTATAAAACGCCTTATGTAACAGCAGTTTGGTAAGGTAGCTGTTCTGACTAGCTGGTAAAAACATTGATTTTATTGGGGTTTGAGAAAAGTCCTATAAGAACATCTCCGCCATTAGGAACAAATGCGAACTCCCCCGATTCTTCTTTGTCGGGGAGACGTTCGCATTTGTTTTTCGCTAGGTAAACGCTGATTGCCTAGAATGATTTCACGCACCTTGATATAGTAATTTGTTTCCTAATCCCACAAGCTGGTGCTCATATACTTTAGCCCACAGTCATTGATGACAATGCCGATTGACCTCCCCATTTCAGCACCCTGAAGAAGCTTCAACGCTGCAATGACATTTGCCCCCGATGAAAACCCGGCAAAAATTCCTTCTTTTTCAGCCAGAAGGCGTGTCATCTCAACCGCTTCAGCATCTGTCACAACAACAGTACCGTCGATCAAAGCAGTGTCAACATTCGCCACTTCTTTTGCATAACCACCGCCCTGTATTCCATGACATACCCCTTCAATGATCTCATCTCCGTAAAAAGCACAGCCATAAGGCTCAACCGCATAGCAACGGATCTCAGGGTTTTTATGCTTCAAGGCCCTTGCATAGCCTCCGAAAGTGCCTCCTGTACCAATAAAATCGACGAAAACCTCAATGCTCCCGCCTGACTGCTCCCACATTTCATAAGCAGCTCGTTCCTGCGCTCGACTGTTATCAAAATTGTTAAATTGATTGAGGTAAAATGCTCCTGTTTCTTCGACCAACCGCTCTGTTTCAATCTCAACCAGTCTCAAATCATCCCGGGAAACTTTTCCTTTCACAGCATTCGGCGCTTGATCCACAAGCACTACTTCGCCTCCAAATGCCTTAATCATTTTGACACGCTCAACTGAGTTGCCACGTGACATAACGCAGATAAACCGATACCCCTTCGCGGCACACACGAGCGCAACACCTGTCCCTGTATTCCCGCTGGTCATCTCTATAACTGTCTGACCAGGTTTCAATAGCCCCTCCTGCTCTGCAAATTCAATCATACCTAGGGCAATGCGATCTTTCTTTGAAGAGCTCGGATTCAAATGCTCAAGTTTCGCAAAAATAGCCCCATTAAGTCCGAGATGTGATGCAAATCGGTCTAATCGCATAAGTGGCGTATTGCCAATTGCCTCTGTGATGTTTGTGATGTAGCTGCTCATTTCCATTTTATCCTTTTTGTTCTTTTTTCTTTTTCCAAACGAAGACACTTAGGTAAGCGCTGATTAAATCCGCCCGAAGTAATTGCGAGGTATTTTTTCGCCTGTTTTTTGGATTTAGAGAGCGAATACTAGCAGTATTTAACTGAAAAATGCGGAAAACAGGCAGAATAAGACCCGCAAAGACGAGGAGCACGATTTAATCAGCGGTTACTTAGTTATCCTCGGCTAAAAACTCACTTACTGCATTTGCGGCTTCATCAAACTCACCATGCAATAAGTTTGCAGAAATATCCCTCAATAATTTTTTCACCGCTTGCGAGCATGATATTTTGCGAAGCTCTTTTATAATATCATCTGCAGAAGCCTTGTCAAACTCATAACAGGCAGCTTTAACCTCATGTAATTTGCTGTGCAATAACTCAATGTTTGCCTGATTACAGTCTATTGTCTCAAAGTCCGCATCAACAACCATTGATGCTAACTTTTCTATGCAGTCTCGCAATGCTTCGTTGAAAACCGGAATTTCATGCTCAAGAGATTCAATATCACCGCTTCGTCCCAGTTGTTCCAATTTCGACGCAAAAACTGAGAGTTCTGCATTTCCTGCATATGCAAGCGCACTACGCAACCCATGCGCACTGACAACAAACATTCTCAGATCATTGCGAGGACAACCACTCTTAACAAACTCCTCCAACAAACGAAGATGTGCTCGCGCATCTCCAATGAATATATTGATTACTCCTGGGTTGATTCCCTCTTTGAACTGAACATCATCTGAATACAAAGATTCTTGTTCCATTTCCGGCGGCTCAGGCTCTCCACTAAACTCCGTAAACTCACTGGTTCGCCTATCCCTTACAAACTGATTTAACACAGCATTTAACTTGCTGACATTGATTGGTTTGGAAATAAACTCGTCAAAACCATTTTCAAGAAACATATCGGACTGCCCAACAACTGCATTCGCCGTCAGCGCTACGATAGGATGGCTATAACCCATATCACGCAAGATTTTTGTCGTATCGATACCATCCATTTTCGGCATCATGTGATCCATGAAAATGATATCATATACTTTGCCGCTCTTGATAATATCAATCGCCTCAAATCCGCTGAGCACAGCTTCTATATGCAGTTTGTATGGGGCAAGTAATTCTTTCGCTACAAATACATTCGTTTTCATGTCGTCCACTATCAAAACGCTACCATAAGCCATCGGCTCTTGCTTTATTTGGACTCTTTTCAGATTTGCACCACTGTATGCACGGAATCTACTTAAATTCTCGGCATTTTCTTTTCCTAACATCTCAGATCCAATTCTGATTTGCGGAATGCGGACCGTGAATTTCGATCCCTTTCCCGGCTCACTTTCTACACGTATTTCTCCGTCCATAAGATGCAGTAATGTTCTTGTAATGCTCATTCCCAACCCGGTTCCTTCAGTTGAGCGGTTCGCTTCCGGATTGAAGCGATTGTATTCATCGAACAAGACGTTCACTTGATCCGCTGTCATACCCTGACCAGTGTCACTGACAATAATTCCCAAAATCATCTCATCATTCACGGTATCGTTATCGCTTGTTTCAGCAAAAAACGTCAGACTCACTGACCCTACTGAGGTATACTTGAAAGCGTTTGAAAGTAGGTTGCTGAGAATTTGTTTTATTCGCAGTTCGTCACCAAGCAGCATAGTTGGTAGTTTATCATCGACAACAAGCTCAAACCCCACCGGTTTATCGTAAAATTGCAGCATGTTCAACTGAGCAGCATCGCTTATCAGACTTGCCACCTCATATTTTTCTACCTGAATCTCCAGCCTCCCTGCCTCAATTTTAGAAAGATCAAGAATGTTGTTGATGATACTTAACAACACATCCCCGGAAGAATATATCATCTTAAACGCTTCTTTTATATCGGCATCCAGATTATCCCGCTGCAACTGCACCTCTGTCATTCCCAAAATGACATTCATTGGTGTGCGGATTTCATGACTCATTGTGCTTAAAAATACACTCTTCGCCTTGCTCGCCTCCTCGGCAGCTGTTCGCTGACGATCCGCTTCGTAAATCAGATTCTTCATTTCCGTTACATCAATCAACGAACCGACTGTATGAACAGGATTACCGTCTTTGTCCCGAATTGTTTCCCCGGAAGCAAGGTAATCACCATATTCCCCGCTTTTTTTAAGCAGCCTATATTCAACATCATATGGCGTTTGTCCGGTTTTATCCAATAGATGTTTCAAAATTGCAGTTGCAACTCTTTCATAATCATCCGGATGGATCCTGTCATGAAAGCTCTTTACAATATCAGGGAATTCACTCTGGTCGGAGTAGCCCAGAAGTTCTCTGAACTCATTAGACCATATAATCACATTGTTATTGTTGATCGGATCGTCCTGAATGATTTCCATATCCCACAGCCCTATTTTTGTGGCTCTGACCATAAGATGCATTCTCGCAAGCTGAAGTTCGTTTTGTTGTATGCGATCTTTCAGCGTTTCAACCATTGTTTGCAACGCTGTTGCCAGCAGCTCTACTTCATCATTGCTTTTAATCGCCAGAGGTATCTCAAGGTTTCCATCTGCAACCTGCACCGCGTAATTCGTTACATCGCGGATAGGTTTGGCGATTTTGCTTCCAAGAACTCCCGCCAATATTGTAAACAGCAGTGCAACCCCAATCGAGCACGATATAATTATCATCATGAACCTGTTTTCCATCGCAATTTGTTCGGTCAGCGGTGCGGCTATAGTCCACATGCCCACAATCTCTCCGCGAAAATCTATGACAGGCCAATAAACAAGTTTGTAAGGATCCCCAAAGATGTCTAAGCTTTTAACTATTAATTCACCCCGATTTAAAACCGTGTCTAATACCTCCGGGTCTTCGAGCCTAGTGTCTATTGCTCTATTCCCTTCCTCGTCCTTCAACGTAGTCATGATACGGACATCATCTTTATAAAGAGTGACCTCCATCCCAGTAATGTTCTTTAAACTATCAACATATGACTCCGTACCAATATCAACCCCCAGTATCAACACGCCCACCTGAGTTGCGCCACTATTATATACTGGCATATATGTCCTTATGCAGTAAGGAACCATGGCAGCTTCCTGAAAAACTATTCCATTGACAGTCTCGCCTCTCAGCGCACCAGAGACCTCGGGACGTTCGCTGATATCATCTCCTGCCAGTTCATAAAACCCTCTGGCAAGCACAATTCCGGTCGAATCTGTAACGGCTATCGAATCGATACCAAGTTGATGCAAAGACGCTTCAATAATATCCTTGACGCTGACTGAGTCTCTTCTTTCTATAGCGTCAATCAACCGGGGCATGGTTGCAAGCAAATATGCATACCTATAAACTCTTTCTTCATCCTGCTCTTGCAAGCGAACAACCATTGACTGCATGGCTGTCATTTCATCATCAAGAATACGCGAGTATTGATTTCCTATCATTATCATACTTATGGAAAGTATTACTGCGCAAACCGCGATAACACCTGAAGCAGCTATGAATACTATTTTTCTCGAAATGGTTAGTTTCATTTTTCGCCTCACTTTCATGACAGTTCCCAAACTTATACGACGTATCCAAAATGTCCTAGGTAAACGTTGATTACTTCGGGCGGATTTAATCAGTGTTTACCTAGTGTAGCATGTACACTACACATGCGAATTTATTCTCCCACACTCAGGGCATTCATTTAAAATGTCCTCAAATTCTTGCTTTACTTCAAAAAATACGCTTGCTAATAACGGATCAAACTGCGTTCCCGCGTTTTGCATGATGATTTTAACCGCTTCATCCGCCGGGATGGCTTTTTTATATGGTCGGTCGGAGACAAGCGCATCATATACATCGGCAATGGCCATAACTCTGCCTTGTATCGGAATATTCTTTCCACTAAGTCCGCGAGGATACCCTTTCCCACCCCAGCGTTCATGGTGGCTTCCCGCGAACAGTTTTGCATTGTGCAAAAAGTCAATATCTATTGTGCGTGAAGCTAGTTTGTCTAATATCCGCTCACCTTCAATAGCGTGGGTTTTCATAATTTCATACTCATCTTCCGTAAGTTTATCCGGCTTGTTCAAAATTAGATCTGAAATAGCAATTTTCCCAACATCGTGCAAACGCGCTGACGAAACAAACTGCTCAATATCCAGCCCTTCGGTTTCATCGGGGTAAATATGTCTCCGCTTCATCGCATCAACCAGAACTCTAATATATGCGGCGGTGCGGTCAACATGCCCTCCTGTTTCCTCGTCACGGCTTTCCAGCAAATCAGCAAATCCAAATATAATAGCGTTCTGCAAACTTTGAATAGTTGCCTTTTCATATTCCAATTGCTCAGTTTTTTCCTGCAGTTGTGACGTGCGTTCCCGAATCAGCCCATCAATATCTAAATGTGTTTTGATTCTGTTTAGCAATACTGGATCTGAAAACGGTTTCACAATGAAATCAACTACACCAAGCCGAAAACCCTCGGCTTCAACCGAAACATTTGTTTCAACAGTCAGAAATATGACCGGGATATCTGCATATTTTTCACTTTCTTTCAAAAGGCGCAAAGCCTCAAGTCCGTCCATTTCCGGCATAATAATATCCAGAAGGATCATATCCGGCTTAACTCTCTCAATAAGAGAAAACATCTTTGCGGCAGAGGGTAGCGTTATAACTTTATAATGCGCCCTGAGCACATCATTTGCCATTGTCAGGTTTGTGTCAAGGTCATCAACCACAAAAATCGTTTTTACTTCTGTACTCATGTCTTGTCTCCTTTATGTGTTTGGAAAAACATGTTTATGGATATGCTAGGCATGTGCTTTACTTACTTATTTCAGCAAGTTAAATATATCACATATTGCCTAATAAGTCCTGCACTATTAAAGTTATTTTTCAAAAATTTTAACGCGAAGGTTACTATTCACGCAGCTATGTGTGCGCTTGCGCTCTGATACTGTATTTTTGCTGAGCTGTAGGACTAGGTAAACGCTGATTTAATCAGCGCTTACCTAGGATAAAATAGTAACTTAAGATAAGGCACGGTCACACCGCATTATAAAGATTTAATCAGCGCTTACCTAGGATAAAATAGTAACCGCGAAGTGTCTTGGTAAATGCTTATTTCCTCGCAACCGTGTACAACATTATTTGGATTATTTTGTCTATTTAACAGCTTAATTATGATTATTTTTTGCTTTTTATAAGTTTGGCGATGGCGATACCCGCTATATAATTTTAGATTTTTTTATGGATATTTGTATCCATTTGTCCATATTCGCATTGCTTTTTTTGTTAATGACCACCAAATCACCATCATTTATGCGCTAATATATGTGCGATTAATTCATTTTCTGTACATTTTTTTGAAAATAGATAAAAAGTGTTGACAACTTGTCCACCCATCTGTAAAATGCGTATGAGATGGTGATCCGCATCTCTGGGGGAGTGTTTTTATCAACAAGGAGCAGCTTATTTGGTAGTCGCTGATGTGTTGTGTGTTGATTATGCGCTGACTTGCGGTAGCTGTCTGGAGCAATTCGTAGTAAAATAGTATAGTATATGGCACTATTTTATGTTGTTAAGATGGATTTTTGATCCATTTTGATAAGGGTATACACATCAACTAGGAAAAAAGGCGTATACACATCAACTAGGAAAGGGGTATAATGGAATGATAGGTACTAGTGTTATCCAGTGGATCGGTATTACTTGGTCAGGAGCGCTGATGAGTCTTGCTGCTATTATTATGTTCTTCTCATAAGAATATTCCACGTTAGTAGCAGAAATGAAAACTGAAATCACAATAGAAAGGAGGTGCGCTTTATGTTGGGTCTTCCATTCTGGATATCTGGCGGCATGCTCGTTACTGCTAATATGGCAGCATTCTTGGCGAGCTTCTTCTGGCTCGGTGGAGAATAATATTTGATAACTTTGTTATCAAATATTTCTGATAGGTATTTTTCAGAGACTCTATCATCTACCATTCAACTATGTGTTGTGAATAGAGTCTTTGATTTATACTGCCGCTCTCTTGATAGCTTAGTCTCTGTCAGTGCTATATGGCTTGTTTTTCGATAAAAATGCTGACAGTTTGGACTTAATGTCATAAAAACTATAGAAAGGAGATTAATGCTATATGAACGAAATGTTTGTTTTGCTTATGGGTTTCGCTTCTGAAACTACAGCTGTTCTTATGAACGCATTCTGGGCTGTATCTGACAGATTACTGTTTAGATAAGCGATTAGGAAATCGGCTACATTACTTGGTATAGTATATTTTTTCTTTTTTATTAAAATGAGTTTTTAGCTCATTTTAATAAAAGCACATCTCATATAAGTCAGGAAAGGAGGATAATGGAATGATAGGTACAGCTGTTCTTCAGTGGATTGGCATTACTTGGTCAGGAGCTCTTATGAGTCTTGCTGCTATTGCTATGTTCTTCTCATAAAAAATTTTCAAAAGCAATGAAAACTTAGATCATAAAAGTAGAAAGGGGGATGCTATCTATGTTAGGTCTTTCGTTTTGGATATCCGGCGGCATGCTGGTTACGGCTAATATGGCTGCATTCTTGGCGAGTTTCTTCTGGTTAGGCGGAGAATAGTATTTACTTTCCCAACACCATGATTCAATATTCGCACAAGATTTTCAAAGGCTCTGTCATGTTTCATGAGAAGAGTCTTTGAAGTTTATGTCGCTTCCACTTTTGGGACGGTCTACACTTTGTCAGATTTCATTACAACACTTGTTTTATATCAAGATGTCTGGTAACGTGAATTTAAGTCATAGAAACTTATGAAATGGAATTAATGTTATATGAACGAAATGTTTGCTTTGCTTTTTGGTTTCGCGTCTGAAAGCACAGCTGTTCTTATGAACGCATTCTGGGTCATATCTGACATGTTACTGTTTTGATGGTAATAATTGTATGTGAAATGTATAAGTGCAGTGGAGTACCAAAAAAGGCTCTCCATTGTGTTTAGAACACCAACAGAGGGTGCGAAAAGCACCCTCTGTCTAAATATATTTTCGAAACTTAGAAACGGCAAATCGTTTAGTACATTCCTCCCATGTCAGGAGCTGCGGGCATTGGCGCAGGAGGTTCCGGAATGTCGGCAACCAATGATTCCGTCGTCAGAACCATACCTGCTACGGATGCTGCGTTTTCTAAGGCTGAGCGGCAAACCTTGGTCGGGTCAACTATGCCGGCTTTAATAAGGTCGCAGTATTCCTGTGCTGCCGCGTCAAATCCGAATGTCGATTCGCTTGAGGTCTTAACTTTATCAAGCACGACCGCACCTTCGAGACCCGCGTTTACAGCAATTTGCATTACAGGCGCTTCGAGAGCCTTTGCAATCAATTGCATCCCTGTCTTTTCGTCGCCAGATGCACCGTCAAGAAGCTTTTCAACTGCTTTTGATGCTACAACATAAATTGTGCCACCGCCTGCTACAATGCCTTCTTCAACTGCCGCACGTGTTGCATTTAGAGCATCCTCCATACGAAGTTTCTTTTCCTTCATCTCTGTCTCTGTTGCCGCGCCGACCTTGATAACCGCTACACCGCCAGAGAGCTTTGCAAGGCGCTCCTGAAGCTTTTCTTTATCGTAATCGGAAGTCGTGATCTCGATTTCGCTTGTGATTTGGTTGATACGTGATTTGATTTCGTCGGGTTTACCATTGCCTTCGACAATAATTGTGTTGTCCTTGTTGGACTTGACTTGCCTTGCTTGACCGAGCATTTCGACAGTTACATCCTTGAGTTCCATGCCGAGTTCGCTGGAGATAACTTCGCCGCCTGTCAATGCTGCGATATCCTTGAGCATTTCCTTACGTCTGTCGCCAAATCCGGGGGCTTTTACGCATAGGCAGGTGAATGTTCCGCGGATTTTATTGAGAATGATTGTTGCAAGCGCTTCGCCTTCAACGTCTTCTGCGATTATCACGAGTTTTTTGCCGCCTTGCACTACTTGCTCAAGAACCGGGAGAATCTCTTGGATGTTTGAGATTTTTTTGTCTGTGATGAGAATGTAAGGATCGTCGATGATCGCTTCCATCTTCTCAGCATCGGTAATCATGTAAGGTGTGATGTAACCGCGATCAAACTGCATACCTTCAACAACTTCCGAGTATGTATCGGCAGTTTTTGACTCTTCAACAGTGATAACACCATTTTGTGAAACTTTTTCCATTGCCTCTGCAATAAGCTTTCCGATAGTTACATCGCTGGACGACACCGCGCCAACACGAGCAATGTCTTCTGTTCCGGATACAGGATTAGAATTTGCTTTTATTGCTTCGACTGCGGCTTCAACGGCTCTTTCGATACCTTTTTTCATGACCATCGGGTTTGCGCCAGCCGCAACGTTTTTAATACCTTCTCGAATCATTGCCTGTGCAAGAACCGTTGCTGTTGTTGTGCCATCACCGGCTACGTCGTTTGTCTTTGAAGCTACTTCTTTAACAAGTTGCGCACCCATATTTTCAAATGGATCTTTGAGTTCTATTTCTTTTGCGATTGTTACGCCGTCGTTTGTGATAAGGGGTGAGCCGTATTTCTTGTCAAGGACAACATTTCTGCCCTTAGGTCCAATTGTAAGTCTCACTGTATCAGCAAGTTGATTAACGCCTTTTTCTAATGCCCTGCGGGCTTCTTCACCGTAAACGATCTGTTTAGCCATTTATTATTTCCTCCAGTATTTTTTATTAATGCTTAATACTAAATGCTTAGTGCTTAATTATTTATGTGAGTACCCCAGACAAGAGAAACTCATTGAAGTTGAGCATTTCGCATTCGCCGCTAAGCGGCTTTTACTCGACAATCGCCAGAATGTCACTCTGGCGTACTATTGTGTATTCGTCACCATCAATTTTGACCTCTGTTCCGCTGTATTTGCCTGTGATGATGCGGTCGCCTTTTTTCACGACCATGGTTACTTCATTTCCTTCGATCATTCCGCCTGGACCTACTTCGATGACCTCGTATACCTGCGGTTTTTCTTGTGCTGCGCTGGTTAGTATGATGCCAGCCTTCGTTGTTTCCTCAGCCTCAACTTGTTTGATGATCACGCGGTCTGCCAATGGCTTTAGTGTCATTATGAGAAACCTCCTAAATAAAATATATATTAACAGTTTTTCTGCGTTAGCACTCTCGTGCGCCGAGTGCTAACGCTTCCTAATAATAATCGAATTTCTACGATTTCGCAAATTGTATTATTGTCATATTCGTGATATATACAGGCATTTTCCGCAGTTATTGCAATGCAACATGGGTTTTTCTCTTTGAATCGGCTTTTTTCGCTCATTTTCGCAGATTTATAGCACAGCCCCATCGAAATAACGCATATTTTTTGGAAATATGAAGTTGACTCCTTTTTTCGCGAGCTTGAATTCGATTGTTTTTGCGTGGATTATCTCTCCGTCTATGTTTACCAAAAACTCTTGGTCAGCCTCTATTTTTAAATTGCTTCCACGCAGATGCGTTATAATATTGGGGAGTTTTCTATATTGCCCCTTAGCGTATTTCCCGACAATTTTTGCGACTTGCAGTCGAGATACGCCGTTAATTATGAGGTATTCGATGATTCCGTCGTCAGGCAGTGCGTCAGGCACAGGGTTAAACCCGCCGCCGTAAAATCTCCCATTGCAGGCGCAAGCGAGGGTTACTGCTTTTTCCATTATTTCATTTTCGGTTGTTATACGAAAACGTTGAGTTACGCCTCTGAGCACGTTAACAAGCAGGGCGATGATGTATCCTGTTGCGCCGCCGATTATTGGTATGCTGCTGTATGTGTGAACATCCCTGCCGACACGTGCATCAATGCCAACCGAGCAGATATTGATCCCATAGCGTCCATTACAGTCTATGAGATCAAGAGATCGCACTGATCCGCTCGTAAGCGCGTCAAGATCACGGAATTTGCCAAGGTTTTCTTGTCCGAATGTTCGTATGAAGTCGTTGCCGGTGCCGTTGGCATATTGAGTTATCGCTACATTCGGGCGATTAGCTGCACCATTAGCACATTCGTTGAGTGTTCCATCACCACCGATAGCGTAGACGCGGAGCGTAGGGACTGATTCCGCTTCTTGAATGACTTTTCGTGTGGCCTCCATCGGGGCTTTTGTTATGTAGACTTCATAGGGATCAGTGAGGTTTTTCGCAAATGATTCAACTTCATGTTTGATTTCATTCAGGCTTTCTTTATTTCCTCCGGCTATGGGGTTTATTATGAATAAATGTTTCATTTTTTCAAAAATATTCCTATTTCTCTAATAATACATGAATAGATCACATTTTATCATGCCGTTGTATAGTTTGCGCTTTTTTGTGGCTTTTTTACCAAAGGTGCGCTCAAATTCGGTATGAGAGGATAGGATGTACATTTTCCAGTTTTCCAGTTTTTTCGTCGCAGCGCCAAATTTCCGATAGATTTCTTCGGCTTCACTTTGCAGCATAACACGCTCGCCATACGGTGGGTTTGTCATTATGATCCCACCTGGGGTATCGTTGTGGAATTCGGCGGCTTCGGCTACTTCGAATTTTACATGCTCTGCCACGCCCGCTCTACGAGCATTCTCTTTTGCCGCGGTTATGCTTTTCGGGTCTATATCTCCGCCCCAAATTTCGTAGTTCCCGCTGTATTCTTGCGATTTTGCTTCTTCGATCGCGTCATCCCAGATTTTTTTGTCAAGCCATGCCCAGTTTTGTGCTGTGAAAGCGCGATTAAGACCCGGTGCGCGATTGATGGCGGCGAGAGCCGCTTCAATCGGGATAGTCCCCGAGCCGCAGAAGGGGTCGCTAACTTGTTCGCGTCCCCGATATCGCGATAGTTTCACTATCGCGGCGGCGAGGGTTTCACGCAGCGGCGCTGCGTTACCCGCAGGGCGGTAGCCACGCTTGTGAAGACCTATACCGGATGTGTCGATATAGAGTGTGGCTATATCGTTCATTATGGCAAATTGCACTTGATATTTTGCGCCTGTTTCTTTGAGCCACTCGACTTTATATTTTGCTTTGAGTCGCTCAACTATTGCTTTTTTGATGATTTTCTGGCAATCAGGTATAGAGTGCAGTTTTGAGCCAAGCGAATGACCCTTTACAGGGAATTCTCCGTCTTTTGGTATATATTGCTCCCATGGCAAGGCTTTGACCCCCTCAAAGAGTTCGTCGAAAGTATTTGCTTTAGTCTCTCCGACATTCAGAAGCACTCTCTCACCGGTTCGCAGGTTGATATTCGCTTTTGGAATGTCTGCTTTTGCACCGGAAAAGAGAACTTTTCCATTTTCTGCACGAACATCTTTCATATTCAAGCGCTTTAACTCATCAGCGCATAGACCTTCAATGCCAAACAGGCATGGGATAGTAAAGCTAAGTTCCATTGTTGACTCCTTTTATTTACTAGATAAACAGCTGGTTTATTTGCGTTCCTTGTGCTATGAATGCTATCCTCTGCTACGCAGTTGCTCTACCATTGCTGCAATTTCTGGTTTTGCGTCTTCCATTTGCTCATCCCAGTCTCCGTCAAAATGATAGGCTAGTTCTCCACCATTTTTTATGCGATTTATATAGCCATCAAGCATGGGATAATCCTTCTCATAAACATGAAAGCTATGAGCACGATGCGTGTAAGTTCCCACAGCAACTCCGATTTTCTCGGCAATACGTTTTTGAAGCATTACCAATGCATAGGCATTCATGAATGCCGCCTTTGTTGCATCGTTGGATCGGAATACAACTTTGCAGTGAAGCGCACCTGCGCGGATCAGGTATTGTATGAGTTGCAAACATGCCGGAGAGTCTGTTGAGAGGTCGTGCTCCTCGCGTATAATTATAACTGCTCTTCTCGAGTCCGGATTGCGCTGCAATTCTTTTATAAGCCACGGCATTTGCTTTTCCATACGTTGATGATATGTATATTCCCAGTTACCACGCTCAACCTCGAAATCAAGTATCCCATCAAGCATTTCCTGACGGTACTGTTCAAGTGAGCGCGGGTCTCCGATAAATAGTTTGCTGATCATAGGCTCTGCGAGTGGGAATTCAGCCACAAATGTCATCGCAGCTTCTTTTTGGTTTGTATTGTAGTCGGGGCAAGGCACTTCATCATTGTTTTCATAAAGTGTCAAAAGTGCTTGGTGATATGCGTCCGGGAGTGATGCGCCTTTAACAAATAGTTCTTGCATTGGGTTGCTCCTTTCTAGGGCAGAGACTAGTTCGTTCTTGAAATAACTACACTTGTGCATAGTTTGGGGATAGATCAGAGTTATTGATTAGGTAAGCGCTGATTACTGTTTTTGTATCGGTATATTTCGTATTCAACTCCTGATTCAGAGGTCATAACACCGAATTTTTGTTCAACTTTCCAATTGGAATCATTATCCAAATTTGGAAAGAATGTGTCCGATGGCGGCGCTGCATGGATTTTCGTTATGTACGCATGGTCGCACAGTGGCAAAAATTGCCTGTATATCTCCCCTCCGCCGACAATGAACACTTTGGTCTTGTCCTCATTGGCAATTTCCTTGAGCACATCTTCAAATGTGTGTTTTACGATCACGCCTTCCGGTTTGAAATCCTTGTCACGAGTCAAGATAATATTCTTCCTGTTAGGCAGAGGTCCGGGAAAATCCTCAAATGTTTTCCTTCCGGCTATGATTATTCCTCCATCTGTTGTTTCCCTAAAAAAACGCCTGTCTTCGGGCAAAATGATCGCCTGTTTTCCTTCACAACCGATACCCCAATCACTGTTGATGACCACGATTATGTTCATATATGTCTCCGTTCCACTATAGAATAACAATGGTTATACCGTTGTTGTGCCTTTCCAAATCTGAATCACGCCGCAGCTCGTCACAAATCTGAAATGCCTTCCGTGTAGTTTCATCAAAGATAGAGAAGTTTTCACCGATGATAAAGTCTTTGATTTCTCTGCGCGATTTCAGCCGCTCAAGATATTTTCGCGTTTCAATCCTGATTCCGCCTCCCTTGCCGCTTGATCCATATCCGTGAACAAACTTTATTGCTACCACTCCAAAAGCCGATGCATTTTTGATGTTGTATGTAACTCTTTTGATTGCATCATTAACAGTCGGCAGTCCTTCTTTGATGCTGACTTCTCGTAATAATCCGCTGATATTAAACTCCCCCTCCCTTGCTATTGACAAACCTATTATAATCATGTATTTTGTTTTACACAAGAAAAAATGATGGAAGAGTATCGAAGTGGTCATAACGAGCCGCACTCGAAATGCGGTGTAGGGCAACCTACCGTGGGTTCGAATCCCACCTCTTCCGCCAAATTTTGTCAAATCCGAACCCATCGCCTACAGGCATGGGTTCGGATTTGTCTATTATTTTGCTTCTGATATAATAAAAATAAAGTAAAGAGAAATAACAGAAATAATCGCTCAACATGAGGCAAACCTTTAGGTAAACGCTGATTAAAGGGCAGACTTCACGTCTGCCCTTTAAAATATTCATCTGAAAATGCAGCTTAAACACTCAGCCCGCGTAGGAACCACTCATATCTTTGAATCGCTCCAAAAAGATCTGCATCGGCTGTTCTGATTCTTATTCTTTGAAGCCTTATTTCACTTTGAGCTTGTTCAAGTTCGACTCTTGATATCATACCGCGACGAAATCTTCTTTCCTGTTCTTCAAGTGTTTCTTCAAGCATCTCCAGTTGCTCTTCAGCAAGTTCAAGTGCCGCTTCCCTGTCTACTATCGCTCTTATAAGGCTATCCTGTCTCTGTCTAGTCGCTCTTACTTCGCTTTCATAGTTATTTCTTGCGATTTCTTCCTGACGCCTAGCGGCTTCACCAAACTGTCTGGAATGCTCTTCGATGTCGAAAATAGCTATGTTTATAAGATGATTGCTTCTTGTTGCTGCAGTCAAATCACGCGCCCTGTCGATGCCATCAAGAAAATCCCTATCTGCAGCAGGCATTCTTCCAATTTGAATTGGAGTCTCAGAGTTACGCCCGATTAACAGATTCAACTGGCTTTTTAAGTTCTCCAATTCGCTTTCCATACTTCTTATACCCGCTTCAAGTTGAGTACGGTTGCCCCTGAGGGTTTGGACCTGCCGAGCTGTAACCTGCCCCAGCGATTGGCGACGCTCCATAACCTCAATGTTTCGGTTCAGAGCATCAAGATTTTCGCTCGACTGCTGGATCTGACGAGTTAATGCGTGGTAACCCATGAATAGACTTTCAGCTCCCCAGGTTATCTGTCTGTTTGCTGCATTGATCTGCATTCGCGTCCTACTGACTTGCGTATGTGTCACGTTATTAGTCACCTGATCCATTTGAGCGGAAATTTGCATTATATCTCTTTGGGTTGCAGCAATATCGTTTTGCAAGGACATTACAATACCTCGCGTGATTGGATCATGGGGATCACCCTCCCCTATTGCTATTTGATTCATAATTTGATTCAGGACACCTTGAGTGCTCGCCTGCAAAGCCACAAGTTGACTTTGGCTTGCAAATAACGCATCAAACATACCGTCGCTGACCACCTCATTAAGACCCTGCATACTGATTTCGTTATTTATAACAACAGGATTGTTCCTTCTGACTAGGCGCTCTATTTCCGTATAGTCGAGTCTGAAAACATTGTTGGGCGCGGCTTCGGCGGTTGGGGCAAATACGACAGCTCCGGAGAAAATCAAGCTGAGTATCAGCAACATCGTAATCGTTCTTCTCATTTTCATACACCTCTTTAAATTATTTTTTTGCATCTTAGTGTGCTTCTGCCAGACCGGAAACTCCGGATTTTTTGAGTTTGAGTTTTTTTCGAATATTATGCAATGTCAGGTATAGTACAGGAATCAGTATCAAGGTTAGCAGTGCAGAGAAGCTCAGTCCGAATACTACCACCGCACCCAGAGGTCTTTGCATTTCCGCACCTTCTGCCGCAGCGAACATCATTGGCATGAGACCGATCACGGTTGTAAGTGTCGTCATTAAAATCGGGCGCAAACGAACAGGACCGGCGAAGAGTATAGCATCGTATGTTCGCATTCCTTCTTTTCGCTTGGTGTTTATAAAGTCAACTAGCATAATACCGTTATTTATAACTATACCCATAAGCAGTATAAATCCTATAAATGAAACAACACTGATGTTGTCCCCCATAATGAATATCCCTACTAGCCCGGCTGTCCATGCAATCGGGATTGAGAAAAGTATCGTTGCAGGATAGGCGATCGATTCAAATTGCGAAGCCATTACCATGTACAGCAGTACAAATCCTAACATTAGCGCCAATACCAGCGACAAAAATGCATCAATCATCATTGCAAACATTCCGCCAAATTCGTAAGTTATTCCGGGTGGGAAATTGAAATCATTAAGTAATGCGGTTATTTCATTCGATACGGTGTTCAGATCCGTGTCAACAAACTCAGCACTTATGGTTATGTAACGTCTTTGATTATGCTTTGTGATAGAAGTTGGGGTTTGCTCTTCATAAATATCAGCCACTTCCGACAATGGTATTGACGTCCCGCGCGGCGTCATAAGCATAAGGTTGTAAAGATCTGTAATATAGGTGATCCGCTCCTGGTCAAAGCGCATAACAACATCAACTTCGCCGCCGTCAATCCTGAGCCTTGTGACTGTGTTTCCGGCTATTGCCATATTGACCGTGTTTGCAACTTGTGCAGCTTGCAGTCCGTGGAAACTTGCCCTTTGGCGATCAACACTTACCCGAGCAACCGGATAGCCTTCCTGTATAGAAGTTGCTGCATTTCTTATAGTCGGGATCGTCGAAATCAACTCAACGATTTGATTTCCAGTTTCAGCCAGTTGTTCGATATTATCTCCAAAAAGGTCAAAGCTTATTGAGCTACCTCCTGCCATCATGTCACCGGTAGCGTTTACCGTATATTCAACACCCGGAAGCAATCCAATTCTTTCTCGCATGGTTTCCATTACTTCTTCGATCGGTCGGCGTTCGTCCCTATGGGTCAAGGTGATGTGTATTGATGAACTGTTTGCCCCTGTACCTCCGAACATACCACCGCCACCACCGACAGAAACTAGTACATCCTGGACTTCCTCCATCCCATCTATGCGTGCCAAAACCTCTTCTGTTGCTTGTGAAATTTCTTCAAGAAGTCCGCCGCGTGGGGTAGACACCGATATGCGGACTTGCCCCTGATCCATTTCCGCCATAAATTCCATACCCATAAAAAGTATTACCGAACCTGAGGCAAAAAGGAAAACTATAAAAATGGCAATAACCGTTTTTCTGTGATTAAGCGCCCATTTCAAAACTCCTGTGTACTTTCCCTTGAACTTTTCATATCCGGCATCCCAACGTTCCCATACACGCCTGACAGGATTTCTGCTTTCTCCTGGTTCTTTCTTCTTCAAAAATTTTGAGCATGCCATAGGAACAAATGTCATTGATACGACAAGTGATGAAAGCAAGGTAAATGATATGATCAGACCAAGTTGACCGAACATCTCTCCAGCCATGCCCCCAACGAACAGCACCGGTACGAAAACCGCAATTGTCGTAAGCGTCGAAACCGTTACTGCCATGCTGACTTCTCTCGCACCTTTTTGGGATGCTTCCTTTGGGTCCATGCCCATATTGACATATCTTGTAATGCTCTCAAGAACGACTATCGCATTATCTATAAGGATACCAACACTTATGACCAGTGCGTTCATCGTTATCATATTGAGCGTCATATTTGTAAAATACATCAGCGCAAGGCTTGCGACTATTGCAACAGGTATGGACACTCCGATGATAAGCGGTGAGCGCAAATTCCCAAGGAATATCAGAAGAATTATTACGGCAAGCCCGGTTGCCTGAAGCACTGTCGTCCAAACATTGTCTATCGATGCTCTGATAAACTCTGCGCTGTCCTCGATTACTATGATATTCAAATCAGGATATTCAATTCGCAGCCTGTCCAACTCGGCATTGACCAAGTCAGAAACTTCAACTGTATTTGCTATTGATTGCTGGGAAATAGACACAGTTATACCCTGACGCCCATTGATCATTGAATAAGATGTTATATCTCTAAATCCATCGGTAACTCTTGCTACGTCTGATAGTCTTATGGATGTGCCACGAGGGGTTGTTAATGGTAGATTTGCGATTTCATCCACAGATTGGAATTCGCCTGTCGTACGCACCATTAACTCGGCGTCACCTTGAAGCAGCATACCACCCGGTCTATTGACGTTTTCCGACGCAAGTACTCCGGCTATTTGCTGAGAGGCTATGCCATAGCTTATTAGCCTTTCAGGAAAAAGTTCAATATTGATTATCCGTGTCATACCGCCGCTAACGCCTACAGAACCTACGCCGTCAAGTTTTTCCAGCCGTGGCACTATATGGTAACCAACGAGACTTCTCAATGCCACCATATCATAATCACCTGTAACACCAATCGTAAAGCTTTGCATCATATTTGGGTCGATTTGCATAACGCGGGGATTAACACCGTCCGGCAATAGCGGGCGGAACATATCTATGTTCTCTCGCATACGAAGCGCAGCAAAGTCCATGTCCGTACCCTCTACAAACTCCAAAACCAACACCGAGCTCCCACTTGATGAGGTTGTAATAATGTTCTCTAGGTTTTGAACTGTACTTAAGGCTGTTTCAAGTGGTCTGGTTACAAGGTTTTCGATTTCTTCCGGTCCCGCTCCATCATATTGAGCTACAACAACTGCTATGCCCAGATTTATTTCCGGCATCAGCTCTTGTCTGAGGTTTGTTAATGCTATCAGCCCAAGCAGAACCACGATCAGCGTCAGCATGACCGTCGTCACTGGACGGCGAATAGATAATCCAGGCAGACTCAATTCGCTCCACCCCCATTTTCATTTTCGGTTTCAACTATATAAAGTGGAGAGCCATCTCTGACAAAGGTCTGCCCTCTGACTATCAGCATATCGCCAACCTCGACTCCTTCGGTAATTTCGATCTCCGCGCCACTGTCGATTCCGACTGTAACTTCACGTCTCACGGCATTTTCACCGACAGCGATATACACTACTGTAACACCATCCTGTATCATCACTGCGCTACGAGGAACAACGATGGTGTTTTCTGACTCATCCCTGACAAAGAACGCTTCGGCAAACATGCCCGGTCTTAGCAGCCCCTCAGAGTTGTCCAGTGCAATTTCAACACTGAAGGAAGCTGTCATCGGGTCGGCGACTGGACTTACTGTAACTACCTGCCCTGTGAATGGTATATCCGAGGCTGCTGCTACACTTACTGAAATATACTGTCCTTGTTCAATCCTGTTGATGATATTTTCAGTCACATTTACATGAACAAGCACAGTTTCTATACTGACTATGGTAAATGGCGCTACATTAGGTAGCATCATAGTTTGCGGTTCAACGCCGCGTGTGCTTATAACCCCCGATATTGGAGCCGTTATTGATGCATCATTTAGTCTTTCTCTGGCAGCATCAAGGTTTACAACTATTGCATTTCTTTGGGCTTCTGCCTGCACAAGCCCATCCTGCGCCCTACGCACGCTTTCTGAGCGCACGTTTTCTGTCACTAATCTATTACTCTCCCTTGCCTGTGCATATCCGCTTCTTGCTTGGTCAAGTGAAGCCTCTGCCATTTCAAGTGCAGACTTTGCCTGCTCAAGCCCTATCGCTGCATTTGAAACCGCTGATTCGGCTTGTTCGAATTGGACTCGCGGAATATCTCCGAAATCGAGCAACAACTGCATGTTTTCCATATTTGTTTGCGCCTCATAGTGCATGTTCTGCGCTTGTGTTACTGCCAATCTGCGCTGCTCAACTCCGAGTTGAGCTTGCATAATACCCGCCTCTGCCTGTATAACTGCAGTCTCAGTTTGGAGGATTTGGCTTTGGACTGCAATTCCATCGGCAAGCGAGACACCGGTTCTTGCTGCATTGACAGCGGCATCTGCTGTGCTTAGTTGAGCGTTGAGTGATCGGATATTTGCTTGCAGGTCTGATTCGTCCATTGTAAACAGGACGTCCCCTTCGTTTACGAAGTCCCCAACATTAAACATCACCTCATCGACAATACCCTGCACCCTGCTTACAACCGCAATCTGTGCCGAAGCTCTCACTTGACCGGTGAAGCTAAGCTCGGTGCGGATATCTCGCGTCTGTATGGGCGCGAGGTTGACCGCAATGAGTCTTTCTGTAATTTCTGATACCGAACCATTGTCGTAGTCGCTGGTTGCAGCACTTGTTCCGATTGCTGCATTCCCCTCATGTTCTGCAAGCGCTTCATTTAACTCTATTAAATCTATCACTCCCAGCGCTCCGAGCACACCGATCGTAACGAATGCAATTAGCAGCAATCCGATAATTACCCCTACTATGATAGCGAGTCCTTTAAGTCTGATTTTATATCGCGAGCGTGGCTTCGTCATTTTATTTAATCCTCCATAGCTTGTTGCTTATCTATCATAATGTAATGGTAAAGGTGCTGCCTTTTCCGAGTTGGCTTTCAACTTTTACTTCTCCATTTTCGAGTTCTAAAATCCTTTTTACCAGAGGAAGCCCCAATCCTGTTCCCTCAGTCAATCTTGATTTATCTCCTTGATAGAATTTATCAAATATATGCTTCTTCACCTCATCGCTCATGCCTATCCCGTTGTCGGTCACGGTAACAACTGCTTTGTTGTTTATGCTCGTGAGTGTGATTTTTATTTCCCCGCCTTCTGGGCTAAACTTTATTGCGTTCCCAAAAATGTTTATCCAGAGATCACTCAGCATTTCTTCATTTGCCATAATCCTGACTGATTCAAGCGCTATATCGACATCAAGGTTTTTATTCCTTAGCTGCGGCTCAAGCAGAAGAACTGTACGTCGTATTTGTTCATCGAGCGAATAATCTTCCTTCTCTAAGTTACTTGCTGTGTTTTCAAGTTTGGACATAAGAAGCACATTGCTTGAAAGCCTTGTAAGTCGTTCGCTTTCCGAGATAATAATATCGAGATACTCATTGCGCTGCTCGTCTGTTAGTGAGTTCTTTTTTAATCGGCGCGCAAATCCTCGAATCGAAGAAATCGGTGTTTTGAACTCATGCGAGATGTTACTGACGAAATCCGAGCGTAGCGTTTCAATATTTGAGAGTTCTTTTACCATGTTGTTGAAGTTATTGCTAATGGACTCCGTTTCCCTCGCCCGTCCACCTGTCAATCTAACATTGAAGTTCCCGGCAGCAACTTCCTTTGTTGCATCAGCAAGTTCCTGAATTTGCCGCAGAAACCGACCTCCTAAAAATCTTGCAAGAATAGTTCCTGTAATAATACTGACGAAAGCCATGTAAAGGCTGCCAAAGGCAAGTACACTTCCCTCTTGAATCTCGCCGTCTTGTAAATCGGGTATTATGCCCCTTGTGACCAGTGTATATGAGACAAGCGAGGCTACTATACTGCTAACCAGTAATATGGCAAAAACCATTACTATGAGTATAACAAGCAGGGAAACTCTAGCTTTTGTCAGACTTCTTGTGTTTTTACCCATCGTCGTTTCTCACTGCTCTGTAACCGATTCCGCGAACTGTTTCGATCGAAAACTCGGACCAGCTATCAAAGCGCTCTCTGAGTCTGCCAATATGGACACTGACTGTATGATCGGTCGATTCTGTGTCTGCACCCCATATCTCCGTCAAAAGCTGTAGTCTCGTGAATATAATGCCGGGATAGCTTAGCAGCTTGTATAAAAGCATAAATTCCTTTTGCGGGAGAGACATTCTCTCTGAGCCGCGACTTATAGTCAAGCTGTCATAGCTGAGCGATACTTGACCAATCGTTATTTTCCTTTCACTGACGATTTTTGCGCGGCGAAGGAGGGCCTTAACACGCAAAATTAGTTCTTCTTCGTCAATAGGTTTGACCATGTAGTCGTCAGTTCCGACTATGAAGCCCCTGCGCTTGTCTTTTATGGTTTCTTTCGCCGTTACCATGAGTATTGGAAAGTCGTATCCAGCATCACGCAGTTGCTGTGTCAGGGCATAGCCATCCATTCCCGGCATCAGTATATCGGTTATCATCAAATTAATATGCTGATATTCCAATATATCCAGCGCTTCTTGCGCGTCCTTTGCCAACACAGGGGTATACCGTTCGTCCAGCAACACGGCTTCTATGAGTTTTCTGATATTCGGGTCATCTTCCACGACGAGTATACGTATCACTGTATCTCCTCCGTTCGATCCGGATATTTACACGCGGGGATTGTACAGTATGAACTTCAACTAAACTTCAACAAATTGTGAATCTTTGTTGAGGTTTTGTTGAAGTTTTAGGTAAACGCTGATTAAATCTGCCCAAAGTAATTACGAGGTGCTTTGCAGCCACTACCTGCGGCGTTGTGACAACGCAAGCAGCCGGATCAGTTGTGCAAGCGACATTGCCAAAGCTCCGACATAAGTCAAGGCGGCGGCGTTAAGTACTTTTTTTGATGCCGGAACCTCGTCTCTTGAGAGCATTGCTGTTTGATCCAGTATATTGATAGCTCTTCTTGATGCATTGAACTCAACCGGCAAGGTGATAAGTTGAAATAATACAACTGTCCCAAACAAAAGTATTCCGATGTTGATCAGCCCATATAGACTAAGAAATAACCCAATCAAAACCAATGGTATCGCCAGTTTTGAGCCAATATTCGTAACCGGAATAATTGCTGCTCGCAGCTTCATCGGTGCATAGTGCTCTGCATATTGAATCGCATGACCGGCTTCGTGCGCCGCGACACCTACCGCGGCAACTGATGTGGAGTCATATACAGTTTCAGAAAGCCTTATAACATTCGTTCGAGGATCAAAGTGGTCAGTCAGGCTTCCATGGATTCTTTCGATGCTAACATCGGTAATCCCGGATTTATCCAAAACTATCCGTGCTGCCTGCGCTCCAGTAATGCCTTTGCTGGTAGGTTGCTCCGAATATTTTTTAAAGCTGCTTGTCACTTTATATTGCGCCCACATTGAAAACAGCATTGTTGGAAGCACCAGCACAAGAAATAGCGGGTCAAATGGATTATATAGAAACATCTTAAACCTCCGTAGTTATTTGGATGTGTGTTGTATAATTAGTCATTGCTCAAACACGCTGCCAAAGCAATCGAATTAAACTTATCAGGCGCAGGGGCGCTTCTGGACGTCAGGATTATTGGAACCTTTGCACCTAGCACAGTTCCCGCAGTCCGCGCACCGGACATGCCGGTCAAACATTTTGCAAGAATATTACCTGCAACCAAGTCTGGGACAATTAATAGATCGGCATCACCCGCAACAGGGCTAACATAACCCTTCATACCTGCAGCATCAGCACTTGTAGCAAGGTCGAATGATATCGGACCCTCGATTATGCAATGCTTTATTCGACCGATTTCGTTTAGCCTTTTGAGTGCATCAGCGTCAACAGTGTCGGGCATTTTGGGATTAATTTTCTCTATTGCCGCCAGAATTGCAACCTTAGGACAAGGATGTCCGAGCTTGTTTAGCATAGTGACAGAATTTTCGACAATAACACGCTTACACTCAAAATCCGGGTAAGTGTTGATTCCCATATCGCTGATAGCAAAAACTTTATGGTAATTAGGTGTTTCAAAAATTCCCGCAAGTGACAATCTTCCACCGGTCATTAATTCGTTTCTCTCGTGCAACACGGCTTTCATGAGCACGGAAGTCTCAAGATTGCCCTTCATCAAAACAGAGGCTTCGCCGGATTGAACGAGCTGCACGGCATATTTGAGCGAATCCAGCTCACCATCGGACGAAACGATCTCGTAGTCCTTAACAACAGTACCAAACTTTTCCAAAAGATTTTGGATTCTTATATTATCACCAATAAGAATTGGACGAACGACTCCATCATCCGATGCAGAAATAACTGCTTTAATAGTATACTCATCCTGTGCCTCAACAACAGCAACGACAGGCTTAACTTTTTTTGAATTAGCAACTTGAGCTAAATCAGATAAGCATGAAATGTTCACATGACCACCCCTTCGAATAATCAAAGTTTAACACTTCTTTACGCATGTTTCAATAAAAAAATGAGGGGCTGTAAAAAACAGCCCCTGCAATGAGATATATGTGACGCTCTATTTCTTCATAACCTTATTGATTGCTGCAGAAGCACTCTCAAGAGTGCATTGCGTAAGCGTCTCGCCATTTATCACAAGAACCGGACCCAAGCTGCATTTTTCAGCACAGAACCTAGCGCTAAACTGAGTGTTCGCCTCATAACCGCTATCACGGACAAACCGCATCAGACTTACGAATAATTCCTGCGCTCCGCGCTTAAAACATTCCCTGCCAAAGCAAATTGTTAAACTTAGCTTCAACTCACCGGAAGGCTCAGCAAGAACAAAATCATCACCCGAGATAAGACGGCGAATCTCATATTGAGTATGTAATAGCTCATGTATCTTATGCTCATCAAGATCCTCATCATAAAGCTTTTTGATGACCGGGTTCTCGCCGGAGGAATGGAACGGAAGTATGCGGTCGTTATCAAACAGACCTTTTGCACGCTTGCAATTGTCTTCATCCGACTGCGGGACCGGCTGACCGGCGCCATTTACACAACCGCCCGGACATGCCATGACCTCGATAAGATCGAAATGGTCTTCACCTTTTTGAACTTTGTCAATTAGCATCCTTGCATTAGCAAGTCCGCTTACAACAGCCAACCTGAGTGTCTTGTCAGCAATCTCAATCTCGCCGATCTTGATGCCGTCTTTACTACGGAAATCCTTAAACTCTCGTGACGGACCTTGCTCAAGCTCCTTTGCGGCATAACGCAGAACAGCCTCGCAAACGCCGCCTGTCGTGCCGAAGATGATCGCTCCGCCGGTAGCAAAGCTGAGCGGCATGTCAAGCGCGGAGAAGCCAAGCTTGTCAAACTCAACACCATGCTCCTTCATCATACGCGCAAGCTCTTCGGTGGTGATAACATGGTCGACATCCAGGATACCATCTACGGAAAGCTCAGGTCTTTCAGCCTCAAACTTTTTCGCAGTACAAGGACCGACCATAACGATGGAAATCTTATCACGAGAAACACCCAGCTCCTTAGCGAGCTGATCTTTGCAAAGCGCTCCGAACATAGACATTGGGCTCTTTACTGAAGAAAGATTGCTTAAAAGGCTTGGATAATACTCCTCTGCAAACTTAACCCATGCAGGGCAGCAGGAAGTGAATTGTGGAAGATTCTCACCTTTGGTGTATCGCTCAAGGAACTCGTTACCCTCTTCAATTACAGTAAGGTCAGCAGCAAAGCTCAAATCAAACACGCGATCAAAGCCCATAATCCTGAGCGCTGAAACGATTTTACCGATATTATTGACGCCCGGCTTTTCACCAAAGCATTCGCCAAGAGCAACACGAACCGCCGGGGCAACAGTGGCAACGACGATTTTTTCAGGGTCATGAACATCTTTCCATACCGCCGTTAGGTTTGTTCTGGCGGTCAGAGCGCCTACGGGGCAAACCTGGGCACATTGGCCACAACCTACACATTCAGCTTCGCCAATGCCTTTATTGTTACATGCAACAACACGAGCTTGCGCTCCTCTGTATGCGAAATCAAGTGCGCCGACAGATTGAATTTCGCTGCAAACACGTACGCAGTCGCCGCAGAGAATGCATTTGCTCGGGTCGCGAACTATACAGGAAGAGCTAAGATCCCTCTCATCCTCATTGACCATTTGAGTAAAGCGAATATCCTTAACGCCCATTTGCTTCGAAATATCCTGCAAACGGCAAGCGCCGCTCTTAGGGCAGGTTGTACAGCTCTGGTCATGGCTTGCAAGCATAAGTTCGATTATCATTTTTCGCATTGCGCGGATTTGTTTGGTGTTTGTGTGTACGACCATTCCCGGAGCAGCTTTTGTTGAGCATGCGGGGATAACACCCATAGGATGCCCTTCAACCTCTACCATGCACATACGGCAAGCGCCATATACGCTGATTTCGGAGTGATAACAAAATGTAGGCAGCTCTATGCCTGCTTTACGGATAACCTCAAGCAGATTTCTTTCATCACCCAGTCTTACCGGGATCGAATCAACTGTGATTGTTTGTACATTTGTATTCATATCCATACTCCCCCTAACCTCTGACTATCGCGTCGAATTTACAGACCTCTGCGCAAACGCCGCACTTTATGCATTTCTCGCCATCGATGACATAAGGTACGCCCTTTTCGCCGGTGATGCATTCGACAGGGCACTTTTTCGCGCATAAGCTACAAGCTTTGCATTTTTCGGGGATAACAACATAAGAACATAATGCTTCGCAACTGTTGGTTGGACAGCGTTTATCTACAACATGCGCCATAACTTCATCGCGGAAATATTTTAATGAAGAAAGCACGGGATTAGGCGCGGTTTTGCCCAATGCGCATAGCGAGCCGATTTTAACCGTATTTGCAAGCTCTTCGAGAAGCTCAATTGTTTCTACTGTAGCTTCGCCCTCAATGACCTTATCCAGTATTGCAAGCATTTGACGAGTGCCTTCGCGGCAGACAACGCATTTTCCGCAGCTTTCATTTTGAGTAAATTGCATGAAATATCTAGCGATTTTTACCATGCAGGTATTTTGGTTCATAACAACAATACCGCCGGAACCTACCATAGCGCCAACTGCGTTGAGGTTATCATAATCAAGCGGCAGATCGAGGTGCTCCTGTGTCAAGCAACCGCCTGACGGTCCGCCTATCTGTACTGCTTTATAGTCCGTGCCTTTGAGATTACCTTCAGCATCTCTGACGAGATTGCCATCATCATCAATGACTCCGCCGCCGATATCGTTGACGATTTCGCGCAGAGTTACGCCAAATGGGACTTCGATGAGACCAGTGTTTGCGACATGCCCTGTGAGAGCGAATGTCTTTGTGCCTTTTGCAGTTGCAGTACCAAGCTTAGCATATTCTTTTGCGCCCATGCGCATGATTAGCGGTACAGCAGCCAGCGTTTCGACATTGTTTATAACTGTGGGTTTTCCAAATAGACCGACTTCAGCAGGGTATGGGGGCTTGAGTGTGGGCATACCGCGCTTACCTTCGATTGAAGCGATAAGAGCAGTTTCCTCACCGCAGACAAACGCGCCTGCGCCTTCCATGACGCGCATTTCAAAACGCTTGCCCGAACCAAAGATATTCTCACCCAAAATACCGGCTTGCTCTGCCATTGCGATAGCTCTCTTCAAACGCTCGCATGCAAGCGGATATTCCATACGTACATAGATGTAACCGATTTCTGCATTAACCGCCTGCGCCGCAATGATCATACCCTCGAGAACCGAGTGGGGATTGCCTTCCAGAAGACAACGATCCATGAACGCGCCTGGGTCACCTTCGTCGCCGTTACAAATAACGTATTTAACGTCACTTTCGTTCTGACGAGTCAAATCCCATTTTCTGCCTGTAGGGAATCCGCCGCCGCCGCGACCGCGCAATCCAGAAGCTGAGATTTCATCACATATTTCTTTGTCTGTCATCTTAGTGACTGCATCGCGGGCTGCGAAATAACCGCCATGGTGGATATATTCATCAATGCTGTTTGCATCGATATTTCCACAAAGCTCTAGGAGCAATCTTTTCTGACGCGCATAGAAGGGGATATCATGCTCTGCGGCAATAGCTTCGCCGGTTGAAGGCAGCCTGTAGATGAGACGGTCGATTATCTCGCCGTTAAGAAGGGTTTTTTCGACGATTTCTTCAATATCCTCTTCTTTTACACTTACATAAAGCACACCTTGTGGAAAAACATGAACAAGCGGACCCATCTGACAAAAGCCTTGGCAACCGCTTAGAGCGAGCGATCTGTCGTTATGACCGCATTTATCGTTATCGTCAAGCGTTACATCAAAGCCGAATCCATGCTTTTGCGCTTGCTCCATGAATCTGTCATAGACTTTCATAGCGCCGTTTGCAATACAGCCTGTACCTGCGCAAATTACAACGCGACCTTTATGAGCTGCAGCAGCTTTTCCAAAGTGTTCGCTGCGAGCTTCCAGTGATTTAATATCAAGCATTAGCAGCTTCCTCCTCTTTGATTTTCTTTACAAGCTCAATAGTTTTTTCCTTAGTCATTGCGCCATAAACATCCTCATTGATTGTGATAACAGGCGCAAGACCGCATGCGCCTATACATGCGACTTCTTCGAGTGTGAAAAGCATGTCGTCCGATGTATGCTTTTTCTCGTTTAGACCAAGCTCGCTCTGGAATGTTTTGATGATTTCAGTTGATTTTCTGACGTGGCATGCAGTTCCATCGCATACCCTGATGACATACTTGCCTTTTGGCTCAAGAGTAAAGTGTGAGTAGAACGTTGCTACGCCAAACACAGCCCCGGGTGTAATATTCAATGCTGTTGCGACATAATTCATGACTTCCTCAGGAAGGTATGAATATGCCGATTGGATCTCCTGCAAAACTGGGACAAGCATGTGCGGGTTACACTCGTACTTTTCAAGAATGGCGCAAACTTTTTCAAACTTTGTGCCTATTTCCTGCACATTTTTCTGCACTTTCGAATTCCTCCTATTCTTACGACTTCTTACGACAATTATTTTGACCAAAAAGCATTATATCATACCAATGTTCTTGTTGGCTAGGAATATGATGGTTTTTTATTGTAAATATACACGGAAATTGGTTACTGTTCACGCAGCAATGTTTGGAAATTGAAAAACACAGGCTCTGAGCCACGTTGCAAGTTAGACGTGAACAATAATATATCTTAATTTTAATGATATTTTAATAATCAATATACATTGACAGACGAGGTATAGCGTGATAGCATATATGTATATAGCGGAAATATATTCAGGGCAGGAGGTGCAATATGTCTATAGCATCTGACCTTATAAGAGGTCACACGGATACCATCATTCTGGCGAAATTGATGGGAGAGGATAACTACGGATACGAAATCAATAAATCAATTCAACAACGGACCGGGGGGAAATACGAATTCAAGGAAGCAACACTATACTCAGCCTTCAGAAGACTTGAACAAGCGGGATGCATATTATCATACTGGGGCGATGAGCAAACAGGCGCGAGGCGAAGGTACTATAAAATAACAGATACTGGTCGCGACACATATACAAGACTTATAAGCGAGTGGGAAAGCGCTAAAACAATGATCGATAAATTAATAATAATGGAGGAAGAAGAAAATGGAAGATAGACTTCGCAGATATGTGGAAAATCTCTTTAGTGAGACATTACCTACGAAAAAGGCAGTCGAGTTAAAAGAGGAAATGATACAGAACCTAAACGATAAATATAATGATCTTGTATCCGAGGGGAAAACGCAGGAAGCTGCATATAACATTGTGATCGCGGGAATAGGCGATATCAGCGGACTGCTCGATGAGCTTAAAGCAGACACGGAGACAACTTCTCCGTACATGACAGAAAATGAATACGAGCGTAAAAGATCGGCGATGCTCACGGCGATATCAGTCATGATGTATATACTTAGTCCGCTGACCCTCATAGTCCTTGCGCTGTTCGGAAGCCCACATGTCGCAAGAATAGGTGTTCCAATTCTGTTCGTTTTCATATCGGGGGCAACAGGACTGCTTATTTTTAATGCAATGACCAAACCAAAGTATTCCGCTCGCTCAGAAACGATGGTTGAGGAATTTCGTGAATGGCAATCCGAAACAAAGGACAAAAGAGCACTACGCCGTGCAATTTCATCCGCACTTTGGGCAATCGTAGTCGTGCTATACTTCATTATTAGCTTTTCGACAAACGCTTGGCATATCAGTTGGATAATTTTCCTTCTAGGCGCAGCGGCTGAGGCCTTCATCAATATGTTCTTTGCAATAAAGAAATGAGGGAATTAAAATGAGAGCAATGAGAGTTATAACAATAATATGTTGGGTCCTTGTCGGAACTTTGCTGCTTGGTCTTGCTGGCTGGTTTTTAACAGGCACAGTGTTCGGGGCAAGGTCGGGGTGGCTTGGCAGAGCTATACCCTTCAACTTTAACATAGGAAATATGGAAACATTGTCGGGACCATTTAGCTTTACAGAAACAAGTCGTGTAGAGACCATGGGAATAGATTCAATATATATCAACTGGGTGGCGGGCGAAATGACGATTACACCCCATGACGGAGATAGTATTGAAATTACCGAACTGTCTCAACGTGAACTAAGAGATTATGAGAAGCTGTATATGGATATTTCTGGAAACAGGCTAACAATCCGTTTTACACAAAACCGTTTAACAAACCGAATGCCTCAGAAAAGACTTGAAGTTCTTGTGCCTCGTCAGTTGAGTGGAAACATGGAAGCACTTTCGGTAAATTCGATATCAGGTGGTGTAAATATTGACGCGATGGTAATTAATGCCTTAGATGTCGGGACAACTTCCGGAGCTATAGACCTATCAGACATAGCGGCAAGGGATGTAGATGTAAATTCAACATCAGGGAGAATATCATTGGTCACGATTCAGGCGGAAAATGTGGAGCTTGACAGTACATCGGGCGCAGTCAGGGTTGAATTTGCTCAGACAGGAAAGTTGAGCATAGATACATTATCCGGTTCGATCAATGTTTCTGATGCATCGGCAAATACACTCGATTTGGATACGACCTCCGGTGCAATAAATGCAACAGGTGTTTTTAATGATGTAAGACTGGACAGCCTTTCGGGTGCGATAAATCTTGACAATGCCGCAGTAAACTCGGTCGTATTTGCCGACACGACTTCCGGTACGGTAAGTCTTTCCGGAGCGTTTTACAGGGTGGGCGCAGATACTCTTTCAGGGAATGTCACAATAAGGAGCATTATTGTTCCGGCGTCGCTTACTGTGGACACGACCTCCGGTACGATCAATGTTACAGTTCCAAATGAGGATTCAATCACGGTTCGCCATTCATCGACTTCCGGCAGATTCTCAAGCGATATTCCGGTAGCAATAATGCCGGGGCGCGATGCGCAATTTGTATTTTCCACACTCAGCGGCAATACCACAATTCATGAGCTCAGGTAACCGCTGATTAAATCGCGCTTACTTAGATAACTTACATAGGAAATGAAGACGGTGGTTTTGACAAATTCCTGTCAAAACCACCGTCTTGGTATTTTCTATTATAAGCTATCTCCATAATCCTTGCGGAACTGCGCTGCCAGTTGCTCCGGCCAGTTTCCGATCGGCTTTAAGCGCCCGAAGAAGAATCGCAACATTTTGGGTTCTTCCACGAATTCCAACCCACCGATCAAATGGCGGTTTTTATACAGCCAAGTCAAACGATCGGCGGTGTACTTGACCTGAGAAAGTGTAAATACACGTCTAGGAACAGCAATGCGTGCAAGTTCCATCTCGGCAAGACGCTCACTGCCATCTTCGTTACGCTGTTCGCTCATGGTTCCTCGTTCCATGCAGCGTACGCCGCTTGCGATGAAGATTGATGCTGCCAGAGCGCCAGCCGGATATTGCGACTGTGGAATATGATCGCAAAATTGCATAGCATCGACATGGCAACCCAAACCTCCGGGTGGAGTTACGACCGGAACATTGTTTTTCAGCAGTTCATTGCAAAGCGCTTCAACTATGATCGGAGTTTGGTTTATAACATCAAAGTCCATTGTCTCTTGAAGTCCAACGGCTAATGCTTCCATTTCGCGGACTGACATACCGCCATAGGTCAGAAAACCTTCGTACAGCGGTACAAGCTCACGCATTTTGAGCATTAGCTCTTCGTCATTGACAAGGATGCCGCCACCTCGTGCAGAACCAAGCTTTCGCGCAGAGAAATACACAACGTCCATGAGTGATGCGATTTCCTGTGTGATTGCTTTAATGCTGACAAATTTGTATTCAGGGTCACGTACTTTAATGAAGTAGAGGTTGTCGCCAAGGAGGCTTGCGTCGAAAACAAGCCTGAGACCTTCATCACGGCAGACTTTTGAAACTTCGCGCATGTTTTTCATTGAAACCGGCTGTCCACCGATGAGATTTGTTCCGGCTTCTATTCTTACGAAAGCGATGTTATCCTTACCATTACGATTAATTGCTTCTTTAAGTTTATCTATGTCGATATCGCCTTTAAAAGGCGCATCACTTTGTATTTTGAAACCTTCGTCTGTAAGAATTTCCTCGACTGTGCCACCGTTGAGTGTGATATGCGCTTTTGTTGTCGTGAAATGGTAGTTCATGATTGTTACCATGCCGGGTTTAACAAGGGTTTGTGCAATGATATTCTCACATGCACGTCCCTGATGTGCTGGGAGGAAGTACTTCATGCCAAAAATATCCTGAAGAACTGCTTCCAGTCTGTAGTATGTTTCCGAACCTGCATAGCTGTCATCAGCCTGCATCATTGCGGCGTATTGATTTTGACTCATGGCATTGACTCCACTGTCAGTGAGCATGTCCATGAAAACATCACGATTTTGCAGCAGGAAGGTGTTAAACCCTGCTTCATGCATTGCATTGAGACGGTCTTCGACCGGGACCAAGTTCACTTTTTGCACCATACGCACTTTGTGCATTTCTAGAGGGATGTTTTCCCCTGATAAAAATTTTACATTGTTCATATTTATTCTCCTAATTTTTCTTTTTCCTGCCCAAACAAAAAAGCCCCTGAGCAAGTTAGGACTTGCTCAGGGACGAGAATACTTTCCCGCGGTACCACCCTGATTACGGCTCTTATTGAGCCGTCGCTCATTGGGGTCATACAACCCCTGCCCTGTGACGGCGGACATCCGTATGCTCCTACTGGGTTACTATTTCAGTACTTTTCAGAACATCTGCTCGGGAGTGTATAAGGGGGCTCGTGGTTTATACCGCTATATCCTTCAGCACCTGCTTGCACCATCCGCAGTATCTCTGTTGGTCGGCAAAGTCGCCGTGCCTGCTGAGTTTTGGATATCTCTCTCTCCGTCATGGCATTTATGGTAAAGAAAATTTAACACAGCAAAGTGTTGTTGTCAAGAAAAAAATTATGAACAATTGTCACTTGCGTAGGAGAAAAATTGAGTATATAATCAATAGCATAGTTATTTCGGGTGCGTAGCACTACGTAGGGAGCGGAAAATGAAAACGAACTTTAACCGCACAAAATGGTTTCCGGTGTTTATATTTGCCATTATACTGATGATAATATATTATGCATTGGGAAATTTGCCGCAAATAACATCGGAAATAGGCAGGTTTTTTCGAGTAATATCGCCACTATTCTATGGCATATTGTTTTCATATTTTCTATTTATTCCGCACCAATTCATTGAAAGATTGATCAGGAAAATAAAAATCAAGTTTATTTCAAAGAGAGCAAGGGTGTTTGCGACAATAATAGTCTTTTTGCTGCTTGTCTTGATAATCGTACTGGTGATCAGTTTTGTTATTCCGGTAATACTTTCAAGCCTTATAGAACTGGCTAACAGCGTACAGGGGTATGTTATTTTCATAACTGATTTTATACTTGGGGTTTCCGAAGATACCTTCTGGGCATCGTTTAACATCATTGATAATCTGACAGAAAATGCGGGAAGCATGATTACGCAAGTGTTAAATGCAGGAATGATAGAGTCATTTGCGGTGGGAATTATAAACTTCGCGGGAGAACTTCTTAATCTGGTTCTTGGAATGTTTATATCGCTTTACTTGCTTCTTGACCGCGAAAGGATAGTCGGCTTTTTCAAAAAACTTAGTTTTGCGGTGTTTAAGAAACCTAAAGCTAGAACGCTTGTTCAAAAGTATATGAACCTGATAAACAAGGTGTTGTTTACATTCATCGCAAGTAAAGGACTTGACAGCATAATAAACATTATTGCTGTGACAACAATTCTTTTGGTTTTCGATGTGCCGTATGCGGTCTTATTTGGTATTATGGCAGGTGTGCTGAACTTCATTCCATACCTAGGATCGCTTATAGCGGTAATCATTATAACACTTATTACAATGATTACCGGCGGATTTGCGCAAGCAATTCAGGTGCTCATTCCACTATTTATCTTCCAACAAATTGACGGTAATTTTATAGAGCCAAGGATAATGAAATCTTCACTGAAAATCAGCCCGATTCTGGTTATAATCGCGGTTGTCGCGGGAGGCGCATATTTTGGAGCGGTCGGGATGTTCCTCGCAGTCCCACTGGCAGTAGTATTAAAATTAATGCTGATAGAATATGTAACCCATGCGGAAAATCCGGTGTATGAAGAGTATGAGGATCCCGACCCCACAACCGCCAATGACTGACGCTGACACTACACCGGGATGTCAACAATGTTTAATGACAAAATTTATACATTATTTCTAATTCCAACACCAAAAGGAAAATATATGTAAATGAGCAGTAAATATAGAGTGTTTACCATCAATCCAGGGTCAACGTCAACAAAAATCGCGATTTTTGATAACAATGATAAACTGTTTGAAGCGTCAATAACTCATCGGCAGGAGGATTTGGTTGTTTTTCCTGATGTTCAGGATCAGTTGGAATATCGTACAGAGATGGTTGAAAGAACTGTCGCAAGCAATGGCTTTGATATGGCAGATGTGGATGTTTATGCTTCACGCGGCGGCGGGCTTGTGTCTTGCACGTCCGGCGTATATGAGATCAGCGACCTGTTGGTTGCCCATGCCGCAACCGGTATGAGCGGCATCCATCCGGCACAGCTCGGTTCACAAATAATCAGAAAATTCGCGAATAGATATGGCAAACCTGCCTTCGTGGTCAATCCTCCCGACGTTGATGAATTCTGTGAGGTCGCTCGCGTTTCAGGTCTGCAAGGCATTTACCGGGAAAGTCATACGCATACTTTGAATCAAAAAGAAATTGCCCGGCGTTTCTGCTTGTCAAAGGATTTAAACTACGATAATGTAAATCTGATAATTTGCCACATCGGAGGCGGGATTTCGATCACTGCACATAAAAACGGCAGGATGATTGATTCCAATGACATCATCAAGGGGTCCGGTCCTATGTCTCCAACCAGAGTAGGCGATATCCCATATATGAATGTCCTTGAACTCGCTTTCAGCGGTGATTATACAAAAAAGGAACTGTCTGACCGACTAAACAGAAACGGTGGTCTGAGCGACTATTTCGGCACATCGGATGTGCGCGATGTATTGGCATTGATAAAAGATGGCGATTCATACGCAAAAATCATCTTAGATGGCATGATTTATCAAATCGCTAAATATGTAGGCGCAATGGCTGTTGCGCTGCATGGGCGAGTAAATGCTATTATTCTGACCGGCGGCATTTCAAACAATGCATTTGTTACTGACAGTATAACAAACTATATATCTTGGATTTCCGAAGTCACCGTGATGCCGGGTGAATTTGAACTGGAGGCACTCGCTTCCGGTGCGATTAGTGTTATGCAGGGTCAGGTTATGACTAAGGAATATACCGGTATGCCGGTGTGGAATGGGTTTAAGTAAGGACGGATAAAGCATGTCAGATCAATTTGCCCGGACAGCATTGCTGCTTGGGTCTGAAAATATAGATAAACTTAAAAACCGCCGGGTGGCGGTTTTTGGGATTGGCGGAGTCGGTGGACATACGGTCGAGTCACTTTGCCGTACCGGGGTTGGGGCAATTGATATTTTTGATGGGGATGTTGTTGATGTAACTAATTTAAACAGGCAGATCATTGCAACACACAAAACAATCGGTCGTGACAAGGTTGATGTAATGCGCGAACGTTTACTTGAAATTAATCCCGATTTGAAAATTGAAGCACATAAACTATTTTACCTGCCTGACACTGCGGATGGCGTCGATTTATCGGTGTATGATTACATTGTAGATGCTGTTGATACTATGACAGCAAAGTTAGAGCTTGTGTGCCGTTCAGCAGCAGCCGGGGCTCCAGTTATAAGCTCGATGGGCGCGGCAAATAAGCTTGATCCATCGGCATTCGAGGTTGCCGATGTTTTCGAAACATCCTTTTGTCCTATGGCGCGGATCATGCGCAGGGAGCTAAGGAAACGAGGCGTCAATGCGCTCAAGGTCGTTTATTCAAAAGAACCTCCGGTAAAGCCAATCATTTCCACAGACGAAAGCGAGGATGCTGAGAAAAGTAACGAGTCTGATCAGAATACCGAAATGCAACATATGACCAACACACCATTTCTTGCACGACGCAGACAAATCCCCGCAAGTAGCGCTTTTGCGCCGGCAGTCGCCGGGCTGATTCTAGCCGCAGAAGTTGTAAATGGATTGTTGAAGTAGCAGTAATTGCGAGGTAGAGCACTATGAAGAAAACCAATATAATAAATATGATTCTTGTAATTTTGTTTCTGTGCATACTTATTGCAATGATCGTGCAATTGCTCCCCTTGATCAGACAGGTCATTGAAAACAGGCATGATGAGTCAAGCGTCGCGACATACATAAGTTCGATTGGTTGGAGAGGCATTCCCGCAATCATCAGTCTTGCAGCGTTGCAGGTGGTCATCCCGGTTATTCCTGCGGCTGCCGTTGGCGTACTTGCAGGACTCAGTTATGGAATATATTGGGCTCCACTGATGCTTCTTGGTGGTATCGCACTCGGTAATCTCTTTGTGGTATTTTCGGTACGCCAACTTGACAGTTTTATTTCAAAGCGAGTCAAACATAATCCAAAGCATAAGAGTTTATTATCTAAGGAAAAGCTTGAAAAAATAAAAAAGCCGGAAATAGTGGCTTTTTTCCTGTTTTTGATTCCTTTTCTTTCGGGCGTTGGTCCTTACCTTTTTGCCGAAACAAAGGTTTCACTGTGGAAATATACAGTAGCGGCGGTTGCGGGAAGTCTGCCTTTCACAATCGTTTACGTTTTTCTTGGCAATGTCATTTCCCAAGGCAGCTATACAACGGCAATTATCACAGGGGCAATCGTAGTTGTCGCTGTTGTTTTCGTGTTGATTTTCAAAAAGAAAATCATGGACAAAATCATGGATGGGTGCGGGTAATCGAATTATTCTCCCTCCGATTCCTTACGTTTTTTTATCCGCTCAGATATTCTGTATGGAACGATGTTCATTATCGTTGCTATTGTTACCCCTATGAACGTATCACGCACTCTCATTAGTGCAAACATCAGCGCCTCGCCTATATGATCTCCAAGCGGTGCAACATTTACCGCAACAATTATCGTAACAACACATGAGATAACGCACGAATCCTGCATGTTGAGGACATTGCATAGATATAGGTTGAGCAGCAGCATTATAGGGATAACAAGTACGAACAAACCCTCGTTGTAAAAAGGCAAGTAAAAGCTTATCAGCACTGTTATGCTGCCCAACGCTCCACCGATAATCGTCCCAATAAGACGGAATGCACCTGTAGTCACCGTCTCTTCTTGTGTTGCACGGACCGTAACGATTGCAGCCACAGCCGCAATAAGGACAGACTCCATAGTACCCATCATGAATGCAAAAAACAGACATAGGCATACAGACACTGCAGTTTTGATGACTCGCATACCTATGCGATAATGAGTGTCTACGGTAGGTGTGAGACTTCTTATTTCTTCAATTAACCGTTTCATTTCTTTGCATATTGGACCTGGCTTATCTCGGAAATATCAACTATCGAGTCATCATTGAACACCCAATCACGAGTGTTTATCACTATGTATTCATCCTCAGCTACACGAGCAACAGTTTTTACTATTCCTGCATTAATAATAAGTCTTTTGCACATACTACAAGAATTCGTATCTTCAAGTATCGCGTGAGCTTTAGCATCTCTGCCTGCCAAGTAAAGCGTTGCTCCTATCATGTCTCTGCGAGCTGCTGAGATTATAGCATTTGCTTCAGCATGAACACTGCGGCAGAGTTCATAGCGCTCTCCACTCGGTATGCCAAGTTCGTCTCTCATGCAAACACCACGGTCAAGACAGTTCTTTCTTCCCCGCGGCGCACCATTATACCCTGTCGCGATTATTTCATCGTTCAACACGATAATCGCACCATACTTGCGTCTGCTGCATGTTGATCTGATCAAAACTGTTTCCGCTATATCGAGGTAATAGTTTTCTTTGTCCTTGCGATCCATGTTGATGTTCCCCCATGCTATTTTTGTATTATCAAAACCCATTATACATCCATATTATGTTATTGACAATGCTCAATATTTGCGTGATAATTTAATGAGCTAGGAGTGATGTTATGAGCAGGAAGCATTATTGTATCAGCGCGGAGAAGTCGCTTAGCGAACTCGGGTCAAGTCTTACGACCGGACTATCCAAAACTGAAGCAGAACTGAGATTTGAGCGAGATGGTCCGAATCGTCTTCACAGCGCAAAAAAAAGACCACTTATTCTTCGTATCCTTGACCAATTCAAGGATTTTTTGGTGATTATTCTAATTGCGGCGGCGATAATTTCATCTATTGCGGGTGACGGCTTAAAGGATGCAATCATCATCATGGCGATTCTAGTAGTCAACATGACTATCGGCATCACTCAAGAGAACAAAGCGGATAACGCACTCAAAGAACTCAAAAATATGGCCAGTCCCAAGGCAAAAGTTAAGAGGGATGGAGTGCTTGATAAGATAGATTCTAACCATATAGTCATCGGCGATATTGTTATTCTCGATGCCGGAGATTATGTCCCTGCTGATGTCAGAATAGTCGAAAGCATGAATCTGAAAATTGATGAATCAGCGCTCACCGGTGAATCTATGCCGGTAGAAAAGGACGCAAATGCCGTTTTGAATGACGAAGTAAGCCTTGGCGACAGGATCAATCTTGCCTCAATGGGGACCGTTGTTTCATATGGCAGGGGCGTCGGCGTTGTTTACGCAACAGGCATGAATACGGAGATGGGTAAAATAGCCACAATTCTACGCGATACTGACGAAGGCAGCACCCCTCTACAGGACAAGCTCAATGCTTTGGCAAAAACTCTAGGCATAGTTTGCATTATTACCTGCGCAATCGTGTTTATTGTCGGATTCTTATACAATTTACTGGGCATCGGTAATCACAGAGATCTCATCGAAATGATGATGATCTCAGTTTCTCTTGCTGTAGCAGCCGTTCCTGAGGGCATTGCCATAGTCGCAACCGTCATTTTGGCTATTGGCGTACAGAAGATGGTCAAGTCTAATGCTATCATCAAAAAACTCAGAGCTGTTGAAACCCTTGGCAGTACAACAGTTATTTGCTCCGATAAAACCGGAACGCTGACTCAGAATAAAATGACCGTGGTTAAGTGCTTTGACACCGAGACACTCTATGAAGTAACCGGCAGTAGCTATAGTGCAACCGGGGACGTCGTAGGTAGCGACGGTGGTATGGCGGTATCAAGTAACATCACCATGATGGCAGAAATCGCCGCTTTATGCAATGATGCGGTTTATGATAGGGCGAACTCAAAGATCATCGGCGACCCGACAGAGGGAGCTATGCTTGTTTTCGGAGCGAAGCTGGGGGTAGATAAGGATGCGCTTAATAACATACACAAGCGTGTTCAAGAAATCCCCTTTGATTCTGACCGAAAGTTGATGTCAACATATAATCAGTATGACAACAAAATAATAATGAACACAAAGGGAGCTCCCGATGCTATCATAAATCGCGCAACCAGAATATATGCTAATGGCAAAGTCATCCCTATGACAAGTGCTATGAAAGCTCTATTGCTTGCACAAAATGAAGAGTTTGCCGCACAAGCACTGCGCGTATTGGGATTTGCATATAAAGAACTTGCATCTGAATCGGATATCGACAGAGTGGAGGATAATCTGATCTATGTTGGTATGATGTGCATGATTGATCCGCCTCGCGAGGAAGTCAAGGGCTCTGTCGAGCAATGCCACAATGCCGGAATCACAGTCAAAATGATCACCGGCGACCACAAAGTCACAGCCTCAGCAATCGCTGAATCACTCGGAATCATGAAACCTGGTGATGAGGCGCTTGATGGCGGTGATTTGAACAATTTATCCGATGAAGAGTTAAAAGAAAAAGTCAAAACTGTTAATGTTTTTGCCCGCGTCTCACCAGAGCACAAGGTCAACATTGTCACTGCTGTTAAAGCAAATAATAACATAGTCGCCATGACAGGCGATGGAGTCAACGATGCACCTTCACTCAAGAAAGCCGATATTGGCATTGCAATGGGGATAACCGGCACTGATGTTTCAAAGGAAGCTGCGGATATGATTCTGACAGATGATAATTTTGTCAGTATTGTCAGCGCCGTTGAGCAAGGACGAACCATTTACGGCAATATCCGAAAAGTTACAGGATATCTGCTTGCTAATAACATCGGTGAGATTCTGATAATCCTGCTTGCAATAATATTTGGTCTGCCGGTTCCGCTTGTTGCGACACAACTGTTGTTTGTCAATCTTTTAACAGATGCATTTCCTGCATTTGCGCTTGGAATGGAAAGCAAGGAAAAGGGCGTCATGGCAAGACCGCCAAGAGACCCTAAGGAGCCTATTATTAACAAAGTCATGAGAGTTTCTGTAGCATTTCGGGCAGCGTTCATTTGCGTTGCATCACTTGTGTCATTTCTGATCGGTCACTTTATCATCGGGAACTATTTGGTTGCAATCAGCATGTGTTTCTTCACGTTGGTTGCAAGCGAACTCCTAGTCGCTTATCCGTCGAAGAAGGAAACATTTTTGGGGTTCAATGCTAAATTGTGGGATAACAAATTCCTTAACATTTCTACCATTGTTTCTATGGCGATATTATTCACTGTGATGTATATTCCCATTCTGAATGACTTGTTCACAACAGTTCCGCTTAGTCTTTCACAATTGGGGATTGCATTAGGGCTGGTTATTCTCCCGCTCTTTGGATTTGAGATTTCCAAAAAATTCGATAGCATACCTGACTAAGATCTATCCAACTGCCGCTCATCTAAAGTTTTTGCCGATATCCCAAATAACTTTCAAGAATCAGCGACGCGGCTACCGCGTCAACGGTTTTTTTGCGCTTTTTTCCATGTTTCCCAACATCACTTAATATGCGATGTGCATCCATTGTTGTCATACGCTCATCCCAAAGCACAACTTCAACATCGCTTTGGGAACGTATGGCTTCTGCAAGCTGCTCGGATTTTTCTGCTCGCGGTCCAATAGTTCCATTCATGTTTTTTGGATAACCGACAACTATAGTGCTAACATCTCGTGATGCAGACTCATTGGCTATCATCTTCGCAGTTTTTTCCAAATTTCTTTCCTGAAGTACCCAAGCCTCGCCCGCCAGTTTTCCCAGCAAATCTGAAACAGCAACGCCGGTTCGAGCGTCCCCATAGTCTATTGCCATGATCCTCATAATCTTTTACCCAAATGTCGCAAATCGGCTTCAAATGAAGTTTCTAACTAACCTCCAATGTATAAAAAAGCCTCATGACACCATCCCTTTCTCGCTGTCTCAAGAAATGCGTTTTCTAAAAAGCATTATACACCATGCTAAAAGAAAATCAAAGCACACAATTACCGGTCAGGGAACTTCGACCTACTCTATATATTCTTGACACACTCGATTTATATGTTAATATTTATGCGACAAGGAGGCATAAAAGAATGAGTATTGTTCTAGGCATTGACGTTGGTGGATCCACTACAAAAATCGTTGGTCTGCAAGATGACGATGTGATTGGGATGCTGCAAGTAAGGGCATCGGATCAGTTGACCTCTCTGTATGGCGCCATCGGAAGTTTTTTACATAATAATGACGCCACACTCGAAGACATATCTTCCATTGCCTTAACAGGGGTCGGCGCATCATTCATTAAGTCCCCGATTTATGGGATTGATACGAAGAAGATAAATGAATTTCATGCAATTGGACATGGTGCGCTCTTGCTCTCCGAACTTTCCGAGGCTTTGGTCGTCAGCATGGGTACGGGTACTGCCTTTGTGAGAGCGAGCAAGGAAGAGATCACGCGCATCGGCGGTTCTGGCGTAGGCGGAGGGACTATTATTGGCTTGTCCTCACGGATGTTTGGAAAGAGCGATATTGATGCTATTTTGGCTCTTGCGGAAGATGGCGAACTCAGTCATGTCGATCTTTCGGTGCGGGATATTATCGGTCATGAAATCCCATCGCTTTCATCAAATCTTACTGCAGCTAATTTCGGCAAAATTAAAAGCACGGCGTCTGAGTCAGACCTCGCGCTTGGAGTTATAAATATGGTGTTCCAGACTGCCGGGATGCTCGCTGTTTTCGTGCTGAGAAATGATTCAATACGAAATGTATTGTTAACCGGAACATTGGCAACATTTCCTCAAGCAAACCACATGGTTAAGGCTTTTTCCGGTTTATCGGATATAAATTTCTCTATACCTCCCAATGCTGTGTTTGCGACAGCATTAGGAGCGGCACATTGTGCTTTTAATAGTGATTGTCATATTCAAACGCATCAGGAAGATGCTCAGCAATAAGGTTTCGTGTCACAAAATACTCTATTATCAAATCTACGCAAGCACCATATGACTTTAAGCCAAGCTCCTGATTATGCGCTCTGAGATAAGCATCGTAAATCAAGTCCACAGTCTCGCGCAAAGTCTCTGTCACATTTGTCAGGATATTATCTACAAATTCTATTCCAAGATTCACAGTTCGTTGGGATTGCCAGAACTCAAATACCTCGTTCCAATCTCTTCTAACCTCATCATACATATTGTTATTGATTTCATGCCAAGTTTCACTATCTTCCCCAGCCAGAGCAGGTAATAGATAGGTAAGTCCTGCCAGATACCCCGCATACTGGAAACGCAAATTTTCCGATGTAATTGATGCAAGTATCGCAACAAAGTTTGCCTCGTCCTCAGCAAAAACGCCAAGATGATGAGCATGCTCATGTGCAACCGTTACCGGCATTAATATCAGAGGTGGGTCTATGTTTATATTCGCCTCACCGGTCAGTGCAAAATAAACCCCTCCATATCCGGTGCGGCTCATCAGCCACGAAAACATCATAGGTTTCGGACTATATAACCTGCCGCCAAGGCATGGGAACTCGTGAGATATGTTTCCAAAAATGCCCAATGAGTCGGCAAACATTTCTCTGCGGTCTCCAACATATCGTCCATCCACATCTCTCTCGACGAGAATCGATAACTCGTTTGCCCTTTCAGCGAAAACCCTCGTAACTGCTGCGAGGTTTTCTGAGTTAACGCCTTCACCGGCAAACCCATTCCTTTCTGCAAATCCCGGAGCATGATAGCCGCTGTTCCAAAGCCAACAGAATGTTCCCCAGGCATAGAGGGCAATTACCAGAATTGGCAGAATTCGTTTTCCGACTATCCTCAATTTGCCACGTCTACGAACTGTGACCATTATCGTCTTGATGATGTAATAAATAAGCCCCATTGCTACGGCTATAATTAAGACCTCCATAATGGAAAATGGATACAGATGGGTCAGCCTTCCCATAATATTTCGCACTGGTGTCGATACATTTATGGACGCCCAACCCATTATGAGTGGAAATCCTCGCAGCAAGTAAAACAGGGCTGTTATCACGACAGGCAACACACACACTGCAATAATAACGCCTCGAGGCAGTTTTATCCGCTGATACCATTTTTTACTTTTAACAAACATTCCGTTTGTACCGGGTGCGCCGTTTGATATATTCATAAATCCATACCTCTCTCAAAAAGGCATGGAACAACTATAACTATTCTTATCACTTTACTCCATTCAAAATTCCGATACCTCAAAAGTCCGGACACGTTGTATTAAACGATTCGCCATTCTCGTTGCGTGCTTATTACGCAAACCTTACGGAGCTATTATTTCACTCCTCACGATTCCACTATATTATACCTAATCAAACGTGCGCATTCAATGATTTTCACAAAAAATTTTGCTTGCATTTTTATAATCGATGTGCTAGTATACTTGAGCGCTTCGAAAATAATTTATAGGCGCCGGTAGCTCAGCTGGATAGAGCGTCTGGCTACGGACCAGAAGGTCGGGAGTTCGAATCTTCTCCGGCGTGCCAACAAAAACCCTGTGATTGCAACGATCACAGGGTTTTTGACTTTTGTGCTAACTCGCTAAAATGGCTGAAATGCCCTTTAGGTTACCCTTTACAGTTATTTACCCGGCATTTTGAACGCTCTTAATGAATGCTTCCATTCTGTTGGCGCTATCCTGCTTCATCTTTTCTGTAACATGTCCGTAAGTGTCGAGTGTGAAGCCTGCTGAGTGATGTCCGAGGGCTTCTTGGACTGTTTTTATGTCATCGCCGTTTTGGAGCATTAACGCCGCCGCTGTGTGCCTTAAATCATGCAACCTAACGTTAGGCAAGTCGTTTGCGACCAATAGTCTTTTGTATGCCTTGTATACGGCATCAGCATCAAGTGCACCGCCAATATCATTAGTGAAAACAAGATTTGACATCTCCCATAGCTGACTTGCTTGAAGTTGCTTTTCTGCCTATTTGCGCTTATGCTCGGAAAGTAATTGAAACACGGTATCAGGTGGAGATATGCGCCGCTGCTTATCATTTTTTACAGCAACAATGGTTAATAGACCGCCTTTTACACGCTCACGCTGTAATTGCTTGTCAATCAAAATTGTTCTTCCTGCAAAGTCTATGCAAGACCACATTAACCCCAAAGCTTCGCCGCGCCTCATGACCGTAAAGAGCATTGTTAAAAACAAGACCTTATGCCTGTGGCCTTCAACAGATTTGAGAAATGTCGATATATCATTACCTTGAAGTATTTGCATTTCCTTTTTTTCAGAGCGTGGCAATGTACAGGAGTCTGCAGGGTTGGTTTTTATATATCCTGAATCCGTGAAATTCATTTTCTTTATGTGTATCCAGTCATCAAAACTTAAAAACCTCACTATTATCGCGTTAACGCAAGCTCGCCTGCGACCAATGCCGACACCACATAGAAATACTTAAAAATCATCGGTCGCTGAACAAGCCGTGCAAGCAGTTATGCATTCGGTTGTCGAGAGCACTGTTAGAAATTACTGCGCTACGGCGAACCGTTGATACAGGCGCATAAATGAATGTCGCCATATGTTGCTCCTGCCTAGCGCGAGCACGACTCTTCGACTGTGTTGAGTTACATGTTCCGCAATCTGTATCAGGTTTGCTATCACCGTCCGAAGTCGTCGGCGTTTGACCGGACGCTTCATCTTGCGCGTATCGTCCTTCCTCAATGATTCTTGCCCCATCATCCTGAGGATGTTGTATGCAAGGATCGTGAGTTC
>Ga0131853_10000906_pt1 | contig 53495 bp, 47 predicted proteins | sample TergutLab28metaG_FD_92764 | JGI IMG/M metagenome (GOLD analysis project Ga0131853, IMG submission 92764) | Labiotermes labralis P1 segment gut microbial communities from Petit-Saut dam, French Guiana - Lab288 P1 (version 2) (version 2) | ecosystem: Host-associated > Arthropoda: Insects >...
AGCCCGTATTTTAGGATTGCGGTTTTGACCGCGGCGCGGATTACGGCGTTTAGTCCGGGGCAGTCGCCGCCGCCTGTCATTATTGCTATTTTCTTGATTTCACTCATCTTTTTTCTCCTCTTTTGTTTGGTTTTTCCTAAATTAATGTATATTATATAATTTCATGCGAAAAATGTCAAGTCTATTCGAGAAATTCATTGACAATGCTTGATTAATCATGTACAATATAGAAAATTGCAAAATTAAAGGAGATGTATTTAAAATGAAAATATTTATTGACACGGCGGAGGTCGCGCATATAAAACACGCCAACCAAATGGGTATTATTTGCGGAGTTACCACAAATCCGTCGTTGATTGCGCGTTCGGGGCGCGATTTTGTTGAAGTTGTGACCGAAATAACTCAAATTGTTGACGGCCCTATTTCGGCGGAAGTTATATCGTTGGATGCCGAAAACATGGTTAAAGAGGCGCGTGAACTTGCGAAAATTCATAAAAATATCGTTATTAAAATTCCTATGACCGCCGATGGACTTGAGGCGACAAAGATTCTTACGGCCGAGGGCATTAAAACTAACGTGACGCTGATTTTTTCAGCGGCACAAGCACTTTTGGCGGCACGAGCCGGCGCGACATACGTAAGTCCGTTTATTAACAGAATTGACGTTCTGAGCGGAAGCGGAATTGGCTTAATAGAGGAAATCGCACATATTTTCGGGGTTCATGGAATTGAATCCGAAATTATCGCGGCGAGTATTAAAAACGCGAAGCAGGTTGTTGACGCGGCGAGCGCAGGCAGCGATATCGCGACAATTCCGTATGATGTGCTTTTGCAAATGGTTGAACATCCTTTGACCGATAAGGGAATTGAGATATTTTTGAAGGATTGGGAAAGTGTTCCGAAGTAGCAGTTAATCAATATTAAAAAACCGCCGAAAGGGCGGTTTTTTAGTATATTATATCATCAAATTTACTCATCATCAACTTCATACCACGGGCAGTCTTGCCCTCTTAGCCGGCGGCATTCCGCCCTAACCCTTTCGCAGGGCAGCCCTTGTTCGATAGAACAATATTCAGTACCATAAAACTCGCAATGCAATATTCTATGCCCTGCTCTTTCGCGTCTTTGGCGACCGAATCCATTGCCGCTTATTGCGAAAATCATTAGTCCGATTGCGGCAAGCACCAAAACAACCGAGATAATTACCGTTGCTTTTCTCGCTCCCATAAAATGCCCCCTCCTTACACCAATATATCACATTATATTACATTGTTTTCGTAATATTATCATATAATTATGTTAAGGTTATGTTAAATTTGACAATCAAGAGCGCAACAAAATCTATTTTACAAACGTCAGAGGCATTTTTCGCTTATGTTCGCTTGAGTTGTGATACCTGTCAATGATCGCTTTGTCCGATTCACTCACTTCGCCGGTAAGTAGATAATTATCAATCGCGCGATAGGTAACACCCATATCAAGCTCATCGGTCTGACCTTCGAACAGCCCGGCAGACGGCACTTTGTCGATAATAACGTTCGGGGCGTTAAGATAGCGCAGAAACTCATACGTTTCGGTAACGGTAAGGTCGGCAATCGGGTTAAAGTCGCAAGCGCCGTCACCCCACTTCGTGAAGTACCCCATGTGCCGCTCGCTTCGGTTGCTCGTTCCCGCGACAAGTAGGTTTTCGCTCGCGGCAACGGCGTAAAGCGCGGTCATTCGAAGCCGAGGCGCGATGTTGGACAACGCGGAATCAGTTAGTTTGGTATTTCCGCCGACCGTCGCAACGAGTTCGTCTCTCGTAGACGTTAAATCAACAATTCGCGTGTCGATATTGAATTGTTCCGCCAAAATTTCGGCGTCGGTTTTGTCCGAGCCGTAGTTTTGCGATGTTCCGCACGGCATAATGATTCCGACGGTGTTGTCGCACGCCATTTTGCAAAGGATTCCTACAAGCGCGCTGTCTTTTCCGCCGCTGTTGCCGAACACAATGCCGTTTACGCCGGCGGCCTTAACGATTCCGTGGATAAATTCGAGCCGCAACTCGGTTTCAAGCTTCCAATTTTTCATAACGAGCCCGCCTTTGTTTTAAAAATAGGCTCCTTTGGCAAAGGAGCTGTCACGAAGTGACTGAGGATTGTATTTTGACAATCCCCCGCCCTTATGGGCACCCCTTTTGCCTAAGGGGGCTTTTTTTTAATTGGGGCGACCGTTTTCTGCCGCCTGTTATATTAAAAACACAGAAATCAAATAATGGCGGGCGGCAAAATGCCGCCCCTACATATTTTATCTCTTATGATACTCCTGTAATGAGTATACCACTTCTGTCGGGTTTTTAATCTTGTCCGCGATACCTTTCGTGCTTGCCGCCGCGGCGGTTAGCGTCGTCAAGTACGGAATATTGTATCGAATCGCCGATTTTCTGATATAAGAATCGTCAACACTGCTGATTCTACTTGCGTTCGGCGTGTTGATAATCATATCCAAACTGTGATTCTTAATCGCGTCCTCGATGTTCGGGCGACCTTCGTGGATTTTGTTAATCATGGAGGCGCTTATGCCTTTTGACGCGAGATATGCGTGCGTTCCTTTAGTCGCAACAATCTTGAATCCGAGACTTTCAAGCTCTCGTGCAACTTCCGCCGCAGGCTCTCTATCCTTTTCTGCCACCGAAATTAACACAGTTCCGCTAAGCGGAAGTATGGTTTTGGTCGCCTCTAACGCTTTGTAGAACGCAAGTCCGAACGAGTCGGACAATCCCATAACTTCGCCGGTCGCTCTCATCTCAGGCCCCAAAAGCGGATCAACTTCGGGGAACATATTAAACGGGAACACCGCTTCTTTTACGCCGTAATACGACACTTTCGGCGGTTTCATAGCGGATACGTCAATATCTTCATTCGTATACTTCGCCATAATCATTTTTGTCGCGATATTCGCCATGTTAAGGTTACACACTTTCGAAACAATCGGCACGGTTCGTGACGCGCGGGGGTTGGCTTCCAAAACATAAACCTTGCCTTGGTGAATCGCGTATTGAACGTTCATAAGTCCGACAACGCCAAGCTCGCCGGCGATTTTGCAGGTGTAATCACGAATGGTCGCAAGCTGCTCGTCGGTAATATTCACCGTCGGGATTACGCAAGCCGAGTCGCCCGAGTGAATTCCCGCGTATTCGATATGCTCCATAACCGCCGGCGTAAACGCAACGCCAAGGTTCGCAAGCGCGTCCGCCTCACATTCAAGCGCGTTATCCAAGAATCGATCAATCAAAATTGGCGCGTCGTTGCTTATATACTGCGCGTTGGTTACGATATAATTTCTAAGCTGCTCGCCGTCGAACACAACTTCCATTGCTCGTCCGCCAAGCACGAAAGATGGTCGAACCATAACCGGATAACCGATTTTTTCAGCAACAGCCGCGGCTTCTTCAAAGTTGCACGCCATTCCTGATTCAGGCATAGGAATATTCATTTGCTCCATTTTTTGCTTGAACAAATCGCGATCTTCAGCCATGGCGATCACTTCGGGAGAAGTTCCCAAAATCGGCACGCCTGCTTGCTTAAGTTCCATTGCGATGTTAAGCGGCGTTTGTCCGCCGAACTGCACAATCGCGCCGAGCGGCTTCTCTGCTTCGCAAATGGATAGAACGTCTTCCACCGTCAAAGGCTCGAAATACAATCGGTCCGACGTATCATAATCGGTCGAAACCGTCTCGGGGTTACAGTTTATCATGATAGTTTCGAATCCTAACTCCCGCAATGCGAAAGCGGTATGTACGCAGCAGTAGTCGAACTCGATTCCCTGCCCGATTCGGTTCGGGCCGCCGCCGAGGATGATGACTTTCTTGCTATTGCCGTTGTCAATGGGAGCAATCGGCGTAACGCCGCGCTTCTCGCGTGACGCGTTCACTTCGCCGCTTAAAATTCCTAAACCGTTGTAAGTTGAGTAGTAATACTCCGCGTCCGCGCCGCTCACCGGCACGATATCCCACTCTTTTTTGATTCCAAGCACTTTTCGGTGCAATCTGATATATTCCTCCGGAACATTGAGCAACTGCGAGAGATATTTGTCCGCGAAACCGTCTTTCTTCGCCTTGAGGAGCAGCTCGTCCGGCAAAACTCTGCCTTTATACGATAGAATTTCGGTTTCCATGTCCACAAGCTCTTTCATTTGGTTCAAGAAGTGGAGCTTCACTTTGCAGATGTCGTAAAGCTCATCAACCGTCACGCCGCGGCGCAACGCTTCGTATATCGCGAAGAATCGCTCGCTGTTCGGAGTAGAAATTAGCCGCAAAAGTTCTTCTTTGCTTATTTCGCAAAAGTTCTTCGCGAACCCAAGTCCCGCGCGTCCGATTTCAAGCGAACGAATCGCTTTTTGAAACGCTTCTTTAAACGTTCGCCCGATGCTCATTACTTCACCGACGGCGCGCATTTGCGTTCCAAGCTTGTCTTCGATTCCGGGGAACTTCTCAAACGCCCACCGCGCGAATTTCAGCACGATATAATCGCCGTATGGCACATATTTATCCATGGTTCCGCCGCGCCAATATGGAATTTCGTCAAGCGTATGCCCCGCCGCCAAAAGCGCGGAAACATAAGCGATCGGGAAGCCCGTCGCCTTACTCGCGAGCGCCGACGAGCGAGAGGTTCGTGGATTAATTTCGATAATAACGATTCTGTCCGTTGTGCGGTCGTATGCCATTTGAACGTTACAGCCGCCGATAACGCCGCACTCGGAAACGACATCAAACGCGATTTTGCGCAGGCGTTCCTGCACCGATTCGGGAACGTCAAGCATAGGCGCGGAGCAGAAGCTGTCGCCTGTGTGCGTGCCCATCGGATCGATATTTTCAATCATACAAATCGCAATAAGCTGATTTTTCGCGTCACGGATAACTTCGACTTCAAGCTCTTCCCAGCCTAAAATGCTTTCCTCGATCAAAACTTGGTTAATTCGGCTTGCAAGTATGCCGCGCGCCGAAATTGCCTGCAATTCTTCCTTATTATACGCGATTCCGCCGCCGGTTCCGCCCATTGTGTAAGCCGGACGAACAACAACGGGGTATCCCAAGTCCTCGGCGATGGCAACGCAATCCTCAACGGTGTACGCCTCGGCGCTTCGCGCCATTTCAACGCCGATTTTGTCCATCATTTCTTTAAATATGATACGGTCCTCGCCGCGTTTGATCGCGTCAAGGTTAACTCCGATAACTTCAACTTTATATTCGTCCAAAATGCCCGCTTCTTGAAGCGCGAGGCTTAGGTTAAGCGCGGTTTGCCCGCCCAAATTCGGCAAAAGCGCGTCCGGTCTTTCTTTCGCAATGATAGAAGTCAATCGCTCAACGTTGAGCGGCTCGATATAAGTTACGTCAGCAACGGTAGGGTCGGTCATAATGGTTGCGGGATTGGAATTTGCGAGAATAATTTTATAGCCCAGGTTTCTAAGTGCTTTACAAGCCTGCGTTCCTGAATAGTCAAATTCGCAAGCTTGTCCGATAACGATCGGCCCTGATCCGATAATCATGATGGTTTTTATGTCATCTCTTTTTGGCAATTTTAACACTCTCCTTTTTATATTTTTAAGTATTTCTATAGTTTACGTATTCTTTTGCACCTGCGGTGCGGGCTTAAAACCTTTTCAGCGAAGTCGCTGTAGCAATTGCGCTTGTCAGCGCAGGACGACAAGGGTTTATTGAAACCCTTGTCAAGCCCCAAAAATTTTTTTCAAAAAAATTTAGTAAAACTTGCGGCGCAAACGCGCTTTCGCGCTATTAAAACCGCGCCGCTATTTGGGTTAGCGAACCGCATTCGCGGTAAATGAGACTTAGCTTGCGTATTATGCAAGCTGTAGTCGAATTATCCAGTGAGCGTAAGCGAGTCGGGAAAGACTAGCGAGTACGCACGCCGCGCTCGTTCGAGAGCGACCCGCGCCTAAAAGCGCGAGATGTTTTTGGGGGAGGAGCGAGTTGTTTGCAGTAACTTTCGCCCGTGGTTCCGCCAGCGGGGCACCCGCGCGTCTTTTGCGTGGGTCGCGGCGGGGAGGGCGACGGTTTTAGTCAAGTTTTTGGCGCGCAAAAACTTGCTGGATTGGCAAGGACTGGTCCTTGCCGCGCCGCGCGCGCCCGCGCAACGCCCGCCGCCTCAGCGGCAAAAAGGTTTTTAGGGCAAAGCCCTAAAAACTATGCGGCGTTCGCCGCAAGGTCTAAGGCGCAACGCGCCTTAACCCCGCGCCCGTTGGGCGCACATATGCGCTTGTCAGCGCAAGACACCCTGCGCCTGTCGGCGCAAAAACGGGTTTATAGGGCATTCGCCCTATAATAAAGGGGAGCAAACGCTCCCCCCCATAATATAAATATTAAATAACGCCTTCAGCCAACATGGCTTCCGCGACTTTCATAAATCCTGCAATATTAGCGCCAAGAACGTAATTGGTGGCGTCGCCGTACTCTTTCGCCGTCGCGCTTGCTTTTGCGAAAATATCTTCCATAATATTTTTCAACTTCGCGTCAACTTCTTCAAACGACCAGGAATATCTCATGCTGTTTTGGCTCATTTCAAGACCGCTTGTCGCAACGCCGCCGGCGTTCGCCGCTTTACCCGGAGCGAAAAGAATATTGTTTTTATGGAACACTTCAACGGCATCCGGCGTACACGGCATATTCGCGCCTTCCGCAACCGCGAAGCAACCGTTAGCAACCAAAGTTTTCGCCGCGTCTTCGTTAAGCTCGTTTTGCGTCGCGCAAGGAAGCGCGATATCGCACTTAACTTTCCAAACTTCGCTGTAATCTTCATAAAACGTTACCGACGGAACTTCTTTCACGTATTCACAAAGATTTTTTCTATCATTTTTCAATTTTATTACAACATCTACGTCAATGCCATTTTCATCGTAGATACATCCGCTTATATCAGACATTGCGATCACTTTGCCGCCCAATTGAACCGCTTTTTCCGCGGCATACATGCCTACCTGTCCCGAACCGGAAATTACAGCCGTCGCGCCTTTGAACGATTTTCCGTTCGCGCGAAGCATAGCATCGGCAAAATAGCACAAACCATAACCGGTCGCTTGCGGGCGAACCAAACTTCCGCCGTACGATAAACCTTTACCGGTAAGAACGCCGGTAAACTCGTTGCGTATTCTTTTGTATTGCCCGTACATAAAGCCGACCTCGCGCGCGCCAACGCCGATGTCTCCCGCGGGAACGTCGGTATTCGCGCCGATGTGTCTCTCAAGTTCGGTCATAAAACTTTGGCAAAATCTCATGATTTCGTTGTCAGATCTGCCTATCGGATCAAAATCCGCGCCGCCTTTACCGCCGCCCATAGGAAGTCCGGTAAGCGCGTTTTTAAAGGTTTGTTCAAATCCCAGGAATTTAACGATTCCCGAGTTAACCGACGGATGGAAACGAATTCCGCCTTTGTATGGACCAATCGCGCTGTTATATTGAACGCGGAATCCGCGGTTCACCTGAACATTTCCCGAATCATCAACCCACGGAACGCGGAAAGAAATCACACGCTCGGGTTCAACAAGCCGCTCGATAATTCCCATTTTCTCGAAATGAGGATTTTTTTCAATCGTTGACTCAAGACTTTCAAGAACTTCCGTAACCGCCTGATGGAACTCGCTTTCAGCAGGGTCTCTCTTTTTCACAGTTTCAAGTACGTTTTGCAAATATGCGCTTTTCAATGCCATCTGTCATCTCTCCTTTTTAATATAATATTATACACTTAATAGCTCGGCTTGTCTACACTTTTTTTGCGAATTTTGTAAATTTTTTTTGAGCGTTTTAAAATTGTCCACAAAAAAAGGATACATATTAAAATATATCCTTAAAAGTATCCTTAAAAATTGGGGTGACGTTACCGAATTAGGTGTCATCCTAACATTTTGCATAAAAACTTTATTTATTCAGAACTTTTAGTCGGCTTTCCTTTTCTTTTCCAATTCGATGATTTACTATGATTCGCTTTCCGATTACTTTGGCTGTTTTTCGGTTTTTTCTGATTCTCTTGACTCCGCTGCCCGCGCGGAGGTCTTGGCGGGCGTTGTTGTTTCGGAGTTTTTACTAAAATTTTCATGGGATACGGATGTTCCTTAACTACAGGAATTTCTTTGCCTATCAACTTTTGAATATCTTTCAAATACTCCTTTTCATCAAAGTTGCAAAACGAAATCGCGATGCCGCTAAGTCCTGCTCTGCCTGTTCTTCCGATTCGGTGAACATATGTTTCCGGCTCGTTCGGCAAATCATAATTTATCACGTGAGATAATTCGTCAATATCGATTCCGCGCGCCGCAATGTCGGTTGCAACCAAAATTCGTGTTCTGAGCGCTTTGAAATCAGACAGAGCTTTTTGCCGAACGCCTTGCGTTTTGTCGCCGTGAATAACGCCGGTTTCGATTCCGGCTTGGGTTAATGCTTTCTTGATTCTATCCGCGCCGTGCTTGGTTCGTGAAAATACCAACGCCGAGAAAATTTTATTATCCTCTAATAAATTGATAAGCAACTTAATTTTGTTCGATTTATCCACGAAATATATGTATTGTTCGATTGAGTCAACGGTTGAAGAAACAGGCGTAACCATTACCGTCTCAGGATTATCGAGAATAGAATTCGCTAACGCTTCGATTTCCTCCGGCATAGTTGCGGAAAACAGTAAAGTTTGCCGTTTTTGCGGCAATCGAGCGATTACCTTTTTCACATCAGGAAAAAATCCCATATCCAACATTCTGTCCGCTTCGTCTAGCACAAACATCGAAACATCGCTCAAATCGCACAATTTTTGCCCGATTAAGTCGTTAAGTCTGCCCGGCGTCGCAACCAAAATATCAACGCCTGCGCGCAATGCGGCGGTTTGTGGATTTTGACTTACTCCGCCGAAGATTGCAATGGTTTTCAAGCCTGTATATCGTCCGTATGTAACAAAGCTTTGCGCAACTTGTGTCGCAAGTTCTCGCGTCGGTGTTAGAACGAGTACTTTCGGCGAATTTGGTTTCGGTTTCGGCGCGCCGTTTTCGCGTTGTTGATATAGCATTTGCAAAATAGGAATGGCAAACGCGGCGGTTTTTCCCGTTCCCGTTTGCGCGCAACCGAGTAAATCTCTGCCTTGCAACAATATCGGAATGGATTCCTCTTGAATTGGCGACGGAATTTCGTATCGTTCGTCGTTTAAAGCTTTTAATATTGGTTCAATTAGGTTTAGTTCGTTAAATTTCATTTGCTCTCCTTTGTGGTTTGAGTTTTCTGCTTTTGCATGAAAAAAGCTACATCCGGACAGGGATTACCCCTTCCCATAATGTAGCTTATAACTTGGCACGCCCGGAGAGATTCGAACTCCCGACATTCAGATTCGAAGTCTGACGCTCTATCCAGCTGAACTACGGGCGCGTATTTGATCAACTTTAATATGATAATATATTTTTCAAACTTTGTCAACCGTTTTTTGCGAATAAAAAATTATTATTTTGCGGACAATGTTTATAAAGATCATTGCATGTAGAAATGCAATCATTTCTACCGCAAAATTCTTGATTTTGCATATTGAATTTAAAAAATTCAAGCAATGATCATTGCAATGAGGTGTTTAAAAATTTTCGATGAAAATTTTTGGCGGCGCTATGCGCCGCGGCGAAATAGCTTCGCTATTTCGGCAGTACACTCTCATTATAAAGGAGATGATATACCATATGTGCCATCGAAAAGATAAAACAAAAGATAATTTGCCCGCGCCAAATTACCCGGACGATGAAATGGTCGTATCAACAAACGACCTTACCGGACTTGTGCAAAAACCGCCGTCTGACGAGGGAGAAATGGAATCCTACGCCGAACTTCATCATGTTCCTGTGGCGGACGATATTCCCGAACGACGAAAATAAAAAAGTTGTTGACAAGCTTTGCGATATTGTGTACAATAAGTATAAGTAATATAACTTGTTAGGTGAGGCTCCTAAAAGAACACAGGCTGCTGCCCTTAAATGTCGAGAGACGCCATTAGGGTATAACAGGCATAGTCGGATTAAGGCGTGCTTAATGTAGCTGGTTTGCTTTCTAAATCTACGTCTTTTAGTGCTAAAACTCATACGAGGGGTTGAATAGCTACATCCGCATCTTTGCGCAAACTTTGCAGTGTTTTGCTGTACTTGTTTTTGCGTATGGATAGATATGTTAAACTAACGCCCCTTTTAGGGGGCGTTTTTTAGTTTCACTCGCAAATTAGGAGGTGAGTTTATGGATTCGGACGGTAGTAAGGGGAATAATACTAATCATTTAATATCGGAGGTAACACAAATGACACTACACGAAAAAATCCTGTCTCACATCAAAGGCAAGGATATGGCGGGGCTGAAAAACTTGATTGCGAGCACGGAAGAGCTGGAATTTCTTGACGCGTTCTACGATTTGTCACCTGAAGAGCAGGTAATCGCGTTTCGATTGCTCGCGAAGGATAAGGCATTATTAATATTTGAAGAGTTAGACACAGACGAGCAGCAGAATTTGTTGCATTCGTTTACCGATCAAAGGGCAATAGAGCTTGTGAACGAAATGGCGCCGGACGATAGGGTGAAATTGTTGGAAGAAATGCCCGCCGTTGTCGCGAAAAAGCTTATCGGTTCGCTTTCTTCCGAAGAACGGCAAGTCACCAACGCCTTGATGGGGTATCAGCCTGAAACGGCGGGCCGTATAATGACGCCCGAGTATATCTCGCTTCGGCGCGAAATGACGGCGGACGAAGCGTTGGCAAAAGTAAGAACACAGGCGAAAGATAAGGAAACAATCTATACATTGTTCGTAACCGACAATTCAAAGAAGCTCGAAGGCGTGCTTACGCTGAAAGAATTGCTTACCGCTGACGGTGACACAAAAATAGACGATATTATGTCGAAAAAGGCGGTAAAGGTGTCTACCGACACCGACCAAGAGGCAGTTGCGCGAACGTTGCAGGAGCTTGACCTTTTGGCGATTCCCGTTGTAGATAAGGAAGAGCGTTTGGTGGGTATCGTAACCATCGACGACGCGATTGACGTTTTGGAAGAAGAATATACCGAGGACATCTTCGACCAAGCCGGTCTTGCGGATATTACGGGCAACGAATCCGACCGAAGCGAGATTCTTATAAATGGAAGCATGTGGAAAATTTGGAAAGTGCGATTACCTTTCTTGATAATCACGTTAGCCGGAGGACTCATCGCGGCAAGTATTATGGGCGGCTTTGAAGAAGCGTTGGAAACTATTACAGCAGTAGCCTTTTTTATACCATTGATTATGGACATGGGCGGTAGTGTCGGCACGCAATCTTCCACTCTTTTTGCGCGCGCCGTCGTGTTGGGACATATTCAACCGAAAAAGTTTGCAAAACATTTCCTAAAAGAAATTGGTATCGGACTTAGCATGGGAATTTTGATAGGAGCCGCCGCCGGGATTATTGCCGCTTTTTGGCGAGGAGCGCCTGCCGTATTGGGGGTTGCTGTTGGACTTGCGGTGATTGTAACTACGACATTAGCCTCGTTATTGGGATTCTTGATTCCATATGTGTTGATAAAGTTCAACGTAGACCAAACGGCAGGCTCTGCACCGATCATTACATCTATTAAGGATATTGCGGGACTTTTAATCTATTTTTTATTTGTAAGCATATTCTTGGGAAATTTGATGTAGATTTTGCGTGAAATTACGCACACTTCCGCCGAAAACCCGAAATCGGGTATCATTTATACACGCTCTTTCAGGTTTTCGACGAAATTGCACGCAATTTGACACAAAATTTTGTAGATTTAATATATTTTAGGAGGAAATAACTATGATAAACATACCAAACCTTGGGCAATTCGATGAAAACAGCGGGTTGAAGCCGCTTACCGCCACTTCTGACGGAAAATTCACCGTCGGGCAGAGCGGCGTTGCTGAAATCGCTGTTACCGGCGACGGAAAAGTTGAATTCGTCTCGTTCGGCACGCATTCGATGGCGTGCGTCAAGTCGGCAATCTCGTATCCTACATACTATCCGATTGAGCCTGTCGAGTTGCAACGCCCGACAAAGGCGGTTTTGATGGACTTGGACGGAACTTCGGTTCGGTCGGAAGAATTTTGGATTTGGATTATCCAAATGACCACGGCGAGCCTGCTCGGCAATCCGAAATTCGAGTTGGAAGATGCGGATTTACCTTTCGTGTCAGGGCATAGCGTGTCGGAACATTTAAGCTATTGCATCGACAAATATTGCCCGGGCGCGTCGCTTGAGAGGGCACGTGAATTTTATTTCGAGCATACGCACCGTGAAATGAAGGAAATTATGGAAGGGCGCGGGCGGGACGGCGCGTTTACGCCGGTTGAGGGAATTAAGGAATTTTTATACGAGCTGAAAGGCATGGGTATCAAAATCGGACTTGTAACATCGGGCCTTTACGAAAAAGCGTGGCCGGAAATTGTGTCGGCGTTCAAAACGCTCGGAATGGGCGACCCTAACGACTTCTACGACGCGACAATCACCGCCGGATTCCCGCTTCGCAAGGGAAGTTCGGGCACGCTTGGCGAGCTTTCGCCAAAGCCGCACCCATGGTTGTACTCAGAAACGGCGATTGTCGGCTTGGGAATTCCATTCGCCGAGCGAAACTCGGTGATCGGAATCGAGGACAGCGGCGCGGGCGTGTGTTCGGTGCGGCTTGCGGGATACAACACTATCGGCATAACCGGCGGAAACATTGAGGAAAGCGGAACCGGTGCGCTGTGCGGACATTATTGCGACAGTTTTGAGCAGATTTTGAAGATAATTAAGGGGTAAATAATTAAAACCGCAAAAAGTGGAAACTTTTTGCGGTTTTTTGTTGCCTAGAAGTACATTTGACAATTTTTTATTTAGCATCCAAATTATGTCGAAGAATCGGGAATTTCGCCATGCTGTTTTTCAAACTCCGCAACACGTCTTTTCATAAATTGCTCAATTTCCTTATTCGCGGACCGTCCGTTGTATTCGGCAATATAACGAAATTTACCGAAAAGTTTACGGTTTACACGAAGCGTGTACCTCAATATAATATCACTCATCACCTTTCACCTCTTGTATACTATATTAATACCATTTGTGCGTCATTTAATAATATGGTGAAATAATGGTGGCAAAAAGGTGTTGACAAACTCGAAAACACATGGTAAAATATAACAAGCATATTAATTCAGACAATAAAAATTCACAAATGGCGGACAGGGGGAAGCGAATGCGAAAAATTAAAGGGATAGTAAGAATGTAAGAAATTTACTTATTTATCGTAAAAAATAAAAAAGAGCCTTACGGCTCTTTTTTTACGCTTTATGGTTGTGATTTATGATTCGGGCCAAAGTGCTTCAATATCACCAACGGCTCGTAGTCCGAATGGTTACAAATTTCGACTCCCGCCGTTGCCGCAACGTCGGATACGAAGAATTCGTCCGAGCTTAGCTGTCCGAATCTCAACATTCCTGCCGATTCGCACTTGTGCGGACCGAAAGTTCCGTTCCCTTGCACGACAACGCAGCCATACGCGCCCTCGTTTTTGATAACTGCTTTTTGACGAGGAAGTATCGTCAATTCCTGCGCGCCGATATACGGATTTCCGTATGTAATCCAATTTTGAACGTAAACGCCGTCCTGTTTCGACTCAAGCACCGGCGGACGGAAGTAATTCTTACGATAATCGGGATCAACATTTTTCTCCCAATCCATCAGGCCCATAATGTAATCGACGTTGTTTTGCTGGTCGGGCGGACAGTTCTCGTTCAAGAAACTGTGCGGATAAACCTCGCCGCTTGCAATGTTTTCGTAAACCGAGTTCACGTCGGCATTCCACTGCGGCTCGTATGTTAAATACGAGCCCGGCGCGTGAAGAACGCCCGGCGCAGTATACCAACCCGTGCCCAATTTAATGCGAAACGCGCGTGACAGTTCGGTTACGCGGTTGTCGCCGTCCATATATTGCTCCAAACATTCGCGCACTTCTTCTTTGGTAACCTCCGGCGAAAATCCGAAGTAGGTTGACGGGTTCGTGCCTGCGTAGTTGTTAAGTTGCGGCGGATAGAAGTACGCTTCCGGCTTGCCCAGTCGTCCAACTCGCTCGGCGTCTTCAAATTTCAAGTGAAGATGATGGAAAAGCGGCACTTCGTAGTCGAAAAACTTCGAATACATCGGCCAAGTGCCGTATTTGTCGTGAAACTCCTGCCCGATAAGCTCTGCGCCAAGTTCCGCAACCGCTTCTTTAAGCTGGAAACGCTCGGATTTATCGTCGCCATAGTAAACATAGCTCAAACCTTCGTCCGGCGCGGCTTTATCGCCGTTCATCGCGGGAATTACGCTTGAAAACCATCGCTCTTTAATCGCGCCCCGCTCGGTTCCGAACGCGTAGTAATCGTCCGGATGAAGGCGCAAACGCCTGCCCGGGCGAGAAAATCGCCGCGGAATAAATATCGGAACCATCTTAAAAATTCCGTCGTGCTTCTCGAAAATTTCTCTGATTTTGCTCATAATAACAACCTCCTAATATTTTTCAAACTATCGTGCCTCGCGGCGCAATGTTTGCATGTGCTAAAGCGCGGGAGAAAGCGGCTCCGCCGCCCTCCAATTTTGTATTGTTACTTTATTTATGCTTGCAATTTTAATCGGTTCGGATTTTGCGTTTATATGCGCCAGTCCCGCCAACTGCCGCGCGATTTTCAGCGGTTCCGAAACGTTGATTAAGTTCAGCGCGCCGCACCCCTCACAAATCGTCTGCCGCTCTGCAGGAAGCTCGAAATAATCGGGGGAGAGGAAGCGTTCGTAGAACCAATACGGATTTTCCCGCGTCAATTTATATTGCGGCGGCGGGTTATAGGTTGCGTTTACTAAGTAGTCGAACAACCTATCGGCGGTGTCAAGCTCGCCTAAAGTCAACGCAAGTTGCAACGCGTACCCCTGCCCGTACGACGGACTGGTCAACAAACCTTCGCAGTATGCTTCGAACTGTAAATACATACCATATTTTTCGAATTGCGCCGCTCTGCCCGGAACGGAAAGCAAGCTGTAAAACGTTTTGCGCGCGGCGTCGAAGCCGACATCGTTCCAGTACGCGTTAAAAGTCGCGTCGCCGTCAATGTCGCACATCATCGCGCCGCAACCGTTTATCCCCGAAAATCCGACGTTTGTGTCGGCGTCGAGGGTTTTTGCGCTTGGCTTATAATCGTCGGGCGAAACGCACCAAATAAAGCCTTTATCGTCCACAAGATATTTCTTCAAATCGGCAAACAAAGTTTTCGCCGACTCGCTTGCTTTCGCGGCGATTTCGCCGGTCAAAGTCTGTCCGCCAATGCACAAAGCGTTTGCCGCCAAGTGGTTTTGAACAACGTTGCACCACTCGCCCTCAACAAACATTCCGCCGCCGAACTCGCCGCTTCCGGCGATAAGCTTGTTTTCATTCACTTCTTTGATAAGGTACAGAAGCGGCGATTGTGGACAGGTCAGGAAGTTTTCAATTTTTTCGCATGTCGCTTTGATTATTACGTTCTCCGACTTGCCGAGCCGTTGCAAGAACAGACATAGCGCGATTATAATCGCGCACGTGCCGTCAAGTTCGGTTCCTGCTTTTACCTCGCCTAAGTTTTGATATTCCGGAAACGCGTGGAACCCCGCGTCGTTTATGCCGCAATGGTCGATTGCGTATTCCGCCGTCATGCAAGCGTGCCCGTAATAGCCATAGTGAACCAGCTCGCGCAGGAAGTTCCCGACGTCGCGGGACCACATTGTGTCGGTCCAAAACCTGCCGTCCACCGACGCGCTTACGAATCCACGATTTTCACCTTCGGATACGAAATTTTTAGCCAATGCCCCCGAAAGCGACTCCTCAATTAGTTTTGTAAATATATCGGCAGTCTCGCTGCCCTCGAAGATCAACTTCCCCGGGCGGTTTAACGCAAGATATTCTTCAGTTTTAATCATATTTTATCCTCTATTCGTTAAAATAGGATTTTCGCTTTGCGAAAATCTCACCAAAATTGTCAATTGTACATTGTCAATTGCCTTATAAATCCCACATATTTACATTAAGTCCGCTGCGTTTTACAAGCGCTTCCATATAATAATAGTCGCCGAAAATTGCCGCCCATTGGTGAACAATTCTGCCGCCGTTTTCATCGGTTCCGCCGCAATACGCGCTGTCAAGCAACGCTTCCGAATCATTATCAAACACATGCGAATGATTTTTTATAAGCCCAAGCAATATTTTATCCGCCGCGGCTCTGTAAGTCTCTGCTTTTGCTTTGTCTGTCTCTTCGACGCACAAAGCTAAGTCATACAAGCCGCTTGCCGCGATTGCGCCGGCGGAAGTGTCAACTTTTTCGGGAGATAAAGGATTATCGCCCAATCGGAAGTCCCACTTCGGAACGCCGCTATCGTCAAGTTGCGCGATAAAGAAGTCGGAAACTTTTATCGCCGCGTCAAGGAATTTTTTATCCATTGTGTGCATATACGCTAAGGTAAAGCCGTAAACGCCCCAGCTTTGCCCGCGTGACCAGCATGAATCGTCTGTGTATCCGCCTTCATTTTCGCCTTTAAGCGGCTTTCCGGTTATATAATCGAAATCGAAAGTGTGGCAAGTCGAGCCGTCGGGACGAATGTTATTCATTGTCGCTTCCGCGTGGCGAATCGCCGCTTCCTTCATATATTTATTGCCTGTGGTTCGAGCCATGCAGAACAATAGCGGAAGATTCATCAAACAGTCGATAATAAGCTTCTCGCGCCGCTCGGGACGAATCAAAAGGTTCCATGCGCGGATAAATCCGCCCTTGTCGTTATAGCGGCACATTAGCGCGTTCGCCGCTTCGATTGACAAGTCCATATATTTGCTATCCCCGGTTAAACGATACGCGTTTACCGAATACAACGTATACAAAAACCCGATATCATGGTCTTTCCAGCCTTTTCGGATTCTGTCTGTGTAAAAATCGTAAAGACTGTCCAAATAATCTACATATTTCTTTTCGGTTTCATAGGTTTTGCCGTTCACAACGCCGGCAAGAATAACCATTCCCGTCCAAAACGAGCAAGTCCAGTCGCCGTCAAACGAATAACGGTCGCTGTACTTCGCGGTATGACTTACGCCCGGCAATTTGTTTGCACCCGGTTTCGCGGTGTGAATTTTCATGCCTTTGTCTATCTTTTCGATGATTCCTTGCAGTTCTTTGTTAACAGTATCAAGCATTGTGACGACTCTCCTTAAATATGTGAATTTTCATACAGAATGATTATATAATTTCTGCGGATTTTTGTCAATGATTTTTCGAAAAATTATTGACATTATTACACGGATATGGTAAGTTTAACAAAGTGTAAAATTGGAGGGGAAATTATGCTTGAAAAGTTGAAACAGGAAGTATATTTGGCGAATATGGAACTGCCGAAATACGGGCTTGTAACCTTTACATGGGGCAACGTCAGCGGAATCGACCGTGAGGCGGGATTGTTCGCGATAAAACCGAGCGGCGTGCCGTATGAAGAACTTTCCGCCGATAAAATGGTTCTTGTCGATATGTACGGCAACGTAGTCGAAGGCGATTATAACCCGTCGTCGGACACGCCGACGCATTTGGCGCTTTACAAGGCGTTTGCCGACATCGGCGGAATCGTACATACCCACTCGACGTGGGCGACGGGCGTCGCGCAATCGGGTAAGCCGATTCCGGCGTTTGGAACGACGCACGCAGACTATTTTTACGGCGCGATTCCTTGCACACGTGATATGACCGAGTCGGAAGTCGCGGGAGAGTATGAATGGGAAACCGGAACGGTGATTATCGAGGCGCTTAAAGGTGTTGAGCCGCTGAGTATGCCCGGAATTTTGGTGAAAAATCACGGTCCGTTTTCGTGGGGCAAAAATGCCGCAGACGCCGTACACAACGCGGTTGTGCTTGAGGAAGTTGCGAAAATGGCGGTTATCACGCGAATGAATAATTCTGATGCGACTCCCGTAAATCAATATTTACTAGATAAGCATTATTTAAGGAAGCATGGCGCGGATGCGTATTATGGGCAGAAGTAAAACTTTTGAAAAAAGTTTTGCAAAAATTGCGCCCAACGGGCGCGGGCTTTTAGGGCTTTGCCCTAAAAATCCATTACTCGGGTCCGTCCCGAGGGCGTGTGTCCTGCCGGACGGGCGGTAAGGGCTCTGCCCTTACCAATCCCGGTCGCCTGGCGATCACAAACGCACAAACCGCGATTTGTGCCGCGAGCGGCGACAAAAAAACTGGGCGAGCGAGCCGCATTCGCGGAAAGACTAGTGTGATATAGCACTGCGCTCCTTTTAAGAGCGATCCGCGCCTAAAAGCGCGAGATATTGCTTGGTTAGGGTGCTATGTTTGTAGTGACTTTCGCCCGCGGTTCCGCCAGCGGGGTACCCGCGTGTTTTTTGCGTGGGTCGCGGCGGGGAGGGCGACGGTTTTAGTCAAGTTTTTCCCGCGCAAAAACTTGCTGGATTGGCAAGGACTGGTCCTTGCCGCGCTGCGCGCGCCCGCGCACCCGGTCTAAGGCGCAACGCGCCTTTGACTCGCGCCCGCAGGCGCAAACCCTAACAAAATTTGATATTTAAAGAAATAAGGAGGCAAACACCACATGATAACTTGCAAAAACGACGGCAAAATAATTAGTTTCGAAAACGCGAACACAGGTTACAGCTTTGAACTCTCAAGCGGCAGGCTTTTAAACGTTTATTCAAAAACGACAGGCTGGAACATGATAAAACGCCCCGAATTCGCGCAATCATTCGTAATGATGATTCCGCTTGACGGGCGGCGCAATAATTTGGTCGAGGGCGGAACGCCGACAAGTGTCAACATCACCGATACTTCGGTTGAGTTTGTTTATGACACGGTTACCTCGAAATTCGGCGGCGAGCATCCGATAAAAGTTGTGACAAAGTTCGAAATTGATGAGGAAATCGGAACGTTCGGCTTTGAAGCCGACAACCAATCCGACTTAATCATCGAAGATGTTCGTTATCCGATTATCGACGATTTCACAAAGCCGGAGGACGAAAAAGAGATAAACCAACTTTGGTTGGGATATTCGAATTTAGAAAAACAAACGATTTATCCGCGGATTAAAAACCTTGGATATTGGGGAACCGACAGCCCGACGCAATTTAGTGAACCGGCTCCTTACAGCATGTTTCACATGCTAGCGGGCGAGAAGCAAGGCGTATACATCGGCGCGGGCGAGAAAAGCACCGACGTAATCGCGTGGAAAATTCAACTTTTCCCCGGATACGACAGCTCGATAACGCAAAATGTACCTGAAGCGGACGAAATTTCAGGACATCCGCGGCATCTTTGCATAACCGCGGCGCAGTTGCCGTACATCATGCCGAAGACAAGCCGCCGACTTGTGCCGATTGTTATAAGAACATTCGAAGGAACATGGCACAAGGGCGCGGATGTTTACAAATATTTGGTGAAAAAGTGGGGGCTAACGCCTGTTAAGCCTCCCGTGTGGGTTGCCGAGCCTCATTCGTGGCTGCAAATCCACATCAATTCGCCGGAAGACGAACTTCGCTATAAATACACCGAACTTGTCGATATCGGACGCGAATGCGCGAAGCACGGAATCGCCGCAATCCAACTGGTGGGCTGGAACGACGGCGGGCAGGATAGAGGAAATCCGTCACATAGTCACGATCCGAGATTGGGCACGTTCGAGGAGCTTAAACAAGCAATCGCCGAAATACAAGCGATGGGCGTAAAAGTTATCCTGTTTTCGAAATTCACATGGGCGGACCAATCTACCGAGTGGTTCCGTGACGAGCTTATCAAGCTTGCCGCGAAAGACCCGTACGGCGATTACTATATGCACCCCGGTTATCAATATCAAACAATATCGCAGCATATGGATATAAGCACGCGCAAGTTGATTGCGATGTGTATGAACAGCGAAAAATACCGCGCGATAGCGGATAAAGAGCTTAAAAAAATCGTTGATTTGGGCGCCGAGGGTACGTTGTACGACGAAAGTCAACATCATGGTTACGCGCGCTTATGTTTTGACGAATCGCACGGACATCGTTACGGCGAGAGCGTTTACAAAGGAGACAACCCGCTGATTGAAGGGTTCCGCAAAGTTTCGGCGTCGAATCCCGACTTTTTATACGCCGGCGAAGCTTGCTATGACATCGAGTTTGAGCAATATCATTTGACATACATGCGTTCTCACGTTGAAAACTTTGTGCCCGGGAAAAGATACGTTTTCCCGCATGTTCCGTACATGACCGCGATTGTAGGGTTTAACGACCGCAATATGGTGAACCAATGTTTGATGAACAAATTTATCATAAGCTATGAGCCATACAACTTCAAAGGGCGCCCGGGCGATTATCCGTTGACGTTAGAATACGGCAAGAAAATGGACGCGCTTCGAACCGAGTTGCGCGAATATTTCTGGGACGGCGACTTTTTGGATACGACGGTTGGAAGCGTTACCGTTGCCGGCAAGCCGCACGAACTTTGGACGGGCTACCGAACCGCAGACGGCAAATTCGGCGCGGTAATTTCGAATTACTCGAACGAGCCGTTGAAAGTTAAAATGAAGTTTGACGAAAACCTTACGAAATATCGCTTCGTTGACGGTGATGATTTTGTGCCGTACACCGAAGAGATTGAGATTCCGCCGCAGTCGGCGGTGGTGGTGATATAAGAGGAGCCGTTTCACGGCAACGATTTTGCGCCAACGGGCGCGGGTTGTTAGGGCTTTGCCCTAACAACCCATTACTCGGGTCCGTCCCGAAAGCTTATGACCTGCCGGTCGGGCATTAAGGGCTCTGCCCTTAATAATCCCGGTCGCCTGGCGATCACAAACGCCAAAAGGCGGCGATTTGTGACGCAAGCGGCGACGAAAAACCGCAGATAGCCGCATACGCGGAAAGAATAGCGAGATGTGGCACTGCGCTCGTTCGAGCATGCGGCTTTTGCCGCCGTAGTCATTGAACTGAGAGGCGAGTTGGATGCACTATTTTAGCGGCGCGTTTATGATAGCGCGAAAGCGCGTGTGCGCCGCAAGTTTTACTAAATTTTTTGTTAAAAAATTTTCGGGGCTTGACAAGGGCTTCGATAAGCCCTTGTCGCTATGCGGCAGCCGCCGCAAACGCCCACAGAGCTTCGCTCTGAAAAAAGGTTTTTAGGGCAGAGCCCTAAAAGCCCGCGCCACGGGCGCAAACCCTAACAAAATTTGATATTTAAAGAAAATAAGGAGGAAAAAACATGAAACATTGCTGGGTATGGAACATCAAAGAGGAACACTTAGACGAGTACGTAAAAATGCACAGAGAGCCGTGGCAGGACGTGCTGGACGCGCACTCTGAGGCGGGAATACACAATTATTCCATCTTCCAAAACGGAAATCAGTTTATCTATGTATTCGAGTGCGACGACGTAAAAGCGGCGTTTGATTTTATCGACAAAAGCGAAGCTTGCAATCGTTGGAACGCTATAACGTCGAAAATGGTAGAGGGTTCGTTTGATTTCAGCAAGCCGAATCCGATCGTATTTTTGGACGAAGTGTTCTATTTGAAATAATGATGAATAACAAACTATATAATTTAGGCTTGTATGAAAAAGCAATGCCGAACGATTTGACAATAGCTGAAAAGCTCGCTGAAACATCCGCGGCGTGCTTTGATTTTATGGAAATAAGCATAGACGAGACCGACGAAAAGCTTGCCCGCCTGAAATGGAGCAAAGCCGAACGACTGGAGATAGTGAAGCAATCCTACGAGATCGGCGTTGGCATAAAAACCATGTGCCTCTCAGGGCATAGAAAATTTCCGCTCGGAAGCTTGGACGCAACCGTCCGTAAACGAAGTTTGGAAATCATGTCGGACGCGATTGAGCTTGCGTCTGATTTGGGCGTGCGGATTATACAGCTCGCCGGCTATGACGAGTATTATAATCCGTCGAACGAGGAGACGAAAACACTGTTTCGCGAGAATTTGCGAAAATGCGTTGAAATGGCGGCGCGAAGTTCGGTGATTCTTGCGTTCGAGACGATGGAAACGCCGTTTATGGACACCATTGAAAAGTCGATGGAATATGTAAGTGAGATAAACTCGCCATACTTAAAAATCTATCCCGACTTGGGGAATCTGACAAACGCGGCGAAGTTATATGAGCATGACGTGATTGATGATATCAAACTTGGATGCGGAAATATCGCCGCTATGCACTTGAAAGAAACTGTGCCCGGCGTTTATCGCGATATGACATTCGGAGCGGGACATGTAGATTTTCCCGCGGCAATCAAGACTGCGTGGGAACTGGGCGTTCGTATGTTTACCGCCGAGTTTTGGTATCTCGGCAGCGACAACTGGCGTGAGGATTTGCGCAGCGCGCGGGAGTTTATTGAGGGGAAGATGTAGGGGCGTTGCCCCTGTGACCCCTCCGCGGGAGCGGTTGCGCCCTGCGGGCGCGGGTTTTTAGGGCTTTGCCCTAAAAACCCATTATTCAGAGCGAGGCTCTGGGGGCTGTTGCGCGGGCGCGCGCGGCGCGGCAAGGACCAGTCCTTGCCAATCCAGCATTTGAGACTTCGCTTGTGTGATTTTTCACAAACGGTAGTCGAAAAGTGCAGGGGCGTAAGATTTTGCTTTCAAAATCCACAGCCATCTGCCAAACTTTTGCGCGCCAAAAGTTTGACCAAAAGCGTCGCCCTCCCCGTCGCGACCCTTCCCGACAAAAGGCGTCGGGTGGGTGCCCCGCTGACGGAACCGCGGGCGAAAGTTAGTGCAATCAACGCACTTTAACCAAAGAAAATCTCGCGCTTTTAGGCGCAGTTCGTTCTCGAACGGGCGCGGCATTATATCTCACTAGTCTTTCCCGACTCCCGTTGGTCGCTGGATAATTCGACTACAGCTTACAAAATACGTAAGCTAAGTCTCATTTACCGCGTATGCGGTTCGCTAACCCAGTTTTTCTGTCGCCGGCTTTGGCGCGAATCGCGTTTTTTGCGTTCGACGCCATAGGCGACCGGGATTGATAAGGGCAGAGTCCTTATCGCCCGTCCGGCAGGACATACGCTCGCCGCCGCAGCGGCAAAACCCTGCGCCCTTCGGGCGCAAAAAAAGGAGCTATAAAAATGAACTACTTTTTAGGACTCGACAACGGCGGCACGCTTACAAAAGCGGTGCTGTTCAACCAAAACGGTGAGGAAATCACCTCTTCCGCGCGCGAGTTGAAGATGATTACGCCGCAAGAAGGCTTTACCGAGCGTGATATGGACGAGTTGTGGGCGGAGAATATCGCAGTAATTTCCGACGTTGTAAAATCCGCTTCGGCACAAGGGATAAACCCCGACGATATCAAAGCCGTCGCCTGTTCGGGGCACGGCAAAGGGCTTTACCTTTGGGGAAAAGCCGGCAAACCATGCTACAACGGCATAGTTTCCACCGACGCCCGCGCGTGGGAATATCCGCTGAAATGGCAAAACGACGGTACCGCCGATAAGGTTTTCGAAAAAACGTATCAGCGGATTTTGGCGTCCCAACCGCCGTCGATTTTGAACTGGTTCAAGGACAATAAGCCCGAGATTATCGGCAATATCGAGTGGATTTTCGAAGTGAAAGACTACATACGTTTTCGCCTGACGGGCGAGGCGTTTGCCGAGGTGACCGATTATTCCGGCTCGGGATTGATGAATATTCGAGATAAATGTTTCGACGTCGATCTGCTGGAACTGTATGGCTTAGCTGACTTATACGACGCGTTGCCGCCGCTTAGGCGCTCGACTGATTTGTGTGGACGTATAACAAAATCGGTAAGCGAGCAGACGGGACTTGCCGAGGGAACGGCAGTCGCCGGCGGAATGTTCGACATCGACGCTTGCGCAATCGCGATGGATATCACGAACGGCGACAATATAGCAGTAATCGCCGGAACGTGGGGAATTCACGAATACATCTCGAAAACGCCGGTGCTTGACGGAACGGTTATGGCGAATACGCTGTATTGCATGGACGATTACTACCTAATCGAGGAAAGCTCCCCGACGTCGGCGGGAAATCTTTCGTGGTTCGCCGATATGTTTTTGGAGCATGAAAAATCAGAAGCAAAGGCGCGCGGAATCAGCGTTTACGAATACGTTACCGAATTAGCGGGCTCAGTTGCGCCAAACGAGCAGGATATCATATTCCTACCCTACATTTTCGGCTCGAATTATAACCCGAAAGCGAAAGCGTGCCTTATCGGCATGGATTCTCACCACGAGCGTAAACATATTATGCGCGCGGTGTTAGAAGGCGTCGCATTCTGCCACCGAGTTCACTTAGAGAAGCTGCTCGCCCATAGAACTTCGACAAACGCCATACGATTAGCGGGCGGCGCGGCGAAATCAGATTTGTGGGTGCAAATTTTCGCGGACATTTTCAAACTTCCGATAGAAATCATTGAAACGAACGAGCTTGGCGCGCTTGGCTGCGCAATGGTGGGCGCTGTCGCTTGCGGAGTTTACGCCGACATCGAGTCAGCGGCGAAAAACATGGTGAAAATAAAGAAAAAAGTTGAGCCGAACGCGGCAAACTTCGAAATGTATGATAAAAAGTTCGAGCTGTACGAAAAAGTGTCGAAAGCACTATACTAAACGCGGCGCATATGAATCACTTCGAAAACAATAAGCGGTATCACACGCTAAATAATTTCTACAAACAAACCTTCGGCTGCAAGGTTTTTAAAGTTAGCCTAAACGGCGGATTCACCTGCCCGAACATCGACGGAACCGTCGGCGTCGGCGGCTGTTTGTACTGTTCAAGCAAAGGGAGCGGCGACTTCGCGGGCGACAAAAACGACGACTTGACGACGCAGTTTAACAAAACAAAAATTTTATTAAACAAAAAATGGCCGAACGGCAAATATATCGCCTATTTCCAGGCGAACACAAACACATACGCAACCGTTGAGCGGCTCGAAAAGCTGTATTCCGAAGCATTAGCAATCGACAACGTCATAGGACTTTCAATCTCAACAAGACCGGACGCAATATCGGACGATGTGCTTGATCTTTTAGCCGATCTAAACAAGCAAACCTTCCTAACGGTTGAATTAGGCTTGCAAAGCGTTCATAACGAAACTTTGAAGCGAATCAACCGCGGGCACGATTTCGAGTGCTTTCACGCTACGTACGCAAAGCTTCGCGCGGGGGGGATTAACGTTGTCGTCCATATTATCAACGGCTTGCCGCATGAGAGTAAAGAGATGATGCTTGAAACCGCGCGGTATCTGAGCGAAATCGAGCCGCAGGGCGTGAAGATACATATGCTTCACGTGCTGAAAGATTCGCCGCTGGCGGATTTCTACGAGAAAAACAAATTTCATATTCTGACGAGAAACGAATATGTGGATATCGTTTGCGACCAGCTTGAAATACTGCGTGATAACATAGTGATTCACCGCATAACCGGCGACGCTGATTTTAGTCAACTTATCGAACCGCAGTGGATAAAGAAAAAGTTTTGCGTTATGAACGAAATCGACAAGGAACTCAAAAGGAGGAACACATATCAAGGTTTTAATGCTTGCGATAAACGCTAAATATGTTCACTCCTCGCTGTCCGCGTGGATTTTAGCCGAATCGATTCCCCGATTTGCCCGCGTTAAGCATGATGTTGAGGTCGTCGAGGCGACAATTAATCAGTCGGACGAGGAAATCGTGTCGTTGGTTGCAGCGCAATCGCCTGACGTGGTGGGAATCTCAACCTACATTTGGAACGCAGGAAAGCTGCCGAAATTGCTGGAATTATTACGAAAACTATTGCCCGAAACGGTGTTCGTCCTCGGCGGTCCAGAGGCGACGCACAACACGGAGTATTGGTTGGCGAACGGCGCGGATTTTGTAGCGCGCGGCGAGGGTGAACGTAGTTTTCCCGCGTTGTTGGACGAGCTTGTCGACGGCGAAACGCCGAATCCAATCGTGGAAAGCATTCCAATCGACGAATTTTCCAATCCTTGTAGCGAAGCATATTTCGCCTCGCTCAAAAACAAAATAGCCTACCTCGAAACGTCGCGCGGCTGTCCGTTTAGTTGCGCGTTCTGCCTCTCCGCCGGAACGAACGTAAGATTTATGCCCATCGACAAAGCGTTTGCGCAAATTGACAAACTATCCAAATCCGGCGTTCGAACCATAAAATTTGTAGATCGAACGTTCAACTGCGACAAGGCGCGCGCGTATGAAATTTTCGAATATGTGATCGACTTAGACACCGACTGTTGTTTCCACTTTGAAGTCGCGGCGGATTTGTTTGACGAACGAACGATTACGCTTTTATCCACCGCGCCGCATGGTCGAATACAGTTCGAGGCGGGACTTCAAAGCTTTTTCCCGCCTGCGCTGGAAGCGTCAAGCAGAAAAACCGATTTAGAGCTGGCGAAGCAAAACCTCCGCGCGCTTCTTCGAGGCGACAATATCCACATTCACGTTGATTTAATCGCGGGATTGCCGTATGAGACGCTACCCGATTTGGCAAACAGCTTCGACCGCGCATACAAAATCGGCGCGCATCATTTGCAACTCGGATTCCTAAAGTTGCTTCACGGCAGCAAGTTGCGCGAACAATACGAAAATATAATCATCCACGCCGAAACTCCGCCGTATGAGGTTATTTGTAGCCCATGGTTAAGTGCGGACGACCTGAAAATTATCAAACATACCGAAAATGCTCTGCAACGCACCTACAATCAAGGGCGATTCCTCTCAACGCTGAAATATGTGTTAGAAACGTCAAACCTGCGACCGTTTTCGCTTTACCGCGGCTTAGGCGAATTTGCGCCGAACCATGGAATGCACTTGGACAAGTACGCTGAACTGATATACGAACATTTCGCGACGCTTCCGAACGTAAATCCCGACGAATTGCGGGATTGCATGACTGTCGATTGGCTTGAAAGGCACAATCGTAAAAATATGCCGAATTTTTTGAAAAATAGGAGGCGAGATGATGGATAAAATATTATGCTTTGACGATTTTGTGAACGTACTTTTAAAATCCGGATTTTCCATGGGCGGCGGCAATTCCGACGGAATATATGTGATAGTTCCGTGGGGGTGGAAGGAAACGCCGCCATACGAAACGCCGGTCAGTTGGCATACCGAAATTCTCGAAACCGATCCGTGGGAATGGCGTATGCGCGTGCTAAACGAGCGCAGCGACATCGCCTATTCCAAGCTGTTTTTCAACAAAAGCGGCTATATAACGCAAGAATGGTATCCATATTTTCTGTCGGCGCGCCGAAAGGGGCAAAGCTTCAAAGAAGCCTATTTCGACGGCAAAATCAGCCATACCGCAAAGCGGATTTACGAACTTATCGAACAGCACGACGCGTTGCCTGCGCACTTTATCAAGCAGGAGTGCGGCTTTGCGAAAGAGGACAAGTCCAAATTTGACCGCGCGATGGTCGAGCTTCAAATGAAATTGTATATCACCATGTGCGGCAACGCGCGCAAGCTGTCATTGAAGGGCGAGGAGCATGGTTGGGCGTCCAACGTTTTTTGCACGGTTGAGCGATTCTGGGACAAAAGCGTGATTGAGAAAGCAAGCGAAATCTCGCCGGAAAAAGCAATAGAGACGATTACCGAGCAAATATACACGCTGAACCCCGCCGCCGAAGAGAAGAAGATTCGAAAATTTATCAACGGTTGAGCGGAGGTGCGACAATGGAATATTCGATGTTTATCACCACTTGCGCTGACAAAGAATCGGCGAAAATGATTGCCGAATTACTGGTCAAAAATCGGCTTGCGGCATGTGTACAGTTGTTTCCGATAGAAAGCGTATATTTTTGGCATGGAAAGACTTGCGAAGATAACGAAGTTGCGCTGTTTATCAAGTCGAAAACTAAGCTATTCGACAAAATCGCCGTGGCAATAAAGGAAAATCACCCATACGAAGTGCCGGAGATTGCACAAATTTCGATTACCGACGGTTTACCCGAATATTTGAAATGGATTGATGATTACACATTATGACAAACTACAAATTAACCCGAAAGAAAATGAAAAACGTCGTTATCCGCGTCAAAGACGGCGTTGTTTGCGTATCCGCCCCAATGCGCGCGCCTGTCGGCGAAATCAATAGGATTGTGGAATCCAAGGCGGATTGGATAGAAAAACAGCTCGCCAAACCGCCCGCACCGAAGTTTGCGCTGAAACATTACGACCCTACCGCCTGCCTCGAAAAATTCGGCAAAATCGCCGAAAGAGTGTATCCGCTTATTAGGGATAGGTTGCCGAATCAGCCCGCGATGTACGTGAAAGCGTACAAAAGCCGCTGGGGTTGCGCCTATCCGAGCAGAAATTATATAATCCTAAGCACACAGCTGTTCGACAAGCCCGATTCGGCGATTGAATATGTAATTTTGCACGAATACGCACACTTCCTCGCCCCGAATCATGGCGAGAAGTTCCACAAAATCATGCGTGAACTGATGCCGGATTACAAAGAGCGCAGACAGTTGTTGAAGATTCAAAAAACTTAAATCCGCATTTCCAAGTTACACAAAATACTTTTTCAGTTTCTTAATCGCGCGTTTTTCGATTCGTGAAACGTATGACCGCGAAATTCCGAGTTCTTGCGCGATTTCACGTTGGGTTTTCGGCTCGATTCCGAATAAGCCGTATCGATAGCGTATTACGCTATGCTCCCGCTCGTCAAGTTCGTCTTTAATGCTTTCGTACAGCGTGCCGATTTGCATTTTAAGGTTTATTGAATCAAAAATTTCGTCGTCCTCGTTGCTGACAATGTCGATAAGGGAAATTTCGTTCCCCTCTTTATCGGTGCCAATCGAACCGTTAAGCGAAACATCGCTTAGCGTTTTTTTGTTCGCCCGAATCACCATTAGTATTTCGTTCTCAATACACCTCGCAACATACGTCGCAAGCCGCGTACCCTTCTTCGCCGAAAATGTCGAAATCCCTTTCATAAGCCCGATTGTTCCTATGGAAATCAAATCCTCGCTGCACCGAACGCTGGACGCGTATTTTTTCGCGATATGCGCGACCAATCGGAGATTGTGCTCTATCAACTTATCTCGTGCAGCCATGTCGCCATTTTGATGTCTTTCCAAATATTCAGCCTCTTCGGCGGGCGACAAAGGCTTCGGGAACGAAGTTCCGTTCGATATGTATGAAATCAAATGCAAAATATGCTCGAAAATATTTGAAAAAAATGACATCATGAAATTACCCCCAAAAAAATATTAGGATGTGTTTGTTAAACACATCCCCTAAATATTTTATGCGTTCAACCCCATAAATGTGCAACAAAAAAACTGCCGATTATAAAACCGACAGTTTTTGTATCACTATTTCTTATCGTCATTCGCCTTTTGGCGGCTTCCCGATTGCTTTTTCGAATTCCTGTTGCCGTTATCCGCTTTATCCGATGCAAAATGCACATTTTTCTCCTTGCGAGCCTTCTTCGAATCAACTTGACTATCCTTTGGCATAATAGATCACTCCTTTAGAAGTTAGTATTCCCGCTTGCCAAACTTATATCCATATGTTAAAATTAAGGCATAAAAAAATTTCGGAGGTAATTTCATGAAAAAAATAATCATAGTCGGCGGAGGGATAGCGGGCTTATCGGCAGGAGTCTACGCCGCGCAAAGCGGTTTTGACGTAACAATTTTGGAACAGCACAGCATCCCCGGCGGATTTTGCACAAGTTGGAAACGAAACGGCTATCTGTTCGAAGGCGGCTTGCATTGGCTGACCGGCTCGTCTGCGCAACAGCCGCTTAACAAGGTTTGGCGCGAACTTGGCGCGATAGATGATAATACGAAAATTTTCACCCGCGACCCATTTTTGATCTACGATCATCACGGTCAGCAGGCGAAGCTTTACCGCGACGTCGAAAAATTGCGCGCGCACCTTTGCGAAATTTCGCCGGAAGATAAAAAGGAAATCAACAAATTCTGCAACGATATCAAGAAATTTTCGAAAGTTACCATGCCGCTGACCGACATCAAAGGCGTCAAAGTCAAAGAAAAATCCCGCCCGAAACTATCGTCATTGCTCTCCATGCTTCCCGTTCTTGCGAAATTCTCGAAATATAGTAAAATCACCGCCGCCGAATATGCCGCGCGCTTCAAGAACCCGGTCATTCGCGGGTTGGTAGGCGATATGCTGGACGAGTATTATCCCGCGCTGTTTATGTTTATGTCTTTCGGCGTTTTCACGTCCGGCGACGGCGGATTTTTAGAAGGCGGCTCGCTGAAAATGACGCAAAATATCGCCAATCGCTTCAAATCCCTCGGTGGAAAAATTCAGCACAACATTAAAGTCGAGCAAGTACTCATCGAAAACGGAAAAACCGTCGGCGTGCTTGTGGGCGGCGAAAAAATGCAAGCCGACAGCGTAATCGTCACAACCGACACCGCCGTCGCGATTGACAGGCTGTTCGCCGCGCCGCTAAACGAATCTTGGACCGACAAAATGCGCGCGCTAAAGCCTAAATCAATGGTGAGCACCTTTGTTTGTCTCGGCGTCGAAGCGGATTTGTCTGACATGCCTGAGGTTACTAATTATTTTCTCGACAAACCGCTCACCTACGCCGGCAAGGAGCATAACGTGTTCGGCTACGAGCATTACGCAACCTACGAAAGCTTCGCTCCGAAAGGTTGCACGGCGGTAACGGTCACATTCATGGGCGACACTTACGATTTTTGGAAAACGCATAAGGAAAATGGCACATACGAGGACGAGAAAAAGAAACTCGCCGACACCGTAATCGAAATTCTTACCGAAAAACTCCCGCAAATAAAGGACAAAGTCGCGGTTGTTGACGTCGCGACGCCGCTGACCTACGAGCGATACTGCGGAAGCTATCACGGCGGCTGGATGACAAAGGTCGGCAAAGGCGAAAAAATGGAATCCTACCCGTCGAAAAGCGAAACCGTGAAAGGTTTATATTTTGCCGGATATCGCCTTACGCCTCCGGGCGGATTGCCCGTCGCCGCCGAAACCGGACGTAAAGCGGCACAGCATCTGTGCAAGGATACCAACACGGTATTTCAAGGCAAAATTTAGGAGTGAAAGCTTATGAACCTAATCATTCGTGAGATTCGGGAATCCGAATATCCGATTTTAGAAGATTTTCTCTACCACGCAATCTACATCCCGCCCGGCGAAGAATACCCGCCGCGCAAGATTATTTTCGACCCGGAAATATATATCTACGTTAAAGATTTCGGCAAAGCCGACGACTGCGGCATAATCGCCGAGCTTGACGGCGAAATTGTGGGCGCGGCATGGACGCGCATTATTCCCGCATACGGAAATATCGACGAAAACACGCCCGAGCTGGCAATCTCAATCCTGCCCGAACATCGCGGACAAAATATCGGAACGATGCTGATGGAACATTTGTTTGAAACGTTGCGATTGCGTGGCTACAAGCGGACCTCGCTTTCGGTGCAACAGAACAATCCGGCGGTAAGATTCTACAAACGATTAGGATACGAAATCACCGACGAAAAGCTCGACCACGCAGGTCACGAAGACTATATTATGGTAAAAAAATTGTAGGGTGTGTCTAAAAAGACACACCCTATTCTAATCCATCCCATCGGCACAATTCCATATCAACCCGCCCATCCGGCAGGAACGTTACATCTTCGGTTTCCAAAAACTGCCTGCGCAAATCGGCATAAACGCCGCCGGTAATGGATCCGTCGTTCATCACGACTCGTTGCCACGGCAAATGTTCAGGACAGCGGCGCATAGCCCAACCAACCATCCTCGCCCCGCGCGGACTGCCTAACATTCGGGAAATTTGACCATAGGAAACAACTTTCCCATATGGTATTTGTTCAACGATTGAGTAAACTTGTTCGAAGAATGAGTTCGAGTTCATGTGGTTATATTCCTTTTTGCGCTGTCAAGCGCATATTTGCGCCTGCGGGCGCGGGCATTTTTGCCGCCACGGCGGCGGGGTTTTTGCGGGCTTCGAAGCCCATCTTTGTTTGTCAAGGACCAGCCCTTGACAATCCCGCAAGTTTTTGCGCGCCAAAAACTTGACTAAAAGCGCCGCGCTCACGCACGTGCTTACAAACCAAGCACACGTGGCGCGGAAGCGAGTACAATCAACTCGCCCCTACCCCAAAATATCTCGCGCTTTTAGGCGCGGGTCGGTCTCGAACGAAAGCAGTAATATATCTCGCTAATCTTTCCCGACTCCCGTTGGTCGCTGGATAATTCGACTACAGCTTGTAAAATACACAAGCTAAGTCTCATTTACCGCGAATGCGGTTCGCTAACCCAGCTTTTCTGTCGCCGGCTTTGGCGCAAATCGCTGCTTTTTGGCGTTTGCGACCATAGGCGACCGGGATTGGCAAGGGCAGAGCCCTTGTCGCCCGCCCGGCAGGGCATTGGCTTCGGAGCCCCGCTCTGAATAATGGGTTTTAGGGCAAAGCCCTAAAAATTATGCGGCAATTGCCGCAAATATGCGCTTGTCAGCGCAAAACTATTTATTCTTCCACCGCTCAACAATCTTCTCAATATGATCAATCATAAACTGTTGCGCCGCTGTATTATACAAAATCGCCTTATATGTGCCGTAATGTGACGTCCGTTCTTCGGCGATAATTCCCAACGCCGCGCCGCTTGACGACGGCTCTTTCCGCCGCTTATCGTTAATCACATTCTCAACAAGATAGCCTTGCTCAACAAGCCATTCGGTAAACGCGGTCGTCGGAATTTTCCTCATCCCCATGGAAATCGCGAGCTCGGCAATCGGCTTGGTAAACTCGCTGATTTGCAGGTTGCTCGCTGCCGCCGAAAGGTTCGCGCGAAACTCGTCGGTTAATATAAACTCGCTGCCTCTCGGCGGTTTGCCGACATTTCCGTTGTTGTCAATTACTTGCCTCAAAATATCGGCAACGTAGAAAAAACACCGCGACAAACGAACGTTATTCAAACAAGTATCGTTCGGCAATTCCTCGCCGGTGGAAGGGTCAACCCCATTGGCTAACCCTAAAATATAATTATGCGCAAGCCGCATTTTTTCCAATTCGGTCATGTTGTTCTCTCCCCCTAATCGCCTCTCACCGTCTCGAACGGCCAGTCTATAATCCCGCCGAAATTGTATACGTTTCTATATCCCATATTAGCCAAAGTCTGCGCCGCAATCGCGCTTCTACGACCGGATTGGCAGTAAACTAAAATCACCGCGTTTTTATCCGGTAATTTGTCCTCAACCGGACCTCTGATCTCGCTGTACGGAATCAAAATTGCGCCGGCAATATGCTCCTCCTGAAACTCCTGCTCCGTCCGCACGTCAAGAATAACAAAATCGGTCAACGTACGCATCATAACATGCGCTTCTACTGCTGAAATGTTTTGATATGCAGCCGGTTCGTCCGCTTCTCCGCACCCGGTAAGCAAAAATACGCAAATGATGAGTACACTTAAGATAATAAATATTTTTTTCAACATTTCCACTCCTTTTTTTAGTTTTAAGATTGACGTAATCGCATATATAATGTATACTATCACAGAAAGCGAAATTTTTCAACATAAGAGGAAGATATTTGTGAAAATTTTTAAACTTATAGGCTCGGTAATTGTCAATTTTATCGGAATCAAGGTTTTTAACGAAAAACAGAAAAAATTCTATCGAAGCGAATTTTTTGTCTTTTTCGCGATGAATCTTACCAATATATTTGTTAACACATTTATAATGGCAAGCGGCGGCGGAATCGCCGACGTCGCGATGTATAACCTTTTTATCGTTATATCGGTCGGAATCACAAGCATCATACAAGCGCATCTGGCGAAGAAAATCGGACTAATCAAGGCATATAGATTAGGGCTTGTGATGTTTATATTGTTTAACTTAACCATTTTGGTGCTTCGGGAAAATATCAACGATTTTCTATGGCTCGCCGGCGCCCTGGCGGGGATAAGCACAACGCTGTTCTTCGTGTCTCGGAATATGATCATCTTGGTTTGCGCCGACTATGACCAAGACGCGGAAAGCGTCTACTGGGGCGCGGCGGGAATATTGAACTCGGTTCTTGTAATCACTTTGCCGGTATTGGCGGGGCTTGTTATACAATTCGGACGGATTCAATTATCACATATTTTTGACGGAATGCTCGGATACTACATAACATTCTCACTCGGAATTTTGGCGTTTTTGGTGGCTTTGGCGTTTAGTTTCCGCGTGCCCGTTTTGCCGGCTAAACATAGCGACACCAACATTTGGCAAGACGTGAAAGTTTTGCTTAGGAAAAAAAGTGTTATCTACAGCGGACTTGGCGAGTTTTTCAGAGGAATGAAAGACACCGCCTCGGGCTTTATTTTGGTTACTTTGCTGTTCAGCAGTACGGGAAGCGAAGCGTGGGTCGGAACTTTTACCATGGTTATGGCAACATGCCAACTGATCGGATTTTGTATAACCGCGCGATACCTTAACCTGAAAAGAACGAAAAATTTTCTCCTTGCCTTCGCTCTAACGGTATCCATCACGCCGCTTTTACTGCTGCTCGGCGTTGAACTTTGGACACTCTTCGTGGTCGGCGGCGCGGGATTCCTTGTAATAAGCTTCCAAAACGCGGCAAACGTTATCTGCTCTAACGCAATCAGAGGCTACGTCGAAAGCGGCTTTATGATTCGAGAACTGTTTTTGAACGTCGGACGCGTTTTCGGTCTAACGTTCCTGCTATTCATGTCGCAAAGCGAATCCTTCGTAACAATCGCGATTATAACGCTGGGCTCTACGCAATTATTTATGTGGCTCGCCCACTCACAAGTGAAGTTCAAGCAAGTAACCTAATTTGCTTTACCGGAAGAACCGAAAATCCGCATTTTCTCTTGAACGACCGCCTTAACCGCGTCTTTCGCCGACACCGTCGAACTTTCGAAACTTTTGCCGTCTTGAAAATCAAGCGCGTAAGCCTTATGCGCCGCGTTGAAAATCTCGGTTCCGATATTCACCTTACGGATTCCGTTTGCGACAGTATTCTTGAAATCATCGGGTGAAAGTCCGCTTCCACCGTGCAAAACCAGCGGTTTCGAACTGATTTTATTAATTTCCGCCAGCCTGTTTATATCAAGGCTCGGCGGTTTTTTATATTTCCCATGAACCGTGCCGATTGCAACCGCAAGCGCGTCAATGCCGGTCTTTTCGATAAAGTCGGCAACCTGAACCGGGTTCGTATGCTCTTCGTCAAAGCCGCAATCGTCCCCCGTTTCATTTCCGCCGACACGTCCAAGCTCCGCTTCAACGCTGATATTCAACGGCCTCGCCATTTCGACAATCAAGCGAGTGTTCGCGATGTTTTCGTCATACGGTAAAGCGCTCCCGTCGTACATAACCGAAGTAAATCCAAGACTGATCGCCTCTTGAATGTTCGAAAACTCCACTCCGTGGTCGTAATGCAGGCATATCGGAACGCTAACCTCGCGCGCCAACTGACGCATGATTGAAGCGACGTAACGAAGCGGCACAAACGGCAAATGCACTTCCGCAAAGCCTAAAATAAGCGGTGATCGCTCGGCTTCCGCCGCTTCAACAATCCCCCGCGCCATTTCCAAATTTACCATGTTAAAAAGCCCAACCGCATACCCACGCCGCTCGGCGTCTGCTAAAATTTCTTTTAAATTCACTAACATTACTGAATCCCCCCCAATATATTCATCAACATTTCGGTCGGAAGCCCGACAACGTTGTTATAACTTCCGTCATAGCTTGCCACAAACTCTTTCGCCGCGCCTTGAATCCCATATCCGCCCGCCTTGTCGAACGGCTCGCCTGTTTTGATATAATCGCGAATCTCATCATCGGTCAAATCCCTAAATTGCACCAACGTTTCGCAAACGTCGGTTACGATTTTACCGTCAAGTGAAACGCTTAAACCGGTAAACACGCTGTGTTGCCTACCTGACAGTGCTTGAAGCATAAGATGCGCGTCATTTTCATCTGTCGGCTTACCGAGAATCCGATTATCGATAGAAACGACAGTATCGGCGGCGATAATTACAGCGCTATCGGCTTGCGTGTCTGCCATATCCAAAATAGCATTTAATTTCCGCCGCGAAAGCGTTGCCGCAAACTCGGCAGGAGACAAACCGTCGATAATATCTTCGCAAACGTCGGGCGCGATTACGTCGAACGTAAATCCTAACTTAGACAGCAATTCCCGCCGTCTCGGCGACTGCGACGCCAGTATGATTTTGTGCATAATTTTTCACCTCATTCTAATCTCATTCTAATTATGAACGGAATTTTAATTTTTGTCAATATTTTCCCGAAAACTATTTACAATTTCGGCGAAGAATGATATTATAAACATTAGAAATTATTAAAATTTAAGGCAGATGGCTGTGCATTCTTGCAAAGCGCGCAAGAATGTTACGCCCCTGCACTTTTCGGCTATGACTTTGCAAAAATCAGCAAAGCCAAGTCTCAAATGGAGGAATTTTACTATGGAAATCAGGTACAATTGGCATCCGGACGATGTAATGCACTACACAACAGAGGAATTAAGAGAACACTTTTTGGTACAGCAATTATTTGTGCCGGGCAAAATAAATTTGGTATACTCGCACGCGGACAGAATCATCGCCGGTGGAATCACGCCGAGCGGAAGCGCGCTAAAACTTGAAGCGGGCAAAGAACTTGCGGCTGATTACTTCCTGCAACGCCGCGAACTTGGTATTATCAACATAGGCGGAGCGGGAGCGGTTATCGCTGACGGCGTTAAATATGACCTTAATCCGCGCGACGGGCTGTACATAGGAATGGGAACGAAAGACATCACTTTCGAAAGCGCGGACGCTTCAGCTCCGGCGAAGTTTTACATTGCTTCTTGTCCGGCGCACCGCACCTGCCCGACAAAGCATGTAGATATTTCGAAAGCGAAAAAAGTTCCGATGGGAACGGTTGAAGACGCGAACAAACGCGTGATCAACCAATATATCCATCCCGAAGTTATCGAAAGCTGCCAACTTGCGATGGGGCTTACCGAGCTTGAAACCGGAAGTGTTTGGAACACCATGCCGACGCATACGCACGAACGTCGTATGGAAGTTTATCTATATTTGGATATGGCGGAAGACGATTTGGTATTCCACATGATGGGACAGCCCCACGAAACGCGCCATATCGTTATGCGCAACGAAGAAGCGGTAATTTCACCGTCATGGTCAATCCACAGCGGCGTCGGAACGAAGAATTACTCGTTTATCTGGGCAATGTGCGGAGAAAACCAAGAATTCACCGACATGGACGCGGTAGATAAGAAGGATATAATGTAGGGACGAAGTCCCTGCATTCCTTTTGCCGCGGGAGCGGTTGCGCCCAACGGGCGCAGGTTTTTAGGGCTTTGCCCTAAAAACCCATTGCTCGGGTCCGTCCCGAGGGCGTGTGTCCTGCCGGACGGGCGATAAGGGCTCTGCCCTTACCAATCCCGGTCGCCTGGCGGTCACAAACGCACAAACCGCGATTTGTGCCGCAAGCGGCGACAAAGAAACTGGGTCAGCGAACCGCGTTCGCGGAAAGAATAGCGAGATATAGCACTATGCCCGTTCGAGAGCGACATATATACGCACCCTCGTTTCCGCCAAGCGGGGCACCCGCGCGTAGTTTGCGTGGGTCGCAGGCGGCGGGAGGAGTTTTTGTTAAAACTTTTTCTGAAAAAGTTTTTCGGGGTTCGTTAAGGGTATTCGATAATACCCTTGACAAACAAAGACGGGCTTCGAAGCCCAAACAAAAGCCCGCGCCCGCAGGCGCAAACGCTACAGAGACACGACCCTAACAAAATTTGATATAAAAGACAAAGACAGGAGGAAAAATTCATGATACTAGACAATTTCAAACTCGACGGCAAAGTTGCCATCATAACCGGCTCAAGCACAGGCTTGGGACAAGGAATGTGTATCGCAATGGCGGAAGCCGGCGCGGCGGTGGTCGGCGTTGACTATGTTGACAGCCCGGAAACCAAAGAAATCATCGAAAAAGCAGGCGGAAAATTCACATCGGTGGTTGCGAACCTCATGTCAATCGAACCGATTGACGGGATTGTAAAAACCGCCGTTGACACATACGGAAAGCTTGATATTCTTGTAAACAACGCGGGAATCATTCGCCGCGAAGACGCGGTGAACTTTAGCGAAAAAGATTGGGACGATGTAATCAACATCAACCAAAAAACGGTATTTTTCTTCGCGCAAGCGGCGGCGAAACAGTTTATCGCCCAAGGAAACGGCGGAAAAATTATCAACATCGCGTCAATGCTATCGTTCCAAGGCGGAATTCGCGTTCCGTCCTACACCGCGTCAAAGTCGGCGGTGAAAGGACTTACCATGGCAATGGCGAACGAGTGGGCAAAACACAATATCAACGTAAACGCAATCGCTCCCGGCTATATGGCGACAAACAACACGACGCAGTTGCGTGAAGACGCGGAACGAAACGCGGCAATTCTTGCGCGGATTCCAGCGGAGCGTTGGGGTTTGCCCGCCGACATGATGGGGCCGGCTATTTTCTTGGCGTCAAGCGCGTCAGACTACGTAAACGGCTACACACTTGCGGTTGACGGCGGCTGGCTTGCGCGGTAAAAGATTCGCGTACTATTCGGATAGAGAGCGGAGGAAACGGAAGTTGTTTCCGAAGCAAGATTTATAAAAGACGGCGGCTGGCTTGCAAGATAGTAGGGGCGGCATTCTGCCGCCCGCAAGAAAAAAGCATCAACGGGCGGCAAAATGCCGCCCCTACACCAATTACAGTGCGTAAAGGGATAATTAATAATTATGACATTCAACGTAGGCATAATAGGTTGCGGCGCGATTTTCCCGCAACACGCAATTTCAGTCAGAGATATCGCAAACTGCGCTCTTCGCGCGGTTTGCGATATTGATAAGTCCCGCGCGGAAGTGAACGCGGGATATTTTTCGTGCAACAGCTATACAGACTACAAAGAAATGATCGCGCAGGAAAAATTGAACGTTCTGCACATATGCCTGCCGCACCATTTACACGCGGAAGTCGCGATCTACGCTATGGAGCGCGGGATTCACGTGCTATGCGAAAAGCCGATGAGCATTACGGTTGCCGAGGCGCGGCAAATGATAGACGCCGCAAAGCGGAACAACGTCCACCTTGCCGTAATCTTCCAAAACCGCTACAACGCGGGAAGCTTGATGGTGAAAGAAGCACTTGACGGCGGCAAACTCGGCAAAATCCTGTCTGCGAAAGCGTCGCTAACGTGGCACAAAAACCTCGACTACTACCGTGAAAGCAACTGGCGCGGCAAGTGGAGCGAGGCAGGCGGCGGCGTGATTATCAATCAGGCAATCCACACCCTCGACCTTGTGCGATGGTTTGTGGATAGCGAGGTTGCGACGGTCGAGGCAAACATATCCAACCGCGTACTTCGTGAAATCGAGGTGGAAGACTCGGCGGAGGGGCTGATTCGGTTCGAAAACGGCGTGTTTGCGGTGTTTCAAGCGGTAAGCTATTACGGCTACGACGCGCCGACCGAGATCGAGCTTTACTGTGAAAACGGTATAGCCAAACTTATAAACGACAAGGGAATTGTAACTTTTAACGACGGCGAGAAGATGATCGCCGACCGCGACCCGAACGACGAGTTCGTCTACGTCGACGGATACCGCGACTATTGGGGAGTCAGTCATGTGCGGCAGATCGGCGCGTTCTATGACGCGCTCGAAAAAGGCGAAACGCCGGAGATCACCCCGGAAGACGCGCTTAAAACACAGGACCTGATATGTAAAATATATGAAAATCGGTGAAATATATGGATGAGATACAATTTGGTTTCGCAACGGAAGAAAAAGCCGAAGATAAAGACATCGAAACCGAGATAAACGAGCTAAAGAAGCAAATCGAGCGGCACAATCACTTGTACTACGTGCTTGACGCGCCGCAAATTTCTGATTTTGAATATGACGCGCTGATCATTCGGTTGGAGGGGCTTGAGATGGCAAACCCCGATTTTCGGACCGATGATTCGCCGACCCAAAAGGTCGGAGGCGCTGTTGATAAAGCATTTACTCCGGTGGAGCATAAAGTGCGCATGGAAAGTCTGTCCGACGTGTTTTCTTACGACGAGCTTTGCGAGTTCAACAAACGCACGCGGGACGGCTTGGTAAAAAGCGAGCTTTCCAAAGCGGGCTATGCCGAAATGCCGGACAAAAATACGCCCGAGCGAGAAGCGTACGACAAACTTTACGCCGAATTTAACGACAAACTTGCAGTCGAATATGTCGTCGAACTCAAGATTGACGGGCTTTCGGTGTCGGTTGAGTATGAGAACGGCGAATTCGTTCGCGGCGCAACCCGCGGCGACGGGCAAACAGGGGAAGATATCACTGTAAACATCTCCACCGTTTCGAATTATCCGAAAGTGCTGAAACCATTGGAAAACAAAGCAATGCCGACATATCTGTGCGTGCGCGGCGAGGTTTATATCACACGTGAGAATTTTGAAAAGTTGAACTCCGAACTGGAGATGGAAGAGAAAAAAACATTCGCGAACCCGCGCAACGCCGCCGCCGGAACATTGCGGCAGAAAGAGCGTGAAGTCGTGCGGGAACGCAATTTGGAAGCTATATTTTACAATATCCAGCAGATCGAGGGGGTTGAATTGCAAACCCACGCAGAATCGCTTGAACTGCTTGACCAGCTTGGATTTGCGGCAAGTCCTCGCCACTTGGTTCTCGACAATATCGACGATGTGTTCGCCGAAATCGAAAATATCGGCGAGAGCAGGGGAGATTTGTCGTTCGACATTGACGGCGCGGTTGTGAAAGTGAACAGTTTGGCGCAACGCGAGATTCTCGGAAGCACGTCGAAAGCGCCCCGCTGGGCGACGGCATACAAGTTCCCTGCTGAGAAAAAGGAAACCCGCGTGCTCGATATAACGCTTGAAGTTGGGCGAACGGGCGTTGTCACGCCAAAGGCGGCGCTTGAACCGATAACCCTCGCGGGGTCGAAAGTAAGTAGCGCAACTCTTCATAATATTGACTTTATCCGCGAAAAAGACATCCGAATCGGCGACCGAGTGATCATCCAAAAAGCGGGCGATATAATCCCCGCGGTGGTTGATGTAATCACAGACGCGCGCGACGGAAGCGAGCGAGAATTCGCCATGCCGGAGAATTGCCCCGAGTGCGGCGGAAAGCTTGCGCAAGAAGAAGAGGAAATCCGATCGAAAAAGAGCGGCGAAGTCTTGCGAACAAAGGCTGATGCGGCATTTCGGTGCGTGAATCCGCATTGCGAGCCGCAAAAGGTGCGGCGCATCATTCATTTCGCGTCACGGGATGCGATGGACATCGACGGTATGGGAATCAAGGTTGTCAAACAGCTGGTGGACAAGGGTTTGGTAAGCGACGTTGCCGACATTTATTATTTGAACTTTAACCAACTGCTAAGTCTCGATGGATTCGCCGAACTGTCGGCGAAAAAGCTGCTTGAAGCGATTGAGGCGTCGAAGAAGCGGAAGTTGGACAGGCTGCTTTACGGCTTAGGAATACGGCATATCGGGCTTAACGCCGCTAGAATAATCGCGCGAAATTTTTCATCAATTGAGGAGATTATGGGGCTAAGCGTCGAAGATTTGACAGCGATTGAGGACATCGGCGAAAAAATGGCGGAAAGTTTGGTTGAGTACTTGAACAGCGACATCGCGGTTGACATAATAAACAAGTTAAGAGCAAAAAAGTTGACATAATTTTTGTGCAATAAAATCATGTGATATTATGTATACTTTTTATTCAGAGACCGTCTCTGAGGGCGTGTGCCCGTCTGGCATGAGGGCGACAAAAGTTAGCGAGCCGCGTTCGCGGAAAAATTAGTGCATGCGAACGCCGTTCCAGTCGAGCATGCGGCTTTTGCCGCCGTAGGTACTAAACTGAAAGGATATTGTTCGCAGTTCTCAATGAGCGGCGCGTTTTTGATAGCGCGCGAGCGCGTTTGCGCCGCAAGGTTTGATAAAACTTTTTAAAGTTTTTCGGGGTTCGTTAAGGGTGTTCGATAACACCCTTGACAAACAAAGCCCGCGCCCGCAGGCGCAAAACGCTACAGAGGCACACCCTAACAAAATTCGATATTTAAAGAAAGTAAAGAAAGGAATGATATAAAATGCTTAATTTCAGCTACAAATCAGCACTTGCGTTCATGTCGGAGGAGGAAATCGCACAAATCACGCCGCAGATCGAGACGGCGCACAATACGCTGCACAACAAGAGCGGCGCGGGATCGGACTATTTGGGGTGGGTTGATTTGCCCGCGAACTATGACAAGGAGGAGTTCGCGCGGATTAAGGCGGCGGCGAAGCGGATTCGGGAGAACTCGGACGTTTTGATCGTTATCGGAATCGGCGGCTCGTACCTTGGATCGAAGGCGGCGCTTGACTTTCTGGGCGAGAGTTTTGGAAGTTACTACGACAAGCCGCAGATTTTCTTCGCGGGGAATAATATCAGCCCGAATTATATGAACAGCCTGCTCAAAGCCATTGAGGGCAAGGATGTTTCGGTGAATGTTATCTCGAAATCGGGGACGACGACCGAGCCTGCGGTTGCGTTTCGGATTTTTAAGGAATATATGGAGAAAAAGTACGGCAAACTTGGCGCGCGAGAGCGGATTTACGCGACAACCGACGCTGAAAAGGGTGCGCTTAAAGGACTTGCCGATTCAGAGGGGTACGAGACGTTTGTTGTGCCCGACGATGTTGGCGGGCGGTTCTCGGTGCTTACAGCCGTGGGGATTTTGCCGATTGCGGCGAGCGGAGCGGACATTGATAAACTGATGGAGGGCGCGGAAGTTGCGCGGAAGGCTTACGCTTCGCCTAATTTGGCGCAAAACCAGTGTTATCAATACGTTGCGGCGCGGAACATTCTGCACCGTAAGGGAAAAAATATCGAAATCATGGTAAATTATGAGCCGGAGTTGCAATATTTCACCGAGTGGTGGAAGCAGTTGTTCGGCGAGAGTGAGGGGAAAGACCAAAAGGGGATTTTCCCCGCCGGCGTTAACTTTTCGGCGGATTTGCATTCGATGGGACAGTATATTCAGGACGGGCTGCGCAATATATTTGAGACGGTGCTTTGCGTGAAAAGTCCGAAGTCGGATATCAAGATTTTGAAGGATGCGGACAACGTTGACGGTCTGAATTTCCTTGCGGGGAAAGGGATGGATGAGGTTAACAAGAAGGCGTTTTTGGGGACGTTGCTCGCGCATACTGATGGCGGGGTTCCGAACTTGATTTTGGAGATTGACGCGCTTGACGAGTATAATTTGGGGCAGTTGGTTTACTTTTTCGAGAAGGCGTGCGGCGTTTCGGGGTATTTGCTCGGCGTGAATCCGTTTGATCAACCGGGGGTTGAGGGCTATAAGAAAAACATGTTCGCGCTCCTTGGGAAGCCGGGGTTTGAGGCGAAAAAGGAAATTTTAGAAAAACGGTTGTAATTTTGAAATCAGTATGGTAGAATAGGGGTAGCAAGGGATTGCAAAAGCGACGTTCGTACTTGGTAATTTTTCCCGACTCGCTTACGCTTACTGGATAATTCGACTACAGCTTGCAAAATGCGCAAGCTAAGTCTCATTTACCGCGAATGCGGCTTGCTAACCAATGTTTTTATCGTCGCCGGCTTTGGCGCAAATCGCCGTTTTTTGGCGTTTGTGACCATAGGCGACCGGGATTATTAAGGGCAGAGCCCTTAATGCCCGCCCGGCAGGGCAATGCTCTCGGAGCCTCGCTCTGGAAAAAGTCTGCGCTCGTAGGCGCGAAATATAAGTTGCAAGGAGGAAAAAATTATGAACAGAAGCAAAATCTTGGTAGTGATTATGATAGCGGCGATGTTCGCGGTTCTGTTGACCGGGTGCGGCGGCGGCAACGATGTTAACCAATCTGACTTGGTCGGTGATTGGGAAATGATAGGAATCGAGTTTATGGGCGAGTTTGAATCTGTTGAAAACATGTTTGAAGGTGTTGGCGACGAGCCGTTTTCAATTCTTTATAATTTCCGGACTGACGGAACGGGAGAAATATCAGGGTTGGGAGAAACTTTTGATTTCATATGGACGGTTAGCGCGGGAGCGGTGACCTTGGTTCATGATGGCGAGTCTGTGGAAATGCAATATCGTATAGCGGGAAATCGACTTTATCTTACCGACGCTGTTTTTGACGATGAAACAATGGTTTTCGAAAGACGCTAGAATAGGGTGATCGCATAATATTTAAGTAAATAAGGAGTGACTATAATGACGAAGAAAATGATTGCTATTATTGCCGTTGCGGCGATGGCTGTGGTTTTGTTGACCGGATGTGGCGGCGGTGGTAGTAATGGAAATAACGCTGAAACTTTGGTCGGCGAGTGGACGTTGATAGGAATTGAGCGGGACGGCGTGATGTCGTCGGTCGCGCCGATTCAGATTGCATTTGACGAGAGCGGCGGACATTCGTTTGAGCATGGCGAAAACTTTACATGGTCTGCAAGTTCGGGAGTTTTGACTTGGGATTATCCGGAAGCGCCGGAAAGATTGGATTATCGAATCAATGAAGATGGCTTGTTGTATCTTTATTGGTGGAACGATGATAACGCGAAGGTATTTAGAAGAGATATCTAATAGTGAACTAATTTAAACATATATTAAAAGGAGGAAATGTTATGATTAAATTTGAAGTTGGTCCTAAAGGTTGCGGGAAAACGAAAAAGATTATTAACGATGTAAATGCGGCGGTGAATAACGAGAAGGGGAATGTTGTTTGTGTTTCAGCGAGCGATCGTTTGACGCATGATGTTTCTCGCGACGTGCGTCTTGTCAACACTGAAATGTTTGATATAAAAGGGTTTGACATGTTTGCCGGATTTTTAAGCGGGATTATCGCGCGGGATTTTGATACGACTCACATTTTTGTGGATAGTATTTTCAAAAGTGTCGGCGACGCTGAAATGGCTGATTTGGATAAGTTTGTGCCGGTTCTTGAGAAGTTGAATAAAGATTTCGGCGTATCGTTTACCATTATGGTTACGGCTGAGGCGGCGAGCGCGACGCCGAATGTGAAGAAATATACTGTTGATTAAAGGAAGATTACGATGAATTATACAAGTACGAGGGATTCGCAAAAATCGGCGGTATTAAGCGCCGAGGCGATTCTGACGGGATTAAGTCCGGACGGCGGGCTTTATGTGCCATGCTCTATACCTCAAATTACGCTATCGGATATTGAGAAACTGAAAGATATGAGTTATATCGAGCGGGCGAAATGGGTTTTGGAAAAATACTTAACTGATTTTAGCGCGGACGAGCTTGATCAATGCGTTGTCGGCGCGTATGGCGGCGGGAACTTCGGGCATGGTGATGTTGCGCCGGTTGTGAAGTTGTCGGATAGCGCGTATGTTTTGGAACTTTGGCATGGGCCGACGTGCGCGTTTAAGGATATGGCTTTGCAGATTTTGCCGCGGTTTTTGACCTGCTCGATGAAGAAAATGGGAGAGACGCGGACAACGGCGATTCTGGTCGCGACGTCGGGAGATACCGGGAAAGCCGCGCTTGAAGGGTTCAAGGACGTCGATGGCACGAAAATTTTGGTGTTTTATCCGAGCGACGGAGTTTCGGATATCCAAAAGTTGCAAATGATTACGCAGGACGGCGGAAACGTTATGGTTTCGGCGATTCGCGGCAACTTTGATGATGCGCAGAACGGGGTTAAGGAAATCTTTACCGATAATGCGGCGATTGAGAAGTTGGACGAGCGAGGATACGTTTTATCGTCGGCGAACTCTATCAATTGGGGGCGGCTTGTGCCGCAGATTGTGTATTATGTTTCGGCGTATTGCGATATGGTGAAGAGCGGCGAGATTGCCTTGGGCGACAAGATTAATGTGTGCGTTCCTACAGGGAATTTTGGGAATATTCTTGCGGCGTATTACGCGAAGATGATGGGAGTTCCGATTGGCAAGCTGATTTGCGCGTCGAACGAGAACGACGTTTTGACCGAGTTTATAAACACCGGCAAGTACGATAAAAACAGGAAATTTCACACTACGATGTCGCCGTCGATGGATATTTTGATTTCCAGTAATTTGGAGCGGTTGCTGTACGCTTTGAGCGAGAGTGGCGCGGCGGATGTTAACGCGCTTATGAAAAGCTTGAGCGACAACGGAAGTTATCAGCTTGACGAGGCAATGAAATCTAAGGTTTCGGAGCTTTTGTGGGCGGGTTCTGCGGATGATAAAGAAACGCTTCGGCAGATTGCTAAAACTTTCGGTGCGCATAAATATTTGGCGGATACGCATACGGCGGTGGCGATTAATGTTTACGAGCAGTATGTCGCGGCGACGGGAGATAAGACGAAGACTATTATCGCGTCAACCGCGAGCCCGTATAAGTTTGGCGATAGTGTGCTTGCCGCGTTAGATGTTGCGATTGACGGTAAGGATGATTTCGAGCAGGCAAGCCTGCACCAATCCCGCGACGAGACGAATGCGAACATTGTGCCGCGAGGCATGAACATTGCCGATATGGACGATTTTCAAAAATTGGATTTGCTATGCAAAATCAGCGGGATGGCGATTCCGCCGAGTTTGTCGGAGTTGAAGGGAAAAGAGAAAAAGTACACGCAAGTGGTGGATAAAGGTGAGATGGATAAGGTAGTTTATGAGTTTTTGACTTAATATGTATGGGCGGACGATTCTGTCCGCCCATATTTTATGCCGCTATGTAACGGACGGCAAAAGCCGTCCATGCGCTATCTCTCCCTGAAGGTGTCACATTCGGTTTCGGCGTTGGTGTGTGCGTTTATGCCGCCGACCTTGATTGACGGCGCGGTGCAATGCCTGCCCTCCAAGTTATAGCCGCAATCGCTTACCTCGCAAGCCACGCCGCTTAGCGCGTTTTTGTTTTTGTCCATTTTTTGGCATCTCTCCTTTCGAATTTGTATTGATATTTTTTACATGTTTTAGAAAAAATATACATTTAGGTGATAAAAATGATATACGCAATTGCGGATTTGCATTTGTCGATTGGAACCGAGAATAAGGAGATGGATATTTTCGGCGAAAATTGGCGCGATCATACGCGAAAAATTGAAGAAAATTGGAATTCTATCGTTGGCGCTGATGATACTGTGGTTATTGCCGGTGATATTTGCTGGGCGACCGGAATGGAGAATGCGCGGCTGGATTTGGAGTTTATCCACAACCTTGCCGGCGCACGGAAAATTATCCTAAAAGGCAATCACGATTATTGGTGGAATACGGTTACCAAGCTTGATAATTTCGCGCGGGAGTGTGGATTCCATACGCTGCGGTTTTTGCATAATGACGCGATAGTTGTCGAGGATAAGGTCGTTTGCGGGACGCGGGGGTGGATGTTGGAGGAGAATCCGCAGAACGCCGACAATTACAAAATTTTCGAGCGGGAGAAGATTCGGTTGGAGCTTTCGCTTGAAAAAGCGCGGAAATTGCAACAGGCGGAGCCTGATTTGTGTAGCGGAGCCTCCGAAGCTGAAATTGTAGCATTTATGCACTATCCGCCGGTGACGAGGGGCAGCGATAATACGGATTTTTTGGAGATTATGCGGAAGTTCGGCGTGAAACGTTGTTATTACGGGCATTTGCACGGTGCGTCGCATAAGTCGGCGGTGATTGGCGAAGTTGACGGGATAGATTTGCGGTTGGTGGCGTGCGATTATACGGACTTTGCGCCGGTGCCGGTGGATAATAAATAAACGCGAACCTGTTGGTTCGCGTTTTTTGTTGTGATTACATCTCGCATAATGTTCGGAATTCGTAGCCGAGTTCTTTGAAGTGTTCGATTATCTTCGGCAATGCCTCCGCGCTTGTCATTCTGGTGTTGTTATCGTGCAGAAGCACGGTAAGTTGAGAATTTCCGCTTCGGTTCGCGCTTGTAACGATGTTTTGGAAGATTCGTTCCGCCGAAATTGGGTTTCGGGTGATCGAATCGTTGCCCACAGCGTTCCAATCGACGAATTGGAAGCCTAAATCGAAGACGGCTGTTTTTAGTTCGGCTCGTTTTTCGTGCGAGCCGCCGGGGAAGCGGAACAGCCGATTGTTGTACTCGAATCCGAGGGCGGCATTAATTGCGTCTTCGGTTCGCTTGATTTCGGCAATCAGCGCTTGCGGCGAGGCGTAGATGTCCCTGTAAACATGGGTGAAGGAGTGGTTCGCGATTGTGTGACCTTCGTCGAACATCTGCCGCACGATTTCGGGGTGCTTTTCGACTTCGGAGCCCAGCACGAAAAACGTTGCGCGGACGTTGTGTTCACGCAGGATTCGCAGGATTTCGGGGGTTACGTTGTAGGACGGGCCGTCGTCGAAGGTTAGGTAGACGATTCGCAAATCGTCGTCGCGCAGCGGGTAGAACGTTCCGCTTGTTCGGCGGGTGAGTTCGAATGTTCGCTGCGTCTGTGGTTGCGGCTCGTTTTGCGGAGCGGCAAGGTCGGAGGAGTTCGGCTCAACGCTCGGATTTTGCGAGTTGAGTATGCCGAACGCCAGCACAGCGGCGAATATCGCGCCTAAAGTTAAGCAAATCATTAGAATTTTTATCTTTCGTAGGTTTAAGCATTTTATCATGATGCCTCCTTTTTTTGCACTTGGCAAGCGCGGGCTTAAAACCTTTTCAGCGAAGTCGCTGTAGCATTTGCGCTTGTCAGCGCAGGACGACAAGGATTTATCGAAATCCTTGTCAATCCACGAAAAACTTTAAAAAGTTTTATCAAACAGGCGGCGCAAACGCGCTATTGCGCTATTAAAAGCGCGCCGCTAAAGGTGTGTAAACATCTACGTGTTAGTTAAGCACCTACGGCGGCAAAAGCCGCAAGCTTGACTGATACAGTGTTATATATCGTTAATCTTTCCGCGAATGCGGTTCGCTAACCAATGCTTTTTTCGTCGCCGGCTTTGGCGCAAATCGCGTTCTTTGCGTTTGCGTCCATAGGCGACCGGGATTGGCAAGGGCAGAGCCCTTGTCGCCCGTCCGGCAGGACATAAGCTCGCCGCCTCAGCGGCAAAATGGGTTTTTAGGGCAAAGCCCTAAAAACCATTTTGCCGAACCACGATATTGATAAGCTTCTTCGGCACGGCGATAATCTTCACGATTTCGGCGCCGTTTATTAGGTTTTGGATATCTTCGCTCGTTTTGACGAAATCTTGCATATCCGCGGCGGTCATATCGGGGGAAAGCATAAGTTTGGTCTTGATTTTTCCGTTGATTTGGACGACGACTTCGACTTCGCTCACCACAAGCGCGGCGGGGTCGAATTTCGGCCAGGGTTGCTCGCCTGCGTTGCCTGATTTTCCGAGTTTTTTCCATAGAATTTCGGTGGTTTCGGGCGCGAAAGGCGAGAGCATAACAATCACCGCTTGCAAGTCGTCGGGCGATATTTCGTCGGCTTTACTCATTACGTTTACGAGTTCCATGATCGCGCTGATTGCCGTGTTGAAGTGGAATCGGTCGATATCTTCGGTAACTTTTTTGATACATTTGTGAACGTCGAATCGCAGTTTGGATTCGCCGAATTTCTTTTCGAATAAGCGTTCGACGCGCTTTAGGAAGCGGTATGAGCCTTCCACCGCGTCGTCGTTCCACTCTAAGTCGCGTTCGGGCGGGGCGGCGAACAGGATAAACAGCCGCGCCGTGTCTGCGCCGTATTTTTCGATGATTTCTTCGGGGCTTACAACGTTGCCTACCGATTTGGACATCTTAGTTCCGTCTTTTAGCACCATTCCTTGGGTTAGCAGGTTTTCGAACGGTTCGTCAACCGACAAATATCCGAAATCGCTTAAAACTTTCGTGAAGAATCGCGCGTAAAGCAGGTGCAATATCGCGTGCTCGACGCCGCCGATGTATTGGTCGACGCCCATCCAGTAGTCGGCTTTTTCTTTACTGAACGGAAGTTCGGTGTTTTTCGGATCGCAATAGCGCAAGAAATACCACGACGAACAGACGAACGTGTCCATTGTGTCGGTTTCGCGCTTGGCGTCAATACCGCATAGCGGGCATTTGCAGTTTACGAATTCTTCGCATTCGCTGAGTGGTGATTTACCTTGCCCTGTGAATTTCACGTTTTCGGGGAGCAGAACCGGCAAATCTTTCTCGGGAACGGGGACGATTCCGCATTTGTCGCAGTAAATGATCGGAATCGGCGCGCCCCAGTAGCGTTGCCGCGAAATCAGCCAGTCGCGCAGGCGGAAGTTGACTTTTTTCATGCCTAAGCCTTTGTTTTCGATATGTTCGGTGATTTTATCGTTTGCTATGTCGCTGTCAAGTCCGTCGAATTCGCCGGAGTTTATGATGGTTCCTACCTCTAAGAACGGTAGTTCTTTTTCCTCGCCATCATTTGGTTTAATTACCGGACGGATTGGGAGATTATACTTTGTCGCGAACTCGAAATCGCGGTCGTCGTGACCGGGAACCGCCATAACGACGCCTGTTCCGTAGTCGAGTAGGACGTAATTCGCCAAGTATAGCGGAATTTTCTCGCCGTTTAGCGGATTTATCATATGAACGCCGCTGAAAACGCCCTCTTTTGCGGCGTCGGTGGCGGTTCGGTCGATATCGGTTTGGTTTTGCACTTTTTTGATCAGCGCAAGACATTCTGCCTCTTGCGGAGTGCCCGCAATCAGCTCTTTTACGAGCGGATGTTCCGGCGCGATAACCATGTATGTTACGCCGAAGATTGTGTCGGGGCGGGTGGTGAAAACAGTCAGTTTTTTATCGCTTCCGTCGATTTGGAAGTCAACTTCCGCGCCCTCGGAGCGTCCGATCCAGTTTGCTTGCATGGATTTTACCTTGTCGGGCCAGCCGGGAAGCTTGTCGAGGTCGTCGAGCAGACGCTGCGCGTAGTCGGTGATTTTGAAGAACCATTGTTCGAGGTCTTTTTTATCCACCGTCGCTTTGCAGCGTTCGCAGTTGCCGTTTACAACCTGTTCGTTCGCGAGAACCGTCGCGCAGTCGGGACACCAGTTGACGTAGGATTTATTTTTGTACGCCAAGCCGTTGTTGAAGAACGTTAGGAACATCCACTGTGTGAATTTGTAGTAATCGGGGGAAGATGTCGCGAATTCGAGGTCCCAATTGTAGGAAAGATTCAGTTTTTGCAACTGCTCGCGCATGACGTCGATGTTTTTATACGTCCAAGCGGCGGGCGGGGTTCCATTTTTGATTGCCGCGTTTTCGGCGGGCAAGCCGAACGAGTCCCACCCCATCGGGTGAAGCACGTCGAAGCCTTGCATTGCCTTATACCGCGCGACAACGTCGCCGATTGAGTAGTTGCGCACATGTCCCATATGTAGGTTTCCCGACGGATACGGGAACATTTCTAAAACGTAGTATTTTTTCATTTGTGACAAGTTAATCGTCCGTCCTTTCTTTTATGAATCCGATTGGATTCAAATTGCGTAAGATTTCGTCGAAGCAAGAGGTAAAAAACCGGAGGCGTACAAAAGGTACGTTGAGGATTTTTTGCCTCGTAGATTCGGCGGAAGATTGCGTGATTTCAATCCAATCGAGGAGCTTTGGTCCACATATCTTCTATGGTATACTCGTTTCTGGTTTCATAGTAGAATATATGCACGACAACGTCTAAATAATCCATCAATATCCATGTCGCGCCGTCACGGCCTTCGATATGTTTTGGTTTGATGTTGTCTTTTTCGAGTTCTTCTTCGATAATGTCGCAAAGCGCGCGCACTTGAAGATTCGAGTTTCCGCTCGCGATTACAAAGTAATCCGCGATGGTTGTAACGTCTTTGACGTCGATCATTTTAACGTCGGTTGCTTTTCTGTCCTCTAGTATTTTTACGATTTTCTCTGCTAAGTTGTTCATAATATATTCTCCTTTGTTTAGGGTTTGCGTGAAATTACGCAATCTTCCGTCGAAAACACTCAGTCGGATATCTTTATATACGCTCCTGAGTGTTTTCAACGAAATCTCACGCAATTTGATGCAAACTTAAAATTTGTATAAATTATTATTGCCAATAGTTGAAATCACTACCCAAAATGATGGTTACATCGTAAACTGAATCTCTGTCGTCATACTGTCGGACGTAGATTTCCGGCATGATTTTCAAAATTTCGGTCGAGCCGCGGCGGGCGTTGTGGTCGATGATCATTGTTTGCTCTGCCGCGTCGTCAGTTCGCACCGATTGGACGTTAAACGCGTTGTCGCGGAGCAGTTGCGCGACCATGTCGCCCAAATTTACATCGTCAAGTTCGACGCCTGTCGCGTCCACGACTTCCACCGCGATTGAGCGATTTTTGTTGCGGTTGATTCGGACGTTGGGCTCGGTTCGCTCTGTGGTTTGCGTTGGTGTGAGATACTCGGCAACGATTCTACCGGTTTCCTCCGAATCGTGAATGAAATATGAAATTCCGCCAACAAAGCCTACGTCTCCGGGAAGTTTCATGATGTTGAAGCCGCTTAAGTCGGCGCGGAGGGCGATGCTAACAAACCGAACCATTTCGCTTCCCGAAATATCGGTTCGCACGTTTTCTTGGACGATTCCAATTAGGTTTGGAAGTTGCAAAATCCCGCGGGCGCTGACAAGCCTGTCCATAACGGCGGCGTAAAACTGCTGCTGCGCCCTGATTCTGCCCAAATCACCGTCGGGATAGCCGCTACCGTCATTATTTTTGCGGAATCGGATAAAGCCTTCGGCTTGTCTGCCGTTTAGGGTTTGCGGGCCGGGGCGCAGGTCGATGGTCAAATTTTGGCAAGGATCGGTGTAAAACATTCTTATGGGAACGTCAATTTCGACGCCGCCGATTGCGTCAACTATGTCGCGGAAGCCTCGAAGTCCAACGATTACGTATCTGTCGATTTCAAGCCCGGTAACTTGCGTAACGTCGCTTTTTAGTTCGTCGATTCCGCTAAGCGAGAATGCCGAGTTGATTTTATTATCCCATCTGGCGGTTTCAACCCTTGTGTCGCGGGGGATTTGTATGGCGTTTAGCTCGCCGGTTTCGAAGTTATACTGGGCGACCATGATTAAGTCGGCGAGGCTGAATGCGTCAACGCCGACAACGAGGAAGTTTATCGAACCACGCTGCGCGAACGTGTCGGCGCGCCCGAAGAATCCGACTTGAACGCCGAATAATGTCGCTATATTATCAACCGCGAAGCCAACGCCGAGAACCACAATAAAAATGGCGAGCATAAACGCGATGAATCGGATTGGGTTTTTGATTTTGATAAAGTGTCACTCCTTTTTTGCGCCCTGCGGGCGCGGGCTAAAGGCGCGTTGCGCCTTAGACCAAAAAACTTTTGAAAAAAGTTTTACAAAATTTGCGCCTGTGGCGCAGGTTTTTAGGGCGAAGCCCTAAAAACCCTTTTTGCCGCTGAGGCGGCGAGGCGTTGCGCGGGCGCGCGCGGCGCGGCAAGGACCAGTCCTTGCCAATCCAGCAAACTTTTGCGCGCCAAAAGTTTGATCAAAAGCGCCGCGCTCACGCACGTGCTCAAAAACCGAGCACAC